>Ga0210393_10001002_pt1 | contig 24389 bp, 24 predicted proteins | sample IncBWC27OmetaG_FD_160068 | JGI IMG/M metagenome (GOLD analysis project Ga0210393, IMG submission 160068) | Forest soil microbial communities from Barre Woods Harvard Forest LTER site, Petersham, Massachusetts, United States - Inc-BW-C-27-O ... | reverse complement strand
TGTCCTGGCAAAGCTGCAGAATTCCGCCGACCGATTCATCGTTGGTGATGATCATGGCCTTGATGATCGGCTCTTCGACTTTGGCAATGTCGCTCGGATTCGGAAACTTCGCCGGCGAATCGACTTCGATCACATCGCCTGTAACTCCTGTGATGCGATAGCGCACACTCGGCGCCGTCGTGATCAGGTTTAAACCGAATTCGCGTTCGAGCCGCTCTTGCACAATTTCCATGTGCAGCAAGCCGAGAAAACCGCAGCGAAAACCGAATCCCAGCGCGACGGAATTTTCTGGCTCATAAAAAAATGCAGCATCATTCAGTTTGAGTTTGCCCAGCGCGTCGCGCAGCGGTTCGTACTCATTCGCAAGGACCGGAAATAATCCGGCGAACACCATCGGCTTTGTAGCTTCAAATCCAGGAAGCGCAAGCGCGGGACGTTCCGCATCGGTCAGCGTATCGCCCATGCGCGCGTCCGCAACGTCCTTGATATTCGCGACCACGAAGCCAACGTCGCCGGCTTCGAGTTCATCGAGCGCAACCGGCTTCGGAGTCAGCGTTCCGAGTTGTTCGACTTCATACACTTCGTTGCTGTATACGAGACGAATCTTCATGTGATTCGTGACGCGGCCCTCCATCACGCGCACCAAAACAACTGCGCCGCGATAGATGTCGAACCACGAATCGAAAATCAGCGCCTGCAGCGGATTTTCCGCGCTGCCCTTCGGCGGAGGGACACGCTTCACGATCGCTTCGAGAACATCTTCCACGCCGATGCCGCTCTTCGCGCTGATCATCAGCGCGTCGGCTGCGGGGATCGCGAGAACGTTCTCGATCTGCTCTTTCACGAAATCCGGCTGCGCGGCGGGAAGGTCGATCTTGTTGATTACGGGAACGATTGTGAGGTTACTGCCCGCGGCGAGAAATGTGTTCGCGACGGTTTGCGCTTCGACGCCCTGGCTCGCGTCCACAACGAGCAGCGCGCCTTCGCAGGCCGACAGCGCGCGCGAGACTTCGTACGAAAAGTCGACGTGACCCGGAGTATCGATCAAGTTCAGACGATACGTGTTTCCGTCTTTCGCGGTGTAGTGAAGGCGAATGCTTTTCGCCTTAATCGTGATGCCGCGCTCGCGCTCGAGGTCCATCGAGTCGAGGAATTGGTCGTGCACCATTTCGCGCTGCGACAATGCGCCGGTCATTTCGAGCAGGCGATCGGCAAGGGTCGACTTGCCGTGGTCGATATGCGCGATGATACAGAAATTCCGTATGAACTTTGGATCCATGAATGTTTGCTACTCGGCAGGAGCTTCCAACACGCGAGGACTACGCCGCACTCTGCGTAAAAACCGTGCCCAGTAATCTCTCAGTGTGCCATAGAGAGGCGCGGTAAAGAAGCGCTCGGGAAGGGAATTTGGAAAAGGTAAATTGGAAAATCGACGCTCGGGAGCATGCATCAACCGCACTGCGCTTCCAGCCTTATCAGGAACACAAAACGCCAAGTGCCGGTCGACAACGTACATGATTGCCGCGGTTTGCGAAGGCTGCAGAGTTGCGAATGAAATTGATGGTCGGCGAAGTTGAGTCTAAACCCCGCGGTCTGGGAAGCGACCGCGGCTACAAGTCCTTGGCGCTGTATCCCAGCACGTTTCGGTTGGCGTTTACCGCATCGGTGGAAGCGGGCGGTTTTGCTGAGTGCTTGGGCAGCGGTATATAGTGGATTTGGGCACGTGCGAACGGTAGGCGCACGTTCCGTCTACGAACGGAACTCTTAATTGCACCCTTTGCCATAGTGAGGGCTCTGGGATGTTCCAGGGTCCAGACGCGCCACTGTAGAGGACGCGTCACAGTGAAGGCCTTGGGGATGAAAGCCTGAAGTGCGGGCTGGCTGAGGAATGGCCGCAGATATCAGCAAACATTTGGAGCGCGCGAAGCGCTTCCTCGAGAAGAATCGTGTCGAGGATGCGATCGAGGCGTATCTCGCGGTGATTGAGGCGGCTCCGCAACATCAGGAGGCGACTCAGGCGCTGGGGGATTTGTACGCGCGCATGGAGCAGCCGGACCGCGCGGCCGTGTATTACGGCATGCTGTTTGATTTGCTGGTTGAGCCGCGCGACGAAATCAAGGCGCTGGCGATTTACAACCGGTTTTTGCGGCCGGTGGCGAATCAGCAGCCGCCCGAGCGCATCGCGCGCTACGCATTTCTCCAACAAAAACAGAATCGATACGACGAAGCGATCGAGCAATATTCGCGCGCGGCGGAAATGTTTTCGGAAGCGGGTCGCGCTGAGGATGCTCTGTTTTGCTGGGAGCGGACGGCGCAGCTGGCGCCGGATAATATTCAGCGGCAGTTGCGGCTGGCGGAAGCTGCGGAGAAGTTGAAGAAGACGGCGCTTGCGGCGCGTGCTTATTTGCGCGCAGGACAACTCGCGTCGGCGAGCGGAGCGACTGCGGACGCGCTGAAATACCTTGGACATGCCTACAGCCTCGCGCCGCATGAGCGCGGCGTGACGCTGTTATATGCCGATGCGACGTTGAAATCGGGCGACGCCGCGACTGCGGCGACGTTGCTGGAGCCGTTTGCGGCGAACGAAAAAGACGCGACGTTTCTCGATACGTATGCCGATGCACTGATGTCTTCCGGGCAACTCGATAGGGCGCGCGTTGTGCTCGAAGGCTTGCTGCGCGAGAAGAACGAAGGAATCACGCGGCTGTTCGAACTGGTCGATGGCTACGTGGTAATGGGGCAGGAAGGCAAAGCGGTCGAAGTTCTGAATTCGTTGAAGCGGCGAATGTTTGCGGACAAGAAGCAAAATGAATTTGCGGCGCAGATGGATGGGATCGGCACGAAGCATCCGGATTCGCTGTCGATCGTGGAATTCTGGGCGCAGCTCTACAACGAACTCAATCGCGAGTCGCAATACTTTGAAATTCTGATCAAACTCTTCGACGCGCACTTTGCGGCGGGGAACATTCCAAAGGCGTGCGACACCATCGAAAAACTGATCGACATCGATTCTTACGATCATCGCAATCAGGAACGGATCGCACAGCTACAGGGAAAAGCAGACGAGAGTTTCTTCAGGCGAATCGGCGGCCGCATCGCGAAGTCGGGCGGATTGGGTTCCGCAGCCACTCCGGCCGCGCGCCCGGCTGCGAGCGACGCGGGCGCGGCCGCTCCGGGCGATGAAGCGCGGAAGACGCAGGCGCTGGAAGATTTAATTGTGCAGACGGAAATCTTTTTGCAGTACTCGCTGCAAGCGAAGGCGATGGAGCGGCTGCAGAAAATTGCGGCGATGTTTCCGGGCGAAGAAGAACGCTATCCGCGGCTGCGGAATCTGTATGAACTGGCGAATTGGTGGCCGGAAGGGGCGCCGAAGGCGAAACCGGCTCCGCCGCCAGCGGCTGCGCCCCTTCCACCTCCGCCGCCTCCGCCGGTCGCGCAGGAGCAACCGCGAGTTGACGCCGTCGTAGCTTCGCCGAATAAAACGGGCACCTATACGGCCGACACGCTGCGTGATTTGTCGAAGATTTCAGAAATCAATCAGAAGATCTTCCGGCAGCAGACGCCACGCGCGATGCTGAACACGGCGGTGAATGAGGTTGGCGGATATCTACGCACGGCGCGGGCGCTGGCAGTGATCGGTGCACCGGGAAGGCCACCGGAACTCGCGGCAGAATATTGTGCTCAGGGACTGCGCACGGCGCCGGGAGCGCAAGTTGTGTTGTTGCTCGCGCAGATGGAGAAGGCAGAACCTGACGAGTTGGGCGGCCTGACGGTGAATGCCGCGGATGGATCGATTTTGCGCGACCTCGGACTTGAGACTGCGCTCGGCGTGATGATCACCGACAAAGAGACGCAGGTTCCAAGCGGAATGTTGATCGTGGGGCATTCGTCGGAACACAAATGGAAGCCGAACGAGGCGTATTTCCTGCAAGCCATCGGCGATCAGATGTTGATGAGCGTGAGCCACACGCGGCTGCGGTCGCTGGTGCGGCGGATGGGCGTGTCGGACGAGCGCACGGGATTGCTGAGCCGGAGTTCGTATCAGAGTTGCTTGCTGACCGAGGCGGAGCGTTCGCGGACGCAGGGAACGCCGCTGGCTCTGGCGATTTTGCAGATCGATCGCGGGGCGGATATTTTGCGGCAGCACGGGGAATCGCCGGTGGAGCGATTTCTGGAGCAGCTGGCGCGGTCGTTGCAGCCGATCGTGCGGCAGAACGATGTGGCGGTGAAATATTCGTCGTGGTCGCTGGCGTTTATTTTGCCGGATACGACCTTGCAAGGTGCGGAGAATCTGGCGGAGAAGCTGCGGCGCGCTGCGTCGGGAGTGCGGCCGCCTTGGGATTCGACGCAGGTGACGCTGAGCGCGGGGATTGTAGAGGCGGTGGCGAAGCCGGATTACGAGAATGAAGATATTGTGACGGACTTGATTAATCGGGCGGAGACGTCGGCGGAAGAGGCGCGCAGGGCGGGTGGGGATACGATTGTGGTGTTGGAATCGCCGAAGATTTGAGGAGAACGTTGGAAGGTTTGAACGTTGAAACGTCGAAACGTCGAAGATTACGGAAAGATCGCGCGGTGGAGTTCGAGTTGAAGTTGGGTCAGAAAGATGAGGGGCTAAGACGATGTGTCCGACGGAGGTGGTGATTGTGGCGGGGGCGCGGACGCCGATGGCGCGGTATACGGGGGCGTTTTCGGATGTGTCGGCGATTGATCTGGCGGCGGTGGCGTCGAAAGAGGCGATCAAGCGGTCGGGGGTAGATGTGGCGGATTTCGATCATGCGATTTTCGGGAATGTGATGCAGACGAGCGCGGATGCACTTTATGGCGCGCGGCATGTGGGATTGAAGGCGGGGCTGAAGGTGGAGACGCCGGCTGTGACGGTGAACCGGTTGTGCGGGTCCGGGATTGAGGCGATTACGCAAGCGGCGCAAAGGATTTTGCTGGGCGAGGCGGCGATGGTGCTGGCGGGCGGCATGGAGAATATGACGCAGGCGCCGTTTGTGATTCGCGGCGCGCGCAATGGATTGCGACTGGGCGGCGGGGCACTTGAAGATACGTTGATGGCGGGGCTGACGGATTCGTTTTGCGGATTGCCGATGGCGATGACGGCGGAAAAATTGGCGGAGCAGCAGGGGATTACGCGCAAAGATGCGGATGCATATGCGCTGCGGTCGCAGCAGGCGGCGGACGCGGCGTACAAGGCTTGCCGGATTCGTGAAGAGTTGGTCTCGGTGGAAGTGAAGCAGGGGAAGAAAGTGATTACGGTGAGCGAGGACGATCATCGGCGGCCGGAAACGACAATGGAAATTTTGGAGAAGCTGCCGCCGTCGTTTAAGAAGGATGGGATCGTTACGGCGGGAAATGCGAGCGGAATTGTGGACGGCGCGGCGGCGGTGGTGGTGACGCGCGAGTCGATCGCGAAAGATCGTGGGTTGAAGCCAATTGGAAAGATTGTGTCGTGGGCTACGGCGGGCGTGGATCCGAGCATCATGGGGATTGGGCCGGTGCCGTCGTCGCAGCGGGCGCTGAAATTGGCGGGGTTGACGCTAGAGCAGATGGATCGCGTGGAAGTGAATGAGGCGTTTGCGGCGCAGTACCTGGCGGTGGAGAAAGTTTTGGGTTTGAATCGCGATAAGACGAATGTGAATGGCGGGGCGATTGCGCTGGGGCATCCGCTGGCTGCGTCTGGGACGCGGTTGGTGATTACGTTGTTGAATGAGTTGCGAAGGAATGGGTTGCGGTATGGGTTGGCGACGGCTTGCATTGGGGGCGGGCAGGGGATTGCGATGATTGTGGAGAGCGTGAACTAGAACAGAAGAACGACTCACCACAGAGGGCGCAGAGTTCACAGAGACTGGGTTCGAGGAAAAAAGGGATATGGCGATTAAGAAGGTGGGAGTGGTTGGGTGTGGGTTGATGGGGGCGGGGATTGCTCAGGTTTGTGCGGCGGCGGGATTTGAAACTGTTGTGCGCGAGGTGGCGCCGGAAGTTGTCGAGAAGGGGTTGAAGGGGATCGATAAGAATTTGGCGCGGCTGGTGGAGAAGGGGACGATCAGCGAGGCGCAGAAGAATGAGATTCGCGGGCGGTTAAGCGGGGCGACGGCGATTGAAGATTTGAAGGATTGCGATCTGGTGATCGAGGCGATCATCGAGCAACTGCCGGCGAAGCGTGAGCTGTTTGCGAAACTCGATACTCTGTGCGGGCCGGCGACAATTTTTGCGAGCAATACTTCTTCGCTGACGATCACGGAAATTTCTACGGCGACGAAGCGGCCGGAGCGATTTGTGGGGCTGCATTTTTTTAATCCAGTGCCGGTGATGAAGTTGGTCGAGGTGGTGCGGACGATTTCGACCGATCCAGCGGTGTACGACGAGATGGTGGATTTTGGATCGATGCTGGGGAAGGTGCCGGTGCGCGCGCACGACAGCACGGGATTTATCGTGAACCGACTGCTGGTGCCGTATTTGCTCGATGCGATTCGCGCGCTTGAAGAGGGCGTGGGGTCGATCGAGGACATCGATAACTCGATGAAGCTGGGATGCGGGCACCCGATGGGGCCGCTGACGCTGTTGGATTTTGTGGGACTCGATACGACGTATTACATCGCGAATATTATGTTTGAGGAGTTTCGGGAGAAGCGGTTTGCGTCGCCGCCGTTGTTGAAGAGGATGGTGCTGGCGGGGTGGAATGGACGGAAGGCGGGGCGGGGATTTTATGATTATGCGGATCCGGCGAAGCCGAAGGCGATGAAGATTTAGTGGTGAGCGTGCGGAGGCGGAATGGCGTTTGAGAATTTGTTGGTTGAGAAGCGGGATGGGATTGCGTTTGTCACGTTTAATCGGCCCAAGGTGTTGAATGCGTTGAATCGGAAGACGGTGGAGGAGTTGCGCGATGCGTTGACGGATGCACGCGATGATGCTGCGGTGCGCGTTGTGATTTTGACCGGGGCGGGCGAGAAGTCGTTTGTGGCGGGCGCGGATATTGGAGAGTTGGCGCAGCGGACGCCGGTGGATGGGAAGGATTTTTCGTTGTTTGGGCAGGGCGTGTTTCGTTTGCTGGAGACACTGGGGAAGCCGTCGATTTGCGCGATCAATGGATTTGCGTTGGGCGGCGGGTGCGAGTTGGCGCTGTCGTGCTCGATTCGGATTGCGAGCAAGAATGCTCGATTGGGGCAGCCTGAGGTGAAGTTGGGAATTATTCCCGGGTACGGCGGGTCGCAGAGGCTGGCGCGACTGTGTGGGAAAGGTGTTGCGCACGAGCTTTGCTTGACAGGTGAGATGATTACGGCGGAAGAGGCGCAGCGGATTGGGTTGGTGAATCGGATTTATGAGCCGGCGGAGCTTCTGCCTGCGGCGGAAGCGATGGCGAAGAAAATTATTGCGAATGCGCCGCTGGCGGTGAAGTACACGATGGAAGCGATCGAGCGTGGAGTGGAGATGCCGCAGGAAGAGGGATTATTTTTGGAGGCGACGCTGTTTGGGTTGTCTTGTGCCACGGAAGATATGCGCGAGGGGACGAAGGCGTTTTTGGAGAAGAGGGCGGCGAATTTTCAAGGGAAGTAAAGTTGTTGCGCATGCGAGAGGTTGAAAGGATTCGATGGCGGAGAAATTGAAGCCGGGAAAAATTGGCGGCGAGTTGAGCGGGTCGGGGCTGCGATTTGGGATTGTTGTGAGCCGATTCAACGATTTTATTACGGAGAGATTGTTGGCGGCGTCGCTGGATGCGTTGGAGCGAGCGGGGGCGGCGGATGGCGATCTGGATGTCGCGCATGTGCCGGGGGCGTTTGAGTTGCCGCTCGCGGCGAAGAAGATGGCGGCGACCGGGCGGTACGATGCGCTGATTGCGATTGGGTGCGTGTTGCGCGGGGCGACTTCGCATTACGATTATGTTTGTTCGGAGACGGCGCGGGGGTTGCAATTGGCGCAGATGGATAGCGGGCTGCCGGTTATTTTTTGTGTGCTGACGTGCGATACGTTGGAGCAGGCGATCGATCGCGCTGGGTTAAAGAGCGGGAATAAGGGATTTGAGGCGGGGTTGGCGGCGATTGAGATGGCGCAGCTGTCGCGGAAGCTGCGAGGAAATGCGACGAGCGCGTCGTCGGGTTCGCGCAAGGCGGCCGGAAAAGCGCGGCGGAAATAACGTGTCACTACGATCGAAATCACGCGAATTTGCTATGCAGATGTTGTTTCAGTGGGATATGAGCCACCAGGAGCCGAAACGGCTGGAGAAAAATTTTTGGCGTGGTGCGAAGGCGGCGGACAACACACGTGAGTTTGCGAATCAATTGTTTGAGGGTGCGGCGAAGGATGCGACGGCGCTGGATGAGTTGATTGTGAAGCATGCGGAGAATTGGAAGCTGGAGCGGATGGCGATTCTGGATCGTGCGATTCTGCGGCTGGCGATGCATGAGCTAAGGGCGAGCGATACCCCGCCGAAAGTTGTGATCAATGAGGCGGTGGAGTTGGCGAAGAAATTTTCGTCGGAGGGGTCCGGCGCGTTTGTTAATGGGATTTTGGATGCGGTTCGGAAGACGCTGACTGCAAGCGGAGAAGCAAAATCTTCGAGCGCGGGCGAGTGAAGATCACTTCAGCGGCCAAAGCCGCCTGTTAGGCTCTTCTTCATGTCGCGGCTGAAGCCGCGACCCACAAAGCTGCGGACTAAAGTCAGGCGTCGATTGTGCCGGCGAAAACTTGAACGGCGGCGCCGCTGACGCGTGGCACTAGTTTTTTGCTGGTTTGTGTGACTTCGACTTCGATGTGGCTGGGGCGGCCCATCTCTTGACCTTGCAAAATGTTGAGTGTGTGACCGGCGGAGAGTTTGCCGTGACGCACGAGGTACGCGCCGAGAGAGCCAGCGGCCGAGCCGGTGGCGGCGTCTTCGTATTGTTCCCAGGGAAGCATGCCGCGCGTGAAAACCTTTCCGTTGCCGCCGTTGGTGGTGAAGCAGTAGGCCATCGTGCCGTTTTTGCCGATGACTTTACGGAGCGCGAGCATGTTCATTTGGATTTTGGCGAGAGCGGCGCGATTTTTAAGCGGAACCATCAGGTTGAAGATGCCGGTGGAGACGAATTCCGGTTCGAGCTTGGAGTCGAAATCTTTTGGAGTGAGGCCGAGTGCGGCGGCAAGAGCTTTTTTGTTGAGCTTGGCCGGGCGAAATTTCGCTTCCATCTGGGTCATTGTGACACGCTGCGGGCGGCCTTCTTTGAAGCGGATTTCGACAGGGAGAACGCCGGCGCCGGTTTGCTGATTGACGTGAACGCCGCCTTCCTGCGCGGGGACGACGCCGAGTTCGGCGAGAAGGAACCAGGTGCCGATCACGGGATGGCCTGCGAGTTTTAGTTCTTGCTGCGTGGTGAAAATTCTCAAGCGGGCGAGCGCGCTGTCTTCGGTCGGTTTTTGCACGAAGACGGTTTCGGAGAGATTCATTTCGCGCGCGATAGCGAGCATCGCGTCGTCGGAGAGGCCGTCGCCATCGGTGATGACGGCGAGCGGATTGCCTTCAAAGCGCGTGGAAGTGAAAACGTCGAGCGTATAGAAGCGGCGTTCCATAGAGATTGAGTGTCACTGCTGAGCTAGATGGGTGCGCTTGCGCTAGAGCTCGAGCTTGGCGACGTCCTTTCGTATGACTCGCTAATGATATTACCTGCGTCGCGGTGCGGGTTGCTACAGGGAGTGCACGATATCAGTGACCGCGGCCAGAACCTTTTTGGTCGTGTCGGGCGTGTTGGTTTCGGAGTAGACGCGGAGCAGGGTTTCGGTACCGGAGGCGCGAACCATGACCCAACCGATGTTACCGAGATAGAGTTTGATTCCGTCCATGTTTTCGCGATTGGTGATATCGAGATTGAGGATTGTTTTCAGTTTTGAGCTGGAGAAATGGTCGATGGCTTTTTCTTTTTGGCCGGGCTTGAGGTCAAGATCGACGCGGCCGTAATGATATTCGCCGAATTCTTTGTGGAGGGCGGCGAGGAGTTCACCGAGAGTTTTTCCATGCCAAGCCATGAGCTCGGCCAAGAGAAGCGCGGAGACGGTGGCGTCGCGCTCGGGGAGATACATGCTGGTGCCGATGCCGCCGCTTTCTTCGCCGCCGATCAAAATATTTTGCTCGAGCATGAGCTCGCAGACGTATTTGAAACCGATGGGAAGTTCGTGAAGTTTGCGATTGTATTTTGCGGCGAGCTTGTCGATTAATTTTGTGACGGAGAAGGTTTTGGCGATTTCGCCTTCGAGTTTGCGAGTGCCGACGAGGTGCCAGACGAGGAGCGCGAGGATTTGATGAGGATTGATGAAGGAGCCGTCGCGGTCGATTGCGCCGATGCGATCGCCGTCGCCATCGGCGGCGAAGCCGACATCGTATTTGCCCGCGAGGACGGCTTTTCGGAGCGGGTCGATGTGAGGCTCGATGGGCTCGGGATGAGCGCCGCCGAAAAGAGGATCGCGCGTGCCGCGAATTTCGTCGCAGGCGATGCCGTTGCGCTTGAAAATTTCGGGGAGGATGCCGGCGGCGGAGCCGTGCATGGCGTCGGAGATGTAGCGGAATTTTGCTTTACGCAGGCGATCCCAGTCGACGAGTTTTTCGATGGTTTCGATGTAGGGGGCGCGCGGGTCGAGTTTGTGGATGAGATTTTTTTGCGGGGGCAACGGGGGAACGCCGGTTTCGATCACGCCGGCGAGTTCGGTTTCGATTTGCGCGACGATCGATGGGAGGGCGCTGCTGCCGTAGCTGGCTTTGTACTTGATGCCGTTCCAGCGGGCGGGATTGTGACTCGCGGTAATGACGAGGCCGCCGGCGGCTTTGCGTTGACGAACGAGCAAAGAGATTGCGGGAGTGGGGCAGGGTTTGTCGGTGAGCCAGATGGGCGTGCCGGTGGCGCTAATGGTTTCGGCGACGGCGGCGGCGATGGTGTCGGCACCGAAACGGTGGTCGTAGCCGATGAGCACGCCTTTGCGAGCGTCTTCGCCGCGGACGACGTAGCGGGCGATGGCGTGCGCCACGACGCGCGCGTTCGCGTAGGTGAAATCGTCGGCGATGATGCCGCGCCAGCCGTCGGTACCGAATTTGATCGCAGTCATAAATTTTGAGTATACGCGACGAGGGCGGGCTCGCCGCGCATTGGCTCGGGTGATTGTTACAAAAGTTTCTTGAGTCTGGATTCTTCGAGTTTCTTGACGATTTTGCCGACGTCTTGCGCGCGCTCACGCGGGCAGATAAGCAGCGCGTCGTTCGTTTCCACGACAACTAAATCTTTGATGCCAATGGCGGCGACGAATTTCTTCGGGCTCCAGAAGAAGTTGCCTTCGGCGTCGATGGCTTGACCGCTGCCACTGTTGCCAAAAATATTTTCGCCGGGGCGTTTTGCGAGAAGTTCGTAAACTGCGCTCCAGGAACCGATGTCGCTCCAACCGACTTCGGCGGGGATCACGAATACGCGCGGGCTGCCTTGTTCGAGCGTGGCGGGCTCAAGGACTGCGTAGTCCACCGAGATATTTTCGAGAGTCGGATAAATGTCACGGAGATTCTTGTCGTATGTCTTTTTGCCGATGCTGCTCGCGAGTGTTTCGAGCGCGGCGTGTGTTTTGGGCAAATAGCTTTTCAAATTGTCGAGAAAAGTCGAAGCACGCCAGAAAAACATTCCGGCATTCCAGTGATAGAGGCCAGAGCCCGAGTATTCCTTGGCGAGCGCCAGAGCGGGTTTTTCGGTGAAGCGGCGCACGGCATAAACGGGAAAGCCTTTTGCGTCGAGGGCTTTGCCGGTGCGCTCGATGTAGCCGAAGCCGGTATCGGGCCGCGTCGGAGGGATGCCGAGCACGATCATCTTTCCGGGGTCGGCGGCCATTTCGAGAGCGGCTTTGACGATCACGCGGTAGCGTTCCGGATTCGCGATGTAATGATCTGCGGGAAGTACCGCCATAACGGCATCGCCACGGGCAGCGTGACGCACATGGATCGCCGCGAGAGCAATTGCAGCCGCTGTATTGCGCCCCGTCGGCTCGGTCAAGACGCGCTGGCGCGCCAACGGTGGAACTTGCCCGGCGACACCTTGCGCTTGCTCGCGATTCGTGACGGTCCAGATGCGCTCAGGCGGAACAAGAGGCCTCAGGCGTGCGACCGTTTGTTCCAGCATCGTGTCTTGGCCGACGATGTTGAGTAGTTGCTTGGGTGTGCGCGTACGGCTGCGGGGCCAGAAGCGGGTGCCGCGTCCTCCGGCGAGAATGACGGCGTGCGTTGTCAGTTTTTCCGCGGCCATAGAAATTGGTCAACTCAATCGAAGACAGTATTATCCACCGAAGCGGGCCGCCCGCCGCGTTGGAGTTCTTCACGCAAAACAGAGAGATTCGGCACGTAAGTGCGAAGCATCTTCGACGGCTCGATAGGAACGAAATGACACTCTTCGAGGTTGGCGGGCAGAAACCAGCACTCACCTTGTTCGATCGGAAATCCGAAGTCCTTCGCGCGCAAGACGCCGCGACCCGAAAGCAAGATGATGAGATCGAAATGCGCGCTGCTCACAGGAATTTTGTAAGGAGACTGCGATGCCCACAACTCCGTCGCGAAGAAACGGCATGCGGCAAGCAACGAGCGGTCGATGCTTTCCTCTTCCGCCGGCAAGGTCAGTCTTCGAGTTTTTCCGGCGACGTTTGCGGCGAAATTCGTGACATCCAGAGCTTTTTCGATGTGCAACTCTCGCGGCTTTCCGTGAGCGTCCACGCGGCCGTAATCGTAAACGCGATAGGTCAGGTCGGAATATTCCTGCACTTCGCAGACGACCATGCCGGGTCCGATCGCGTGCGGCGTGCCTGCCGGGACGAAAACGGTGTCGCCGCTATGGACATGGACTTCCTGAAACAACGATTCCAACGTCTGATTTTTCAGCCCTTCGAGAAATGCCGGTTTGTCCACGCCAGGCTTGAGGCCGAGCAAAATCTGGGCATTCTGCTCGGTCGAAACGAAATGCCACATCTCGGTTTTACCGCGGCCGCCTGCATCGCGTTCGTGCGCGGCAGCGTAGGCGTCGTCGGGATGGACCTGCAAGGAAAGCATGTCCGTCGGAAAAATGAATTTCACGAGGAGCGGAAATTCGCCGGCATCGCCAAATTGTGTGCCTCGCCATTCTGGAGGCATCGCGCGCCAAGCGTCGCGCAGCGTCTTGCCGCGAAATTCGGATGTCGCGATGCGGCAGTCGAGGCCGGTGAGCCAGGCTTCGCCGAGCGGATCCGCGAGATTTGATTTTTCAGGAAAGAGCGGGGCGAGCGAGCGAGCGCCCCAGATGCGCGGGCTGAAAATCGGCTCGAGCCGCTGAGGCGCCGGCTTCAAATTAAGCAGCGGCCTCGACCCGTGAGAAGAACCGATCCAGACGGCGCAGGCCTTCGTCGATGCGTTCGATGGATGTGGCGTAGGAAAGGCGCAGATATCCGGGCGCGCCGAAAGCATCGCCAGGGACGAGCGCGACGCGGGCTTTGTCGAGCAGCAGCTTGGCGAGTTCGGTGGTGTCTTTCGCCAGCGCTTGGCCGCTCTGGCCGTTGGCGAGATGCGCTGACACATTCGGGAACGCATAAAACGCGCCGCCCGGCCATTCGCAGGTGACGCCGTTGATCGCGCGCAAGCCTTCGACGATGCGCTTGCGGCGCTTTTCGTACTCGGCGAGCATCACAGGCACGGTGTCCATCGTGCCGCGCATCGCTTCGAGGGCCGCATGCTGTGCGATCGAGGTCGGGTTCGAAGTCGATTGGCTCTGGAGCTTCACGGTCGCTTGAATCAGCGCTTCGGGCGCCAGCGTGTAGCCGACGCGCCAGCCGGTCATCGCAAAGGTTTTCGACATCGAGCCGATGATGATGACGTTTTCTTTCGAGCCTGCCGCGCTGGCGATCGAGTAGGGCTTGTTCTCTCCGTAGACGAAGTGCGAATAGCATTCGTCGCCCATCAGCCAGACGTTGTGCTTCTTGCAGGCGGCGAGAATGCGCTCGTATTCGTCCGGTGGAATCACGCCGCCTGTCGGATTGTTCGGCGAACTCAGGATCACCATCTTCGTTTTCGGCGTGATCGCTTTTTCGATGACCGACGCCTTCACGCTGAAGCCGTCTTCCGGCTTGCTGTCGACATACACCGGCGTGCCGCCCGCGTATTTCACGATGTCGGGATAGCTGACCCAATACGGCGCGGGGATGATGACTTCGTCGCCCTGCTGCACGAGTACGCTGACGCAGTTGAAGATGGAGTGCTTACCGCCGACGTTCACGACGCATTCTTTCGGCTCGTAGTTCGACGCGAGTTCGCGCTTGTGCCACGCGACAATCGCTTCGCGGAGAGGAAGGATGCCGCCGGTCGGCGTGTACTTCGTGTAATTCTGCTCGATCGCGCGAATCGCGGCTTTTTTGATGTGATCGGGAGTCGGGAAATCCGGTTCGCCGGGGCCGAAGTCGGCGATATCTACGCCCTTCGCCTTGAGCTTGTCGGCTTCCGCGATGACGGCGGAGGTTGGCGAGATTTGAATGCGATTGATGCGATCGGTGAGTTGCACTGTTTCTCCTGTGGCGCGCGTTATGCGATCTTGGCGCGTAATCTTTCTTCGACGACGGTCGGCACAAGTCCCTTCAAAGGGCCGCCGAGTTGCGCGACCTCGCGCACCAGTTTCGAGCTGAGGTAACTGTAGTCCTGCCCGGGTAGCATGAAGACGGTTTCGAGACGCGGCTCGAGCTTGCGATTCATCAGTGCCATCTGGAGTTCGTATTCATAGTCGGAGACGGCGCGGATTCCGCGCAGGATCACTCCGGCACCGCGCTTGCGGGCGTAATCTACGAGCAGGCCGTCGAAAACGTCGACTTCGACGCCGCTCCATCGGTTGGTGACTTCGCGCAGCATTTCGACTCGCTCGGGCACGGTGAAAAGCGGCTGTTTTTCCACATTCTTGAGCACGGCGACGATGACGAGGTCGAACATCTTCTCGCCGCGCTCGATCAGATCGAGGTGGCCGTTGGTGACCGGGTCAAATGAGCCCGGATAGATGGCGATGGACGTTTTCATCGTGACAATCCGCTCCCATATTCTAACTCAGCCCCGAGAGGGGACGCGCCGCAAACTTTCGCTCGGTCGCAGCCAAAATCGGACCGAAGAAAAAGGATAACGCAGAGGCGCCGGAGTAGCCCGGAGGAACCGAGGGGCGGCGAACGCCTGACCCACAAACCAGTTTCGCCAGGTCAAAGCTTGTGCGAGGATGCCAAGCGTTATTGAATCGTATTAGTGAAGGAAATTTGCGCGGAGGGCTCGCGAAGATGATGCACGGTTGGTCGAATCGAGGAATACTGCTGCTGGGGATTTTGGCTTTGAGCGTACTTATGCAATCGCCGGCGGCAAATGCACAAGCGCAGCGACAACTGAGCCTGATGCCGTGGCCTTCGAGCGAGCTGCAGGGAAGCGGCGAGCTTCGCGTTGACGCGTCCTTTACCGTGGTTCTGACCGGGCACACCGAGCCGCGGCTGGAGCACGCGGTCGCGCGCTTTCTGACGCAACTCAATCGCGAGACTGCGTTTCCGATTCTGGCCAAAGGGGCGACCAGCGGCAAGGCCACGCTGACAATTCACACCGAGCACGCGAGCAAAGAGATCCAGGAGCTTGGCGAGGACGAGAGTTACACGCTCGAAGTCACAACGGATGGCGCGAAGCTGAATGCAGCGACTCCGCTTGGCGCGATGCACGGGCTGCAAACATTTCTGCAATTGGTTGAGCCAGGCGCGGAGGGCTTCGACGTTCCGGTCGTCACGATCAACGATCGGCCGCGCTTTCCGTGGCGCGGAATCATGTTCGACGTCGGCCGCCACTTTATTCCGCTCGATGTCTTGCGGCGGAACGTCGATGGAATGGAAGCCGTGAAGATGAACGTCTTCCACTGGCACCTTTCCGAAAATCAAGGCTTCCGCATCGAAAGCAAGAAGTTTCCGAAGCTACAGGAGCAGGGATCGGACAATCTTTATTACACGCAGGACGAAGTTCGCGACTTCATCGCGTACTGCCGTGAGCGCGGTATTCGTGTCGTGCCGGAATTCGACATGCCGGGCCACAGCACAGCGTGGTTCGTCGGCTATCCCGATCTCGCCAGCGGTCCGGGGCCGTATCAGATCGAGCGCAAGTGGGGCGTGATGGATCCGGCCATGGATCCGACGAACGAGAAGACTTACAAGTTGCTCGACGAGTTTATCGGTGAGATGACGAAAGTCTTCCCGGATCACTTCTTCCACATCGGCGGCGACGAAGTGAACGGGAAGCAGTGGGACGCCAACGCGAAGATCCAGGAATTCAAAAAAGCGCACAACATCAAGGACAACAAAGAGCTACAAGCGTACTTCAGCGGGCGTGTGCAAAAGATTGTGACGAAGCACGGCAAGGCAGTCGTCGGATGGGACGAGGTGTTCATCCCCGGCGTGCCGAAAGACATCGTGATCCAGTCGTGGCGCGGACAGGCATCGCTTGCGGAAGCGGCTTCGCAGGGTTATCGCGGGATCCTTTCGAACGGCTACTACATCGATCTTGGTTGGACGGCGGCGCGGCACTACGCGGTCGATCCGATGGGCGGAGCGGCGGCGAATCTGACGCCGGAGCAGCAGAAATTGATTTTGGGCGGCGAAGCGACGATGTGGTCGGAGTATGTCAACGCGCAGAATATGGATTCGCGCGTGTGGCCGCGGGCGGCAGCGATTGCCGAACGATTGTGGTCGCCGCAGAGCGTGACCGATGTTGCATCGATGTATGCGCGCATGAATGCGGAGAGCGCGCGGCTGGAGCTGCTCGATCTGACGCATCACTCGTATTACCGCGCGATGTTGCAGCGGATTGCGGGGACGGCGAGTCCGGATGAGTTCGAGGCGCTGAAGACGATTGCCGACGTGGTTGAGCCGGTGAAGGATTACGACCGCGAGAAGCTGGCTCCGGCCGAACCGACGAGCATGACGCCGCTGAATCGCGTTGTGGATGCGGTGTCGCTCGAGAGCGAGAAGGCGCGGGAATTTGGCGAGCTTGTGGACAAGTTTCTGGCGTCGAGCTGTCACGATGCGGATCTGGCGGCTCGTTTGCGCGGGCAATTTATTATTTGGCGCGACAACGATGCGAAGTTGCAGCCGCTGGAGCAGCGATCGTTTCTGGTGAAGGATATCGCGCAGGTGTCGCAGAATTTGTCCGCGCTGGGCACGGTGGGGCTGGCGGCGCTGGATCAGATTGCGCGCGAGACGGCTGCGCCTGCGGATTGGAAGGCGAGCCAGACGGCAGCGATTGCGAAGCTTCAAGAGCCGAGGGCGCAGTTGCTGTTGGTCCCGGCCGGGGCGGTGCAGAAGTTGGTCGACGCGGCGAGTGCGGGCGGGAGCTGCGCGAAGTAGGTTTGCGACTGGCGGCAAGCACTAGGAAAAAAACGCCGGCAAGATGCCGGCGCTACCAGTCTCTACTTTAGACCGCTGGCCCTTGCTTCTTGCGGTGCGCGATTGTGGCAGACGCCGGAGCCTGAGTCGGTGAAGGTCTCTCCTTCGACGGGAATAAATTCCCAGGTATAGCCGTGCGGCATCAGCGTGACCTTGAGCACGCCGAAAGTGCTCGAGTTCCGCACTTCACTGTTATCCATCGTAAATCCCAGCGGATCGTGACTGCGGCCGCCGGTGCCGACGACGATTTCGCGGATGCCGTGTTCGGGATCAACTTTTCCGTCGGGATCTTGTGGCGCGAATCGCTCGTAGGAGTGTTCGTGGCCAACGAGAAGCAAATCGGCGTGCGCGGCGTACAAATCTTGGACGATTTGCTTCAGTTCCGGATGCACGGCGTGCTTGCGGAAGATTCCGCTGCTGAAAAGTGCATGGTGACCGTAGGCGATGATGCAGGAGCCGGGATGCTCACTGAGATCTTTCTTCAGCCATATCTCTTCGGGCGAGCCTGCGGCGCAACCGCCGAGGCCGGGTGCGTCGCAGTTGGAGTTCAGAGCGATGATGTGCCACACGCCGAGGTCGAAGCTGTAGTAGCCCTTACCGACGGGGCCGGCGCGGTCGCCCCAATAGCGGAAGTAGTCGCGGGCTTCCGGTGTGCCATATTCGTGATTACCTAACGAGGGGTGAGTGCGATCCTTGAAGCGGCCCCAGGTCTTGCCGTAACACTCGTGGAATTCGGCGGCGTTGCCGTGTTCGTAGGCCAAGTCACCAGACGCAAAGACTTCTCCTGGGATTTTTTCGATGAGCTTGGCGGTGGCCTCGGCTCCGGCAAGTGCGGCGCCGCAGCCGGCGATGTCTCCGGCGCCGACGAGCGTAAATGTTTTATCTTCAGTTGTTTGAGGGCTGGCTGGGTCTAAAGGAGCCTGCTTGGTGCTTTGAGGGGCCTGGTCCGACTGTGCCTGCGCGATGCCGGAGGCCGAAACAATGGCTAATCCGAAGCCCGAAATCCTCAAGAAATGATGGAAATGACTCCAATGTATGTAACGCGGCATCCGGTTCTCCTCATCCAATGTGCAGGTTAGCCTATCATGTGGGTAGCCGTCGGCTTGACCGTGGATTCTGTCGCGTAGTACTATAACCCGCTCGAAATCAACATTTTGCACAGTTCAGGAACCGCCTTTCGGTTTGACAGCCGTCGAAGAAGAGCATAGTATTCCAAGTGGGACCGATTTTGTCGCATTTGAGGTAGAGGAGCAATCAGCCGCAGATGTTTAAGCTGTCCAAGAAAGCCGATTACGGCTTGATCGCTGTGAAGCATTTGGCGACGCATCGCAATGCGCTCGCGTGCAGCGCCAACGAAATTTCGGAAGAGTACGGCATTTCGACGACGCTGATGGCGAAAGTGCTTCAAAAGCTGGCGCGTCAAGGTTTGGTCGCCGCAAAGCATGGCTCGAGCGGCGGGTATCAATTGGCCAAGGAGCCGGGCGCGATCAGCGCGCTCGATGTGATTTCGGCCATCGACGGTCCGGTGCTGATCACGTCCTGCGTGACGAGTCATGGAACTTGCGACGCGACGGATAAGTGCTCGGTGCGAGAGCCGCTGCGCCGGGTGAACGACAGCATTTTGCAGGTGCTGAGCACGGTAACGATTTCTCAGATGAGCGAAGATCCGCATGAACCTGCGCTCGTCGCGCTGTCTCTCACACGATAGGTGAAAGCAGCGAGCAATTTTCAAGGAGTAGGAGACGGAACAATGGCTGTGAAGCTCCCGATTTACATGGACAATCACGCGACGACCCCGGTCGATCCCCGGGTTGTCGACGCGATGCTGCCGTATTTCACGGAAAAGTTTGGTAACGCTGCGAGCCGGAATCACTCGTTCGGTTGGGCCGGTGAAGAAGCGATCGAGACTGCGCGTCAGCAGATCGCGTCGCTGATTGGCGCCACGCCGAAGGAAATTATCTTCACGAGCGGCGCTACGGAATCCGACAATCTGATGATCAAGGGCGTTGCCGAGATGTATCGCGAAAAGGGCAACCACATCATCACGCAGGCGATTGAGCACAAGGCGGTGCTCGATACGTGCAAACGTCTCGAGAAGTACGGCTATGAAGTGACTTATCTGCCGGTGCAGAAAGATGGCCGCGTCGATCCGGAAGACGTTCGCAAGGCGATTACGCCGAAGACGATTTTGATCACCATCATGTACGCCAATAACGAAATTGGCGCGATCAACCCGATTCAGGAAATCGGCAAGATCGCCAAAGAGCACGGGATTATCTTTGCGGTCGATGGCGTTCAGGCCGTCGGCAAGATTCCGGTCGACGTGCAGAAAGACAACATCGACCTGCTCGCGATTTCGGCTCACAAGATTTATGGTCCAAAGGGCGTCGGGGCGTTGTATGTTCGCCGCCGCAATCCGCGCGTGCAGCTTTCGGCGATCATCGACGGCGGCGGTCACGAGCGAGGCATGCGTTCGGGCACGCTCAACGTCACCGGCATCATCGGGCTCGGTAAGGCTTGCGAGATCGCACAACAGGAGATGGCGAGCGAGAGCGCTCGGCTTCTCGCGCTCCGCGAACGGTTGAGAAAAGGTCTCGAAGCCAAGCTGGACGAAGTCTTCATCAACGGTTCGATGGAGCATCGGCTGCCGAACAACCTGAATATGAGCTTTGCCTACGTCGAGGGCGAGTCGCTCTTGATGGGCATCAACGATATCGCGGTTTCGAGCGGTTCCGCTTGCACCTCAGCAACCCTCGAACCCAGTTATGTACTCAAAGCATTAGGCGTGGGAGAAGACCTGGCCCACACCTCGATTCGCTTCGGCCTCGGACGCTTCAATACCGAGGAAGAAGTCGACTACGTGATCGACAAGATGGTTCAGGTCGTCAGCAAGCTCCGTGAACTTTCGCCGCTGTATGAGATGGCCAAGGAAGGCATCGATATCTCGAAGGTAAAGTGGACGGCCGCCTGACAAATATTTTCATCGACTGAGAAATATCGCTGAAGGAAGAGGAAGAAACAGAACATGGCTAATGAAGGGACAATTCGGATTCACCGTTCCATCGGTGGCGTTGGAGCAGCCTTTCGGGTATCGTTCGTGCCCTACGACTCCGACGGTGAAGGCGTTGCCGGCGTTCGTTCGTTTCACGAAGTGCAGCAGGTTCGCACCTTCTTGAAGAGCCTCGGCGTACATGCGGATGTGATTCGCGACGTGCAGCGGCAACTTACTGCCGGACGTTCGGCATCGGTGCCCAACGTTGCGATCGCGGAAGATCTCGTGAAGAGTTCGGGTCTGCAGGCGACTGCGAAAGTCGCTGCGGGACGCTAAGGCTTTTCGCACGGATACAAAGCTACAGCTGTCGAATCTAAAAGTTTGGAAGTAAAGGAGCACCACGACATGGCTTACAGTGAAAAAGTCGTCGAACACTACAACAATCCGCGCAATGTCGGCAGCTTGCCGAAGGAAGATCCCAACGTCGGGACCGGTCTTGTCGGTGCGCCGGAATGCGGCGACGTGATGAAGCTGCAGATGAAGATCAATCCCGAGACCAACGTGATCGAAGAAGCGAAGTTCAAGACTTTCGGTTGCGGCTCGGCGATCGCCAGCTCGTCCCTCGCCACGGAATGGGTCAAGGGCAAGACGATCGAAGAAGCGCTGAACATCAAGAACACCGATATCGTTCGCGAACTCGCGCTTCCGCCGGTCAAGATTCACTGCTCGGTCCTTGCTGAAGACGCCATCAAGGCGGCCATCGGCGATTGGAAGAAGAAGCACGGCATCGAAGTTCCGGCGCACGAAAAAGCCGCCGCCGGGCATTAATTCGTAGGGGCGCGGCACGCCGTGCCCGTTTTGAGCGGCAGGGAATTAGCGACTAGCGACAGGTTTGATCATGGCACTCGAAACAATTTCGCCAAGCGTTCCGACGATTCGCGTCACCGAGCGCGCCGCGACCAAGATCCGCGCGTTACTCGAAAAAGACGGCGTGCCTCTCGATCAGGGAGGCCTTCGCGTTGGTGTGCAAGGCGGCGGTTGTTCGGGGCTTTCGTACGCCATGCGTCTCGATACGCAGTCCCGTGATCGTGACAAGATTTTCGAGGAATTCGGCGCGCGCATCTTCGTCGATCCAAAGAGCCTTTTGTATCTTGCCGGAACCATCCTCGAGTACGAAGAAACCCTGATGCGCCAGGGATTTGTTTTTCAGAATCCCAATGCCGCGCGAAGCTGCGGCTGCGGCAGTTCGTTCACCGCGTAATCGAGCCGGCGTCGCGCGTCGGCCAGTGAAGCGAACCCCAGCTCTATAGAAGTGGCCGGCAGCCGATCGCCAGCCACTTTTTTTGTTTTCTGCGCGGCCCAAGGTCATCGAGTTTTGAACGAGAGCGTAAATCCCATGGCGACCCCTTCGACAGCTCCGTCACGCCAAGACTATTTCGCAATCTTCAGCTTGCCGCGCAAGCTGTGGATCGAAATGCCAGGCCTCGAACAGAGGTTTTTGCAGCTCAGCTGGAAGCTGCACCCCGACAATTTCGTGAACGCTACGGCGGAAGAGCAGGCCGATTCGCTCAAGCGCAGCTCAGCGCTCAACGACGCATACCGCGTGCTTCGCGATCCGGTCGCGCGTGTCGAGTATCTGCTTGAAATCGAAGGCGCTCGAAAAGAGGGCGAACAGAAGCAACAAGCGCCTCCCGAACTACTCGAAGAAGTCTTCGAGTTGAACGAATCGCTTGATGAATTACGCGAAGCAAAGGCCAGCGGCGGTGATCTTGAAGGTTTGAAATCGAAACTTGAAATTGCCGAGACGAGCTTTCAAGAAAAATTGCTCGAGGTCGACCAGCAACTTTTTGCCGCGGCGAAACAATGGGACGCGGCAATCGACGCGAATGCCGCAGATTCGGACCGCGATGCAATCAAAGTCCGTCTCAACGAACTGCTCAATCGCCGCTCATACATTCGCAATCTCGTGAACGGTGTTGCAAAGGAACTAGCCTGAGTATGGGAAGAATTGTTGGAATTGATCTAGGAACAACGAACAGCCTCGTCGCATACATTGATCCAGCGACGAGCGCGCCGAAGTGCATCGTTGGTCCGAATGGCAGCACACTTTGCCCGTCGGTCGTCAGTATCGATCCTGATGGCAGCGTTATCGTCGGCGAACCTGCGCGGCGTCGGTTGCTCACTCAATCCGAGCGCAGCATCTATTCGGTGAAGCGCCTCATGGGACGCGGTGTAGTCGACATTCAAGGCGAACTCAAACTATTTCCGTTCCGCATCGATCCGTCGAGCAAGAATGTAATCCGCGTCAAGCTCGGCGACAAAACATTCACGCCGCCGGAAATTTCGGCGTTCATCCTGCGCGAATTGAAGAACTGGGCTGAAGCTCATTTCGGCGAGCCAGTAGATCGCGCCGTTGTTACCGTTCCCGCGTATTTTAACGATGCGCAGCGCCAGGCCACGAAAGACGCCGGCAAAATCGCCGGCCTCGAAGTCTTACGCCTCGTCAACGAACCGACGGCCGCCGCTCTCGCCTACGGCCTACACGAAAAGCAACGCGGCCACGTCGCCGTTTACGATCTCGGCGGCGGCACGTTCGATATTTCGGTCCTCAAGCTGATCTCGACCAGTGAGGGCGACATCTACCAAGTGCTTTCGACGAACGGCGACACGCACCTCGGCGGCGACGACATCGACAACGCGCTTCAGTCGTTGATCCGCGAGAAAATCTCAGAGCATCATCGCGTCGACGTCGCCGGCCAGCCCGAACTCGCACAGGAACTTCGCAAAGCGCTGATCACGGCCAAACACCAGCTCTCGGATTCGCAAACGGCCAGCATTCGCTTCGCGCTCCCCGGCGGCGCCGTCTTCGCGCACGATTTCACCCGCGCCGATTTCGACGCCATCATCAAGCCGATCGTCGACCGCACGATGGGTCCGGTGAAGCAAGCCCTCGCCGACGCGCATCTCAAGCCCAGCGAAATCGACGAAGTCGTCCTCGTCGGCGGCACAACCCGCACGCCGCTCATCCGCGCCACCGTCGAAAACTATTTCGGCCGCAAGCCGCACACCGAGCTCAATCCCGACGAAGTGGTCGCGCTCGGCGCAGCTGTGCAGGCCAACATCCTCGATCGCGGCGTGCAAAACATGCTCTTGCTCGACGTTACGCCGCTCTCCCTCGGCATCGAGACCTACGGCGGCGCGGTCGCCAAAGTTATCCCGCGCAACTCCACAATCCCCGCGAGCGCGCAGGAGATGTACACCACTGGCGTAGACAATCAGACCGGCATCGACATCCACGTCCTCCAGGGCGAACGCGAACTCGCCAAGGATTGCCGCTCGCTCGCGCGCTTCGTCCTGAAAGTTCCGCCGTCGCCCGCAGGCCTGCCGCGCATCGAAGTCAAATTCCTGATCGACGCCAACGGCATCCTGCAAGTCGCCGCGAAAGATTTGCGCAACGGCGAGCAACACTCGATCGAGGTCCAGCCGAGCTACGGGCTCAATGACACCGAGATCGAACGCATGCTCGAAGAATCGATCGAATACGCCGAACAGGATTTCGCGCAGCGCCAAGTGATCGAAGCGCGCACCGAGTCCGAATCGATCCTCACCGCGACGCAAAAAGCGCTGACGAGCCCCGCAGGCGCATCGCTTCCGCCGGAAGAGCGCGCCACGATCGACAAATCCGTCGCCGCGCTGAAGGAATCCGTCGCAGGCGAAGATTACAAACTCATCCGCAAGCGCATCGACGAACTGAATCACGCAACAGAACGCCTTGCGGAATTGGTGATGAACGGGGCAGTATCAACAGCATTGGAAGGCCGTAAACTGGCCGAAGTTTAAGTGGCACAGGCCTTTCTGCCTGTGCTCGTCGCGATTTTGTAGGGGCGCAGCACTGCTGCGCGCCAGCTTGGCACGGTGTCAGCACCGCCGAGCACTGTTTTTGATTTTCTGAAGGAGAGAGCAAATGGGCGGCAGCAACCCATATATCGAAGAA
>Ga0210393_10001001_pt1 | contig 24393 bp, 25 predicted proteins | sample IncBWC27OmetaG_FD_160068 | JGI IMG/M metagenome (GOLD analysis project Ga0210393, IMG submission 160068) | Forest soil microbial communities from Barre Woods Harvard Forest LTER site, Petersham, Massachusetts, United States - Inc-BW-C-27-O ... | reverse complement strand
GAGAGACCGGACGCGACGTGAGCACGTTCGCCCCGGAGGTCTTGGAGATCTTCCGACGATATCCGTGGCCTGGCAATGTTCGCGAATTGCGAGGTGTGATCAAGGAAACTGTGCTGAAGACCACCGGGCGGACGATCCTTCCCGAGTTTCTTCCTCCAGGACTGAGCGACGTCGGCAGAGAGGCGAGCGCCACGCTACGCCCGAACGTGAGCGAGCGTCCGGCCGACGTGGATTTTGTGGGAAGAATTGAGGCCATGCTGAGCGCCGGCGAGAAGGGAATGTACGACCGGGTCGTAAAGGCCGTCGAGCGGGAACTGATCATGCGCGTCCTTCGGCACTCCCAAGGTCACCTTGGCAACGCTTGCGAACGACTCGGCATTGATCGAAAAACGCTTCGCAACAAGCTCCGTGAGCTGGGGCTGACCACCGACAAAGGGGTAACGGACGGCGCGGATACGTCTGAAGACTGATCTCAGTCGCCGAGGCTTGGTTTCTTCGCACCGGACCAAACCCGCACCCATCGCTCGCTGCATCGGGACTCCCGGCTCGCCCAATTAGAACTTGCTGTTCACCGACGGTTGGGAGCAATTCCCAATTTACTCCCATCCATTTGGGACTTGCTCCCAATTCTCGCCCTTCCATCGCAGACCTTGGGAGCGGGACGTTTCTTTTTGCAACTTCACAACTCGTTGATTGAATTCAGGTTTCGGCAGATTTCTTGGGCGCGCTCCTCGCTCGGCCTGCGGTTTGCTTAAAGCGAGCAATCCCTTCCAACAGCGTCCGGGCCGATCCCGCTTTAGTACAACGGGTGGCCCCTGAGGTCGAAAATGCAGTCGAAGCGTTCAGGAACAAGGTTGAGCCGGTGGGTGCTGGCTCTCGCAGTCGTGGCGGCAGTGGTCGCAGGCAGCGGTTATTTGTTCGTACGCGGTAAGGCGGCTGCGGAGGGTGTCCGACCGAGCCAATCTGAAGGAAACCCCACCGGGAGTATCTCGGTCAAAGTGGTCTCGCCAAGCCCGGGTGGAATTGCTCGCGTGTGCCAGCAGCCTGGATCGGTTGAGCCGTTCGAATCGGCCGATCTGTACAGCAAAGTCTCTGGTTTCTTGGTGCAACAGAGTGTCGACATCGGCTACCCCGTGAAGGCCGGGGACGTTCTCGCGCGGATTTCGGTCCCGGAATACGAGAAGCAGGTGAAACAGGACAGCGCCGAGGTTGTGCGAGCAGAGGCGCGCGTCGACCAGATGACTGCCGCAATCACCACCGCCGAAGCCGACCTGGGCGCGGCAACCGCCGCAATCGCCCTGGCGCAAGCGGAGAAAGGGAGCAAGGCGTCATATCGAACTTTCCGTGAGAAACAGCGAGACCGGATTAAAGACCTCGTCGCCAGCCACTCCATCGAAGCTAAGCTCGCAGACGAGCATGAGGATCAATACCAAGCGGCCGTCGCCAGCGATCTGGCGGCTGGCGAAGCGATCGTCGCAGCCAGGCAGAAGGAAGCCGCCGCCCGTGCGCGGGTGAAACAAGCCCGGGCCGATCTCAGGTACGCCGAGGCCGAAGTAGCGACCGCCAAGGCGCAGCTTGAGAAGGCTCAGGTGCAGCTCGATTACACGGTCATCCGCTCTCCCTATACGGGGGTCGTCACCCAGCGCAATTTTCACCCCGGTGACTTCATCCGGTCCGCCGACGCGGGCTATGCACATGGCGAACGACTACCGATTCTGGCCGTCGAGCGGACTGACGTGATGCGGGTCGTGATTCAAGTCCCCGAACGCGATGTACCCTTTGTCGATCTGGGCGACCCGGCCACCGTCGAAGTGGATGCGCTGCCTGGCGTGGTGTTCAAGACACGCGGTGGCGACAAGATCGAGGTCTCTCGACTGGCTGCGTCCGAGGATCCGCAAACCCGAATGATGCGAACCGAAGTGCATGTCAAGAACCTCGATGGAAAGCTACGCCGCGGAATGTTCGGCCGAGTTGCTCTGACGCTGCAAGTCGGGGCGCCCGGCGCGTTCCGCATCCCATCCGCCGCTCTCACCGGGAAGGCTGACGGCGGCAAGGGAACGATTCGACTCGTCCGAAATGGCAAAGTGGTTTTTGTGCCGGTCCTCATCGGTGCCGACAACGGATCGGACGTTGAGATCCTCTCCGGATTGACGGCCGCGGATCGCGTCATCATCCGCGCCGGGGGGCCCGTGAATGAAGGCAGCACCGTTGCTGTGGCCGACTCGAAACTCTAATTGATTCGAACCGACGACCACCTCGCAGAACTGTGACCAAACCTAGAGCCGCTTCGAGAGATAACCAACGCGACGCATTGAATGACAGCCGCGTCGTGCCCACCAAACTGACTTCCTACCGTCCGCCCCGGTCCAAGTGCTTCGTCCGGGGCGAGGCCGCAAGCGACCCTGATTCATGAATGGTTTGATCCGCTTCTCACTTGGGAATCCCCGTGCGGTTACGGTCCTGGTGCTGACGATCCTGCTGGGCGGGATTGTCTCGCTTGCTTTGATTCCGGCCGACATTCTTCCGGTTTATCGCAGCCCGGCTGTCCAAGTCTTGACGTTCTACAACGGCATGGCCGCGACCAGTGTCGAGTCGGGGATCACCGCGCGAATGGAGCGGGGCACCGGTCAGGCGGCCGGGATCATGCGTCAGGAGTCTCGCTCGCTCCTGGGAGTCAGCATCGTCCGGAACTTCTTCGCGGGCGACGTCGACCCGTCTGGAGCCCTGACCCAGGTCAACTCGCTCGCGACCGTGGAAATTCCGACGTTGCCGCCGGGCACGCTACCGCCGGTCATCCTGCCGTACGATCCGACTTCGTCTACGCCGGTTTGTCTAGTCGCCTTGAACAGCAAGACGCAAGGCGAGTCGGCCCTCTACGACACGGCCCGATATCAAGTGCGGATGATGATCATGTCGTCCCGCGGAGCGAACGCGCCTGTCGTCTACGGTGGAAAGATTCGCACCATTCTGGCTTATCTCGATCGTGACCGATTGCAGGCCCACGGCTTGGCCCCTACTGACGTGATGCATGCGCTTGACCGGTTCAATATTTTCATCCCAGCCGGCGACGCGAAATTTGGCAAGTTCGATTACACGCTCGATTCCAACGCGATGTACGACACGGTCGAACGGATGGCCGACGTCCCGATCAAGACCGACGCCGCCGGCCACACGATCTTCCTCAAAGAGGTGGCCGTCCCGAAAGACGCGGCCACTATTCAAACGAACGTCGTACGCGTCGATGGCCGCCGGCAAGTCTACATCCCTGTTTACCGACAGTCGGGGTACAGCACGCTCAGCGTGGTCGACACGCTCAAAGACAATCTGCCGGACATGAAGGAACGGCTCACCACACCCGACGTGGATCTGAAGGTGGTCATGGACCAGTCGGTATATGTCCGCAAGGCGATCGAAAGCCTGGCGGAGGAAGGCGTGCTCGGCGCCCTCCTTTGCGCGTTAGTCATCCTGCTGTTTCTCGGCGAATGGCGGATGACGATGATCGCGGTCATGACGATCCCGGTCGCCATTCTGGGTACGGTCGCCTGTCTGTACGGGCTCGACCAGACCATCAACCTGATGACGCTGGCCGGACTCGCGCTGGCCATCGGCCCACTCGTCGATAGCGCAATCATTTGCCTGGAGAATACACACCGGCACCTCGGCCTCGGAGCCCAGCCCCACGAAGCTGCGTTTCTCGGCGCGAGCGAAGTTGCCCTGCCCGAGTTGATCGCCACTCTCTGCACGCTGCTCGTGTTACTTCCGCTGGCGTTGATGCCAGGGCTGGGAGCGTTTCTGTTCCGACCGATGTTTCTGTCCGTGGCATTCGCCATGGTGATCGCTTACGGCCTGTCGCGAAGCTTTGTCCCGGCGCGGTGCGCCACGTGGTTGAAGTCGCACGGTCACAAGCCGATTGAATCCCACGTCGCTGATTACGAACACCGCAACGATCACGAAAACCCTCCGCCCAAAGGACCGCTCGGCCACCTGTTCCAGAAGTGGGAGGCGGTGATCGATCTGGGCATCGCGATCTACACCCGCCTCCTGACGGTCGCATTGCACGCTCGTGCGCTCGTGATCGGAGCGGCTTTCGCGGCTCTAGCTGGAGTCATCATTCTGCTGGGTCCGGTTCTGCGCCGTGAATTTTTCCCGGAGGTCGACGCAGGCGCGTTTGAGATCTATGTCCGCGCTCCGTCTGGCACTCGCATCGAGGAAACTGAAGCGAAGATCGCCGGTGTGGAACAGTTCGTGAAGGATCAGCTCGGCGATGACTTGGAACTCGTGATCAGTGAAATCGGACTGACGCCCAACTGGTCGGCCGCCTACACTCCGAATGCCGGGCCGATGGACGCAGTCGTCAAGATTCAGCTCAAGCCCGAACGATCGCGGTCGGCGCAAGAAAACGTCCAGGTCCTGCGCCAGGGGCTTGCCGCTGACTCGCGTTTCTCTGACTTGGAGTTCGCCTTCGACGCGGGCGGCATGGTGCGAGCGGCAATGAATGAGGGTAAATCGACGCCGATCAACGTCCGCATCACTGGCAAGAATATGCAGAAGGCGCGCAAAGTGGCCGAAGGGATGCTGAGCGAGGTCAAGGCCGTCGACGGCGTGGTCGACGCCCGCATTATCCAGCGGCTCGACTATCCGCAGTACGTCCTGGAGGTGGATCAAGCGAAAACGGCCGCGCTGGGGCTCAATCAGGCCGACGTGATGCAAAACGTGGTATCGGCATTCAATTCGAGTGTCCAATTCAACAAGAAGAATTTCTGGATCGACCCCAAGAGTTCCAACCAATATTTCGTAGGCGTGCAGTATCCGGAACAGGACATCTCCTCTGTCGACACCTTGCTCGACATTCCGATCACGGGATTGGGACAGAAGCGGCCGATTCCACTGCGCAACATCGTCAAGGTTCCGCTTCCGCGCGTGGAGGTGCCGGCCGAGATCAATCACTCCAACCTGCAGGCGACGATGGATCTGACGATGGGCGTCCATGGCCGGGACATTGGGCACGTCGCTGAGGATGTGAGCCGGATCGTGGCGAAATTCGGCAAGGAGCGGGCCGACGGCGGCTGGAGCCCGTTCGACCCGGAAGATACGGCCCACAAAGTGATGGAGGGGGCGAAAATCGTCGTGGTCGGCGAGTATCAAAAAATGCAGCAGACCTTCCGATTCCAGGCGCTGGGCATGGCCGGGGCGGTCCTGCTGATCTACTTCTTGATGGTCGCTTTGTTCCGGTCTTACTTGACCCCGCTGGTTGTGCTGTCAGCGGTGCCCGTCGGCCTGGTCGGGGTGATCCTCATGCTCTACTTCACGGGCACTGCGCTCAACGTGCAGTCGCTGCTGGGAGTGATTTTCATGGTGGGGATCGTGGTCTCCAACACGGTTCTCTTGATCGACTTTGCGGAGAACGTGCGAAAATCGGACCGTGTCACTCCCGCGGAGGCGATTCTCCGGGCCGCTTCGGTCCGCGTGCGACCCGTGGTCATGACCGCGCTGGCGACGTTCTTCGCCCTCATCCCGATGTCTTTGGGATTGAGCCGCGGGAGCGAAGCAAATGTTCCACTCGGCCGCGCGGTCTTGGGCGGCCTGATCGCGGGCCTCGTCACCACCCTGTTCGTCGTCCCATGCGTTTACTCACTTGTCGTGCCGAACAAGTTTGAGGACGACCTCCAATCGATTCCAGGAGAACCGGCATAGAACGCCCACGGAACGCCGCCAACCAGACTGCGAGTTTGAATGTTTAATCTACTGCCGAAGTACGTCCATTATTTCGACTCCTTCGAGCGAGCGGCACAGAACGCAGTCCACTGCGCGGAGCTTTTGGCGGACTTAGCGCAGAAGGGGGATGACCAGGGCAACCAGTTGGTGACGGCGATCATCGAAGGGGAACGCGAAGGGGACAAAATCACCCACGAGACGCTCGATCGACTCGAGCGACGCTACTTTGCTCCGATTGATCGAGAGGACGTCTACGACTTGATTTGGCGGATTGACGACGTGGTCGACCGGATTGACGCCGCCGGTCAGCGGATGATGTTTTACAAGATCGTCGTCGTTCGCCAAGACTTCATCAGCCAATGCGCTGTGCTGCTGAAGGCCACCCATTTGATGGCCATCGCGGTGTCGGGCCTGCGCCACATCAACGGCCCGAAGCCAACGACCGATACCGCGTCCGTCGATGAATTAAAGATCGTCGTCCACCAAGCGGAGGAGGAGGGCGACAACATTCATCACCAGTTTCTGGCACAGCTCTTCGATGGCCAACTCGACGCTTTCCAAGTGATCAAGTGGAAGGAACTCTACGAACTGGTCGAGCAAGCAATCGACTATTGCGACGACGTCACCTGTGTGGTTCACCGCATCGTTATGAAGAATGGCTGAAACGGCTGACGTCATCCCCGGCCACAAACACCGAACTGGACCTTTGACGATAGAGCCTTCGCCGAACCGATGTGATCGATCTACGAGGGAAAGCAAAAGGAGCATGACGCATGGCGATAATTGAGCCTGATTCAATCGGTGATCGCCTTCACGCTACGAAGCAACGCGCAGGCACGGGATTCTTACTGGTCTTCATCTTCGCGCTCGTGGGATGCGTGATACTTTACGTTTGCCACAGGGCGTGGTGACCAAATCGTCAACTAGCTTCGCCCCACGCGATTGCGCTGATCGGACATCGGTCACGTCGAGGACACCTCGATTTTTGGGCATGCGGTCCGAAAAACGTTCCTCAAACGGGACGTCCCACAATCGACGAGTTTTTGAAACTCGATCGTCTCCGGGCAGGTCTATTGGCTGTCCGAACTCGGACAAAGCGCGCGACAGCGAGCGCCGCCTAACAACCAGAGCGACAGGACACGGTTAGAACTTGTCATTGCTGCCGCCCGCGAGGTACACCGGTTTCCCGCGTTTTCGAGCGCCTTATTAGCGGTGCAGAAACATGTGCAAATCAACGCATGGGCTCGGCGATGGGTGATAACGCTCAGTTCGGTCGACCGTCAGGAACGTGCCAGTGACATGGCCGTGCGCATAGTAAAGGGCCAGGATCGTAGTGGTCCCGACGGCGAGAACGTTGACATTCCCATCGCTTGTACTGATTTGAAAGACGCCTCTCCACGTTCGGCCGTCGTCGCTCGAAAAGGCCAGCCAGCCGTTTGGCCGGGAGTAGGCGGCCACCATCAACTTGTTTCCCAATGTCGCCGCAATGGGCGACGTGCCGCGATCGAGGATTTGTACGGGCGGCAACCACGAGACACCTTCGTCGCAGGAACGTGCCGCGTACAGCGGTGTGGGAAAGACCGGCGCCTCCGGAAAGCTGAGGCGGCCCCCGCTCCGCATGAGACAGAGGAGATCCCCGTCTGGTGCCCGAACCAGATGGGCCTCACCGAACCCTTCCTGCGTGACTGCCGGCGCGAGGGCGAAACGCTTGACGGTGAAGTCCGGGTTCTCGCCACGAGCCAGCATTTGGTCGGCGGCGACTGTGATCGCCCGTCCCCACGTGCGTCCTCTATCCGACGAGAAGACCACGATGGTGCGCGTCTTGCGCATCTTCATCGAAACGGGATAGCCTTCGGCCGGTTGTTGATCTTCGGCGTAAGTGCCGTACATCGTTGCCATGAGGTCGCCGTTTTTCAGCTGGGCGATTCCATGATGGAGCATCAGACCACCGGGCTGCGTCTTGCCGTCATCGCCGACTATGGAGACCGCCCGCGGCGTGTCAACGATTCCCTCCTCTTCGGTGATCGTCTTCCAATTGTCGAGCGAGCGCCGCTGATTCAGCGAAAACTTTCCATCGGGCCGCCGATTCGTCGTTGGATAAATGCTGAGGATTTCGCCGTTGCCGAAATCCAGGACTGTTTCGTCATCGGGACCACGCGGGCCTTTTTTCCACGTGCGGCCGTCGTCATTAGACCAAACACTGTAGGGATGGTTTCCCGTCATGCTTCCGATAAGGACGAGGCGACCATCCTGTAATCGGGTGCCCCGCACGTCAGAGGCATCTGGAATCACGACGGTCTTCCCCGGAATCACGCGAATGCCATGAGTTTCGGGGAGTACGCTTGTGAACCGCGGTTGAACGACGGCCGCGCTCGCAGTGTCAGCTGCTTGGGTCGCCGACGAGGAACGGGGGAGAGCGATCGGCGTGAGTGCAGGCAGCACCGCAACCACAAGGAACCAAAATCCGACAACAAGCCGACGCGTAGCCATGCCCGATCGTACCATCAATTGCTGGTCGAGAACTCGGGCGAGGGGGAATGGCCAGTCGAACGTCTCCTGTTCTACGTCTCTCTGGTTCTATTGTTCCGGCGAATCGAGGATAACGAGATTTGAAATCGAATCGGAAAAAACGTTCCTTTGATGCTCAGCCGTTCAAGCCACTTTGGCGGGGCGAGCGATTCCCATAAAACGTTTGAGTTCTCGGCACGAAAATCGGGCGTCAAAAAACGGGCGAGAATCCGGGACGAGCCAGGGCGCGGCTCTCATCTAACGGTCGATTTTTGGCGTTCGCAGAAAACGCTTGAGATTACCGGAAAACCGCAGGTGCAAGAGCAGCGCCGTCAGCTATGCCTTCTTCCCAGCCCCAGCGCGCGAAATGGTGGCTCGATCATTCTCGGAGTCTTGGGTGAGCCCATTTTACCCTAGCTCCAGCGACCCGATGCGCGCGCATCAAACTAAACCTTGATCTGCATGCCACCCTCCCGCTTTTGAAGGTATAGGGCGCCCGGCCTTTACCAGCACCCGGTTCGATCCCGATTTAGCGTGGCGGTGCTGCCACGAAGAATCCCCCGGGGAAATGAGAAAATATTGGCATTTTACGCAATCGAAGTTAATCTCAAGAAAGTCCCAAAATGGCTTTTGCAACCAGACGTTTTGCGGGCGTGAAGAGCGCCAGAGTCAACGCATCCAACACGTCGCGCCGAAACGCAGCCACAGCTCATTTCCTTCCGGAGGTCAAAATGAACCGTATGTCATCGGGATACGCGCTTGGGCTCCTGTTGACCTTCGTTGGAGTCGGCCTTGCCGACGAAGCGAAGGTGATTAAGCCCGATCTGTCCCTCGTGAACGATGGCAAAACGTTCAATGTCGTCAACGCCAACGCGGAATTGACAAAGAAAGCGGGCAAACCAACCATCGTCAATCTCAAGGTCAAAGGCGGCGACATACCTGGGCGAAGCAACATTGGCCTCGCACTCGTCGAGGGTCCGGAGTTTTCGGAAGGGACCATCGAGCTTGATATGAAGGGCTTCGGGCGAACCCAGCCGTGTTTTCTGGGTATCGGTTTGAATGTCGTCGACGAAAAGACTTTTGAGTCCGTCTATTTTCGGCCGTTCATGTTCTCCCGTGGCAATACCGAAGCGATTCAATACGTTTCCTGGCCCGACAACGGCTGGAAGAAGTTGCGAACGCCCGGCTATGTGGCTGCCGCAAACCCAGTCCCGAGGGCATCCGACTGGTTCCATGCCCGCTTCGAAGTGACCGCAAAACAAGTCAAAGTGTTCGTCGATAACGCGAAGCAGCCCAGCATGGTCACCGATCGAATCACGACTCGTGAAAAAGGAAGGGTCGGACTGTGGGTCGATAGCGGCAACGGCTATTTCCGCAATCTCAAGATCACGCCCGCGAACTAATCGCTTTCGGGTAACTAACAGCCGCACGAAGAGGTGCCGGGGCGATCCGCAAACAGGTCGTTTTTCGGCAAGGTCGGGAGAGTTGAGTAATCGAGACAACTGCCGACGAAGCGTCGCCAGCCCGGACTTCCGCCGAGAGCCGGGATCGCGAGCATTATCCGCCCAGCCGCGCCAGGAACTTCTCGATCGCGGGATTCACATGGTCAGGGTGCGTTAGGTGGCCGCCGCCTTTGATGACCACGAACTGCGCGCCGGCGATGCTCCCCGCTAGCGCCTGGCCGCAATCCAGCGTGATGGCGGTATCTGCGTCGCCATGGATCACGAGCGCGGGCGCTTTGATCTTGCGGATCTCGTTGCCGATGTCGTCGCGCTCGGCCAGCGTGTGAAAGCATTGCAGGAGGTTCACCGGCTTCCAGCCACGCCATTTCCTTTTCCATTCAGCGGCGCCGGGCCAGTTCCGGCCCAGGATGATTTGCTCCACCGTGTCTGCCATCGAGTCGGGCAAGCCCTGTGAGGCCCAGATGTCGAGCATCTGCTTGTAGCCCACCAACTTGGCCGGATCTTCGGGGCCGGCCTGCGTGTCGATCAGGATCAGCGCACGTACGCGCTCGGGGTGCTTAAGGGCGCACCGCAGCGACAGGTACCCGCCCTGCGACATCCCGGCGAGCACCGCCTGCTGCAAGCCCAGGTGATCGAGCAAGCCAACCAGGTCGTTGGCCGAGTCGTAGTAAGTGAACGGCGCGAGCGTGTCGCTGGCCGTGCGGCCGTGGCCGCGCTCGTCCCAGCTGATGCAGCGGTACCTGGACTCGAGCGCCGCCACCTGCGGCGCAAACATGCTCTGGTCCATCAGCAGACCGTGCGAAAAAACGATGGCCGGACCTTTGCCCCCGGTGTCCTCGAAGTAAAGCTCCTGCCCGTTGACTTGTGCGAACGGCATGGCGCCTCCTCCCGATACGGCCAGAATGTCGTGTCCGGCCTTGAAGAAAAAGTGGCTGGGTCCTAAGTCCAAAACTTGCCCGCCGATGCGGGGTCCCAAAAAAACGGAGGGTACGGGTAGTCCGCTTGTCGCGCGACACTTATCGGTGATTTGGTGGCGATAGCGAGAAAGGCTTGAGTTTCCGAACGAAACGAACTACGTGTTCGACTTGAAAGTGGACGGTCAGGAGCCGGTCCAACATCGGGGGCGGCACGGCTCAATCGAGGTGCCCGAGTGAATTGGCGGGTCAAATAAGGACTATCTGCCCAGTTTCAGAACGGTACGGCCCTGTCTGAAAACGTGACAAAACCGAAATCGCGTGGGGTGTGGAACTGCGGTTCCCGTTCCGTCCCCGGCGCCCATTGGCTGAATTGCTCGTTCGTCTTGCCGCCACAGCGGTTGAGATTGAGCCGCCAGACATCGCCCGACTTGGGTGGAATGTGACGGGCGGCAGGGGCGTATGCCTTGAACGGAATGGCGACTTCGAGGGTCCACGAATCGTCGCGGTCGGAATCATTGTTGAGCGTCCCGTTGATCCGCGTTGCAATGCACAAGCCCTCAGCATTCCAATTCGAGTGCCATTTGCTGTCGGGGCCATGGGGATGGAAAGCATCGAAGACGGCTCCGTTGACATTCATTTCGATATTGAAATAGCTCTCTGGACGACTCGAATCAGGAGCTGCAAAGACCTCGACGCAGTCGTCGTTCCACACAGGAGTGTCGTGTCCCTTGTGTTTGGCCGAGATGTGCTCGTCCTGGCAGAGGTAGGCGACGTAGAGGTAGTTATCGTCCCAGAGGATCTTGGCGACCGTCTGCTCTTTTTTCCCCGACTTCCACCAGGCGAAGCGAAACGGCCCGACGCTCGGAGCGGAAAACCACGCCGGCTCATCGAGTCGACCGTCGATGACAATCGGCGTTGCTGCACGGTAAATCGTGTACCTCGGACGATCGTCACCCGCCGCCGTCGAGGTCACGAGCAGAAAAAATGACAAGCACAAGCAGGTGCGAGCAATCATCGAACGCTCCGGAATATTCGTAGATTTGGAAATGACGAATAACCGCCGGCTCTTGGAGCCGGCACACACGGCCGGCTCATGCAGGTCACCGACCAGACTTCGCGCAGCGAACGCTCGTAGGCGGCTCCGGCACGCCCAAGGTGGCGGGCGACCTCCGACCTTGAAGTTGTCGTAGTCGGTTCCCCCAAACAGTCGAGATCATCGACCAGCTCCTCATGAGTCATGGCGTGTCGTTTAAACATCCACCAGAAAATGGGGCGGGCTTCCCTTGCCGACTGTTCGACCTCTTCGGACACAGCTTGTTTTCACAGCGACGAATCCTGCCCATCCGGCTGCCGCAGCAACAACCTCGTCTCAATCTTCCGCGCGGACGTTGACAGCTTCGCCGCCGCTGATGGTCATCATCGCTTCCATCACCGATGGGTCGATTTGTTTCGAGATGAAGTGCACGGACATGTCAGCAAAGCCAACAAAACACCCGCCTCGATACGGCCCGCCGATACCGTCGGGACCATTGACATACGGCTTTTCTGTGAGTGACCGAATGGTCGCTGGTCCACCGGCCGCCCACGAACCGTAGTTGTTCGACGCTTCGCTCACCATTGCCGTATTGGACAATCCGTCCTTGATGTCAGTCATCCGCGTGCCGCGATCGTATGCGAAGCATCCCGCCCTGGGATCAGTTGCCGGGAGCAGGGGTCCGTCGGTGCCCAGTCCGCCCCATCCCACGTAGTGTGTCAGGCGGTAGCTTCCCCTCTTAGTATCTCCGACGCCAGGATTGATGAACACCGGCCATTCCACAGCAAGAGCCTGCCGATTGGCTTGGTCGTCCCACGATTTGTTCAGGTCGAGCAGCTCGTAGATAACGACCCCCTCCAGATAGGGCATCAGGTCGGCCTCCCAGCTTAATCTTCTGTCCGGCTTGAGCTCTTCGTTCGGGTGCGTGCCGCGGGGAAACATGAAGTTAAACTCGTGATAGCTGCGCATCGATAGAAGGAGCTGCTTGAGGTTGTTCCTTGATTGAGTGCGTTGAGCGGCTTCTCGTTGGAACAGTAGGATCGAAGCTACAACGGCACAGAGTCCCAACACGCTCCCCAAGATGATCAAACGTCGGCGCATGAGTCGCCCCCGAAATGTGACTTGGCTTTCTCAGCGGAATTCTGACCGTGCTAAGTAGCTTTTCCACGAGGCCAACAGTACACCTGACGGCTTCAATCCTTCAAGGACATTTCCTTTCGCCCAACGTGCAGCGGCGCCGACGGGCACGGAGCCCGCCATGAGACCATGACAATTGTTTCGCTAAGGCACGCGTTTCACGATATGTCGGAAAACAAGATGGCACGACTCAAAGTCGGCGACCGTGCACCGGACTTTTCTGCAACCGCCCACGACGGCAGCACGATCTGTATGTCTGATTATTTGGGGAAACGCGGGTTGGTGATCTTCTTTTATCCAAAGGACGGCACCCCAATTTGCACAAAAGAAGCCTGCGCATTTCGTGATTCCCATGAACGATTCAGTGACGCCGGTATATACGTGATTGGGGTCAGCGGCGATTCCGATGAAAGCCACCTCGCATTCGCGCGGCAACACAAGCTGTCATTTCCGCTGATCAGTGATAAAGACGGCTCACTTCGCAAGGCATTCGCGGTTCCGAAAACGATGGGACTCTTTCCGGGACGCGTCACCTACGTCATCGACAAAGCAGGGATCATCCGAAAAATCTTCTCGGCGCAATTCGCTTCGGAGCAACATGTCCACCAGGCTCTCATAGCCGTTGGCGCAGTAAGCGCATGACAAAGGCCCGGAGCCGCTTTGCCCAGACGCTAGCAGCAGCCGTCGAGCGGGCCTGTGCGCTGATCCAGAATTCCGTCGGCCCTCGGGGTGATGACGCGCCAAACGGCAGGCGAAGCACCTGCTTCCCTTGGATCCTGTCGTTCGACGGCCGGAGTCGTGCTGTGTCCCGGCCAAGCGTTTTGCTAGTCTCATCCCGTGTCGGAGTCCGCGGAGCACCGGACGCTCGAAACTCCGACGCATTCTCTTGCCGGCATTCGGAGCTCGTGCATGCTGACGCTGCAGGGTCGACCATTTCCGGGACCTTCGTTCTGCGATCGGTTGAGGCGGCGGAATTTCCTCAAGATCGGGACCCTGGGCATCGGCGGCCTGACACTGCCTCAACTCTTGAGGGGGGAGGCTGCGGCTGGGGTTGGTCATTCGATCAAGTCGGTGATCATGATCTACCTGGTCGGTGGGCCACCCCACCAGGACATGTTCGACTTGAAGCCACTGGCGCCGAAAGAAGTTGCCGGGCCTTGGCGGCCGATCGCGACGAACGTGCCCGGCTTTGAGGTTTGCGAAGCATTCCCGCGGCTGGCGAGGATGGCCGATAAATCGCCGTCATCCGCTCGCTCGTCGGAAATCAGTCCGATCACGACGCCGTCCAGGTCTTCAACGGCCATCATCCGGGCAAGGCCACTGCGTCGGGAGGTTGGCCGCAGTTCGGCTCAGCCGTAGCCCGGCTGCAAGGCCCGGCCGACAGCGCGACGCCTCCGTTCGTCAGTCTCTGTTATCCCTGTTCTCATCCGCCGTACAACGAACCGGGCCCCGGTTTTTTGGGCGCGGCTCATTTGCCGTTTCGGCCGATGGGGCCGACGCGACAAGATATGGTTCTGCACGGGGTGACACTGGAACGTCTGGCCGAGCGGCGGACGCTAATGGGAAGCTTTGACCAGTTCCGTCGTGACGCCGACCTCTCCCGGACAATGCAAGCGATCGATCACTTCACCGAGCAGGCGATGGGGCTTCTGACCTCGTCTCGCATGGCCGAGGCGCTGGACATCTCGAAAGAAGACCCGCGCGTCCGCGCACGCTATGGCACAGGTGACCCAAACGTCTTCATCGACGGCAACGGAGCCCCGCGCGTCCCGCAAAGTCTGTTGCTGGCCCGCCGGCTGATCGAAGCCGGTGCCCGAGTGGTGACCCTCAATTACAGCAAGTGGGACTGGCACGGCGGATCCTATGGCAGCATCTTCTCGCGCGAGGCGGAGGATTTTCCCGTATTCGACCAATGTTTGAGCGCCCTCGTCGAGGATCTTCACCAGCGCGGACTCGACAAGGAATGCGCCGTGGTCGTTTGCGGCGAGTTCGGCCGCACGCCGAAGATCAGCCCGCAAGCCGGCCGCGATCACTGGCCGCAGGTCAACTTCGCCTTGCTGGCCGGCGGGGGAATGCGGACCGGTCAGGTCGTTGGCGCGACCGATCGAATCGCTGGTGAAGCAATCTCTTGCCCTGTCACATTCGGAGAGGTCTACGCCACGCTGTTTCATCACCTCGGGATCGATCCGTCGCAAACAACGCTCCAGGACCTCAACGGCCGCCCGCAGTACCTCGTCGAAGATCACGCTAAGCCGCTTCCGGAACTCGGCTAGGACAATCACTCTCCAGGGGGAGGGGTAGGCTCTTGGCCGCATAAGCGCCCCGCTGCGAGGCTCGTCACGCTGGCAGGCACTACCTCGGGTGAACAGCTCGGAGATCCACTAAGGGCCTCTGAGGATCTTTGAGTAAGTGTTCTTGCCGGCGGCGAACGTTCTGGCCCCGCTCGAGACGAGTGGCATCAACGATGCCGTGAACGACAGCTAGTGTGATCCGCGGACATCGTGTCCAAGCGACGATCCCCGTAGGTGGTCGCATGACATCGTGTTCACAATAACGTGAATGAAGTCACGCTGGTCTGATCGGCTCGCATGACGACCGGCGCCCAGGAAACGCGGCACCGTGGTCAACAGCCTCAAGGGTCCGCCCTGTCACAAATCCCTGGTCGCTTGCTGTGACGCCTCAGCCGACGTCGGCTGATCGACCTTGGGAGGAGTGCGGCGTCCCGTCAATTTCAAACGCTGGAGCAGTGTCGCTCACCGCAGTTAGGAAGAACGTCGGGCCATACTCCGGTTCTTGCATCTTCGGGCAAACAGGCGACCTTGCCTCCCATCGCTCAACTCGCCGTATTTGTCAGTCTTCCGCCCCAAACTCTTGCCACAGTCCATGCCAGGATCGCCACCCCGATGACACCGTAAAGCCACGGAGACGCGCCGTTGGACAGGGCGAGCACTTCTTTCATTGGGGCAAGAACGGCAGCGAAATCTTGCGGATAGACCACGAAGTAGGCAAAGACAAACACGCCCAGGACCGCCAAACGAGCAAGCAAATTGTTAGACGGGATTTTCATGGGTCGTCTCCTCTTTGCTTGCGGCAACCGCAGGAAAACCACCTTGACGCAAGATGCTCATTGCAACGCCACCAAGGACTAACACGAGGGCGATGCGGCCCAACGTCCCTGCTGCCTCACTGCCCAGAAAGACCCGTCCTGCGTCTCCACCCGGTACTGGTCCGACATGGACACTCGCTCCCACTTGCCCGGACTGCCCGCACCAGACGGCCAATAAGGCCGTCACCAGCCCTAACGCCAAGAACTTCAGTTCGAGAGTCCGAACCAGCCTGAGGGATAAGCCGACAAAAGACAAGAAAACCACACTGACAGCAAAAAGCATGACGACACTTTCGGCGTTCATGGGAGTTTCTCCGAGTGGGGATCTTGCCGATCTTCTTCGAGCGACCCCGCACGGTAAGTGAATTGATCGAGGCGTTCAAGCAAAATCCCGTTCATCTCACCACGGACACCCGCTGTACCCGGCGTTCTTCGATTCCACTCACCAAAGGAACGCCGATGATTGCCAAATGTCAGCTACCCAGGGTTTCGCTCGGTCAAGTCGTCGCCACTCCAGGTGCCCTCACGGCCCTCGAGAACGCCTGTCAAAGCACTGCGGAGTTCCTGAGCCGTCACGCTCAAGGTGACCGGGGCGCTGTTTGCAAAGAGGACCGTGAGGCGAATGAGGAAGCCCTCACCGACGGCTCGCGGCTCCTGTCAGCGTATCGCACGTCGCTGTGCGAGAAACTCTGGACGGAAGCGGTCGATGAAGAGGGGCAACCGACCAGCGACGACGATTCTGTTGCCCGCCGAATACTGAGACAGCGACTCGGTCGAACGGATTCCGAGGCGTCATTTCGCCCTTTGGAAAACGAATCAGCGTGGTTCCTTTGAGCGTGACAGTCCTGCCCCCACGAGCAATAGGAATACTGAACCCAGCAGCATCGCAAAGTCCACCCGAGCCTCGTGCGCCATTTTCCAGAAGCCGTCGTCATGGAGCATTGGGATCTTCGTGGTCCAGATGGAGACGAGCATGATCGTGATGGTCGGGATTACGGCAAGGCGTGTCAGAAGCCCCAAAACGATCAGCGTGCCGCACGTGATCTCGAACACGGCGACGAAGTACGCCAGAAACTCCGGCGCTGGAAGTCCGATCTTGAGGAAGCGACCAGGCCCCAGGGCGTCAGGGAACAGGAATTTCTGGACACCCTCCGAGAGGAAAACGAGTCCAACAATGAGTCTGATCAAGACAACGGCGGCGGACCCTTCGGTTTGGAAAAGTCGTTTGGGCACCATCGGGAGCCTTTCCTGCAATGGCTTCGGCGTTGTTCATTGTTTCCGATGAAAGAATCTCCCCCGTGACAGTTCGACCACCAGGCGGCGATGTCAGTGCTTGGGCAAGAGGACCGTCAGCAGGAGCGAGGCGTTCTCAATGCCCTTCACTCTGTGCGGTTCACCCTTGGAAGGTAGAGGAGCTTTACCGTTTCAAGGTTCTGTGTCTTACCGAACGCGGTGAAGGCTACCCGCCCCTCCAGGCGATGCACGACTGTCTTTTGATGGTGTGACGAAAGACCTAATTGCTTGCCATGTGGCGCACCATCGCCTTACACGCCTTCTCGCATTTGCGGCATTCCTCTGCACACGCCTTCATGTGCTCGTCGTCGGGAAACTTCTCGCATACCGTGCCGCACAGGTCGCAGGCTTTCGCGCAGCACTCGCAGATCAGGACGGAATGCGGTCCGCCTCTCGCCACGATCTGGGCGGCGGCGGAACAGACAGTCGCACAGTCCTGACAGGTCATCAGGGTCGTCAGGTGTTTCTTCGCGCCTTCATGCAGCATGTGGGCGCAGTGGGTGGCACACGCGTCGCACGCCCGCTGGCAGTCCGAGCAGGCTTTGGCACACTCCTGCATCATCGGATTGTGTTCCGTATGATGCACCTTCTCCTGCGTCTGCCCCTGCTGGGCGAACGCCATCACACCGACGAGGGCCAACGCCGCTCGACCGAAACCGCCGATTTTTCGAGTGTTCATGAAACACTCCTTTCCCTTAAAGACATTATCTCGACGCAGAGACAGAATTCTTCACCTCGACGAGATGACAGCAACAGCAAAAAAACCCGACGTGGATGAACATCCTCAGATGTCCATTCGCGTCGGTTTACTCCGAAACGAGCTTCCCGGCGTCGCCGGGCTGCCCTTTATTTAGTCTGCCGAGCGAGTCAGCTTATCAAAAATACGCTCGATTGACGAGCAAAGGGGCATGACCCAAGCCGCTGACGACTCCGCCCATCGAGCCGCCACGACGATCCTCCTGCCGTCCGGATACTGACACCCGAAAGCCATTCGGCGAAGGGATGCCTCGACCTATTTCTTTGGACTCTCGGAAGTATCAGTGTGTCCTTGTGGATGCGGTTCAGGGCGATCCTCGCGATAAGGCGAATCGTATTCGTCCATCAGCACGGAAGGACAGGTCTCTTCCTGGTTGCACTGCTTGCAGACGACCCGAATCAAGTCCGAACTCCCCAAGCGTAGCTGGTTCTTTTCACACAAGTCGTACAGTTGACGCAAATGCGTGCAGACCATTGCAATCCTCCTGATCCATTCTCGCAAGACACAGTTGCTGCCCAGCGAATACTGACGCTCGCTCATCGCCTCGACGGTGCGGTGCGGCAGTCACTCAGCAGTGATTGGCGTTCGGCTTCATCAAACCCGCTCCGTGGGAGTTAGGCCACCCTTTTCCGAGACTGCCGCCAAGAATTGTCGCAGCGTTCTAAACTCGACGGGCTTGACCAAGTGGTGATCGAACCCCGCTTTCTGCGAACGCTGCCGGTCTGCTTTCTGTCCATACCCCGTCATGGCGATTAACACGATGTCGTCAAGCATAGGTTGCTGACGTATCCGCTCCGCTACTTTCCAACCATCCATCTCGGGCAGGCCGATGTCCAGCAATACCACCTCGGGCCGAAAATCGAGGGCCGCTGCCAGTCCGGTGGGGCCGGTATGAGCCACCCGCACCACATGACCGGATTCGTGAAGCAGCATTTCCAAGGCCGCTGCCGCATCCACGTTGTCATCCACGACCAGGACCCGCAGGACGGCACCGGTCGGCTTGGCTATTTCGGTCGGGGGCCGTTGCGTTTTGCGAGACGCGGCCCCCGCCAGATCCACAGGAAGACTCACGACAAACTCGCTGCCTTCTCCTAAGCTGCTAGAAACCCCGATGGTTCCCTCGTGCATTTCCACCAGCCGTTTCACTAAGGCCAATCCGATACCCAACCCACCTTGCGAACGGTCAGATGACCGTTCCGCTTGTGTGAACAGATCGAAGAGATGGGGCAGGAAAGCGGCGGCGATGCCGACGCCCGTATCTCGCACACGCAGCACCGCTTGGTTTTCCTCCTGCTGGGCGGAGAGCCAGATGTGACCGCCTTCGTTGGTGTACTTGGCGGCGTTGGTGAGCAAGTTGGTCATCACTTGCTCCAGACGGGCGGCGTCTGCGTACAGGCAAATCGGATCTTGCGGCCGCGACATCGTGAGTTCATGCTGGCGTTGGTCGATTAAGGGGCGCACTGTCTCCACGGCACGTTCCAGGATGTTGCTCACGGCGATCGACTCTCGACGAAGTTGAATCCGGTCTGTGATCGTGCGGGAGACATCCAACAGCTCATCCACCAGATGCGTCAGTTGCCCGACCTGACGCTCGACAATGGCTTGTGCCTTTTGCCGACGAGGATTCTCGCCTTTGTGGAGTTGAAGGATTTCCACAGCGTGGAGCATGGGGGCAAGAGGATTGCGAAGTTCATGGCTGAGCATCGCCAGAAATTCGTCTTTGCGGCGGTCCAGGTCGGCCGGCCGCGGCCGCTACTAATTTGATGGAAACCCTACGGCGCGAGGCGGCCCTAGCTCCCGTGATTGACTTACCACAAGATAACCTGCCCGAGATTATCAAAGCACTCTCCTAGATTGTGGCAATCCGATGGCCAGACGTAAGAAATCGGCAGAGCCTTCGATAGATGACCGGATTCGGGAGGCTGAGGCGGTTGTTGAGAGGCTAAGACGTGAAAAGCAGGACTCAATGGTATGGGTCGGTCAGTTGCCGCATGGAGCGGACGGCCAATCGCTCGAAGAGGCTGTCGAAAATGCGGAAAGGCTTCTTAACGAATTAAAGGAAATGCAGGCTGACGGGCTGACGGTGCGCAAGTACACGACGGGCCGCAATGAACATTCTGTGTGCGTGGTCACGATTGACCCCGCGATTGCTGAGAAGCGCAACATGATGGCGGTTGCAGAGTGGGCGGGCGACCCTAAATCGCCGAAACACAGTCGCAAATGGTTTATCGACTAGCCGTGACCTCGTTTGCCATGTACTCGCGAGATTTCCGGGAAGTATAACCAGCGAGAGGACGTTTCGACCGCAAGGCACGCTCGAAAGCGGGAAACCATTGTTCGTCCGTGCCGAGATCGCGTGGTTCGTGCAAGCCCGCGGGCGAAGCGATGCAGTCGACGCGATGCTCGAGGAGTGGAAGGCTGCCGCAACCAAAGCGGACTCCGACCCGTCACTCGTGGAGGTGGCCTTCTGCGGACGCGAAATTCCATTTGGCTCGAAAGTCTGTCCGCACTGCGAGTATCAAATCTCGTGAGACTGTAATCGATCCCTGTGTCTCGAAACCCTGTCACCGCCGACGCCCTTGCCGCCCAAACGGCGCGACAAGCCGCCCAAGGAATAGCTGTGTGGACGAATCTAGCCTTAAGGCTCGACTCGTAAAGTATTGGGGAATTCCCGCGTTTTGCATTAGCCTTCCGCTTGCGCTCGCTGGGATGCCGGAGAAGGAAGTCGGCGCAATTGCTGCTCTCCTCGGTGCGATTGTGGGTATCGTCTGGTGGTTTGCTGTGAAGACGAAGACACCGCTGCCCGAGCCGCCGAGTCCAAAGGAATCGCGCCAACTCGCACTTGTGGCGCTCGCGATCGACGTTCTGGGCGTGCTGTTCACCAAGCACAAGTGAATCCCGATGGACTCCAGCGACTTGGAACCGTGGCAGCTCGAGCGCAATCGCAAATCGGTGGCCGACAGCTCCCAACGCTTCAGGGGATCGCCAACGCCCTTGATCGACGGGTCGTCGAGACGTCCTGCGGATCGGAAACGCCACACAAGCGATTCTCCGCGGTCATTGGTCGAAGACTTCTCCGTCCGAGCCGCCGGGCCCCGATCCAGTGTTGGATACACTTTGTCCGTTCGGAAGCGAACCGCGCGCGTGATACGATCGTTGCATGGACGCGACGCCAAACTTCGATACGCCTGCAACAATTGCGACCTACCGCCATGTCGTCGCCCTCCGCGAAACTTCCGTCGACGAGGAGAGTAAGGCCCAGTTCGATGGCATCGCCCGCCGCCTGCGCGAAGCCTGGAAAAACTGGCACGGCACGGACTCCCTCCACGAGAATACGTTTGGCGTGAAATGACAGTCTTGCTGATCGCGAAGGCAACCACCCAAACCGGGACTGTCCTTTGGCTGCGAGCTGCCCGTAGCGGTCGCTATCTGCTTGGCGATCGCAAGCAGGCTTCGACCTTTGAGACCTACGAAGAAGCGCGGGACGCGATCCGCACGGTTCCTCCACGCTTCGCCGACAATGGCCTGCGGTTCTCGGTTGAGGCTGTTTCATAAATGGGGCAGCGCCCAAGAACGCGGGAATGATCCCTCTTGCCTCTTGCTTCCCGACTGATCCGTCTTCATGCTGGCACTCCAGTCCAATCAGGGAAAGACCTGCTCATGTCAAATCGCCGCTTAAATGTAGTGAGCCGAAATCGAGGCAGTCGCTCGCCACGGAAGGACATCGACAAACTGGGAGAACCAGAACTTTTCCCACGCTGGCTGGTCTTCACAGCCCTGGCTCTCGCATTATTTCCTGTTGGTTTAATCGCGCTTGGATACGCCTTGCCATATCTGCATTTTTCCGTCCCTGGCTTTCTAGTCATCGCATTCTCGGTCGCCGTGCTCGCGTGGCCCTTTGCGCTTGGGGCCACGGTGATTGTGATGGCGGCTATCGCTTTGGTTCGCACTCGTCGGCGGCCCGCGCGAAGACACGAGGAGCGTCAGTCTCCCTAAAGGTTGTGACGGCGTGAGCGACGAACCGAAGAAACGGTCGCGATGGTTGTGGATCTTCTGGGCGCTGGTGGTGACATTGCCGACTCTGTACGTGCTGAGCGTAGGCCCGGCAGATACGCTGGCTCGACATGGATACATCGCGCCGGAAACTGTTCGGACGGTGTATGCCCCAGTGAAGTGGCTCGTCGACAATTCGACGGTTGCGCGACGGGCGCTCTGGTGGTATACGGGGATCTGCCCTCGCTGAACTACTGTGCCAATCGCCAAAAAAACCGCGATTCAAACACGGGCCAGCGGTGATCCTGTCACATTGAGCGCCGCGGAAGCGGAGAAACTTTTCAAAACGGCGCCGGTCGCACATCAGGCCAAAGAGGCGGACCCCAAATTGACGCCCCGCCAGAGTGTCGCGAATCGCCCCGCTGTCGCGCTTGCGTTTCCGACCCGCCGCTAGAATGACGGCATGAAGAGTGTAGCCGGCTTCAATCATTGGGCTCGCCGGAACCGTCTACCTCTCGGCCGGGGGCTTGGCTCCCTCAGTTCCGCTGGGTCAGTTCGCGATGATCGTCGGCGCGCTGATCGGCCTTGTCGGACTGCTGCAATGGCTGCGGAGTTATTGGCCTGGATCTTACGACATGAATGAACCACGTCACCCCGGAATGACGGCATGAGCGCCGAACCGAGGAAACGGGCGCGAGGCATGGATCGGTCGCGCTGTTCGTCCTGTATCCGCTGTCGATCGGGCCAAGAAACCCAGCCTTGGTTCATTGCTGATCGACGGTCAGGCAAGAGACTCGCGGCCAGTTGAGTGGACATGAAACTGCGAAGACATCACCCGAATGGGCCCCCCCGAGGCTCTGATGAGCCACCCACCGGCACGCTATTTATCAGCGTCATGGCGAAGGCGGCGTTCTTCTTCGCCGGGATGGTATGTCTCAATCAGCTGGGCCCGGATCTCGGGCTCGGTGAAAGCGGCGCGCTTCATCTTGTTAGACGAAAACAACGCCGCCTGATCGCTCAGGTGAGGTGAGCCCTCGATATCGCTCTCGCTATACCCGATGACTGTATACGCTTTGGGGGGTTGGCTGAATTCGACGGCGAAGACCCAACCGTCGCCGCCATTCGCGACTAACTTATGATCCATGTCCCGGCGAAAGTCGAGGACGCGGAAACAGCCCATCAGCCCCGATCCGCCGCTCAGCGGCAGGTCGACTTTGCCTTTGCGAATGCGATGCACCTCGCCCCACGCGACGTCGGCCCGTCCGTACAAGCGCCTCACCTCGGCCAGCGCCGGCGTAAACACCTTGACCGCCCGCTGCGTGTCGGCCAGGCCGCACGGCGTAGCGATGGGATCGTCCGCACTCCACGGTACGGCAAATCTTCCGACGCCTTTTTGGAAGTATCGGTCCCACCAGTTGGCGAACAGCGTGCCGCCGCGACTGTCGGCGGCTGTTGTCGAGTCCCATGCCTCCAAAACCTTAATGGCCGATTCCACATCAGAAGCTGGTTGCGATGACTTGAGCGCCGCGATCAGGTCCCCTTTGACCCGCTCAGCCAGCAACATTCCCGGAAAGTGTTTTAGGGCGCAAACTTCCTCCAGAGAAAACTGATTCTTGTTGTGAATCAATCGCAAGCTTTGCTGAGTGCGCAGGCTTAAATCATTCGGTCCGAAATAGGACGGGTATTTCGCTGGGTCAAGCGGCGCCGACAGATTGGTCAGGTAGGGCGGCGAATTGCAATTCTGCACGTATCCACCGGTCGGATTGAACAATTGCGGCAATTCGCTGATGGCATGAAAGCTAGTCCAGATGTCGGCCGTACGCGTGGCGTGCACCGCTTCGCTCTTATGTGCCGGATGGGGCAGCTTCGGTACCATGCCGTTCCAGATGTAAAAAATGTTTCCCGCCTGATCGGCATAGCAAATGTTGAACATCGGCACGGCATTCATCTCGAGCACACGGCGGAACTCGGCATAGCTCGTGGTTTGCGTCATCTTCAGCCACTGCTCGTAGGCCCGCTGGTTTTCGTAACAGGCGCTGCGCAGCACGTAAACCTTCGTAGCATTACGATGAATAACGGGGCCCAGCGGCGTGTGCCAAAACGTGCGGGTTTGATCATGGAGTATTGTGTCAGTCTTGATCTTCACCACAACGTCGTCGCGCGTCAGCGGAATCGATCCACCATCAAACAGATAATGGTCTGCATGAAGGGGATCGAGGTCTAATTCGTAGATTTCTTCCAGGTCGGGATAGTTGACGGTGTGCGACCAGCCCAAATACTCGTTCCAGCCGCTGGTCAAAATCGGTCGGCCGAGGAACGTCGAACCGTAGAAGTTGAGCTTTCCCGGCACCGTCATCTGGGCTTCGTAATAGGTTGAGACCGGTGCCCACGGCTGGTGTGGATTGCCCATCAGAATCGCGTGGCCCGAGCGGCTGCGGCTCGGCGCAAACGCCCACATGTTCGAGCCGACC
>Ga0210393_10001000_pt1 | contig 24394 bp, 24 predicted proteins | sample IncBWC27OmetaG_FD_160068 | JGI IMG/M metagenome (GOLD analysis project Ga0210393, IMG submission 160068) | Forest soil microbial communities from Barre Woods Harvard Forest LTER site, Petersham, Massachusetts, United States - Inc-BW-C-27-O ... | reverse complement strand
CAGGAATTCGGCGACGCGGCGCGCGTTCTCCACGTGCCGCTCGACCCGCAGCGCCACCGTCTCGATGCCCTGCAGCAGCAGGAACGCGTTGAAGGGTGAGAGCACCGCGCCCATGGTGCGCTGGAACACGCTGCGCATGCGCCCGAGGAAGGCCTTCGCCCCGTAGTGCTGCGTGTAGATGAGGCCGTGGTAGGACGGATCGGGCTGGGTGAACACCGGGTAACGCGCGCCGTGCCCCTCCCAGTCGAAATTGCCGCTGTCGACCACCGCGCCGCCAAGCGTCGTGCCATGCCCGCCCATGAACTTCGTCAGCGAGTGCACGATGATGTCGGCGCCGTACTCGATCGGGCGGATGAGCACCGGGGTCGGCACGGTGTTGTCCACGAGCAGCGGGATGCGTGCCCGCTGTGCGACCTCCGCGAGTGCCTCGATATCGCAGATGTTGCCGGCGGGGTTGCCCACCGTCTCGCAGAACAGCGCACGCGTATTCTCATCGATCAGCGCCTCGAGCTCGGCGGCCCGGTCGGACTTGCCGAAGCGCGCCTGCCGGCCGAGGCTCGGCAGCAGGTAGGCGAACAGCGTGTGCGTCGTGCCGTACAGCTGCGGCACGGAGACGATGTTCTGACCGGGCTCGAGCAGGTTGAGCACCGTGTAGTACAGCGCCGTCTGCCCGGAGGCCATCACCAGCGCGTCGATCCCGCCTTCGAGCTCGGCCACGCGCCGCTCGAGCACCGTGCAGGTGGGATTGCCGATGCGCGTGTAGCGATACCCCTCGACCTCGAGGTCGAACAGCGCGGCGCCGTGCGCCGCACTGTCGAAGGAATACGCCACCGTCTGATAGATCGGCACCGCGACCGCCTTGGTCGTGGGATCCGATTCGTAGCCGGCGTGCAGTGCAATGGTCTCGGGCTTCATCGCGTCTCAACCGCGCTGACTATTGTCATCTGTATCATACAATCGGACGTGGCTTAGGGCTCAGGCGCAACACCATGGCAGCGGGCAGCGACGAAAACAAGCGATCGCCTCTCAAGGCATGGATGCGTGCGCTGGAGCGCACCGCACCCATCGGCCGCGATCCCGCCGTGACTTTGCCGGTCGTGATCGCAGGTCTCGCCGAGCGCTTCGCCGACGCGCCCGCGCTCGCCGGCGGGGACAGCGTGCTCAGCTACCGCGAGCTCGCCGCCGCCTGCAACCGCTACGCGCGCTGGGGACTCGAGCAGGGACTCGCCTCCGGCGACGTCGTGGCGCTCTTCATGGCAAACCACCCGCAGTATCTGGCGATCTGGCTGGGCCTTACCGGCATCGGCGTGAGCGTGGCCCTCGTCAACACCAATCTCACCGGTGCGCTGCTCGCGCATTCGCTGACTCTGGTGAAGCCGCGCTATGTCATTGCCGGCGGCCCGCTCGCCGCCGCGCTCGAGGCCGTGCGGCCGCAGCTCGGCGCGCAGGTCGGCTGCTGGATGAGTGGCGCCGGAGCGGCAGCGCTGCCGCGGCTCGATCTCGCGGCCGCCCAGCTGCCGGGAGAGGCCCCGCCGCCCGCGAGCTTCCGCGCCCCGACACTCACCGAGCGCGCGCTGTGCATCTACACCTCCGGTACCACCGGGCTGCCGAAGGCTGCCAACGTGAGCCACCTGCGCCTCATGCAGTGGAGCCACTGGTTCGCGGGCCTGATCGACGTGCGGCCCGCGGACCGCATGTACAACTGCCTGCCGCTCTACCACAGCGTCGGCGGCGTGGTCGCCGCCGGCGCGACGCTGGTGGGCGGTGGCACGCTGGTGCTGCGCGAGCGCTTTTCCGCGAGCACTTTCTGGCAGGACGTCGCCAGCGAGCACTGCACGCTGTTTCAGTACATCGGCGAGCTGTGCCGTTATCTGCTCAACACTGCGCCGCACCCGCTGGAGCGGCGTCACGCACTGCGCCTCGCCTGCGGCAACGGCCTGCGCGCGGATGTCTGGACCGAGTTCCAGCAACGCTTCGGCGTACCCGAGATCCTCGAGTACTACGCCTCGACCGAGGGGAATTTCTCTCTCTATAACTGCGAGGGTCGGGTCGGGGCCATTGGTCGCATTCCGCCGTTCCTCGCGCATCGCGTACCCGTGGCGCTGGTGCGCTACGACGTCGGCGCGGAGGAGCCGCTGCGCGACGCGTCCGGCCGCTGCCAGCGCTGCGGGCCGAACGAGACGGGCGAGGCGCTCGGCCAGATCCTCGCCGCCAGCGGCGCGACGCACTTCGAGGGCTATACCGACCCCGCGGCCAGTGCGCGCAAGGTGCTGCGCGACGTGTTCGAGCCGGGCGATAGCTGGTACCGCACCGGCGATCTGATGCGCCAGGACGCGCAGGGATTTTTCTACTTCGTCGACCGCGTGGGCGACACCTTCCGCTGGAAGGGCGAGAACGTCTCGACCACGGAAGTCGCGGGCGTGATCGGCGCCTGCCCACACGTCATCGACGCGGCGGTGTACGGTGTTCCGGTACCGGACAGCGACGGGCGCGCCGGGATGGCGGCGCTCACGGTGAGCGCGGAATTCGCGCTGCCGGAGCTGCGCCGGCGGCTCGCGGCGGCCCTGCCGGCGTACGCCCGCCCGCTGTTCATCCGCATCGTGGGCGCACTCGAGCTCACCGGCACGTTCAAGCAGAGGAAGCAGCAGCTCGCGCTCGAAGGCTACGACGTGGCGCGCATCACCGACCCCTTGTACCTGGACGATGCCGCAGCGGGGGAGTATCGCCCGCTCGATGCCGCGCTGCATCGGCGCCTGGTGGCCGGCGAGCTGCGGCTGTAGCTCGCGGCGCGCAGCACGCGCTCTTCACGAGCGCGGTCTACGGCCGCGCGCCAGCGCCGCGGGTCCGCGCCTCAGGCGGTGTTGCCGGCGTCTACGGTGAGTGTCGTGCCGGTGACATTGCGCGCCTTGTCGCTCAGCAGAAACTCGACCGCGGCGGCGACGTCCTCCGGATCGGGGAGCCGCTGCAGCGCGCTGCGCCGCATGATCTGCTCGCGCTGCCGCTCGGAAAGCTCGCGCGTCATTTCCGTGGCGACGAAGCCCGGGGCGACCGCGTTGACGGTGATGCCGAGCTGACCTACTTCGCGCGCCAGCGAGCGCGTGAAGCCGATGAGCGCGGCCTTGGTCGCGGAATACGCCGACAAGCCGTGGTAGCCGGTGGTGGCGACGATGGAGGAGATGTTGACGATGCGCCCCTCGCGCGCGCTCATCATCGAGCGCACCACGTGGCGGGTGAGCAGTATCGGCGAGAGCGTGTTGAGGCGCACCAGCGCCTCGATATCCTCATCGCGCATCAACGCCAATACCCCGCTGGTGCCGAGCCCGGCGTTGTTCACCAGCCCGTAGATCGCACCGTGTGCCTGGCGCAGGCCGGCGACCAGCGGCGCGAGCGCGGCGGTGTCGGTGAGATCGAATGGCTGAAAATGCACCGCGCCGCGCCCGCCCGCCGCGACAGCCGCCGCGAGCGAGCGCAACGGCTCGCTGTGCGAGCGCGCGATCGCAATCACGCGGTAGTCGCTCGCGGCCAGCGCACTGGCGATCGCCAGTCCCAGTCCGCGACTCGCGCCGGTAACGATGACGTTACGCAAGGGGGCGCACCAGCTTGCCGGCCGGCGATACCTCGAGCGCCGGCACGATGCGGATCATGGCCGGTACCTTGTGCGGGGACAACGCGCGGCGGCAGCTCTCGGTCAGCTCGCGGGTCAGCGTGTCTGCGGCCGGCCGTGCGCCGCCGCCCTCCTCGGCCAGCACCACATCCGCGGTGACCACCGCGCCGGTGATGGCATTGCGGCGCGCCCTGACGAGCGACATGCGCACCCACGGGTGCGCATTGATCACCGCCTCGACCTCCTCCGGGTGCACCTTGAGGCCGCCGACATTGATCACCCCGCCGCGCCGGCCCATGAAGTGGTAGCGGCCGGCACGCTCCTCGAGACGATCGCCGGTATCCACGAAGCCGTCCGCTGCGCGCAGCGCCTGCGCGTCCTCGCCGAGGTAGCGCCGCGCGGTGCCCGGCGAGCGGATGTGCAGCGTTTCGTCGGCCATCTTCAGCTCCACCGGCCCCGGGGCACCGATGAGGCTCGCCGGAAAGCCCGCCAGAGCGTCGCGTACCTCGAAGGCGACACCCGCCTCGGTCGAGGCGAACGCGTGCGCGACGACCGCCTTGGGGTAGATGCTACGCAGCGCGTCGAGCACACCCTGGTCGGCGATCTCGCCGGACAGGCGCACGTACTGCGGATCGATCGTCGCGGCGGCGCCGCTCATCAGGGCGCTGCGCCAGTGTGAGGGCGTGCCTGATATGTGGGTGACGCCGGTCGCGGCGGCGCGACCGAGGAAATCGACCACCGGCTCGGCCGCCTCCGACAGCACCAGCGAGCCTGCGTGCACGGCGCGCATGAAGATCGCCAGCCCGCCGTAGCGGCGGATGTCGTAGAAGGTGCTCCACACGATACTGCCCGGAGCGGGGCGGGGCTGCCCGGCGAGCGCGCTGGTCAGGCTCGCGAGCGAGTGCTCGACGAGCTTTGGCGCACCGGTCGTGCCGGAGGTCAGCAGGATCCACTCGGTCGCGTGCTGCACGCGCCGCGGCACGGGCATCGGCAGCAGCTGGGTGCCGGCGGTGACGGTGAGCGGAACATCGGGTGTGGCTGCCGGCAGGCCCTCGGCGTCGCGCACGCACGCGTCCGCGGCGGCGTCGCGCAGCACCCCCGGCAGGTGCTGGGCCGCGAGGTCGGGCGGGCACAGCACCATGCGGGCGGCGACGCCGTCGAGCTCGAGCATCGTGAGCGCTGCGGCGAGCTGGTTGCGGATGAGCAGCACCACGCTGCACCCCTCGAGCTCCCCGAGACGACCGCCGAGGCTCGTGCGGTGGCTAAGATCAGCGAGGTCGATCGCGGAGCGGGGCCCGTGCAGCCGTCCCCTGGGCTTGCCTGCCGCAGTGATCGACTCCCACAGCGAGCCCGGGGTCATTTAGGAGAAGCTTCGTACAACCTTACGAAATCGCCGAATGTCACGGGAAACTCCAGCACGTCGGCCGCATTGAAGGGGTCGATCCCGAGCAGATCCTCGAGACGCGCCACGATCACCGCGAAACTCAGCGAGTCGAGCCCCGACTCGATGAGTTTCGTGTCATCCGACAGCGGCGTCAGCGTGCGCTGATGCTCCTGGGCAACTTGTTGGAACTGCGACGTGATCGTGGTCCGCACCGACATCTGTCTTGACTCCGTTGGCGCCGCTCGCGAGGTCTTGGGCCGCGTATATTATCCGAGTCGGTGTCCATGCAGCGTGAACTGGCGCATCGGGCTGGCGATGGCTCTGCGCCGCCGCGCACACGGGGCCCCTTCGGCTAAGGCTCTGATAAAGCAGGCCGTAGGTTGTATAATGTCACTTGCGTTACTGCTGAAGGCCTACAGGGATTCAATGTCGGATAAAGTCGCCCCCCTGCGGCAGCCGGTGTCCCCGGCGAGCCTCGCCACACTTACCGGCGAGGTCGCCGGCCTGATCGTCGAGGCGCTGAACCTGGACATCACGCCCGCGGATATCGACCCGGATGCCCCTCTGTACGGGGAGGGCCTGGGCCTGGATTCCATCGACATCCTGGAGATCGCGCTGGTGGTCTCCAAGCAATACGGAGTGCAGCTGCGCGCCGACAGCGAGGACAACGAGCGTATCTTCGCCTCGCTGCGCCGGCTGGTCGACTACGTCAGCGCGCACAGGACGAAGTAGGCATCTGGCCACACTGCCGCTGATTGCCCATACCTCCCTCGACGCGGTGGTCGCCTACCGCGCCGGCGCGCCCATTCTCGTACCCCAGTTCCTCGGCGATGTGCAGCGGGTGGCGACCGCCCTTGGGCGTAGCGCGTACGTGCTCAACGCGTGCCGGGATCGTTATCACTTCAGCGTCGGGTTCGCAGCGAGCCTGGTGGCGGGCAAGGTGAGCCTGCTGCCCTCGACCCACACGCCCGAGGTGGTGCGGCAACTCACCGCGTTCGCCCCTGATGTGGTTTGTCTCACCGACGACGACAACTGCAGCATCGCCCTGCCGCTCATACGCTATCCGCACGATACCGCGCCGTTGGCGACCGCTGCCGACTGCCCCGTCCCGTCAACCGTGCCGCGGATCGATGCGGGGCAACTGGCCGCATACGTGTTCACGTCCGGCTCGACGGGCACGCCCGTGCCCTACCGCAAGACCTGGGGGCCGCTGGTCGAGTGCGTGCGCGAGGAAGCGAAGCGGCTGAGCCTGGCGGGCCGGGGACGCTGCGCCATCGTCGCGACGGTGCCACCGCAACACATGTACGGCTTTGAATCGAGCGTGCTGATCGCGCTTTGCAACGCGCACGCTCTGTGCGCCGAGCGGCCGTTCTATCCGGCCGACATCGCCGCCGTGCTCGATGCGCTGCCGCGCCCGCGGATTCTGATTACCACTCCGGTGCACCTGCGCGCATTGCTGGCTGCCGGTGTCGCCCTGCCGCAGGCCGATCTCGTGGTGTCCTCCACCGCGCCGCTTGAACCACAGCTCGCCGCCGAGACCGAGCAGCGCTTCAACACACAGCTGCTGGAGGTTTATGGCTCAACCGAGACCGGCCAGATCGCCACGCGGCGTCCCACGGACGGCGTGGAGTGGAGTCTGTGGCCAGGAGTGACCCTGTCACTGAGGGACGGGACGACCTGGGCGCAGGGAGGCCACGTCGAACAGCCGACACGCATGTACGATCTGCTGGAAATCGTCGGCGCGGGGCGCTTCCGGCTGCACGGGCGTGTGACGGACCTGGTCAACATCGCCGGCAAACGCACCTCGCTCGCCTATCTCAATCATCAGTTGAACGGCATTCCGGGTGTAGAGGACGGCGCCTTCTTTCACGTCGAGGACTCGCCGGCCTCGCACACCGGTGTGACACGCCTGGCCGCCTGCGTGGTGGCCCCGCAGCTCGATGCGGCGCGCCTGGTGGAAGCGCTGCGCGAGCGGATCGACGCGGTGTTCCTGCCGCGTCCCCTGCTGTTCGTGGCGCGTTTGCCCCGCAACAGCACCGGCAAGCTGCCGCAGGCCGCGCTGCGCTCGCTGGCAGCGGCGCAGGGCAAGTCCGCGAGCGCGAGCTGACCGACCCGCCCTGCATCCGCCGGTGCGGCTAGCGCTGCGCCAACAGCATCTTCAGTGGACGGCGTGCGCGCAGGTTGATCTGCGCGTCGAGCTCGATGTTGCCCTCGGGCACCAGAGTCAGCCTGAAGCGCGGCACGACCTTGTACGCATGCATCAGCATCTCGTATAGCGCGAGCGTCTCACCGATGCAGTGGCGCGGACCGGCGGCGAATGGCACGAAGGCAAATCGCGGCCGTTCGGCTTCGCGCTCGGAGGAGAATCGATCCGGGTCGAAGCTATCGGGGTCCTTCCAGTAGCGCGGATGCCGATGCAGCAGGTACAAGGGCAGCAGCACGTCAGCGCCCGCGGCAATCTCATAGCCGGCAAGCACGTCCGCGGCGATGGTGCGGCGCGAGAGCAGCCAGCCGGGTGGGTAGAGGCGCATGGTCTCGTTGAGCACCTGCTGCGTGTAGGTAAGCGCCTCCATCTGCGCAAGAGTGGGCGGTGCGTCGTGTGCGTGCGCCGCAAGCTCGGTGCACAGCCGTGCTTCCACCTGCGGGTGCTGCGAGAGCAGATACCACATCCAGTTGAGTACGCTCGCGGTGGTCTCATGGCCGGCGACGACCAGGGTCATCACCTCGTCGATCAGCTGGCGTTCGCTCATGTCGGAACCGCTGTCCTTGTCGCGCGCGAGCATGAGCATCGCAAGATAGTCGAAATGCTCCTGTTCGTGCTTGCGTCGCTGCTTGATGAGCTTGGCTACGAGCTTGCCCAACGCACGGAACCGGTAGACGAATTCCAGGTTGCGTGCCGGCTCCCTGGTGACGACCGCGAACGCCTCCGACACCTGCTCCGTGTCGTTGCCGAATATCGAGCGCAGCACGATCTCCAGCGTGAGTTCGCTCATCTCCTCGGTAATGTTCACGACCTCGCCGCGCGCGGCCTTGCCCTCCCATTGGGCGATGAGGCGGTCATTGGCCGCGCCGATCACCCGGGCGAACTGCGTGACCACGCGGCGATGAAACAACGGCTGCATCATGCGACGCTGCCTCTGCCACAACTCGCCCTCGCTGGTCATAATCCCCAGGCCCAACAGGACCTTGATCCGGTCGCGATCCACGCCCTTGGTGTAATTGCGGTGGTTGCCCACCAGGACGCGCTTCACGTCGTCCGGGTTATGAATGACGTAGGCGTGCGCTCGCCGCGCCGGCATGGACACACGGTAGATATCGCCATGACGGCCGAAAAGCTCAATCATGCGCTCCAGCACGTCGGGCGCGCCGATGTCCAGGTGCAGCTCGGCCTCGGGGGGCCCTTCCTTGGCGGACTGGATGCGGGTCATGCGGTCGCCGGAAGTGCCCTGCGATGTTGTGCTGGCGGTCCTTATATTTCTCGCCTACCAGCGTGTCAATGGTCCGGGCCGATGCGCGATAATCCGCCGATCCCTTGCAGCACCAGCAACGACTAAGCTGATTGACTCATGAGCGTCGTGACCACTCTCACCATCGCCGCCGAGCACCCGGCGCTCGCCGGGCACTTCCCCGGCTCGCCCATCGTGCCCGGAGTGGTACTGCTCGATGAGATGGTGCGCGCGCTCGAGGGCGAGGGCGCGCTGGCGGCCGGGCGCTGGCGCATCGGTGCGGCGAAGTTCGTGCGGCCGGTGCGTCCGGGTGAGCTGCTGACGCTGGCGCAGGAGCCGCTGCCGAACGGCTCGGTACGCTTCAGCATCCTGCGCGCCGGACAACCGGTCGCGCACGCGGTGCTGGTCCGCCTGCCCGCGGACGGGCAGCCGCATGCTCAGGCCGGCTGACGCCGACGCCGGCCGTGCGGCGCGCGCCGCCGAGTGGGTGCGCCGCCCCGAGCGCGGCAGCGCGACGCTGCTCAGGATGATGATGTTCGTCTCGCTGCGGCTCGGGCGTCCGCTCGGGCGCTGCATCCTCTATGGCATCGCCGCCTATTTCTTCACCTTCGCCCCGGCGGCGCGCCGTCCCTCGCGCGACTACCTGCGCCGCGCGCTCGGGCGCGAGCCCGGTGCGCTCGACCGCTATCGCCAGATATTTGCCTTCGCCTCCACGATCCTCGACCGGCTCTACCTGGTGAAGGAGCGCTACGAGCTGCTCGACGTGTCGATCGAGGGCGAGGAGCTGATGCACGAGCTGCTGGCGCGCGGCCAGCGCGCGTTCCTCCTCGGGGCGCACCTGGGCAGCTTCGAGCTGATGAGCACGGTGGGCCGGCGCCAGCCCGGGCTGCGCGTGGCGATGGCCATGTACGAGCCGCAAGCCAACCTCGTCGCGACCTTGTTCGGTAATCCCCCCAACGCGCCCGAGATCATCCCGCTCGGACACCTCGATGCCATGCTGCGCATCCGCGATTGCCTCGAGCGCGGTCACCACGTCGGCATGCTGGCCGACCGCACGCTCGGGGAAGCCGCGGGCCAGGTAGTGAATTTTCTCGGCCGCCCGGCGCTCTTTCCCACCGGCCCGATGCGCGTCGCCGCGGCGTTGCGCTGCCCGGTGGTCTTCATGACCGGGCTGTACCGCGGCGGCAACCGCTATCACGTCGTGTTCCGCTCGCTCGCGGACTTCTCGCAGCTCTCCCCCGGCACGCGCGAGCGCGCGGTGCACGCCGGCATCGAGCGCTACGCGGCCGAGCTCGAGGCGTTCTGTCGCAGCGATCCCTACAACTGGTTCAACTTCTACGACTTCTGGCACGGCGCGGATAGCTGCGCCGCGGACACGCGGCGCGGCCCGCCGGCCGGCGGAGCAGGCGCGTGAGCGCCGCGCGCTCGCGCGCACCGTGGCGCGCGCTGCTGGCGGCGTGCGCGGCGGTCCTGCCCATGTCCACGGCGCTGCCGGCGCCGACCGATCCGGCGTTCGCGCAACTGCTGCAGCTGCTGGCCGCGCGGCGTGACGGGCAGGTCGCCTTCACCGAGGTACAGCACCTGGCGATGCTCGATCATCCGCTCGCCTCCTCCGGTGAGCTCTATTACCGCGCGCCCGACCACCTGGAGAAGCGCACGCTCGAGCCGAAGCCCGAGACGCTGCTGCTCGATCACGGCGTGCTGACCGCCCGCAGCGGGGCGCGCACGCACGTGCTGTCGCTGCGCGATTACCCGCAGGTCCTGCCGTTCGTCGAGAGCATCCGCGCCACGCTCGCAGGCGACGCACCAGCGCTCGAGCGCTATTTCCGCGTGGACTTCTCCGGCAGCCTCGAGCACTGGACGCTCGCGCTCAAGCCGGCCGACGCCAGCGTCGCGCGCATCGTGCAGGAGATCCGCATCGCCGGCGAGCGCGATGTCATCCACAGCGTGCAGATCCGCCAGACCGACGGTGATGAGTCCGTCATGACGCTCGGCCCCCCCATCGGCCCATGACGGCCGCGGCGCGGGCGGCGCTCCTGTGGGCCGTGCTGGCGCTGGCCGCCGCCGCCATCGCGGCGCACGCGCGCTACACGGCCGATATGTCCGCGTTCCTGCCGCGGCAGGCGAGCGCGACGCAGCGCCTGCTGGTGCAGCAGCTGCGCGAAGGGCCGGCGGCGCACCTCGTCATCGCCGCCATCGAAGGGGACGATGCCGCGACGCGTGCGCAGGTGTCGGGCGCGCTGGCGGCGCTGCTGCGCTCCGATCCCGCCTTCATCAGCGTGAACAACGGCGATGCGACCCAGCTCGAGCGCGATGAGGCGTTTCTCTTCGAGCACCGCTATCTCCTGAGCCCGCAGGTTCGCGCCGAGCGCTTCACCGCCAGCGGCCTGCATGCCGCGATCGGCGAGTCGCTCGATGTGCTGACTTCCGCTGAAGGTGTGCTGCTGAAACCGCTGTTCACGCGCGATCCGACCGGCGAGCTGCGCGCCATCATCGACTCGCTCGATGCGGGTCGCATGCCGCACAACAGCGGCGGCGTGTGGACCTCCGCCGACGGCGCGCGCGCGCTGCTGGTGGTGCAGACCCGTGCTGCAGGCTCGGACACCGACGCCCAGGAGGCGGCGCTCGCGGCCCTGCGACGCTCGTTCGCCGCGGCGCTCGCGCCGCTGCCGCCCGCGCGCCGCGCGCACCTGACGCTCGCGATCACCGGTCCGCCGGTGTTCGCCGTGGCGGCGCGCACCACCATCGAACAGCAGGTGCTGCGCCTCTCGGCCTTGAGCGCACTGCTGATCGCGGCGCTGCTGCTCACGCTGTACCGCTCGGCGCGCGCGCTCGCGCTCACCTTCGTGCCAGTCGTTTCCGCAGCGCTCGCCGGGGTGGCCTCCGTCGCCCTCGCCTTCCCGGTGGTGCACGGCATCACGCTCGGCTTCGGCGTGACGCTGATCGGCGAGGCGGTCGACTACTCCATCTATCTCTTCATCCAGAACTCGCCGGACTTCCCGCGCTCGGTGTGGCCGACGATCCGCTTGGGGATGCTGACCTCGGTGTGCGGATTTGCAGCGCTGCTGCCGTCCGCCTTCCAGGGGCTGGCGCAGCTCGGTCTGTACTCCATCGCCGGTCTCATCGCCGCCGCGCTGGTGACGCGCTTCGTGCTGCCGCACTGGCTGCCGCGACGCCTCGCGGTGCGCGACCTGTCGGGCCTGGGCAGCGCGCTCGCCACGCTCCTGCAACGGCTGCGCCCGCTGCGCTTCGCGCTGCTCGTGGTGCCCCTGATGGCGGCCCTGGTGCTGTGCCTGCACCGCGACGCGCTGTGGAGTCGCGAGCTCACGGCCTTGAGTCCCATCCCGGCGGCCGACCAGGCGCTCGATGAGCGGCTGCGCGCGGACGCCGGGGCACCCGACGTGCGCTTCATGGTGGTGGTCCCGGCGGCCACGCCCGAGGGCGCACTCAGCGCCGCGGACCTGGTCGGTGCGCGCCTCGCGCCGCTTGTGGAAGCGGGCGTGATCGGCGGCTTCGAGTCCGCCGCGCGCTATCTGCCGGCGGGCGCGCTGCAGCGCGCCCGCCAGGCGAGCCTGCCGCCAACAGCGCTGCTGCGCGAGCGGCTCGAGCCAGCCCTCGCCGGGCTGCCGGTGAGCGCCGCGCGGCTCGAGCCGTTCGTGCGCGACGTCGAGGCCGCGCGCACCGCAGCGCTGTTGACGCCTGCAATGCTGGCCGGCACTTCCTTCGCCCACGTACTCGACACGCTCCTCGTCAGGAGCGGTGCGGGCTGGGCGGCGCTGCTGCCGGTCGCGGGCGTCGGCTTCGGCGAGCTTTCCCCGGCGGCGGTGGCGGCGGTGCGCGCAGCGCTCACCGCTGCCGATCCGACGGCTCAACTCCTCGACCTCAAGGGCGAGGCCGATCGGCTCTACTCCGGCTACCTCAGCCAGGCCGTACAGCTCTCGCTCGCGGGGCTAGCCGCCATCGTGCTGCTGCTGCTGCTCGCGCTGCGCTCGCCACGGCGCGTGGCGAACGTGGTGGCGCCGCTCATCCTCGCGGTGCTCGCGGTGGCCGCGCTGCTGGTGGCCAGCGGGCACCCCTTGGGCATCCTGCACGTCGTCGGGATGCTGCTGATCGTGGCGGTGGGCTCGAACTATGCGCTGTTCTTCGATCGTGGCAGCCAGGCACCCGAGGGCTCCCCGCCGCTCACGCTCGCCTCGCTCCTGGTGGCGAACCTTGCCACGGTAACCGCCTTCGGCGTGCTCGCCTTCTCGAGCGTCCCGGTGCTCGCCGATCTGGGCATGACAGTAGCCCCAGGCGCCTTCCTCGCCCTGCTGTTCGCCGCACTGCTCGCACCGGTCGCGCCGCTCGCGGCCGCGGCGCGCCGCGTCGCTGCGGTGCCCGGCGCATGAGCCTCATCACCTGCGCGGCGCGGCCCGGCGTGTGCGCGCGCACGCGTATCGTCATGCTGCCGGCCGCCTTCAGCACGCCGCAGGATTTCGTGCAGGCCGGTTTCGTCGACGCGGTGCGCGCGCGCCGCCTCGACGTCGACCTGGTGTTTGCGGGGCTTGCGCTCGAGCACGTGACCGACCGCAGCATGCTGACGCGCCTGCGCGAGGAACTCATCCTGCCGGCGCGTGCACTCGGGTGCACGCTGTGGCTCGGCGGCATCTCCCTCGGGGCCTACCTCGCGCTGTGCGGCGCCGAGCTGTGCCAGGCGCAGCTGGCGGGCCTGTGTCTGTTCGCCCCCTATCTCGGCAGTTACCTCGTCACCGCCGAGATCGAGCGCGCGGGCGGACTTGCGCACTGGCGCCCGGGGCCGCTGGCGGAAGCGGACGAGGAGCGGCGCGTGTGGCGCTACATCGCCACGCTGGTGAGCGCCCCCCTGCCGGTGCACCTGGGCCTCGGCCGCGAGGATCGCTTCGCCGGGCGTCACCGCCTGCTGGCGAGCGCGCTCGGCCCCGAGCGCGTCGACGTCGTGCCCGGAGGACACGACTGGCCAACCTGGGTGAGACTGTGGGAGCGATTCCTCGACACGCGCTTAGGTGAGCACCCCAAACTCGCGCCAGGCGATCACTAGGCGGAGAATTTTCCCCACATGCCCACTGTGCCCTCCGACCGTCTGCCTGAAGCGCCCGCGCGCGGGCCATGGCATCCCGCGCCGCTGGTGCGCGCATCCGTCGCGCTGCACGTCGGCGCCGCTGCACTCGCCGTCGTGCGCCCCCACTGGTGGCCGTGGGCGCTCGGCGCGGTGCTCGCCAACCATGGGCTGCTCGCGGCAGCGGGCCTGGTGCCGCGCAGCGGCCTGCTGGGACCTAACTGGACGCACCTGCCCGCGCCGAGTCGCGCGGCGCGCGCCGTCGCCATCACCATCGACGACGGCCCGGATCCGGAGGTCACGCCGCGTGTGCTCGACCTGCTCGAGCAGCACGGCGCACGCGCCACGTTCTTCTGCATCGGCGAGCGTATCGAGCGGCACCCGCAAATCGCGCGCGAGATCGTCGCGCGCCATCACGAGATCGGCAACCACAGCTACCGCCACCCGGTGCGCTTCTCGCTGCTCGGTCCGCGCGGACTCGGCCGCGAGATCGGCCGCACGCAGCAGGCGATCCGCGCTGCAACCGGTCAGAGCGCACTCTTCTTCCGCGCACCGGCTGGCCTGCGCAACCCGTTCCTCGAGCCGGTGCTGGCGCGTGCCCAGCTGCGCCTGGTCAGCTGGACACGCCGCGGCTTCGACACCGTCACCGGAAACCCCGAGCGCGTACTCGCGCGGCTCACTTACCGCCTCGGCGGCGGCGACATCCTGCTGCTGCACGATGGCCACGTGGCGCGCACACCGCAGGGAACGCCGGTGATCCTCGCGGTGCTGCCGCGGCTGCTGGCGCGCTTGCGCGCCGCGCAGCTCACCCCGGTGACGCTGCGCGACACGCTCACCGCGGCCGCGCCGGCGCCCGACGCCGCGAGCGTCCCGGACGCGCCATGAGTCAAGCCGCGGCGCTGACCCCGCTCGTGAACGCCGCCAGCGCCTACTACCGCACGGCCGGGCGCTTCGCGCTGCGCTTTGCACGCGCCAAGCTCGCGCACGACCCGGTGTTCGCGCTGATCCTCGCACAGGGGTTGCTCGCCGGGCGATCGCGCCTGCTCGATCCGGGCTGCGGCCAGGGGCTGCTCGCGGCGTGGCTGCTGGCCGCGCACGCCTGCCATGCGCGGGCGGCACCGGGCGGCTGGCCCGCAGGCTGGCCCGCCCCGTCGCTGCTTGAGGCCTATACCGGCATCGAGATCAACCCGAGCGAGGTGGCGCGCGCCCGGCGCGCGTTCGCGCTCGATCCGGGAGCGGCCGTGCAGGTCGTGCACGGCGACATCCGCGACGCAGACTTCCCGCCGGCCGACGCTGTCGTGCTCGTGGACGTGCTGCACTACCTCGATTACACGGCGCAGGAGCGAGTGCTGCGACGGGTACGCGCGGCGCTGCTGCCGCACGGACTGCTGCTGCTGCGCATCGCTGACGCGACCGGCGGCGCGGGATTCGTGCTCGGCAAGGCGCTCGATCGTACGGTGGTGCTGCTGCGCCGCCGCCGCTGGCAGGCGCTGCACTGCCGGGCGCTCGGCGACTGGCAGGCGCTGCTCCGGCGCTGCGGCTTTCGCGCCTGCGCGCTGCCGATGGCGGGCGGCGCGCCCTTCGTGAACGTACTGCTGCGCGCCGAGGTCGCGTGACACCGCTCGCGCTCAGCAGCTTCACCGCCACCAGCGCGCTGGGGTGCGGCCTGCCGGCAACGCTCGCCGCCTTGCGTGCCGGGCGCAGCGGGCTCGCTCCCTGCGCCTTCGAGAGCGTGACGCTCGAGACCTCGGTCGGTGAAGTGCCCGGCGTCGATGCGAACGCGCTGCCGCCGGCGCTCACCGCGGAATTCGACTGCCGCAACAACCGCCTCGCCTGGCTCGGCCTGAATCAGGACGGCTTCGCTGAGGCCGTGGAGCGCGCCGCCGGCCGCTACGGTCGCGCGCGCCTCGGCATCTTCCTCGGCACCAGCACCTCGGGGATCCTCGAGACCGAGCTCGCCTACCGGCGCCGCGACCCGGCAGGCGCCTTTCCGGCGGACTTTCGCTATGCGGGCGCTCACAACAGCTTCTCGCTGGCCGCGTTCGTGCGGCGCGCGCTGCGGCTTAGCGGACCCGCAGTGGTGATCTCGTCCGCCTGCTCATCGAGCGCCAAGGCCTTCGCCTCGGCGCGCCGTGCGATCGGGACCGGGCTCATCGATGCGGCGCTGGTCGGCGGGGTCGACACGCTGTGTCTCACCACGCTGTACGGTTTTCACTCGCTGCAGCTCGTCTCGCGCACGCCCTGCCGCCCCTTCGACGTGGCGCGCGACGGCATCTCGATCGGCGAGGCCGCGGCGTTTGCGCTGCTCGAGCCGGCCGCGGGAAGCGCCGCGGGGAGCGTGCTGCTGCTCGGCACCGGCGAGTCGAGCGACGCCTATCACATGTCCTCACCGCCGCCCGACGGCGCCGGCGCGCGCGCCGCCATGCAGGCCGCGCTCAGCGACGCCGGGCTCAGCGCCGAGGACATCGACTACGTCAACTTCCACGGGACCGGCACGCCGAGCAACGACGAGGCGGAGGCGCGCGCCGTGGCGGATGTGCTCGGCAAGCAGATCCCGGGCAGCTCCACCAAGGGCGCCACCGGCCACACCCTGGGCGCCGCCGGAGCGCTCGAGACGGTGATCTGCGCGCTGGCGCTGCAGGAGGGACTCATGCCCGGCGGCGTCAACACCACGCAGGTGGATCCGGCGCTGCCGGTGCACTACCTGCGCGCGAACCGCAACGCCCGCCTGCGGCGCGTCATCAGCAACTCCTTCGGCTTCGGCGGCACCAACTGCAGCCTGATTCTCGGGCGTGCCCCATGAGCGCGCCGCCGTCACCGGGTGCGTATCTCGAGGGCGTCGGCGTTCTCGGGCCGGGGATCCCCACCTGGCCGGCGGCTGCGCGGGTGTTGCGCGCTGAGACGCCCTGGGAGAGCGTCCCCACCGTGCTGCCCGTGCCGCAATGCCTGCCGCCGGCGGAGCGGCGCCGCATGGGCAGCCTCGTCAAGCTCACTCTCGCGGTGGGCCTGGAGGCGTGTGCCCATGCCGGCGCCGATCCCGCGGGGCTGCCGGCGGTGTTCACCTCCTCGGGGGGCGATGGGCGCAATTGCCACGAGATCTGCGAGGCGCTCGCTTCGGCCGAGCGGCTGATCTCGCCCACCCGCTTTCACAACTCGGTACACAATGCCGCCGCCGGCTACTGGGGGATCGCCACCCACGCAACGCCGGCCGCGAATGCGCTGTGCGCCCACGATGCGAGCTTCGGGGCGGGGCTGCTGGAGGCGGTCTGCCAGGTGGCGGTCGAGCAGCGCCGTGTGTTACTCATCGCCTATGACGCGAACTCCCCCGAGCCGCTGTTCAGCGTGCGCCCGATCCCCGACGCCTTCGCCGTGGCGCTGGTGCTCGCTCCCGAGCGCAGCGCGGCGGCGCTCGCGTACCTGGCGCTCGCCTTCAGCGCCGAGCGCGCCGATACGCTCGCCCCACCCGCACTCGAATCGTTGCGCCGCGCGATCCCGGCGGCGCGCGGCCTGCCGCTGCTGGAGCGCGTGGCGCGCGGCGGTGGCGGCACGGTAGTGCTCGACTACCTCGGGGAACTGCGCCTGGGCGTGGAGCTGAGCGCGTGCCGCTAGATCACCAGTGGATCGAGCAGCACATCCCGCACAAGGGGCGCATGTGCCTGCTGGACGAGGTGCTCTCCTGGGACGCCACGCGCATCCGCTGCCGCAGCGCCTCGCATCGCGCCCACGATAACCCGCTGCGCTCGCACGGGCGCCTCGGGGCTGCCTGCGGCATCGAGTACGCGGCACAGGCGATGGCGGTGCACGGCGCGCTCATGGCGGCCAGCGCCCCGCTCGCCAGCACCGTCGCCAGCAGCGTGCGCGGCAGTCTCGGCGCTGCGCTCGGCTATCTGGCGAGCGTGCGTAACGTGGTGCTGTACGTGGGGCGCCTCGATGACCTGGAAAGCGATCTCATCGCGGTGGCGCAGCGCATCACCGGGGACAGCCGCACGGTGCTGTACGAATTCTCCGTGTCGAGCGCGCTGCAGGTCCTGCTGAGCGGGCGCGCGAGCATTGTGTTCGATGCCGCCAGCGGCGCGCACGCATGAGCGGCAGCGGCAAGCGGGCGCTGGTCACGGGCGGCAGCGGCGGCATCGGCGGCGCGCTGTGCCGGCGGCTGGCCCGCGACGGTCACTACGTGTACGTGCACTCGCACCGCGGCGGCGCGCTTGCCGCAACGCTGGTGGCCGAGATCTGCGCCGGCGGCGGCGCGGCCAGCGCGCTCAGCTTCGACATCACCGACGCCGGCGCGACGCGCGCCGTGCTCGAGCAGGCGCTCGAAGCAGGTCCCATCCAGATCCTCGTCAACAACGCCGGCGTGCACGATGATGCGGTGCTGCCCGGGATGAGCGCCGCGCAGTGGCATCGGGTCATCGACGTGTCGGTGAACGGCTTCTTCAATGCCACCCAGCCGCTGCTGCTGCCGATGATCCGCACGCGCTGGGGACGGATCGTGAACGTATCCTCGGTGGCCGCGCTCATCGGCAACAAGGGCCAGGTGAACTATGCCGCCGCCAAGGGGGCACTCAACTCCGCCACCAAGGCGCTGGCGCTCGAGGTGGCCACGCGCGGGGTCACGGTGAATGCCGTCGCGCCGGGCATCATCGCTACCCCGATGAGCGCGCGGCTGTTCGACGCCAGCACCATCGAGCGGCTGGTGCCGATGAACCGCACCGGGCTCCCCGAGGAGGTCGCCGCGGTCGTGGCATTCCTCGCTTCCGAGGAGGCCGCATACGTGACCGCGCAGGTCATCTCGGTGAGCGGCGGGATGGCGTAGACTGCTGCGCCCCCGTCAGAGGATCCCTGCATGCACCTCCTGCTGTTTTGGCGCAGCGCCACACGCCGGTCCGCCCTGTACGGCGCGCTGGCCGGCGCCCTGACCCTGCCGGGGCTCGTCGCACCCGCCGCGAGCGAGCCGGCCGCGCCGGCGAGCAGTGATCCGGTGGCGCAGCTCATCGCCAACCTCGGGCTGCACGCTGCGCCCCAGCCGGTGCGCGAGCGACCCGGCTGGCGGCCGCCGCGCATCGTGCTGGTCGGCCGGGCCGACGACGAGCTGCTGGCGGAGCTGCAGCAGGCCGCACCCGGCGTGAAGCTCATCGCGATCTCGGCCGCGACGCCGCACGACATCGCCGCGGCCGACGCCACCATCGGGGAGTGCTCGCCGCAGGTGCTGGCGCAGGCGGTGCACCTGCAGTGGATCCAATGGGGAGCGGCGGGCGTGGAGAAGTGCGTGCAGCAGCCGCTGGTGCGCGAGCGCCGCCCGCTCATCACCAACACGCAGCGCATTGCCGCCCCGAGCATGGCCGAGCACGTGCTCGCCCTGATGCTGGCATTGAGCCGCCACCTGCCGCTCTTCATGCGCGAGCAGCAGCGGCAGCACTGGGTCCAATGGGACGACGCGCCGCCGTCGGTCGACCTCGAGGGCAAGACGCTGCTGGTGGTCGGCCTGGGCGGCATCGGCACCGAAGTGGCCAGCCGCGCGCACGCGCTCGGCATGCGCGTCGTGGCGACCCGCGCGAGCGGGCACACGGGGCCTGACTACGTGAGCTACGTGGGGCTCCCCGATGAGCTGCTCAAGCTCACCCAGGACGCCGACTTCGTCGTCAACTGCACGCCGCTGACCCCGCAGACCACCGGCATCTTCAACCAGGAATTCTTTGCGACGATGAAGCGCAGCGCCTACTTCATCAGCGTCGGCCGCGGCCGGAGCACGGTGAGCGCGGATCTCATCGCAGCGCTCGGCAGCGGCCGGATTGCCGGCGCGGGGCTCGACGTCGTCGATCCGGAGCCGCTGCCCGCCGACAGCCCGCTGTGGCGGGCGCCGAACCTCATCATCACCCCGCACATATCAGCGCGCACGCCTGCATCGCAGGCGAACTACAGCCTGCTGCTGCGCGAGAACCTGCGGCGCTACATCGCCGGGGAGCCGATGCTCGCGGTGGTCGATATCGAGCGCGGCTACTGAGGCGCGCAGCGCTCCCGCGCGCTCAGCGGCGCTGTTGCAGCCAGGCGAGGATGCGTGGCGCGATCTGTCCGCCGGCCGCGCGGCTCACGTACATGCCGATGTGGCCGGTGGCGATCGCGGCGGCGCTGTAGTCGCGGCTGCCGGCGAGCGCCCCGAGCGGCGCACAGGCGGAAGCCGGCACGATGTGATCGTGCAGCGCATAGAGATTGAGCAGCGGCTGGCGCACGTCCCTGAGCAGCACCGCACGCCCGCCGATCTCGAGCGTGCTGTGCACCAGGCGGTTCTCCTGGTAGAACCAGCGCACGAACTGCGCGAGCGCCGCGGCCGCCTGCGGCGGACTGTCGTAGATCCACTTCTCCATGCGCACGAAATCCTCGAGCGTGCGCCCATCGGGATTCTCCGCGAGCAGCCGCACGTACTTGTGCTGCGCAAGGCGCAGCGGCATGAGCGCGAGGAACAGCGCGTTCAGCACCTCGCCGGGCACGTTGCCGCCCGCCGCGATGAGCGTCGTGTCGAGGCCACGCACCCACTTCGCCAGCAGATTGTCGGGGGTGTGGAAATCCACCGGCGCGGTGAGGGTGATGAGGTTGCCGATCTGCTGCGGGTGCAGCGCCGCGTAGCACAGGCTCAGCACCCCGCCCTGGCATACCCCGAGAAGATCGAGCGTGTCGGCCGCGCGCACCGCGAGAATGTGCCGCACGCAGCCGCCGAGGTGCTGCTCGATGTAGGCCTCGAGGTCCATGGCGCGGTCGCCCTCGTCAGGGTCTCCCCAGTCGATGAGGTACACCGGCAGGCCGCCTTCGAGCAGCCGCCGCACGAGCGAGCGCTCGGGCTGCAGGTCGAGTACGTAAGGGCGATTGACGAGCGCGAAGCAGATGAGCAGCGCCGGTGTGCCCGCGCGCGGCGCCGCCGGCACGAGCGGCAGGTACTCGTAGAGCGTCGTCTTGCCGCAGCTCCACACGGCGCGCTTGGCTGAGCAGCCGACGCTGACATGGCGGGCCTGCTGCAGGCGCGACAGCGTCTGCGCCAGGCGCGCGGTCAGCTCGGTGAACACTGCGCCGGGGCCGGCGCCGGGCAGCGTCAACGTCGCGATCCGCGCCCGCCGCGCGCGCGAGAGGCTCGCCCGGAGGGCGGGCGCCGCGGCTTCGGCGGCGGCTTACGCCGTCGCGCGCCACCGCCTGCGCCTGCCGCCGTTCCCGCCGGCGCCTGGCGCGCGCCGAGGCTCGAGCGCAGCTCCTGCAGCTCCCGACGCAGCGCATCCAGCTCGCTGCGGGTGGGCAGCCCGAAGGCGCGCGCCACGCCTTCAGCGTGCCGGCGTTGCTCGACCAGCAGCGCCGCCGAGGTGTTGGCAAGCTCCGACTGCAGGCGCGCGTAGTCCTCCTTGTGCACGGTCGCCGCGTAGGCTTCCTCCGCGCAGCTCACCCACAGCTCGTAGAGCTTCAGCGCCTGCTCCACCGTCGCGGGCGGCCCGGCCGCAGCGCCGAGTCGTGCCACGAAGCGCTGCGCGGCGCTGTTGGCGATCTCGCTCCAGTGCGCGGCGAGCTGCCCCTGTACCTGCGCCAGGCGCGCCATGAGCTCGAAGGCGCGTGGCCCATCGCTCGTCGCCGCCGCGGCCGGACCAAGCGGCGGCGCACCAAAGGCTGCCCCGGCGGGCGCGCCAAATCCCGGCATGGCGAAACCGAATCCCGGGATTGCCGTGCTCGCTGCGAAGCCCGGCATCGCCGTCGCACCGAAGCCGGGCATCGCCGCACCCGGCGCCGCGGCGCCAAAACCCGGCATCATCGCGGCGAGCGCAGCACCCCAGGGGCCGCCGGCCTGCGACATGCGCAGCCACTGCTCGAACTGACCGGCGAGCGGCGCCGCCAGACGCGACCAATCGCCGGGCTGTGCGGCGGAGGGCAGCCCGAAGGCCTTGAGCAGCTCGAAGAAGCGCCCTGCGGCCTCGGCGAAGGCACTCTCGGGTCTGAATCCGGGCGGGTCGGAGCGGGTTTCCATGTTGTATGCGCCGCGCACTTCACGAGGCGAAGAACGGCCTGGCGTGGCCGCCGGAGCGTGACGAGCGTCATTGTGCGCTGCATACACAACCGCTACCATTACCCACGCCCAAGCCCGCGTCCGCCTCGAGGCCCGCAGGCTTTGCCGAAAGACTAACGCACATGGCCGAAGAACGCCTCATACGCAAGTACGCCAACCGCCGTCTGTACGACGCGCACGACAGCCGCCATGTAACGCTCGATGATCTGCGCAAGCTGATCGCCGCCGGCCTGCGCATCAAGGTGATCGACGACCGCAGTGGCGAGGACCTGACGCGCAGCATCCTGCTGCAGATCATCGCCAGCCAGGAGCAGTTCGGCACCCCGGTGCTTAGCACGCAGCTGCTGGAAGCCATCATCCGCTTCTACGGCAACCCGATTCAGCAGCTGCTCACCTCCTACCTCGAGCAGAGCATCGGCGGCCTGCTGCGCCAGCAGAACGTCATGCAGGCGGAGATGGCCAAGGCGCTCGAGACGCCGATGGCGCCGCTGGCGGAGATGGCGCGCCAGAACATGGAGATGTGGGCCAAGATGCAGGCCTCGATGCTGTCGGCCTTCACGCCCGCTGCCGGCGGCGCGGCGGACAAGCCTGCGGAAAAAGCCCCCGACAAGCCGCGCGCCGACAGCGGCCGCCGCCGCACCTGAAGGTGCGCGGCACGCCCGCGGCGGGCATGCGCATTCCGCTTCGTATTTCAGACAGGAGTAATAAGCACGTGGATGTTCGCGGCAAGACCATTCTAGTGACCGGGGCCGGGCGCGGCATCGGCCGATCGATCGCGGCGCATCTGGCCGGCAAGGGCGCCAATCTCGCGCTGCTCGACCTGAACGCAGCGGACGTGAAGGAGACGCAGGCACACTGCACGCAGCTCGGCGTCGTGGCGCGCAGCTACGTGGCAAACGCGGCGAACGAAGACAGCGTCATCGGCGCGCTCGAGCAGGTGAGCGCGAATTTCGGCCGTCTCGATGGGCTGGTGAACAACGCCGGCATCGTGCGCGATGCGATGCTGGTGAAGGTCAAGGACGGACAGGTGGTCGGCAAGATGACGCTCGAGCAGTGGCAGCAGGTGATCGACGTCAACCTCACCGGGGTATTCCTCTGCGGGCGCGAAGCGGCGCAGCGCATGATCGTGCAGGCCAGCGGCGGCGTGATCGTGAACGTGTCGAGCATCTCGCGGGCGGGCAACGCCGGCCAGACCAACTACAGCGCGGCCAAGGCCGGCGTCGCCGCGATGACCGTGGTGTGGGCGAAGGAGCTGGCGCGCTATGGCATCCGCGTCGGCGCCGTGGCGCCCGGCTTTATCCGCACCCCGCTGGTGGCGGCCATGCGCCCCGATGCGCTGGCGCGCATGACCTCGGCGATTCCGCTCGGCCGCCTGGGCGAGCCCGAGGAGATCGCGCAGGCCGTCGGCTTCATCTTCGAGAACGAGCTGTTCACCGGGCGTTGCCTCGAGGTGGACGCCGGGCTGCGGATGTGAGGATGCCGCGCCGCTATTTCTCTATGCATCGCACAAGTATTGCGTAATGTCTCTCGCAAGTCCTCAGAAAAGAACTTTAAAAATACGTGTATCTTCAATAAGATACGTATTCTTTAGCTGGCGAGCGTCGCCGGCCTTATTTTTCTCTTGCACTGCATACAAAACTAAGTACAATGGCGGTCATTCGATCGGTATCCGCACAGGAGATTCACATGAACGACCGCACTTTCGATCCCACTGCCATGATTGCCGCCGCCCGCGAGGCGTTTGCCCCGGTGCTCAAGGCCCAGCAGGAAGGCTTCAAGACTCTCGAGCGCCTTGCGCGTCTGCAGTACGCCGTCGCCGGTGACGTGCTCGAGTCAGGCCTCGCCCGCGTCAATGCGACGTTTGGCGTCAGCACGGCGAGCGAGCTGTTCAGCAAGCACAATGAGATCAACACCCAGCTGGTCGACAAGCTGCGTACACGTGCCGAGGAGTTCGCGACGGTGACGTCCGAGATCCAGACCCGCTTCACCCAGCTCGGCACCGAGCTGGCTGCGAAGGCAGTGCCCACCCGCAAGGCGGCCTGATATCGTAGGCGGTATCTTAAGCACCCGGGGATCGTAAGGTCCCCGGGTGCTTCTTAATTGGGGACCGCCTTGAATCGCCCGAAAAAAACAACGCGCACGCCGCGCCGCACGCCGCCGCGCCGCACCCTGCCGCGCCGCGCGCCGCGGCGCGCGACCGCCGCCGAACCTGCCGCTGCGGCCGGCCCGTCGCCACCGCCTCGCTCGCCCAAGGCTGAAGTGCAGCAGCAGCTGCGCGCGCAGCTGGCCGCGCTGACCGGCGGGCTCGCTCCCGATGACTATCTCGAGGCCTGGTGGCGCTGGTACCTGGGCGTCGCCACGCATCCGCAGCGCCAGGCGCAGCTCGCGAAGAGCGCCTACGAAAAGATCCTCGACAGCTGGCAGTTCGCAGCGCGTGCCGCCCACGGCGCACCGGTGCCGCCCGGGGGCGAGATTGCCGGGTTCGCCGACCCCGCGTGGAACGTCTGGCCCTTCAACGTCTATGCGCGCACCTACGGCAACTGGGCGTCGTGGTGGCAGCAGGCCCTCAGCCCGGCAACAGGTGCGGCTGATCCGGAAGCCGCGCGGCTGAACTTCGCCGGCAAGCTGCTGCTCGAGGCGGCATCGCCCGCCAATTTCCTGCAGACCAATCCCGAGCTGCTGAACCGCACCGCGGCCGAGCACGGCCAGAACCTCATCCGCGGACTGAAGAACTGGCTCGACGATGCCCAGCGCATGGCCAACGGTGGCCGTGTCCCCGGCACGGAAGAATTTCAGGTCGGCCGCGACGTCGCCATCACGCCCGGCAAGGTAGTGTTCCGCAACCGCCTGA
>Ga0210393_10000999_pt1 | contig 24401 bp, 11 predicted proteins | sample IncBWC27OmetaG_FD_160068 | JGI IMG/M metagenome (GOLD analysis project Ga0210393, IMG submission 160068) | Forest soil microbial communities from Barre Woods Harvard Forest LTER site, Petersham, Massachusetts, United States - Inc-BW-C-27-O ... | reverse complement strand
GGCTCTCGGGGGCTCGGCTCAGCTGCGAGAGCGCGATCACCGGCACGCTGAGTTCTTTGGCGAGGGCTTTCAGTCCGCGCGAAATTGCCGACACTTCCTGCGTACGATTTTCGTAGCGCTTGCTTCCGCCTGACATGAGCTGAAGGTAGTCCACAATAATCAAGTCAAGCTTGCCCTGCGACTGCTTTAAGCGGCGTGCCTTGGCACGCATCTCACTCAAAGAAATTCCGGGAGTGTCATCGATGAAAATTGGCGCGTGCGCTAACTGCTCCATGGCGCGTACGACTTTGCGCGTGTCATCCTGCCACAAAGAACCGGTGCGCATTTTGTGCGCGTCCACTTTCGCCTGCGAACAAAGCAAACGCAACAGCAAAGCTTCGCGGGACATTTCCAGCGAGAAGACTCCGACCACTTGTTTGTCTTCGACCGCGGCGTTCTCAGCAATGTTCATCGCGAATGCGGTTTTGCCCATCGAGGGCCGCGCCGCGATGATGACCAGATCCGAACGTTGAAGTCCGCTGGTCATCTCATCGAGATCAGTGTAGTGCGTCGCCAATCCGGTGATACGCTGGCCGCGTTGCAACAGAGCGTCGACTGAGCCGAACGACTCGCGGACGATCTCCTGTATGCCCATGAAGCCGCGCCCAATACGCTTCTCCGAGAGTTGGAAGATGGCGGCCTCAGCGTCGCTCAAAACTTCTTCAGCGGCATCGGACTGATCAGCGGCGCGGGCAATCGCGGTATTGGCCGCGTGAATCAAGCCCCGCAACAGAGCTTTGTCGCGAACGATTTTGACGTAGTGCTCAATGCTCGGCCGGTCGGGGACGCCATCCAGCAAGCTCGACACGTAACCCACGTCGCCAATCGCCTGAAGATCCTTGTGGCGATCAAGCTCCTCGATCAGCGTGATCATGTCGATGGGACGCGAGGATTCCGCCAGATCGACCATGCGTCCGTAAATCCGGCGGTGCGAGTCGAGAGAAAAGTCTTCGATTCGCAGGTGTTCGGCGGCCTGGTTATAAGCAAAGTTGTCGAGCAGGATCGCGCCCAGAATCGAGCGCTCGGCTTCTACGTTCGCAGGAAGCGTGCTGATGTTGTAGTCAGTAGTGGCCACGGTCTTGATGTTTTCCCCAGCTCTCAAAATGCAAACGGAACACTAACCGGACACGGGTTGTGAAAGCGAGGCGCATCCTTAGGAAAACCAAGGTCAATTCAGAAAAATTTTGCGGACGATCCGCCCCTTCGCGACTGCATGAATGGCGCCCGATCATTCACAGGAGAACAAAAGGAGAACAAGAAGTCAAGCGGCGCAAAACAAATGCGGCCCGAACCAGCCATCCGAGCCGCATCGTTCGTAGACCCCTCTAGGCTGCCTGCCCGCCGCTTTAAGCGCAGCGGGACGACTGTAGCGGTCCGACAGCGCTCCAATTGTCTTAGGAGTGCCACATTTACCGTTACGGTTGCTGAGTTGTGGTTCGAGAACCACAACTCGGCAACCTCTGCGACGGCCAACGGCCCACCCCAACTCAATAGGGCGGGGACATGGAGGAGGCCGCAATGCCCGGGCAACCAGCACCACGCTCACGCGCGTTTCCAATTTCCCCCAGCAATTCACCCTCGAGAATCGCCGGTCTGCCGCTGGCTCGGCCGCAAACCTCGTTCGGCACGCCTTGGAAGGTCCCACGTATTCGGTGACTCCACTCTGCGGCACCACTATGCGAGTCGCAACAGAAAAACATTTCGCGCTTGTGCAGAAACTGTGGACGATCAGACTTCGTTGTGGAAGCCTGAGGAAAAATGCGCAGATTCACCAAACGCTGGAGATTTTCGAAGGGCAAGAATTAGAGATTATGGAGCGTGCCTCACGTTCTCAAGATGGTGCGCCACGGTCTACGAACATGAGCGATCCAGCGGCGGCTTAATGAAAAGGCACGAGGAACGATTTCCATCCGCGATACATCAGAACCGAAAGTGCGGCCTGAAATGCAGAGGGTCTTGCTGCTTGACGCCGGTGGTCGGCATTTGTTTTTCTGCCACGACTACGCGGAAGCCAAAGCGATGGAGCAGCACGGCAACCATTGTGTTTGGCGACGCAAACGGCAACGTTTCTCGCCAGGGATGTGCCATCGCTACCGGAACGCGGTACTAGTCGGTGAGCATGAACTCTCGTCGGCGAACAACCCGCACGGCTCGTTCCCACATCAGGCCGCGCGGGTTCAATGAAACTGCGTCGGATGTTACCCAACTGTCAGCCCGCCGACCCGCGCCCCGTGGTTTACCCAAAGGCTAATGCTGACAGTAAACGGCCGGGACAGAAATATAGTCGGTGGCAGGAAAATCGTACCAGCCGTTCTCGGCGGACGAGGGGACTTCGTCGGCGAACCATGGCAGCATGACCAGATCCTGCAAGTGATAATCGACGCCATCGATAGGTACGACCACGGTGGGAAAATCCTGAAAGGTGGGGCCGTTTCCTTCCGGATCACCTACTTCGAGAAGCGTATTGTGGGAGCAGACGGCGCCGGGGGCGCCTTTGGGCGGATAGCGCCAGTCCATAACAACGTTGTTGACGAAGGGATCATTGAACCACTCCAGGTTTTCGTGGTTGAAGGTGCTGACATCGGCAATGATGGCCTCCACGAGGGTTGGGTCGAGCCAGCTCGTGTACAGGTAAGTCTGAAATGCCTCGGTGCCACCGGGATTGGTCACGGAATACGCGCTGTGGTAACCGAGGGCTTCTGCTATGACGTTATCTGTGACAAATACCGGCAATTCGTCCGGGCCGAGCCCAGCGACTTGAATAATGGTTAGGGCCTGAGCATCGAGGAAATCGATCAGCACATTGCCGAAGAGGGAGCTCCCCATTTTAAACAGCGAACCCGTTTCGGGTGTGACCTCCACGTCGATCGTCGGCAGCACACGAGGCTGCTTCATTCTGACGCTCCACTTCCTTTCCGGATCCATCTTGTTCCAGAAGGTCGCACGCTGCATCATTTGGCCGAATTGTCCGAACCCGCTGGCGAACTGGGCATTTTGATACATCGGCGAATGGATGATATTGGTGACGGCAGGGCCGGGGTCAAAGATGATTGGGTTGGCACTAAAGCCGAAGAAGTTCATCCGCAAGGGGACGATGACGGAACTGAACTCTGCTTGCTTACCCGAACGCGGCGGGTAGCCGAGCATAGTGAAAGGATATGTGACGCCTCCTAGTGTGAAGGAGGAAGAGAAGTGAGTCAGCGAAACGAACCGTGAATCGGAGCTGTCGGTCTTTGCTCTGGGGATGCTCCCGCGTGTCTTGTATCCGAAAGATTTCAAGTACTGTTGGAGGGACGCTGGGTCCATCTCCACGATCTTTCCTTGCGACGACGCCTGCGCGAACGCAGTTTGCGTCACCGCGAGGCTGGCGAACACAACGGCAAAACAGACCCGCAGCAACTGTTTGCGCACCACTCGCTGATTCATTGCAGACTCCTTGAAGGCAGGCAGGGACGCCGTACTTGGGGCGAGACTATATGTCAACCCAATCCGTGTGTCAATGAGTAAAATCTGGGTTTGTCAAGACTGATTAGATTTCCCCATCGTTAACTAATTAGAAATGTCCCCTTTTTGTGGTTGATGTTGTCGTTGGGATGCGCCACTGAAGTGAAGCCCTGAAGTTTAGGGCGCCCGGTAGTACACCTTCATGGTTCCGTCCGCCCACTCGCAGACCAAAGCCTTGCTTTGTGTGGCCCATAGCGTCGTGAGCCTGGCTTCAGCTGCAGATTGGCGCCTTCATGCCGGATTACCCAGTCGTTGCTGATTCCGCGCTCGGTCTCCAAGCGGAGGATCTCACGGAGTTCCCGAGCGGTCGGCTTGCGACCGTGATAGTCCTCCGGCTGAGCTGCCGGAACCGCAAACCGCCGGCTGCCTTGGGTTCGCCAGATAGGCGAAAGGAAAGCGCAAACTTGTGCTCAGGCGACGTTACGACATTAAGCAGCATTGACGATCACGATCGCCTGCGGCGCGGAATTTCCAGGCGAGTTTCAATCGACGGTCGCCTCGCCTTTGCTGGAGGTATAGGTAGAGTGATCGGCCGCCTTGTAGAAGGTAACGTAAGGATGGTACGTTCCCGCGGACGCATAGGTGTGAGTGCCGCTCACGGCAAACGGACCACCAGCTTTTCCGCTGGTCGTGCCGGATGATGTTGCACCATCGCCCCAGTAGATCGTCGCCGTAAAGTTGGAGGCGATTGCATTCGGCGTTCCGTCGACTAAACTCGCTACCTCTCCAGTGAATTTCACTCCGTGAGTGGCGGTGAAGTTCTGCCCCGTGCCGCCGATCGCGCTCAGTCGCCCTAGCGCACCCGCCAAACCCTCGGCCACCCAGATCTTGTGATCCGGGCCCACGGTCAAGGACCCACCGAGAGCATTGAGGGCAATGAGCGGCACAGTGCTCACAACACCTTTTGTCGTCACCCGCACAACGGTGTTGGGATAGCCCTGTGCGAACCAAATCGCGCCGTCGGGGTTAACGCCACCAGCGGGATCGGAGATGCGCTTTTCGAGAAGACAAGCCAGCCGATTCGACGGTTTCCAGTTCCCTGATGATCAATGCACTCAACGTGCAATCACATGAAAAGGAGACAGTTCTCGCTAAAATTGGAAAACTTAGACGGTGTAAAGGTGTAAAGGAAATACCGGAAGAAAAATAAGAGGCACGGCCGACAGCGTGCCTCAATAAATTACTGCAGCTGGTCGTAGCGAGCGCAGCGTAGGAGCTTGCACGGATACGGCAACCGCAGGCAAACATCAAGATCCCGGGTCTCGCTGACAAAAGACCCGATGACAATCGTGCTCTAGTCCCGCACTCCATCCATAAACGCCCGCAGCTTGCGCGAGCGCGAGGGATGTCGCAGTTTGCGGAGCGCCTTGGCTTCGATCTGGCGGATGCGTTCGCGGGTTACTGCAAACGACTGGCCGACTTCTTCCAAAGTGTGCTCGCTGCCATCTTCGAGGCCAAAGCGCATCTTGATAACTTTTTCCTCCCGCGGGGTCAACGTGCGCAGGACCTGTCCTGTCTGATCCTTGAGATTCACGTTGATCACCGCTTCGGCTGGTGAGACCACGGCGCGGTCCTCGATGAAGTCGCCAAGGTGCGAATCTTCTTCTTCGCCGATCGGCGTTTCGAGAGAGATCGGCTCCTGCGCGATCTTGAGCACCTTGCGGACTTTCGCCACAGGAATATCCATGCGCTTGGCGATCTCTTCTGAAGTAGGTTCGCGTCCCAGTTCCTGCACGAGCTGCCGCGAGGTGCGGATCAGCTTGTTGATGGTTTCGATCATGTGCACCGGGATGCGAATCGTACGCGCTTGATCCGCAATGGCACGAGTAATCGCCTGCCGAATCCACCACGTGGCGTAGGTGGAGAATTTGTAGCCGCGGCGGTATTCGAACTTGTCGACGGCTTTCATCAGGCCGATGTTGCCTTCCTGAATCAGGTCGAGGAACTGCAAACCGCGGTTGGTATACTTTTTCGCGATTGAAACTACCAGACGGAGGTTAGCCTCAATCAGTTCACGCTTGGCCTGCTCCGCATCCATGTCGCCCTGGATAATCTCGCGCTGCGTGCGCTTGATCTCCTGAAACAACAGGCCGGCTTCCACCTCCAGCTTTTCAATTTCGCTTCTAACCGCGCGCGATTGCCGGCGGTATTCCTTTTTCTGATCTTCGCTGCGCGTGGCGTCGGCCTTGCGCTCGAGATTCCCAGCTTGCCGGTCGAGTGAACGCATGCTGTCGACGGTCTTGTTGACCCGGTCGATCAGACGCTTGCGTTCGGCATTAGTGAAACCAAGCTTGCGCACCGCGATAGAAACCTTCACGATGGCGCGGGCGAAGTTGCGACGGGCGCGGCGATGATCCTTGGGACGCTTTTTGGAAGACACTGCCGCGTACTTTTCCTGCACCACGGCGACCTTCTTGTAAAGCTTCGCCATGTTGTCGATCTTGCCGGTAAATTCGTTCAGCCGGTTCTGCAGGATTTCGTCGGTGATTTCCTCTTCGTCGAAGGTAACGACTTCCTTGATGGAGCGCACGCCTTTCTTGAGATCTTCGCCCATCGCCAGCAGTTCATGTATCACGATCGGCGACCGCGACAGCGCCTTGAGCACGCGCAATTGACCACGCTCGATGCGCTTGGCGATTTCCACTTCGCCTTCGCGGGTGAGCAGGGGCACCGTTCCCATCTCGCGTAAATACATGCGGACGGGATCATTTGTTTTTTCCAGCGCCCCCGGAGTGAGGTCGAGCTCAACGTCCTCGCCCTCTTCGCTTTCGTCGAATTTCTTATCGAGCGCCGCAGAAGGCAGTTTCGGGCCTTCCAGCACGTCAATACCTTGCGTGCCAATCGTAGTGAGCAGGTCGTCCAGGTCTTCGGGACTGTGCACATCGTGCGGGATCAGGTCATTGACCTGGTCGTAGGTGAGATATCCCTTCTCTTTCCCGGCATCGACCAGCTTTTTTATGTCATCGTACTTATCTTCAAGAGCCAAAGGGTGTCCTCAAATTCATCAATTCGCTCTTTGGGGAGCGTATGGTAATGTGTTTACTGGTAGGAATCTGGGGTACCGCGGAGTTGTGCACCTAGCACAAACTTATAGAGCTTAGCACATAAGTGCCACGCGGTCTATCACTTGCCCCGCTCAATACCCGTCGCCCGCCGCTATCTCTAACTCTGCTAAATACTTAGATGGTTCAACGTGCTGTTTTGTTTCACGCACTTTTCTGGTTTCCCGGGGGATTTCTTAGCCCGTCCTCTGCCAAGCTTGGATCCCTGAGCGCACGGCTCAACCGATCCTTCTCAAGCAACAACTCGTTGCGAAGTACCTTATCGTCGCCAACTCCGGGCTTGTTCAACTCGCGCTGCACCTGCTCCTGCCGGCGCCTCAACTGAATGCGCCGAAGCGCGCGCACGGCGCCCTCCAATCGCTCAGCGGTGAGTTCTTCTTCCTCTTTCAGCAAGATCGCAGCCAGCATGCGGCGTTCGCTATCGGAGCAGGGCACCTCCATTACATCCGCAACTTCCGCTCCGGCATTCAGAAGAATCTCGACTAGCGATTCCGTGGCCAGCCCGTGATGCAGTCCTGCGTTCTGCAAGGCGTATTGCGCCTGCCGCGCCGGATCGAACTCTTCCTCGGCGCCATCACGAGCCGAAGTGTGCTCCCCTGGTTGCATCTGGCGCGCCGAAGCCAGGGCGCGAATGAGAATCCGCTCGGCATCGGTAGCTTGCACCTCCGCCGGAGCTTTCACCGCCGCCGAAGAACGCTCGGCAGCTACGTGTCGCAATTCCTGTCGCAGCACTGCTGAGTCTATGCCGAGCTTCTGCGCGATCTCCTGGCCCAACTCGTCACGCACGATGCGACTCGGCACCCGTTGGATGTGTGGCAGCAGGTAGTTGACCGCCTTCAGTTTACCTTCGGCGCTGCGCACCGGAAAATGACTTCTCGCCCTATCGATCAGATAGTCGAAATACTTTTGCGAGTTCTTGAGCGCCTGGCCGTAAGCATCCCTGCCCTTGCGCCGGATATACAGATCAGGATCGAAGCCCTGCTCCAGCGTAAGCACCTTTATGCCATCCTGGATCTGGAACTCTTCTTCGACCAGCAGGTTCAGTGTTCGCTCCGCGGCTTTGGCCCCAGCCGTGTCCGGATCGAAGTTGACCACGACCTTCTTGCTGAAGCGCGCGAGCAGCTTCACCTGTATCTCAGTAAACGCCGTGCCTGAGCTGGCGATGACATTGTGAAACCCGGCAGCATAGACGGAAATGCAATCCATCTGACCTTCGACCAGGATGGCGTAGTCCAGCTTGCGGATCGCCTCTTTAGCTTTGTCGAGGTTGAATAAAACCCGGCCCTTCGAATAAATTCCCGTCTCCGGCGAATTCAAGTACTTCGGACCAGCTTTCTCGTCGGTGGCCAGGGTTCGTCCCGTGAATGCAATGATCTTCCCCGCATCGTTCGCAATGGGAAACATCACGCGGTTGCGGAACTTGGAGTAGATAGCTTGGAGAGCAGCGGGCTTCCGCCCTCCGGCTTCCGACGAACCGTTATTCTCTACCGCCTCGTCATCCCGAACGGGCGCGAGCCCGCGAGGAACCTGCTGTTCGCGGGCAGCGCCACCACTGTCACCGCCTTCCTGACGCCGGGCGCCGGAAGCCATAGGCCGATCTTCTGGTTGTTTCCACGAAAATAGCCCACTCTCACGCAACACCTCTTCGCCGAACTCTCCCGCCAAGCGGTCGCGCAGCAGGAAACCGGAATCCGGCGCGTAGCCGATGCGAAAGCGCGCCATGGTTTCTTCGTCAACTCCGCGTCCAAGCACGTATTCCCGCGCCCGCGCTCCGTCGGGACGCCTCAAGCATTCCTGGAAAAATGCGGCAGCGCGCTCTTGAACGTCGAACAACTGGGCGCGCAGTTTGGCCTCGCGGGCCTCCGCGGGATTGGAAAACGTGGCCTTGGGCAGCGGAATCCCGAGCTTTTGCGCCACCAGACGGACGGCTTCGGGAAAAGTAATATTCTCGACTTTCTGTACGAAGCTGAATACGTCTCCTGAAACCCCGCAACCGAAGCAGTGATAAAACTGCCGCGTGGCGTGCACCGAAAACGACGGGGTCTTCTCCCCGTGGAACGGACAAAGCCCCGAGTAGTTCTGCGCCCCAGCCTTCTTCAGCTTGATGTAGTCGCCGACGATACGGACAATATCTGCCTGCTGCTTTACCGTCTCTTTGAAATCTTCACTAGGCATGGATGGATGGATTAATAAGCCGTCAGTCGAGACTCTTCTCTCCTTTGGATTGTGAGCGAAAAGGCTTCAGCTTGAAATATACGAGAGTTCGATTGCTGTGGAGAAGCTGTGGAAATCAAGTCTTATCAGTTGAAGCTACCGGAAAACCAGACAGCCACTCAAACCCGCGGGTTGCTGGTGCACGAGAAACGCCGCCAGCTCCCCAGCGCGTGTTATTCCCGATCTCTGTTCAAGCCGCAAGCCGGTGATCATTTTCCTCCATCCCCGAATGAAGAACCATTTCTGATCGATCGTGTTCTGCTCTGAGCCATGCAACCACGAGCGTCGCGCTCTTCTCGGTTCATGTTCGAGTATATGCCCGGAGAGTCGGCCGCGAAGCTCAGCCGCAAGCCCGCGTGCCACTTGTCGCAGGTTGCGCATTTCTAACCGTCAGTCAGGGAACCCAGCTCCCTGGACTCCATTATTTCCCCGCCCGCTGCGCATCGGGATCAACCGGGCGCCGAATCAGGTCCATCACTTGGCGCATGGGGAAGGAGATTCTTCTCTGGCGCCCAGATGAATTCTTTTCCCATCCCTTGCGGGCCCACTCATATCCGCAGCTCCACCACCGTAGCCCCGCCGCCGCCCTCGTTCTGGGGAGGCTCCGCTACCGACTCCACATGCGGATGCTGCTGCAACGCCTGGCGCAGGGCTTTGCGCAGGATACCCATGCCGCTGCCGTGGACCACGCGCACGCGTGGCAGGCCAGCGAGAAATGCGCGGTCGACAAACTTCTGCACTTCGCGCGTTGCGTCATCCACGTTATAGCCGATGACGTTGATTTCCGACGGCGCGTCCTGGCCTTCGTTTTCAAGCGATACGGAAATCCCGCGTGCCCGGGCCGCCTTTACTGGAGAATCTCCGACGCGCGCGGTAGAAATCACTGCGGCGATATCGTCGCGCCCAATCTTCATCTTCATCGCGCCCATGGCCACTTCAAAGTGCGAATCATCTAATTTGCGCAGGATCGTTGCCCCGCGTCCGGTGGATTTCAATTTCACGGTGTCACCCTGAGAAACGTGCTTCACGAGCTGGGGCTCGGCGTCAGGATCGCCTTGGTCGGCTCCGCTGGTGTGTGCCACCAAAGTGGAATCGAACTGTTCGCGAAATTCGCGTCGTAACTTGGCTACGCGACGTTCTGCATCCTTGGAAACTTTTTGGGCCGCCGCGCGATCCTGAATCGCGTTTACCGCCTCGCGCGCATGATATTCGAAGTCGCGAAGCACACTCTCCAGCTTCTTTTCCATCTCGCGGATTTTGTTCTGCTGTTCTTTTTTCCCCTCGGCCGCCAGTTGGGTTTTCTCTTTTTCTAATTCCTGTTCACGGGACTTCAGGCGCAGTCGCTCGTTGTCGGCTTCCCGCAGGTTGGCATGAAGTCTGTCCAGAAATTCGCCGACATCACGAGCTTGCGTGCCCAGCCGTGACCGCGCCGCATCAATGATCGCCGGATTCAATCCCAGCCGCTGCGCGATGTTAATGCCCGCCGACGCTCCCGGCACACCCATTTTCAATTCGTAAGTCGGTTGCAAGGTGGTTTCGTTGAATCCTACCGACGCGTTGACCACCCCCGGTGTATTGGCGCCGTAGACCTTCAACGACGTGTGATGGGTCGAAATCACGGTCATACAGCCAATGCTTCCAAAGAATCCTGCAATCGCTACTGCCAGCGCTGCGCCTTCCTCGGGATCGGTAGCCGAACCCAGCTCGTCGAGCAGAACCAGCGACTGAGCGGTCGCCGTACGCGAAATGAAATCGATGTTGGTGACGTGCGCGGAAAAAGTCGAGAGATTCTGTTCGATCGATTGATAGTCGCCGATGTCGGCCAGCACAGAATCGAAGACCGGCATTTCCGCACGATCGGCAGGAACCGGAATTCCGGATTGCGCCATTAGCGCGAGCAGGCCCACGGTTTTCAGAGTTACAGTTTTACCGCCAGTGTTGGGACCGGTGATCACTAACTGCCGGCGCTCGCCTTCGAGGTCTACGCTGATTGGTACTACAGCTGCTCCTTTTAGTCTTAGATTTCGCTCCAGCAGCGGATGCCTGGCGTTGTGCAGCAAAAGGCGAGCTGCGCTCGCGGACAGCCGAGCGCGGCTGTCCTCACCTGAACCTTCTGGTATCTGAGAGACGCCTCTCAGTTGCACGGCAACGCAGTTGTAGTCTTCTGCAAATCGTGCCTTGGCGAACAGCAGCTCGAGTTCGCCCAGCACGTCGACCGATGCGAGAATCGACTCCGCCTGCTCGCCGATGCGACGCGTCATCTCAAGCAGGATGCGATGAATCTCCGCCAGCTCCTCGTCGAGGAGCCGCACCAGTTCGTTGTTTTGCTCGATCGTCTCCAGCGGCTCCACGAACACGGTTTGCCCGCTGGAGCTGGCGCCATGCACTACACCGTGCACCCGCCGTTTATGTTCAATCTTCACCGGGATGACAAAGCGCTCGCCACGGATCGTTACCAATTCGTCCTGCACCGCGCCGCCCTCGGCGAGCTTGCGCAGATATCCGCGCAGCTCTTCCTGGATGACGCGCCTTTGCTTTTCAATCTCGCGGCGAATCCGCGCCAGGTCGGCTGATGCGCGATCTTCCAGGGTGCCATCGGGCTGAATCTTGTTGCGGAAGAATCGCAGGAATTCCGTGAAGTCGGGGACACTTTCGGAGAGCGTCTGGGTGCGCCGCCACTCCGTTCGCATGCTCGCTGGAGGCTGCAGTGCGATTTCGCGCCACTCCGCGGCACGGTCAACCACCAGCACAACATCGCGGATTTCCGTAGTTTCCAGCACGGCTCCGCGGATTCGAGACTTGTCGATCAATTTGGTAATGTCCAGCAGTCCGGAAAAATCGAAGCGCCCACCCGCGCGGCGGAATTCGCGCACTTCCTCCACTCGTCCATGCTGCTCCTCAATCCATGCGGAATCGAGCGAGGGCGCAAGAGTTCTGATTCTCGCCTGGCCGAGCGGCGATGGTGCGTATCCGCGAAGCAACTCGCGCAGAGCTTCGAACTCCAGCACTCGCTCGGAGTTGTGGATGAGCGGTTGGGACATCGCAATTTATGTTACAGGAAGGGGCGCACGGGGGGATTCGCGGGTGGTAGAAGCCAAGAAGGCATGGGCAGGAAAAAGGGCCTGGTGTGAACAGAGAATACGCCCATCCCCAGGGCTGATGAGCTACGCCTTTGCTCCCGCTGCTTGCGCTACATACCCCATCGCAATAGGCAGGCGCAAAACGAACACTGCGCCACCTTCAGGTTTATTCTGGCAGGTAATCTGCCCATGATGCTCCTGCACTACTCCGTACACCGCGCTCAGTCCCAAGCCTGTGCCTTTGCCAATCGGCTTGGTGGTATAGAAGGGATCGAACACTCGATTCGGCTCTTTGATTCCTGGCCCACCATCGGAAAACTGCACGATCACTTCTCCGCCGTCGACGTGAGCGCTGACCCGGAGCAATCCTCCGCCAGCGTCTTCGAGCGCGTCCAGCGCGTTCTCAACGATTTGGACGAATGCCTGGAATAATTGATGCCCGTCCCCCCAGACTTTCGGCAGGCCAGGTTGCAGCGAAGTTTCGATGCGAATTTTTTGATCGTGGCGCTGCAGTTCACGCATTTGCACACTGCGCTGCAGAAGGGTGCCCAAGTCCACCATCGCCTTCTCTCCGGCACTCTGCTGCGCGAAACTCAGAAGGCTCAATATCAGCTCGCGAGTTCGCTGGGAGTGGTGCACAATCTTGCGGACCAAGGTGTCCTGCTCGCCCGTCAAACGGTGATTCGACCACAGCTGCTCAGAATATCCCATGATTGCGGTCAAGGGATGCTCGATTTCATGCGCTGCACCGGCAACCAGCTGGCCTAGAGAGGCTAACTTTTCTCTCTGCACCAGATGGCTCTGCAAACGTTGCTCATTTTCGAAGCTTCTTCGCGAATCCTCCAACAGATGAATCAATGCCTGGTCCTGAAGATACTGGCGCATAAACACGAACACGCCCAACCCCAGCATCGCCGTCAGCACCGTAAACGTGCGAAACATCCGGGTCGCGGGTGGCGCGCTGTCCCAACGCAAGGTCCACAGTCCCAATACCGGCAAGGAAAGAATGGCAAGAATTGCCAGACGCAATGTCATGGCACTCCATTTATCGTTGCCTGTGGGCGGAGTGCATTGCAGCTCCCATGCTCGCGCGCTCAGGACGGTGGCCGCCATCCAGCTTACTGCTGCAATCAGGGGAATGTCATAGAGGCTTCCCGTGTAATAGAGTCCACTCGTGACCGCGATGTTTACCGCCTGAGAACCCGCGGCATACACGGCGCTCGCGGCCATCAGGTTCAGATACACTTTCCTCCACTGGCCGGTGGCTCCACGAGCAACAATCCCCAGCACCAAGACCAACACACCGCTCTCCACCAAATACAGCGCCTCGAAGTTCCTGTCATATTCCGCAACATTTAGTGACACGTATTGCGCAGGGAACACAAGAAACGCATAGAGGAAAACCCACCAAACCAGGAGAAGAAGGAAGTCTAGCGGCCCGACGCGAGATTTCTGTTCACCGTTGGCCCGATGTGGCCGCAATCCGACCGCGGCGATCATCGGAATCAAGTGAAGAAACAAAAACATGTCGATGGACCACGGATCCGGCACAGGCGCGTGGAGCACCACTTCGTAATACAACCATCCGGCTTGATTGCAGCACCAGAGAATACAGCCAGCTCCCATCAGCGCCCAGAAGCGTCGGCTGGCTCCCTTTGCCGACACGGCATTCGCCAGCATGGCGATGCCGATGGTAAGCGTTAAAACCAGATATCCGACATCGGTCATGGCGGTCAATAGCGAGCCTCGCGGCAGCACGACGGACACTACGCCATAGGCAAGCGCGACTCCGCCTGCGAGCACAAACCAGCGATGTTTTTGGAACAGACTCATCCGCCCCCATTTTATGGACAAAACGAGTGATTCCCAGATTGCTTTCGGTTTCAAAGAGGTTACTTTCGTCACCCTCCCCCTGGGCCGGCGTGGGAGGCATACCCGTCTCTCAAGTCAACATCCCGCGTCCTGTAAATCCCTGAGACTCATCCTGCTAAAATCATGGAGGTGTCGACGGCTATTCACCCTACACCTGATTGGTAAGGTCGTCACGCTCAGAAATTCCGGTGCCTTATGGCTTTTCCTGTCACCCGTCTTCGCCGGCTTCGCCGAACCGAGCAACTCCGCAACCTGGTGCGCGAGACCCGGCTTACTCCCGAAGCTTTCGTTTATCCCATGTTCGTTTGCCCCGGGGAAGGTGTCCGCAAGGAAATTCGCTCTATGCCTGGCGTGTTCAATCTCTCCGTCGATGAGGCAGTGAAGGAAGCTCACGAGATTCATTCTTTGGGCATCCCCTCTGTGATTCTCTTCGGGCTTCCTGAGAAGAAAGACGAAGTCGCCAGCGGTGCATGGGCAGACAACGGCATAGTGCAGCAGGCTGCTCGGGCCATGAAACGTGAGCTCCCAGATTTAATCCTGATGGGGGATGTGTGCTTGTGTGAATACATGTCTCACGGACATTGCGGGATCGTGAAGTCTGCATCGACGCCGATGTCGTTGGGAGCGGCCGCCAGAGACAGCTTGCATGCGAGGCGGCCAACTGTCGCGGTCAACAACCAGGAGGAAAAGTTAAAGTTTATCGACGAGCTGGCATCGATCGTGGCCAGCGCGGTTGAGTCCAAGTTTGAAATCGACAACGATGCCAGTCTCGAACTGCTGGCGCGCACGTCTGTGTCCCTCACGCGTGCGGGCATCGACATTATCGCTCCTTCCGATATGATGGATGGCCGCGTCGCCGCCATTCGTCGCGCCCTCGACGAGGCGAGCTTCCTTAACACTCCGATTCTCTCCTACGCGGCGAAATTCGCCTCCGGCTTCTACGGGCCCTTTCGCGAGGCCGCCGACTCGGCTCCGCAATTCGGTGATCGGCGCTCGTATCAAATGGATGGAGCCAACCTGCGCGAAGCCATGCGCGAAATCGAACTCGACATCGAAGAAGGCGCGGACATGATCATGGTCAAGCCTGCGATGCCTTATCTCGATGTCATTTCCGCTGCCCGCGACCGCTTCGATCTTCCCCTGGCCGCCTATCAGGTGTCCGGCGAGTACGCGATGATTGAAGCCGCTGCTCGCAACGGCTGGATCGAGCGCGACCGCGTTATGATGGAGTCTTTACTAAGCATCCGCCGCGCTGGAGCCAGTATCATCCTCACCTACTACGCCAAGGATGCGGCCCGACGGCTGGCATGATCGTGCTGCCCATTTCGAACGCGCGACCGATCTGAAGTAGATACTGTAGCTCTCACAGGGCGAGCATTGTAGCTCGCTGCCCATTCCATCGCGTTGCCCTTGGATGATTCTGAAAGGTCGCGCCCAACCACCAGCAACTCTTTCATTGCCTACGCCATCTATAGCTTGGTTTTTTTTGCGCTACTGAGCAAACCATGAAGAGCACTTCGTCTAAAATCTCTGGCCGCTGTGTAACCTTGTCAATCACCCTCGCACTGGTGGGTTGTGGAGGCAAGTCCACCCCTACGCCAACGCCAACAGCAGTCAGTGTCACGCTCAACCGGTCATCCGTGAGTCTCCCGGTCGGCGGACAGGCGCAATTCACTGCGACCGTGCAGGGAACCTCGAACACGGCGGTGGCATGGTCGGTCGATTCGGTTACCGGCGGAAACTCCAGTGTTGGAACCATAGCCGCGGCAGGGTTATATACCGCGCCGTCCCAGGCCGGAAGCCACACGGTGATGGCTACCAGTGTCGCCGACACCGCTAAGAGCGCGACCTCTGCCATCACCGTCACGAGCACCGCTTTGGTCTCGCCTGGGACGGCATTCGTGGTCGCCGGCGCGACTCAGCAATTTACCGCAACGATTCAGGGAGTCTCGAACCTTGCGGTGACTTGGTCGGTGGATCAGGTCAGTGGCGGAAACGCTACCGTCGGGGCGATCACTGCGAGCGGTCAATACACCGCTCCCGCTCAAGTGGGAACTCATACCATCACCGCCACCAGTGTCGCCACCCCGTCCATTACCGCCAGCGCCGCAGTCTCAGTGTTCACGCTTTCAGTTGCACCATCGCTGGTCACGCTGGCTGAGGGGGGTAATCAGCAGTTCGCTGCGACGGTTGACGGGCTTCCCAACGCCACCGTCACCTGGTCGGTTGATCAGATCAGCGGTGGAAGTGCGACGGCCGGCACAATCAATCCGGCTGGACTCTACGCCGCTCCGGCACAGGCGGGAACTCATACCATCACCGCCGGCGTCGCCAACTCATTCGCGGCGGCGAATGCCGCGGTCAGCGTCTTCGTATTTACGATCTCGCCCTCAGCTTCGACCATTGATCCATCCGCTACTGAGCAATTCCAGGCCACGATACAGGGATTGAAGAACAATGCGGTCACCTGGTCAGTGGACGGACTGGCGGGAGGAAGCGCGAGCACTGGAACTATTACGTCGGGTGGCTTGTATACCGCTCCCCCCACCACAGGAGCCCACAGCATTGGAGCGACCAGCGCGGCAGATCCTTCATCCAGCGTGATCGCATCGATTACCGTCGTTAACGTTGCCCAAGCTGCGGTGCTCACTTATCACAATGACGACGCTCGCGATGGCGCCTACCTCGAAGAGGTTTCCCTAACGCCTTCGAATGTTAATTCAACGCACTTCGGCAAGCTGTTTTCTTATCCCGTGGATGGCCAGGTTTACGCCCAGCCCCTGTATCTGCCGCGAGTCACGATTGGCGCCCACACTTACAGCGTTGTTTTCGTTGCCACACAGAGCAATACCGTCTACGCCTTCGACGCGAGTGGTACGCAGACTGCTGCGTTGTGGCAGAAGAGTCTGGGAAGCTCCGTCCCCAAGAACGATTACTACGGGGTATCGCCTGATGTCGGCATCCTCTCGACGCCGGTGATCGATTCGACAACCAATACGCTTTACCTGGTTGCCGAGAGCTCAACCGGTCCATTGTTTACATTGCATGCGCTCGATGTAACCAGCGGCGTGGAAAAATTCGGAGGCCCTGCTGCGATAACCGGCACGTATCCAGGAAGCGGTTTGGATAGCTCGAATGGAATCATTACTCTTTCAAACAGCTGCTATCAACGCATGGGGCTTGCTCTAAATCCAGTTTCTAACGCAATCTACATAGCCTTTGGCAGTTGCGATCACGGCTGGGTGTTGGCTTACGACAAGACGAAACTAACGCAAACCGCAATTTTCAACGACACGCCGGATGGCGCTGGTGGCGGATTGTGGGCGAGTGGAGGCGCCCCGGCAATCGATGACGCAACTGGCGATTTGTATCTCATGAGTGGGGTCGACGAGTTGTCGCCCGGCGTGGGTGATCCGGTGACAAACGGTTACAACGATTCGTTCCTGCGGTTAGATCCTAACAATTTGTCGGTGCTGGATTTTTTCACGCCGGACGACAACAGTTGGCTCGCGCAGAATGACGCCGACTTGGGCAGCGGGTCCAACATCCTGATGCCTGACAACGGCTCCAGTACGCCTCATGAAACCATCGGAGGGGGAAAAGACGGCAACATCTTCGTCGTCAACCGCGATAAAATGGGCGGGTATAATCCCCCCTCGACGAACAACGTCGTCGAAACCGTTCTTACCGGAACCAAACAATTCGACAACATCTTTTCGACCCCGGTTTACTGGAATGGATTCGTTTACTACCACCCCGATAGTGACGTCCTGCATGTCTTCAATTGGAGCAACGGTCTGCTTTCCGCAGCACCAATTTCTTCCGGCGCGACCGCCTACCAGCAGCACGGAGCGACGGCGTCGCTTTCGGCCAATGGCTCCGCCAATGGCATCATTTGGGACATCGACAACTCGAACTATAACAACACGGGCGCCGGCAGCGGACCGTCAGTACTGCATGCGTATGACGCCACCAATGTCGCCAACGAACTTTACAACAGCTTGCAAGCAGGCTCGCGCGACACCGCCGGACAGGCTTTGAAGTTTACCGTCCCAACCATCGCAGGAGGGAAAGTTTTCGTTCCCACCGCCAACGAGTTGGACGTTTACGGCCTACTTCCCTAGACCAGCCGGCTGCGGAAAAACTCCGGCGTGAGCAGAGTTGGGAAGGGCACGACTTCAATCGTGGCGACCAGTGATTGGAACTGTGACTGCGCTTCAGCGCCTGACGTAAGCTTTATGCACCTTTCACGACTCTTTCGGCAGCCTGCTAGCAACCAGGTTGAGGCTGCTCCCGCCGTCCCTGGTTACGGCGGGAGTAGGCACTCCATCCCGGCAAACTGTTTAGAGTTGATAGATCTGCACGTTGCGGCGGGATTAGTCAGAGTTAATCGCGAACTCTCCCCCAAGGCAGTTCCCTTGAGCCCTAGTGGACTGTCTGGGTCAACGTTGCTGAACTGGTTGCAAAGCTTACACTGCCCCCATAGGCCGCGCCGATGCTGTGTGTCCCCTTAGCCAGCGTCGCAGTTGTGTACTTCGCCACGCCGCTACTCAGAGTTACACTTCCCAGTGTTTTGGTCCCATCCTTGAATGTCACCGTGCCCCCAGGCGTGCCGCTGAACTGCGGTTTGATGGTTGCGGTAAAGGTCACAGATTCCCCCACGGTTGACGGGTTCGCCGAAGAAGTCAGCGTTGTCGTGGTGCTGGCCTTGTTCACCACCTGGCTCACCGCAGTCGAAGTGCTGAGGTTGAACGACGCGCTGCCGTTGTAAACCGCCGTGATCGAGTGCGTGCCTAGGCCCAACGTCGTCGTGGTGTACTTGGCCACTCCGGCACTGAGGGTTACGCTTCCCAGCGTTGTGGTCCCGTTCTTGAAGGTCACCGTGCCCGACGGGGTGCCGGTGTACTGCGGCTTCACCGTTGCCGTTAAGGTCACAGACTCCCCATAGATTGACGGATGCACCGATGAGACCAGAGCTGTCGTGGTACTGGCCTTGTTCACGGCTTCGCTGACTGCGGTTGAGGTGCTACCGTTGAAGGTCGCGCTTCCACCGTAGGACGCGGTGATCGAATTGGTGCCCACCGCCAGGGTCGCCGTGGTGTAGTTGGCTGCCCCAGCACTGAGAGCTGCGCTTCCCAGCGTCGCCGTCCCATTCTTGAAGGTCACCGTTCCGGTCGGCGTGCCGCTCGACGCCTTGACTGTCGAGGTGAACGTCACCGACTGCCCGTAGATCGACGGATTCAGCGAGGAAGCCAGCGTCGTCGAAGTGGCCGTCTTAACGGTCGCAGTCTGGATTTCGAACACTGTGCCGCCCACGTACCCGTTGTTGGCGGGCCCGTGCGCTCCAGCGAATGCAGTCGTGCCGTAAATGTTGCCGGCCGCATCCAGCAACAGGCTCGCCCAGGGATTCGCCCCGTCGGTTGCCGACAGGTTGAAGCTGTGCACCACACTTTCCGTCCAGCCGCCTCCGGTTTGTGCCTTCATCTCGAAGACAGTTCCGTAGCCGCTTGCACCGCCCGCCCACGTCGTCCCGTACAGATTGCCGGCCGCGTCAAAGACCAGCCCGGCGCGCGGGTTGATGCCGTCGGTTTCGTAGGCTCCGAAACTGTGCAGCACAGTCTCGGACCAGCCCGCGCCGACCGGCGACAATTCGAACAAGGTTCCGTCCAGGTCGAATCCGTTCCCACCCGCGTAGGCCGTGCCATAGATATTGCCTGCGGCATCGAGGACGACGCCTCCAATAATCTGGTATCCGTTCGTGGAACCGCCGCCGAAGCTGTACAGCACCTTCTCGGTATAGCCTCCGCCTCCCGTGGGGGTTAATTCGAAGACCGTTCCGCCGCCCTCCAGGTCCTGTCCGCTGCCGCCGTCGCTGGTGGTGCCATAGAGATTGCCTTTGCTGTCGAAGACCAGCCCGGCCAGGGGATAGTAGCCGTCCGTTCGACTGAGGTAGCTAAAGCTGTAGAGAACCTTCTCCGTCCATGTGCCGCCGGTTCCAGGGGACATTTCAAAGACGGTGCCGTATCCATTCGAGGCACCGCCGAAGACCGTGTCGTATGCGCCTCCGGCTTCTGTGGTGCCGTAGAGATTGCCGGCAGAGTCGAGGATGAGGTTGGATTCCGGTACCTCCCCATCCGTCAAAGTGCCGCCGAAGTTATGCAGCACCTTTTCGGTCCAGGTGCCACCGGTTCCCGCCACCAACTCATACACCGTTCCCAAGCCCCAGGTTCCACCCTGGTAGGTTGTGCCGTAGAGATTGCCTTTGGAATCGAAGAGCAGGCCGGCGAGCGGATGCGCCGCGTCGGTCGAGGTGGCGCCGAAGTTGTAAAGCACCTTCTCCGTCCAGCCCCCGCCAGTGGCTGGCGACAGTTCGAACACCGTCCCTGCCGGGCTCGTGACCCCGGCGTAGGTGATCGAGTGAGTTCCGCCGTATTCGGTCGTGCCGTAGAGATTGCCCGATTTGTCGGAGATCAGGTTGGATAAGGGCACCCCTCCGTCCGTAGCGCTGGCGCCGAAGCTGTACAGCAGCTTCTCGGTCGGAGGTACCACCGGAGTGATGGTGTAGGTCCCCGAAGCTACCGCGCTGTTGCTATATCCCTTCGCAACCGCGATGGCCTTGATCGCTTCCGTCGCCGTCACGCCGATGGGAACGGTGTACTGGGTGGATGAGGTTGTGGGGGTCGTCCCGTTTGTCGTGTAGTAGATGATCGCGCCCGGAGCCGCGTCGACGATGCTCACCGACTGCGCCAACGTATAGATGCCCGGGGTAGGCGTGAATTCTGGCGTCGCAGCGGTCGTTCCGATCTGGTAGTTCGCCACCGACATCTGCGACAGCGGAAGTCCAGTTGTGACAGCCACCGCCGCAATGGTTTCCGAAGCCGAAACCCTAATGGGTCCGGTGTACTTGGTGGACGACGCGCCGCCATCGATCGAGTAGTAGATCGTCGCGCTAGCCGTAGCGTCGCTGATCTTGACGCTCTGTGCCGCAACGTAAGCGCCGCCCGCAGGCGAAAACGTCGGACTGGCAGTTACGATATTGGCCAGCTTGAAAATCGTTCCATCCAGCCCAAAGCTGTTCGAACCTCCGGAGCTGGTTGTGCCATACAGATTACCCGCGGCGTCAAAGATCGGGGTATCATACGGCACCGAGCCGTCCGAGGCGATATTCGAGAAGGTGTAGATCACCTTCTCATTCCATCCCGCAGCCGATCGCGTCAGCTCAAAAACCGTTCCGACCGCGGGAACTCCTCCACCGCTGGTTGTTCCGTACAAATTGCCGGCCGCGTCGAAGACCAGTCCGCCGACCGGGTAGTCCCCGTCGCCGTTCGTCAGCCCGCCGGTGAAGCTGTGCAGGATCTGTTCGGTCCAAGGCCCTGATGGCGAGGGCGACAACTCGTATACAGTTCCCAACTCGAGTCCATTGCCGAACGAGCCGCCATGGAAGGTGGTGCCGAACAGGTTGCCTTGGGAATCGAGAATCACGCCGGCAATTGGGTTCGCCCCATCCACCGAGTTGATGTTGAAGGTGTGCAGTAGTTTTTCGGTCCAGGTACCGCCCGCGACTGGCGACAACTCGTATGCCGTCCCGTAGCCGTATTGGCCACCTGCGTCGGTCGTGCCATAGAGGTTGCCCGCGGCGTCAACGACCACTCCGCTGGTGGGATCGCTACCGTCCAGGTTGCTGGCGCCGAAGCTGTAGATCACTTTCTCGGTCCAGGTCCCACCGGCAGCCGGGGACAATTCGAACACCGCTCCTACGTTGTGCACACCGCCAGTTGCGGTCGTGCCGTAAAGATTCCCCTTTGTGTCAAATACCAGGCTGCCGCGTCTCGGGTCGGTCGCGTCCGGCGAAGCGCCGAAGCTGTACAAGATCTTTTCCGTCCAGCCACCGCCTGAGGCCTTTGACAACTGGTAGACCGTGCCGTTACCGGAACTGCCGCCGGTCGACGTCGTGCCGTAGAGGTTGCCGGCGTGGTCGAGAACCAGCCCGCCGAGAGGCTGAGTTCCATCACCGGCCGCGTTGCCGAACTGATACACCTCGGTGAAGGTCCAGGTCCCGCCTGCCGCGGGCGATAATTCGAAAACGGTCCCGTAGAGTCCCAGCACGCCCCCCGAGACGGTGGTGCCATAGAAGTTTCCTTTGCTGTCGGAGATGAGGCCAGCATTGGGGTTAGCCCCATTCGAGCCATTAAAACTAAACAGGATTGTTTCCTGCGCGGCGGCCATGGAGACCACAACCGTAATTGCGAGGAGCACCAGCCCCGACTGGCAAAAGTACTTGGCGGGACCGAGCTTCATAAGCGATCTCCTTGAATGTCGTATATCCAACAATGCTGATTGACCCCGTTTTGGCCCCGGACTTTCCGCCGTGGACCCCACGGAAAGTGGGGGCAGATCGTCGTGAATCGCGCTATACTATCGCGGCCTTGCCTCCCCAGGGCAACAGACAAGTCGGGCCGCATCAGGTCAAAACAGGTCGTTTCCCTTTATGGCAAGCCATCGCGACCCGCTCCCGGGCAGGCGTCTGGATTCGTGGAAGGAGATTGCCGCCTTCTTCGGACGAGCCGAGCGCACCGTCAAACGCTGGGAGACCGACCGCGGACTTCCCGTTCATCGAGTACCGGGAGGCGGACGCAGCGCGGTTTTTGCCTACAGCGACGAACTGGCCGAGTGGCTGAAGGGCCGCGCCCAGGAAATCGATGCCGATGACCCGGCTCCTGGGGAGGTTGAGGATCCTAAAGTGGATTCCGCCGTAGCCGCCCAGCTACCCGCCCCGGCTCCTCCCCTACCGATTCCGAACGCCATAAAAAATTGGCCGCCATCCCGGATCGTCGCGTGGACCGTTCCCCTCCTGCTTGTCGCCGGGCTGGTCTACCTCTCTATCGGCCATAGCGGAGTTCGCTTCAAAACTCTCGCCAACCCTCACCCATCGAATGTGGAGGCCAAGGATCTCCACCTCGGCCCCGATTCCATCGCGGTGCTTCCCTTCACCAACAAACGGCGAGACGCCAGCACTGACTATCTCAGCGATGGCATCACCGAATCGTTGATCGGCAACCTCGCCCATGTGCCCCAGCTTAAGGTGAGGTCCCGCGACTCGGTCTTCCGCTATAAGGGGAAGGATGTGGAGGTGCAGACCGTCGGCCGCAGTCTCGGGGTGTCGGTCGTGCTGACCGGGCGAGTGATGGTGCAGGGTGAGAGCGTTGAAATCAGCGCCGAGCTTACTGATGTTCGGGACAACACCGAAATCTGGGGGCATCGCTACACCGGCAAGAGCGCCAACCTCATCTCGTTGCAGCAGCAAATCGCGGGCGACATTGCCGGAAAGTTGCGCTCCACGCTCAGCCCCGCCGATCAGCAGCAGGTTACCAATCAGGGCACACGCGATGAGAAAGCCTACTCGTTGTTTTTAAAGGGGCGTTACGCCTGGAACAAGCGGACGCGTACAGCCCTGGAGACGGCTATCTCCGAGTTCAATCAAGCCATAGCCGATGACCCGGAATACGCTCTGGCCTATTCCGGACTCGCCGACGCCTATTACGGGATGCCTTTTTTTGGGGCTGATCCCAACGAATATCAGGCCAAATCGAATGCAGCTGCCCGCAAGGCCCTCGCTTTGGACCCGACCCTGGCTCATCCCCATGCCGTTCTGGGCACCAACGAGTTTGGGTACGACTGGGATTTTGCCGCCGGGGAGGCTGAGTTCAAGAGGGCAATTGAGCTCGACCCCAACGATGCCACGGCCCACCAGTGGTACGCCGAAAACATTGGTGCTCTCGGGGGCAGGGAGCAGGAGGCCCTGGAGGAAGTCACGCTGGCTCATCAGCTGGACCCGCTGTCCCCCATCATCACCCGGGTGATCGGAAGCGTTCGTGTTTCAGCTCGACAGTACGATGAGGCGATTTCGGTCTGCAAGGAGCTGGAGGTTGAGAACCCGACCTTCCCTACGGCGCACGACTGTCTGGCCTACGCCTATTGGGGGAAGCACATGTACCCGAAGGTGGTTGAGGAGTGGAAGACCTATGGACAAATGACCGGCAATCCAGAAGATGCCGAATTCGGAGATGCGCTGGACCGAGGTTTCCGTTCCGCGGGATGGAAGGGCGCCCTCACCCAGGCCATTGAAACTCTGCAAATCCGGCGCAAGACCAGCTACTATTCCCCGTTGTTGATTGCCCGCTTCTACGCCGATTTGGGAGACAAGGAGCACGCTTTCCAGTGGCTTGACATCGCTTATCGGGAGCACGACTGGCTGCTCTATGGCCTGAAGACGATGTTCCAGCTTGATCCTTTGCGTTCTGATCCACGGTTCGCCGAACTGGAGACCAAAGTAGGACTGCTGAAATAGCAAACCTCGAGTCGGCAATCGGGCAGGTTCGGTTCGGGAACAACGATTTGTATCCGGGCATCGCTTCCGCGATGCCCTAACTAAACCGTCCGAGAAGCGCACGGCTTGAGCCGCTGAGTTTTTGTCTGAGTATGAGTTTTTGTCTGAGTATCAGTGGGGACGGACGCCATAGTGATGTTTGACGATGTCCCGGTAAGAGATAATTCGAAGATCGCTGAATGCTCCGAAAAAGGGAGCCTTCGGATGTAGACCGAAGACTCCCCTTGTTTCTTTCTAACTAGC
>Ga0210393_10000998_pt1 | contig 24450 bp, 19 predicted proteins | sample IncBWC27OmetaG_FD_160068 | JGI IMG/M metagenome (GOLD analysis project Ga0210393, IMG submission 160068) | Forest soil microbial communities from Barre Woods Harvard Forest LTER site, Petersham, Massachusetts, United States - Inc-BW-C-27-O ... | reverse complement strand
CCGACGAAGCGAATCCCGATCAGCAGGTCGCGCGAAGTGCCCTCGGAAAGACGAAGCGGTCCGGAGTGCGCGGCGCCGATCAACGAGCCTAGAGTGGTCAGACTGAGTTTGCATGGATCGACGGGAAGACGCTGTCCAGCACCGGCGATGGCAGCGTTCAGTTCCCCGACAGTGATTCCCGACTCTGCAACGACTGTCATGTCGTGAGGTTCGTGCGCGATGATTCGCGCCAGCCGCGCCATCGAAATGCCCAGCGCGACGGGCGAGCGTCGAATTCCGGCGAGCGAGCGAGCCGCGGCGATAGGAGCCAGCGGAATGCGATCCACTTCGCACATGCGGACGAGCTCGCAAATTTGATCGACGGAATCGGGCTCGACGATTAAATTTGCGGCGCGAGTTTCCAAATCTCGCGGCGCGCGAATGTTGCCGGAGCCGACGATGCTGTCCAGCCGATTTTCCAGACTCGAAGATGTGCAAGCAGCCACGATTTCCGCTTCGACTAAATTGGGACCTGGCGCCGCGGTGCGGCGACCTCGACGCATGCGCCGGGCTGAGGTATCACTTTGCCGGGATTCGATCGCTCCATCGGATCGAACACGTGGCGCAACTCGGTCATGACGCGAAGATCGTCGGGCGAGAACATCAGCGCCATCTCGCCAATTTTTTCGACGCCGATCCCGTGCTCGCCAGTGAGGCTCCCGCCCATCTCGATGCAGGCCTTGAGGATTTCGCAACCCGCGTCGATTGCGCGACGGACCTGATCCGGTTCGCGCTCGTCGTATAGAACGATCGGATGCAGGTTGCCGTCGCCGGCGTGAAAGACGTTGCCGATGCGTAAGTCGTAGCGGCGACTGACGTCGGCGATCACGCGCAGAATCCGCGGCAGACAGGTCCGCGGAACGACCCCGTCCTGGGTCGCGTAGTTTGGCGCGAGGCGCCCGACCGCTCCGAAAGCCCGTTTGCGCGCTTTCCACAACAACGTCCGTTCGGCTTCGTCGCGCGCGAGCCGGACGCTCGAGGCGCCTGCTGCGCTCACAATTTTAGCGACCTCATCTGCATAAGCGGTCAGTCCCGCCTCGAGACCTTCGAGTTCGATGATGAGCACGGCGCCGGCGTCGAGCGGGAGGCCGACATTGAACGCCTCCTCGACGGCGCGAATGATAAGCTGATCCATCATTTCGAGAGCGGCCGGCACGATTCCCGAAACGATGATCATCGACACAGCGTGAGTCGCCGTGTCCGCGTCGGGAAATGCCACCAGCAGCGTGCGATGATTCTCAGGCTCGCGCATCAATTTGAGCGTTGCGCGCGTGACGATTCCCGTCGTGCCCTCCGCGCCGACGACGGCGCCGACCAAATCGTAGCCGCATCGCTCTTCCGTCGCACCGCCAAGCTCGACGACTTCGCCGTCGGGCAGAACGAGCTCGAGCGCGAGCACGTGATTGGTTGTAACCCCATACTTCAAGGTATGCGGACCGCCGGAATTCTCCGCGATGTTGCCGCCGATGGTGCATGCAACCTGCGACGACGGATCGGGCGCGTAGAAATATCCCTTCGACTTGACCGCGTTGGTGACATGCAGGTTGACGACGCCGCTTTCGGCGACGACGCGCCGATTTTCGAGATCGATGTCGACAATCCGGTTCATCTTCGAAGTGCAGATCATCGCGGGCGCGTTGAGCGGAAGGCATCCGCCGGAAAGTCCCGTCCCTGCCCCGCGCGGAACGAAAGCAACGCCGCTTCTATGGAGGGCGGCGAGGATTGCGCTCAATTGCGCGGTCGTGCGCGGGAGCAGCAAGACGTCGGGGACGCTTTTCTCGACCGTCCATCCGTCGCACTCGTAAACTTTCAGCTCGGTTGCGCGCGACACGATCCCATCGGGCCCGAGAATTTCGCGAAGCTGGTCGAGCAGTTTGCGATCAATGGAACTCATTCTCGTGGCGGCACTCCGAACTCGGCAGCACTGTATCACGACTAACGCTTTTGCGTTTGATCCTTCGAGGTCATAATAGCAAGGTTCGATTTCAACCCCGAACTTGCAAGGAGAAAAAGGTGGCGGATTCATTTCCCGAACTCAGGCCTGCGGCGCGGATTCTGCTCGGTCCGGGACCGTCCAACGTCAATCCGCGCGTGATGAAGGCGATGGCGTCGCCGGTCGTCGGTCATCTCGACCCCGATTTTCTGAAGGTGATGGAGAATATCAAGCGCCTGCTGCGAATCGTTTTTCGCACCAAGAACGAGATCACGTTTCCCGTCTCCGGCACCGGTTCGGCCGGCATGGAAACAGTGATGGCGAATCTGATCGAGGACGGCGACGAGGTCGTGGTCGGCGTCAATGGCGCGTTCGGCACGCGGATGGCGGAAGTTGCGTCGCGGCTCGGCGCGAAGGTTCACAAGGTTGAGGCCGAGTGGGGAAAAATCGTCGAGCCCGCGCAAATCGCGGCGGCACTGAAGGCGGCCACGAAACCCAAGCTGGTCGCGATAGTTCATGCCGAGACCTCGACCGGGATACATCAGCCGATCGAAGAAATCGCCGAGCTGGCCCGTCAGCACGGCGCGATGATGGCGATCGATGCGGTGACCTCGCTCGGGTGCGTGCCGGTTGAGATCGACGGCTGGGGGATAGACGCCTGTTACAGCTGCACGCAGAAGGGGATCGGTGCGCCACCGGGGCTATCGCCGGTGACGTTCAGCGCGCGCGCGATGGAGTCGGTGCGCAAGCGCAAAACGAAGTGCCGCTCGTGGTATTTCGACGTCGCGTTGATCGAGCAGTATTGGGGGCCCGACCGCCTGTACCATCATACGGCGCCGATCACGATGAACTATGCCCTCTACGAGGCATTGCGGATCGTCGTCGAAGAAGGGCTGGAAGCGAGGTGGCGGCGACATCGCATCAACGCAGCCGCGTTCCAGGCCGGAGTGCGGGGGATGGGATTGCAGCTGGCGGCGCAGGAGGGGCACCGGTTGCCGCAGCTCACGACGATCGCCGTGCCGGCGGGAATCGACGACCTGAAGGTTCGCGCGGAATTGTTGCGGCTGTTCAATATCGAAATCGCCGCGGGGCTCGGACCGCTCAAAGGTAAAATCTGGCGCATCGGTCTGATGGGCGAAGGGTCGCGGCGCGAGAACGTGATGCTCGCGCTGAACGCGCTCGAAGAAATTCTCGGCTCGATGGGATTCGAAATCGCGCGCGGCAAGGCGCTGACCGCGGCCGACAATGCTTACAGTGCGGAGGGTACGGGAGCCGGCGAGCCGCCTTCGGAAGCATCATGAAGATGTACGATTTCACGCTCGCGCCGAGTCCGCGGCGAGTGCGGATCTTTCTCGCGGAGAAGAGGATCGGCGTTGAGCTCGTGCAAGTCGACATTATGCGCAATGCCAATCGCACGCCCGAATTCTACGAAAAGAATCCGCTCGGCTCGCTACCGATTCTCGAGCTCGACGACGGCAGTTGCCTTTCGGAGAGCGTCGCGATCTGCCGGTACTTCGAGGAAATCCAGCCGGAGCCGCTGCTGTTCGGCGTTGGCGCACGCGAGCAGGCATTGGTCGAGATGTGGAATCGCAGGATCGAGCTCGAAATCTTTGCACCGGTCGGCCACGTCTGGTCGCATCTCAGCAAAGTTGCTGAAGGGCGCGGGCGGCGGATTCCGGAGCTTGGCGAGATTCAGAAGCGCGCCGCGATCGCACGCATCGCATGGCTCGACACCGAGCTCAAGAATCGCGAGTGGATTGCCGGCGACCGATACTCAATCGCGGACATCACGACCTTGTGCATGATCGATTTCGCGCGAACCGTTGATATTCGCATCGAGCCCGAACAGACGAATCTCGCGCGATGGTACAGTCGCGTGTCGTCGCGGCCGAGCGCGAAAGCTTAGTTACTCCTCCGAATCCCCGCCGTCGCCGTTGGAGCCGTTGCCGTTCGTTTCGTCGTCGTCGCGTTCCGCCATTCCTGCCACTGCGCGCACGCGTTCTTCGCCCTCGAGGCGCACCATGTGCACGCCCTGCGCGTTGCGGCCCGTGATGCGCACGCCCTTGACGGCCAATCGAATCACCTTGCCGCCGTCGGTAATCAGCATCATTTGATCATCGATCCCGACCTGCCGGACGCTGATCACTTTGCCGGTCTTGTCGGTCACGTTCATCGTGATGACGCCCTTGCCGCCGCGATGCGTCAGCCGGTAATCCGAGGCGGGCGTGCGCTTGCCGTAGCCGAGTTCCGAAACGGTGAGCAGGGTTTCATCGTCACGCACCGTGGACATCGAAACGACTTCGTCCTCGACCAGGGTGACCGTCTTGCCTTCCTTGACCGGCAGCGACTCGAGTTCCATGCCAACCACGCCACCGGTGGCGCGGCCCATCGGGCGCGCTTCTTCTTCCTTGAAGCGAATCGCCTGTCCCTCGCGAGTCGATAGCACAATCTGCTGATTGCCGTCGGTAATTCGCACGTCTACCAGTGTGTCGCCGTCTTCGAGATTGATCGCGATGATTCCGGACGAGCGAATATTTTCGTATTCGTCGATCGCGGTCTTCTTCACGCGGCCGCGGCGCGTCGAGAAAAAAACGAACTTGCCGGCGGTTTCGCGCGGCACGGGAATGAATGCTGACAACGTTTCGTCGTTGGCGAGGCTCAACAGGTTTGCGATCGAGCGTCCCTTGGCAGCGCGTCCGCCCTCGGGCAGTTCGTAGGCTTTGAGCTCGTAAACCTTGCCGGCACTGGTGAAGAACATCAGGCGATCGTGCGTCGACACGCGCTCGAGATGCTCGACGAAATCCTCCTGGGTGGTGGTCGCACCAATCTTGCCGCGGCCCCCGCGCTTTTGCGTGCGGTAGAGCGACAGCGGTGTGCGCTTGATATATCCGCCGTGCGTGACGGTGACGAGTTGATCCTCTTCGACGATGAGATCCTCGACCGAGAACTCGCCCTCGGCTTCGATGATCTGAGTGCGTCGCGGATCGGCGAATTCTTTTTTGATTTCGTCGAGCTCGCCGGCGATCAGCTTCAACAGTTCCTTCTCGTCGGCGAGAATTTTCTTGTAGCCCGCGATCAGATCGACAGTCTCTTTGTGTTCGTTTTCGATTTTCTCGCGCTCGAGCGAAGTAAGCCGGCGCAGCGTGAGATCGAGGATCGCCTGCGCCTGCAACTGCGACAGCCCGAATTGTTTCATCAAGCCGGAACGCGCGCTCTCGGCGTCCTTCGATCCGCGAATCAGCTTGATGACTGTATCGAGATTCTTCAGCGCGATGAGCAGGCCGTCGAGGATGTGCAGGCGCGCCTCGGCTTCCTTCAACTCGAATCGCGTGCGCCGCGTGAGAACAATCTTGCGATGTTCGAGGAACGCCACCAGCATCTGCAGCAGCGTCATCTCCTTGGGCCGGCCCTCGTGGATGCCGAGCAGGATGATGCCGTAGCCCTGCTGCATCTGGGTGAGCTTGTAGAGCTGGTTGAGGACGATGCGCGGCTCGGTGTCGCGCTTGAGCTCGATAACGACGCGCATGCCGTCGCGATCGGACTCGTCGCGGATGTCGCTGATACCTTCGATTCGCTTGTCGTTGACCAGCTCAGCCATCTTCTCGATCATGCGCGCCTTGTTCACCTGGTAGGGAATCTCGCGAATGATGATCGACGATCGCGAGCTGCGCTTGTCGGTCTCGATGGCTGCCAGAGCGCGCATCGTGAGCGTGCCGCGGCCGGTAAGGTACGCCTGTCGAATCGCCTGGCGTCCGAGCAGCTGCCCGCCGGTCGGAAAATCCGGGCCTGGTATAATGTCGAGGATTTCCTCGTGCGTGATGCCCGGCTTGTTGATGAGCGCCAGCAGCGCGTCGCAAACCTCGCCGAGATTGTGCGGCGGGATATTGGTCGCCATGCCGACCGCGATGCCGTCGGAGCCGTTCACCAACAGGTTTGGAAACTGCGCCGGCAGAATCTCGGGCTCCATGTGCGAGCCGTCGAAGTTCGGCACGAAGTCGACGGTGTCCTTGTCGATGTCGGCGAGCATCCGCTCGGCCAGCCGCGTCAGCTTGCACTCAGTGTATCGATACGCGGCGGGCGGATCGCCGTCGACCGATCCGAAATTTCCCTGGCCGTCGATCAGCAGGTAGCGGAGGCTGAACGGCTGTGCCATGCGGACCAGCGAATCGTAAACCGCCATGTCGCCGTGCGGATGGTACCGCGCGAGCACTTCGCCCACGACCGCGGCGCACTTGGTGTAGCGGCGGTTCGAGAGCAGCCCGGTGCGGAACATCGCGTACAAAATGCGTCGATGCACGGGCTTGAGGCCGTCGCGAATCTGCGGCAGCGCGCGCCCGATATTCACCGACATCGCGTAGTCCAGGTAGGACTGCCGCATGTCGTCTTCGATATTCAGCAGCGCGGGTTCGTTGCGATGCGGTTCGTTGCCGTTCGTCTCAGCCATTTAGTTTGAAGCTCCGGGTTCTGAAAGTTTGCCTAGCCGCATTGCGGTTGAAGCGCCGCCCACTCCTGGATTTTCCGCAGCAATTTTTCGCGATGAAATTCACGCCGATGCGGCAACAAGTCGTACGCGAAGGAGTCCTCCGGATGCGCGATGCCCTCGAGGCCGATCGCCACGCCAAGGTTTTGCTCGGCGTCGCGCGCGTCCCGCTCGCACACGGCGCAATTCGTCACCATGATGCGGATTTCTTCGTGCAAAGATTCCCTCGATGACATGCGATGCTTGCCAGCCCGCGCATCAAAGTTTGCGCGGCTCGTCAGATGTCGAGGTTGCGGACTTCGAGCGCATGCTCTTCGATGAACTGACGCCGCGGCTCGACCACGTCGCCCATCAATGTGCCGAAAATTTCCTCGGCTTCCTCGCGCGACGAAATCTGCACCCGCAGCATCGCGCGCGTCTCCGGATTCATCGTGGTCTCCCACAACTGCCCCGGATTCATCTCGCCCAAACCCTTGTAGCGCTGGATGTCGACGCCCTTTTGCCCGGCAGCGAGCACAGCCTCCGCGACCGCCTTGAGCGTCTCGACGGTGGATTCGCCTTCCCCAACCTTCAGTTTGAACGGCACCTTGATTGCCTCGAGTTCCGGACCGAGCTTGCGAATCTCGCGCAGCTCTCCGCTATGCAACAGGGTCAGGTCGACGACCGTCGGCGGCGTCGCGCCGTTTTGCGAATGACTGAAGACCGCGCGCCAATGCGCTTCGCCGTCCGCTTCGAGCTTGTACACGAGGTTGTCGTTCTTCGAATCCTTGCGAATTGCCTCGGCCATCAGCTTCGCCGCTTTCTCGGATTCAAAATTCTCGTCGCTGATCGTCTTGTCCGCTGCCAGCTTGCCAAGCGACGCGACGATCGAGCGTTCTTTCGAGCGCCGCTCGAGCGCCTCGAACATCTTGTCGAAGAACAGCGCCTTGCGCACCAGAGTCTTCAACGACGCGCCCTTGAACTCGCGCCCATCCTTGCCCTTGCCGGCTTCGAACGTCACCGCCTCGGCGCCGAGGTCGGTCAGGTAATCTTCCAGCGCCGTTTCGTCCTTGAGATAGCGCTCGGTCTTGCCCTTTTTCGCGCGGAACAAGGGAGGCTGCGCGACGTAAAGATACCCGTTCTCGATAATCTCGATGAACTGACGGAAAAAGAACGTCAGCAACAGCGTGCGAATGTGCGAGCCGTCGACGTCGGCGTCGGTCATGATGACGATCGTGTGATAGCGCAGCTTGTTCAGGTCTTTGTCGTTGCCGATGCCCATTCCGAGCGCCGTGATCAGGATGCGAAGCTCCTGCGACGAGAGCATCTTGTCGATGCGCGCGCGCTCGACGTTCAATATTTTTCCGCGCAGCGGCAGAATTGCCTGCGTCTTGCGATCGCGGCCCTCTTTCGCGGTGCCGCCTGCCGATGCGCCCTCGACGAGATACAACTCGCTGAGCGCGGGGTCGCGCTCCTGGCAATCGGCGAGCTTGCCCGGCAGCGAGCCCGAATCGAGCGCGCCCTTTCGCCGCACGAGCTCCTTGGCCTTGCGTGCAGCCTCGCGCGCGGTCAGGGCTTCGAGCGCCCGCGCGACAATCTTCTTCGCGACCGGCGGCGTCTTCTCCAGAAACTCGCTCAGCTTCTCGTTCACCAGCCCCGATACGATTCCTTCGACTTCCGAGTTGCCGAGCTTGGTCTTGGTCTGTCCTTCGAACTGCGGCTCGGGGATTTTTATGCTGACGATTGCGGCGAGACCCTCGCGCGTGTCGTCGCCCTCGAGCCGCGTTTCCTTGTTTTTGAAAAGATTGTTCTTGGTCGCGTAATTGTTGATCGTTCGCGTCAGCGCGCCCTTCAATCCCGACAGATGCGTCCCGCCCTCGGCGGTATGAATGTTATTGGCGTAGGTGAAAATGACTTCGTGGATCGCGTCGGTCCATTGCAGCGCGACCTCGACGTCGACGCCGTCGCGCACGCCCTTGAAGAAGATCACGGGGTGCAGCGCTTCGTTGCTCTTGCTCAGCGTGGCGACGAATTCAGCGATTCCGCCCTCGTAGTGAAACTCTTCGGCCTTGTTGATTCGCTCGTCGCGCAACCTGATCCGCAAGCCCGCATTGAGGTACGCCATCTCGCGCAGGTAGCGCGCGATAATTTCGTACTTGAACTTGACCTCGGGAAAAATCTTCGAGTCGGGCGTGAAGGTGGTCTTGGTGCCCTTGCTGTCGGTCTTGCCGCGCTCCTCGACTTTAGTCTTCGGAATCCCGCGCTCGTAGCGCTGGAAGTAGATTTTGCCGTTCTTGTGAACTTCGACTTCGAACTCGTCACTGAGCGCATTGACGACCGACGCGCCCACGCCATGTAATCCGCCGGAGACTTTGTACGCGTTCTTCTCGAATTTGCCGCCCGCGTGGAGCACCGTGTGCACGACTTCGAGTGCCGAGCGCTTTTCAGTGGGATGCATATCGACCGGAATTCCGCGGCCGTTATCCTCGACCGAAATCCGATCGTCGCTCAAAACCACGACGTTGATTTCCGTGCAGTAACCGGCCAACGCTTCGTCGACCGAGTTGTCTACGATCTCATTGACGAGATGATGCAACCCGCGCTCGGCGGTGTCGCCGATGTACATACCGGGTCGTTTGCGAACCGCTTCGAGTCCTTCAAGTACCTTGATGGACTCGGCGCCATAGCCGTCGGACGATTGTTTATTTGCCATAGAAAAGAAACGAGCGATGGACTACCTTTCCGCCTCACCACTACCGCCAAAAATTGTATTCGTCTGCGATCGGAAAGTAAAGAAATATGGGTCCGTTCAATCGGGCAATCAAACATCATTTGAATCGATTGGCTGTGGATAAGAAAGCGGCTACTCGGCGGACATTTTTCTGCTCATCGAATCAGCCCAAGACAGGCCTCAACACGAAAGGTTGCGACACCTATAACAGAACAGAGTTTTGCAAGAATTAAACGGCCCAATCAGCCGAAGGAAATCGTCACAAATTCATGCTATTCGCAAGTCGAAAATTTCATTCACACGCGCGCTGGATTCCGTCGAAGAATTGCCACCACATCTCGAGCGATCGCTCGACCGCCGCCCATACTTTCGCGCGCTCAACCTCGCTCATCGGCGTGTGACTCAGAATGTTGTCGCCGACGTCGCTGTGATCGCGATCGGCGATTTCATGCACGTCGAAAAACGCGACCTGCTCCCGCGAAAGTCCATAGTTCTTCTCCAGAGCTCGCGCGAACGGCGCGAAATTTCCCGGCACCTGCCCCTCCGCTGCGAGATTGATCGCGCCTATACCCTCGGCGAACGAGCGATCCTTGGTCGATAGCTCGAACCAATCAATCAGCGCCGCCGTCGAGGGCAACGCCTTCCCATGAATCAAGTCTTCGCGGCTAAGCCCAAGACCGAGTCCAAGCCGGATGAACAACTCAGGATGCGGCGCGCTGCCGGAAATCTTGCCCGTCTCCTCTTCGTAGAGGCTCTCGGCCAGCTTCACGCGTTCCTCCGCATTGGTGCATCGCGAATGCAACGCGCTCAATGCCCGCGGAAACTCACGCACCTGCAGAAAAAACTGGGTGGCAAAATTACACAGCCCATCCTGCGAAACCTTGCCCTCTGCAATTCGATGCCAAATAGGATGGCGCCCAAAGGACCGCCGCTCATGGACCATCGCAAAAATCTCGCGCACAAAGCCGTCATTCGCCGCCATGATGAAACCTCATGCCGCGAATCTACGAGAGGCGGCGGCTAATGTGAAGCGAGGACGCGGCGCTTTTCAGTCGACCTGCCGCAGCTCCGCGAGCATTTCCTGTGGGCCGATGTAGCCGACTTTGCGCTGCGTGACCTTGCCCGTCGAATCGATCAGCATCGTGGTCGGCACGCCCTGGATTTCGTACTTTGTGGTGAGCTCTTCAGTTCTTTTGTCCTGCTTGGTCAGGTTGGCCTTCATGCGGACGAAGCGACTGGCTTCGTTGACCACGGATGGATCGACGAAAGTTGAATGCTCCATCTCGCGGCACGGAATACACCAGTCGGCGCTGAAATCGATCAGCACCGGTTTGCGCGCTTCGGTGGCAGACGCGAGCAGCTCGGAGTTGAACGGCTCGAAGCGAAGTTTTTCGGGTGCCTTTCGCGGGTAGAGCAGGAACGCCAGCGCCACCACTGCGGCGATGCCGAGCGCGGACCTGAGCACCAGGAATGGGCGCCAGCTTCGGCCCTCCGGCGAAATGAAGCCGAGATAAATCCCGACTGCCGCCGCGTAATACGGAAGAAATCGCGTCATCAGGTCGTTCGGCACGACCGGATCAAGAAAGTAGAGCGCGAGTCCGACCAGGATGAAGCCGAACAGGTGTTCGACCCAAGCCAGCCATTCGCCGGACCGCGGCAGGCGGCGGATATGTCCCGCTGCCATCGCCAGCCCGATGTACGGAACGCCGAGTCCTAGAGCCAGCGTGAAGAACAGCGCGAAGCCGAACAGCGCGCTGCCGCTGCGCTCAACCATCAGCAGCAGGCCCAGCACGATCGGCCCGATGCATGGTGCGGCGACGACGCCCATTCCAAGACCCATCAGCAGCGCGCCTGCGTATCCTGGATGCGCGGTGCCGGCGCGCTGGAGCATCCACTGCGGCGGCTGCACTGAGAACAACCCAAAGCTCGAGGCGGCGAGCGTCAGCAGCATAATCGAGAGCGCCACCAGCACGAACGGATTCTGCATCGCGGCGCCGAACAATCCGCCCGACATGGCGACTGCTACTCCCACCGCAGAGAACATCAGCGCGATTCCGAGCACGAAGACCATCGCGAGGTACATCACACGGCGCGGTCCGCCGCCCTGGTTGCCGAAGTAGGCGATAGTCACGCCGATGAGCGGATAGACGCACGGCGTCAGGTTCAACGCGAGGCCGCCGAGGAACACCGCGACGAAGCCGAGCACCCATCCGTGATTCGAGAAGATGTGCGCGAGTGCGGCGCCCGAGTCGTCACCGCCGCCGAGGCCGCCGCTCTTTGTTGCCCCTGTTCCAATTCCGTCAATAGCGCCCGCGGCTGCTCCAGAAACCGCCAGCGCGATCGTCGTGCTGACGGACGCCGGCCGCAGGCATTCGTTGTTGTTGCATCCCTGGTAGTCGATCGTGACGGTCAGCGCGTCGCCCGGCTTCGGCGCGAAATCGGCAGCCGCCGTCAGTGGCACCTCGAACTTGATATCGCCGCCGAAAACCGAAATCTTGTCGCCGCCGGCGACATCGAGCGTCATCGTCTGGGCTGGCGGGTACTTGATCGCGCCGGGCGTGACGCTGACGGGGCCTTTGATCTCCATCTTGGTCGGGATGTAGTCGTCGCTGAAGGGCTTGTCTGAATTGATATGCCATTGCGCGACGACAGAGGCGGCGACTTTGAGCGTGCTCGCGCTACCGGGCTTTAGCGGGGGATCGATTGTCGCGGACGTAATCGTTACAAGTTCGTTGGCTTTGATTGCGTGCGCGGCGGGCGCTGCAAGCAACGATATGGCGAGGAAAGCTGCCGCTATCAAGCTGCCGCGTGAGAGCCAGCGGAATTCGCGTGTCATCGAGTTTATTTTGCGGCGGTGCTGTGTTTGCCGTTGGTCGAAAGCGGAACTGAGCCGACGATTTCCAGGCCATAGCCCGGCAGGTTGGCGAGGCGCGGGGTCGCGTCCGACATGATGATCATTTTGCGCACGCCGACGTCGCGCAGGATCTGCGCGCCGATTCCGTAGTCGCGGAAATCGGCCTCCGGCGTGTTGGCCCGCGTCGTCGCGCGGCGCGCCGGGCGTCCGCCGTCGAAGTCTGACGCGAGCGCATTGGACTCGCGCTTGAGATACAGCAGCACGCCTTCTCCCGCAGCCGCGATTCGTTCCATCGCGGAGCGCAGCAGGTTGCGGGTGTTGCGCACCGAGTAACCGAATACGTCGCCGGGCAGGTACTCGCGATGCGCCCGCACGAGGATCGGCTTCTTCGGATCGACCTTGCCCATCACCAGCACCAGGTGCTCCGTGTAGTCGACCAGGTTGCGATAAACGATCGCGCTGAACTCGCCGTATGCCGTCGGCAGCTTCGCCTCGGCGATTCGCTGGACCATCGTCTCGTTGCGCAGGCGATACTCAATAATGTCCGCGACGGTCACAATCTTGAGCCCGTGCACTTTCGCGAATTCGACCAGGTCGTCGCGCCGCGCCATCGTGCCGTCTTCTTTCAGAATCTCGCAGATGACGCCGGCCGGCTTCAGCCCCGCCAGCCGCGCGAGGTCGACCGCGCCCTCGGTCTGCCCGGTGCGCACGAGCACGCCGCCGTCGCGCGCGCGGAGCGGATAGACGTAGCCGGGCGTGATGAACTCGGCGCCGCTCGCGTCTTCGCGCACCGCCTGCAGAATGGTAGTCGAGCGATCCTGCGCCGAGATTCCCGAGCCCGATGCGCGCCGCGCGGTAATCGCCGTCGTGAACGCGGTGCCGAGCGGCGCCTGGTTATCGCCAATCATCATGCTGAGGCCGAGCCTGTCTATTCGCTCGGCCGACATCGGCAGGCAAATGAGCCCGCGCCCGAACCTGGCCATGAAGTTGACCGCCTCGGGCGTCGCCTTTTCGGCCGCCATACACAAGTCGCCTTCGTTCTCGCGCTGCTCGTCATCCATCAGGATGATCATGTGGCCGCGGCGCGTTTCTTCGAGTGCTTCCTCGATCGAAATGAACGGCGCGCGCGCTTTTTTGCGGGGACTTATCTCACCAAACATTTGCGGCTCTCGCTAAACTCTTACTCAACTATATACCGCCAGCCAAGCGCCCTTGAACGGCCGCGCGATGCTATTCTTGAGCGCCGTGAGGACTGAAATCACAACGGCGGTGCTGTTGGCCGCGGGACGGGGGAAACGGCTCGGCGCGTTGACGGCGGATATTCCGAAACCGCTGCTTGATATCGCCGGGGCGCCGCTGATTTCACACATCGTCGATGCTCTAGTCAGTGGCGGCCTCACGCGTTTTATCGTCGTGGCCGGCTACCTGCCGGAGCAAATCGAAGAATGGGCGAAGACCTATCAGCGCGAAAATGCGGGAATCGAGATCGCCGCCGTCAGGCAGCCGGAACTGAACGGGACCGGCGGCGCGATGCTCGCGGCGCGAACGCATCTGGGCGGCCAGACGCGCTTTGTCTTCGGATGGGGCGACATCCTGATGGACCGCGCGAACTATCCGCGCTTCATCCGGCGCGCGCGAAATGACGATTACGATTTGATGCTCACGATGAATCGCGTCAAGGATCCATTTCGCGGCGGGGCAGTTTATGTGACTTCGCAAATGATGGTCGAGCGGCTCGAAGAAAAGCCGGCGCCCGGAACCTCGACTACCCGATGGAACAACGCGGGACTGTTCGCCACCGGCCAGATAATCTTCGAGTATATCGCGCGGCTGAAGCCATCCGCGCGCGGCGAGCTCGAGGTGCCGGGTGCAATCTCGCAGATGATCGCCGACGGCCGCGTCGTGCGCGCCGTCGACATGCGCGGATTCTGGAGCGACGTTGGCACGCCCGAAGATCTCGAAGCGGCGCGCGCGCGGTTCAAGCCGAAAAGGAATTCGCGATGAGTCTGCCCGACGGCTGGGATGCGGAGGAATTGGCGCGCGCTGAACGGCTCGCCGACATGTTTCGAGCCCACGGCGATGCACGGGTCGTCGCGGCGCGCGCGCCCGGCCGCGTCAATCTGATCGGCGAGCACACAGACTACAGCGGACTACCAGTTCTGCCGGTAGCGATCGATCGGTCCACTATCGTCGTCGCCGCCGGCGACACCACTGGCGAAATCAAGCTGGTGAACGCAGACTCGGCGTGGCCTTCGCGACGTTTCGCAATCGAACTGCCGATTCCGCCGTACGCAACCGGCGACTGGGCAAACTACGTGAAGGCCGCAATCGAGGGCGTGATCGATCGCTTCTCCGCGCGCGGCGAATGGCGCGGCGCGTCGATGATCGTCGGCAGCAGCGTGCCTCCCGCCGCGGGACTGTCGTCATCGTCAGCACTGACGGTTTCGACCGCGCTCGCATTCATGGCAATCAACGGACTCGAACTCGACCCGATCGACACGGCGACGATGGTGGCGCGCAGCGAATGGTACGTCGGCACGCGCGGGGGCGCGATGGACCAGTCGGTGTCGATCCTTGGCCGTCGCGACCATGCGCTGTTTATCGAGTTCGATCCGATTCGCGTGCGCGCCGTGAAGATGCCGTCGAACGCAGCGATTGTCGCAGCGGACAGCCGGGAGGTGGCGGACAAGTCGGGCGCGGTGCGAACGGAATACAACCGGCGCGTCGTCGAATGCTCATTGGCGGCGCGAATCCTCGGACGCGCGCTGAAGCTCGACGGCGTGAAGATCCTCGGCGACGTCGTTCGCGCCGTGCCGGATTGGAGCGCAGCGCAACTTGTCCATCAGCTTGCCGCCGCGTCGCCGCCGCGGCTCGGTTCCGATCTGAAGGAAGCGGCAAACATCCTGGGCGTGTCGCAGTCATCGCTCGATGAAGAGTTGCTCGGCCACGGATCGACCCGAACTGTGCTCGATTCAAATCGCCCGCTTGAAATTCTGAAGCGAGCGCGACACGTCTTGAGCGAGACCGAGCGGGTGATTCGCGCGACCGCGATGCTCGAAGCGGGACGCCTCGACGAAATGGGAAAGCTGATGAACGCGTCGCATGAAAGTCTCGCGCACGACTTCGAATGCAGCACGCCGCGCCTCGACGCAATCGTCGAATGTGCACGGCGCGGCGGCGGATTCGGGGCGCGGCTGACAGGCGCAGGTTTCGGCGGATCGATCGTCGCACTGTGCGACGTGGCGAGCGCCGCCGCGGTGATCGAATCAATCGATCGCGGCTACTACGCGAAGCTGTATCCCGGAGCGTCGCCGCAAAAATGGCGCGCAGTACTGCACGCTGGTGCAGGAGCCAGCGCAATCGATCTAAGATAAACACAACTGGAGGATTCCAATGGACCGAGCAATCGAAAACGTTCTGCGCGACTATGACCAAAGGGCCGAAGCTGAGATGAAGCGGATGCGCGAGCTGCCGCCCGCCGAGATGATGAAACACATCGACGAGTTTCTGCTTCCGGTCGGTCCCGCGACTGGCCAGCTGATGAACATTCTGATCAAGGAGGCGAAGGCGAAGAGCATCCTGGAAATCGGCACCTCGCACGGATACTCGACGGTGTGGCTGGCGGAAGCGGCGCGCGCGACCGGCGGCAAAGTCGTCACGCTCGACGTGCACGCGGGCAAGCAGGAATACGCGCGCAAGGCACTGGACGCGGCGGGCCTCGCGCATGTGGTGGAGTTCAAGCTGGGAGACGCGCGCGAATCGATCGCGGCGCTGGCGGGACCGTTCGATTTCGTCCTGCTCGACCTCTGGAAGGATCTTTACATCCCGTGTTTCGACCTCTTCTATCCGAAGCTGGGTACGGGCGCGATGGTGGTTGCGGACAACATGATATTCCCGGAATTTTCGCGCACTGACGCCGAGACCTACCGCAAGCATGTCCGCGCCAAGGCGGATATCCTGTCGGTGCTGTTGGCGGTCGGCAGCGGCATCGAACTGAGCCGCTGCACGCGCGGCCTCGAGCTCAAGTAATTTCGCAGGCGAGCGGACGCCTCATTTGATCGAGACGCGCAGGATGCGCGCGGAGTGCGGCGGCAGATCGATCGTGTCGAATATTTCGATCTTCTCGTCGAACGCGAGATCGAGCGCCGCAATTTCGCCCGCGCCCAGCTTGAGGTCCGAGGTTTGCACACGGGCGGGCGTATCGCCGCGGTTCAGCAGCATCGCGATCGTACCCTTTCCTTCCGCGTTTTGACTGATCAGGCCGCGGACGTCGCCGGTGCTCATCAGATCGAGCGCGAGGACCGGCTCGCGCTCGGCGTTTGAATCGATCTCCTGCGCGATTTGCGCGACTACGCCGAATAATTTACCCGCTTCGGCGTCGAGCAGGCTCATGTCGTCGGAAATCAGGAGCATCCCGCCGCTGGCGATGATGGTTGCGGCCAGCGCCGCGCGTTCGTCGGCGGTGAGCCGGGTTTTGCGCGCACGCAGCATCAGGCAGTCGGGATCGTTCAGCCACAGACGGCGATGCATGAAGCTCCGCGCGATGATCGCGTCGAGCGCGTAAACCGTCGAGGGGTCGCCCGCTCCGGAAGCGGTCGAGCCCCAGAATGGCGAAACGTCGGGCCCAATGCGCATCCCGTCGACGACGCCGACGGCCTGCCCCAGCGGGCAGCCGCATCCGAGGATGAAGGCGTCGTCGCCGGCGCCGGCCCGAATGGCGTCGAGGCCGCGGCGCAAAGTTTCGCCGCGCGTGAGATTCGGATCGTGACGCCGGCCGGGTGCGGCAGCGGCGTAGAGAAAATCCAGCTTGAGGTACGAATAGCCGAAATCCCGCGTGAGCTTCGTGAACAGATGGCGGAGGTGCGCAACGAACGCCGGATTGCTCGGGTCGAGCGCGTAGGCGAACTTGTCGTCGCTCGCGGTCCAGTTCGGATTGTGGCCGGCCCTAACCGGTTCGTGATCGCCTGTGTCGGTGCGGGTGATGAACCAGTCGGGATGATCGATCATCAGGCGCGAGTCGCGCGCAGCGAGGAACGGCGCGGTCCAGATGCCGGCCTTGAAGCCGGCGGCGCGAATTTCCGCCGCGATTTTTTTCAAGCCGCTCGGAAACTTCGCGTTGGTGGTATCCCAGTCGCCGAGCGCCGACTGAAAGCCGTCGTCGAGCTGAACTACGTCGAGCAGAAACTCGGAGCGCATCGCCTCGAGCGATTTGATATTGGCGCGCAGCGCGTCCTCGGTGATCGCGTGAAAGTAGTGGTACCAGGAACACCATCCGCGCTGAAACGGCGCGCTCACACGCGCGTTCATCCATCGGCCCGCCGCGTCGGCCCATCGTGCGGCGAGGCGCGCGGCGGATTCGTCGGCAGCGGCGATGAACAAAGGATCGATCTCGCGATGCGCTCCTGGCACGAGAGTTACGTCGTCGAGGATCGCGCGCGCGATTATTTTTTCAGGGCTGCTGACGGTGAGCGTCGAGAGCGAAGTGGCTGCGCCGATGAATCCGGCGAGGACGCGCTCGGGCACATTGCCGCTTTCGACAATCGTGAAAAGCTCGGAGGTCTGCGCCTCGGCAAATTCCGGCGGCCGGGTCGTCTCGCTCTGATGATTTACACGCGTGATGAAACCCGCGGTGTCGCGCCGATGGGTGCGCGATGCACCGACGTCTTCTCCGCCCGATGCGCTCCACGATTGGTATCCGTGCTTGAAGAATCGCGCGGGTGCGGACGCCGCAAAGCCGGTCGTGATTTCGAACAGCGCTGCGGTGAGTCGCAACGCGTCAGTGCCACGATTGGAGATAGTCGCGCGTACGATGGTGCCACCGAGCGCATGTTCGAGACGTGACGAAAGTGCTAGACCGTCGCGCACTGAGCTGAATTCACCTGGGCCGAGTGCGAGTGTACGCGCCTGTCCAGCAGCGTCGATAAGCCGCAGCTCGATTCGCGTCAGCAGATCCTTCGCCACGTGGTGAGCGTTGCAAAGAGGAGACCTCGCGGCAAGGCACTCGATTGATGAAATCGGCTCTGGCAAAGTGGGTGAGTTCATCGCGCTGCGGAGAAAATCATCGATACCGTGCCCGAAATAGAAGCCGCCGAGGCCGACGAGGCGGGCGGCGACGTTCCTGCGCAGGACACCTGGAGTGGCCGGCTGACGGCGTTCCGCGCGCTCCGCCATCGCAACTTCCGCCTGTTCTTCGTCGGCCAGCTGATCTCGCTGATCGGCACCTGGATGCAGATGGTCGCGCAGTCGTGGCTGGTGCTGAAGCTCTCGAACTCGCCGTTGATGCTCGGCATCGTCTCGTTCGCAGGCTTCATGCCGATCGTGCTGGTCGCGCTGTTCGCCGGCGTAGTGGTCGATCACGTCGATCGCAGGCGCCTGATAATCGGCGCGCAGACGCTGTTGATGATCAACGCGTTCGTGCTCGGGATACTGACGTGGACCGGCGTGGTGAAGGTCGAATACGTGATCGTCCTCGCCGCGCTCAACGGCTTCGTGAGCTCGTTCGACATGCCGGGGCGCCAGGCGTTCGTGGTCGAGATGGTGGGGCGCGAAGACCTGCCCAATGCGATCGCGATGAACTCGATGATCTTCAACGGCGCGCGCATGATCGGGCCGGCGATCGCGGGTCTGTCGATCGCCGTGATCGGCGTCACGGGCTGCTTCATGCTCAACGGCGTCAGCTATCTTGCCGTCCTCTGGAGCCTGTTCCAGATGGAATTGCCGCGGCGCGAGCGGCGCGAATTCGGCGCCAGCATGATGCGGCAGGTGCGGCTCGGATTGGCCTACGTCTGGCAGCATCGCCCGACCCTGTGGCTGCTCGTGCTCGTCGCGATCAACATGGGAATCGGGATGCAATACTCGGTGCTGATCCCCGTGTTCGCGCGCGACCTGCTGAAGGTCGGCCCGCACGGCTACGGCTTCCTGATGGCGGCACAGGGGCTGGGCGCAGTGATCAGCGCGATCGTGATGAATTCGCGCTCGACGGCTCCCAAAGCGCTGCGGCAGAACCTCGTCTTTGGAATTTTCTGCATGGCGTTCGCGACTGCGGGGTTTGGCTTGTCGACCTGGATGTGGCTTTCGCTACTGACGCAGTTGTTGATCGGCGTCGGACTCATGAATCACATGGTGACGACCAACACTCTCTTGCAGATGTTCGTCAGCGACGAACTGCGCGGCCGCGTCATGAGTATTTACACTCTGTCGTTCATCGGCACCGCGCCGATCGGCAGCCTGACGGTCGGCTACATCGGCGAGCATTACAGTCCGCGCACGGCGGTGATGGTCTGCGCGGCGTTCTCGCTCATGTGCGGATTTCTTCTGCTGACGAAGCTGAAGATGCTCGCGGCGGCGCAGGAAGGGATCGAGCAGGCCTAGTCGAACGGCGAATCGGCGGGTTGCGCAACAGCGGCACGCTCTTCGATAATCTTGCCGTCGTGCCGAAGCATTCGAAGAAGCATAAAGACGCCGATGCCGCGGTGCGCGCCGAGTTGGTTCGCGCGGTGCCGCCGATCGATGAGTGCCTCAAGGCCGCGGAGACGAATGCCGTCCTCGCTGGATTCGGCCGGAGCTACATCAAGCTGATGGTGCAGCGGGCGCAGGCGGAATTGCGCGCCGCGATTCTCGCGGGACGTGGCGCGCAGTCGCGCGATCGGGTGGCGATGATCGATGCTGTCGTGCAAGCTGTCGCGCGCGCCGTCGCGCAGGATGAGCCGGTGCTGAGGCCGGTCGTGAATGCGACCGGGGTCGTGCTGCATACGAATCTCGGGCGCGCGATTTTGGCCGAGCAGGCAATCGAGGCTGTCGAAATGGCGGCGCGGTCCGCCGTCAATCTGGAATACGATCTGGATACCGGTGGACGCGGCGATCGCGATTCGATCGTCGAGGACGAGATTTGCGCGCTGACCGGCGCCGAGGCCGCCACCGTCGTCAACAACAATGCCGCGGCTGTCGTGCTCGCGCTCAACTCGCTGGCTGAAGGCCGCGAAGTGATCGTGTCGCGCGGCGAGATGATCGAGATTGGCGGCTCGTTTCGATTGCCCGACGTGATGGCGAAGAGCGGTGCGACCATCCGCGAAGTCGGCACCACCAATCGCACTCATCCGCGCGACTATGCCGACGCAATTGGGCCGCAGACCGCGCTGCTGCTGAAAGTGCATCCGTCGAACTACCGCGTCGTCGGCTTCACCAGCGAGGTGACGCTCGAGGACTTGGTGGAAATCGGGCGCGCGCGGCAAATCGACGTGATGGAGGATCTCGGCGCGGGCGCGCTGATCGATCTGACGGCGTATGGAATTCCGCGCGAGCCGATCGTGCGCGAGCGAATCGCCGCGGGAGCCGCAGTCGTCACGTTCTCGGGCGACAAGCTGCTCGGCGGGCCGCAGGCGGGCGTGATAGTTGGCCGGCGCGCTGCGATCGAGCGAATCAAGCGCAATCCGCTGAAGCGCGCCTTGCGCTGCGACAAGCTGACGCTGGCCGCGCTTTCGGCGACGATGCGGCTGTATCTTCGCTCGGGCGATCTCGCGCACGAGTTGCCGACGCTTCGAATCCTGGGCCGGCGTTCGAGCGAGATTGCCGCAATCGCACCGCGTGCGCGAGAGATCGTCGCCGAGCGGCTGGGTGCCGGCTACGTCGTCGAGATTGTCGATGCGGCTTCGCAGGTCGGCTCGGGCGCGATGCCGGTCGAGGAGCTGAAGTCGGTCGCCATTCGCGTGACCCATCCGGAAAAATCCGCCAACGCTATTGCCGCGATGTTTCGGCGCGCGCGAATAATCGGGCGCGTCGCCGACGATTCGTTCCAGCTCGATTTGCGCACGATTGAGGATTCGGCAGTCTTCGCCGTGAAGCTGGAAACTGACTAGGATTGTTAAAATTTCAGGCTTGGAGCGTGGCACATGATGAAGTTCGGGACCTTTCTATATCAGACTTCGCCCAACAGTATCGCCGCCGTCGCGCGCAAGGCCGAGGAGAGCGGTTTCGAGTCGCTCTGGATTCCCGAGCACATCATTTTGCCGGTAACGTACCGCTCGCCGTATCCGTATTCATCTAGTGGAAGGATGGGCGCGCCGCCCGAGACGCCGCTGCACGATCCGCTGCTGGCATTGGCGTACGTCGCCGGAGTCACCACGAAGATTCGCCTGGCGACGGGAGTTTTCGTGCTGCCGATTCGTAACGCGATTACGACGGCGAAGGCAGTCGCAAGTCTGGATGTGTTGTCGGGCGGTCGATTCATCTTCGGCGTCGGCATCGGCTGGCTCGAAGAGGAGTTCGAAGGCGTCGGCATGAATTTCAAGGACCGCGCGCTTCGCACCCGCGAATATCTCGCGCTGATGAAGGAGCTATGGACCAAAGATTTGCCGGAGTATCACGGCAAGACGATCTCGATTGAAGGCTTCAAGATGATGCCCAAGCCCGCGCAAAAACCGCATCCGCCAATCGTGTTCGGCGGCAACACCGAGCCTTCGCTCAAGCGGGCGGCGAAACTCGGCGATGAATGGTACGGAATCGCCGAGGGCAACGACGAGATCGGGGCGACGATCAAGCGTCTGCGCGAGCATGAGCGCGCCGCCGAGCGGACGGTGCCGCTGGAAATCACGGTGAGCAGGCTGCGCGAGCAGTTGAAGCCCGGCGATATCGAGAAGTTCGCCGCGATGGGCGTGTCGCGAATAATCATCGGACCGGCTCCAACGACGCGCGAGCATCTGGCGGCGATGGAAAAGTTTGGCGCGGAGGTAATCGCCAGGCAGTGATTAGCGTGTCGCATTTCGCTCCAATATCATCCAGACTTGCGCCGGAAAAACTTGCCCCGGAGGATTCCTGACCAACATGAAAAGGTGCCCGCGCTGCGACAAGACCTATCCCGACTCGGAAACCTTTTGCGACGCTGACGGCAGCGCGCTCGTGCAGGCAGGCCCGGCGTTCGCGGAAAGCGCTGGACGCGATTCGGGCGAAGGCGAACAAGTCGAGTGTCCGGTGTGCGGCGGCAAGGCTCAGCCTGGCGAGCTCATCTGCAATTTCTGCGGAGCCCGGCTCGGCACTGAAGCGGACGCCCAGCAGTACACTCCGCCGCCATCGCGGATAGTGTCGCCGCGCGCGGGCACGTCGGTGCGAAGCGGTCCGTCGCCGTCGATGCGAATAACCGGCAAGATGCCGGACCAAGAAGAAGACAAAGGCCGCGGGATTTTCGGTGTCCTCGGGTACATCATCGCGGCGATCGTCGCGCTCGGCGGCGGCGCGTGGCTCGCACTTCATCTCAGTAAGAGCGCAGAGGCTCCCGTCGCGACCGCGTCGCCGGCTGCCGTCGCGTCAGCGGTGCCAGCGCCTGCGCCCACCGGACCGCTGGTAGCATCGGCGAATGCGATGCCGATACAGGTGACGGGAGAATCTGCGGCGGCGCCCGAGCGCAACCAGGATGCGGCGCGGAAAATGTTCGACGATCACAAGGACGGCTTGCTGAACAGCTATACGAGTGCGCTGGCCGGCGACAGCTCGATGCACGACGCGATGGTCGTGCGGGTGCGGGTACTGCCTAACGGTAACGTCGATGCGGCGTCGGTGCGGACGTCGACCAATCCGAATCCGGCCTTCGATGCTGAAATTGTGAAGGACGTGTCAGCGTGGAATCTGTCGCCGTTTACCGGCAGCGAAGTCGAGATCGATTACCCGATAATTTTCACCAACGATCCGACGACCAAGGATGCGCTCGAGTCGCAATTGAATACCAAAGTGACTGCACTGAGCCCAACCGAGGCGCCGGAATTTGCCAGCGCTCCGCCATCGGCCGAGGCCTCCGCCAACGCGAGCCCATCCGAAGTGGCTCTGCCGACACCTGCCGCCGTCGAAACGCCGCCGGTGCCGGTAGTCGCGCCGCCGCCGCCACATAGGCATCGTGTGCCGAGGCGTCCGCCGCCTACGCCGACTCTGACGCTGCAGCAGCGCGTTCTCCAGGTTCTGTCTTCGAATCCGCGAACGCGGCGCGTGAACTGTTACACCAGCGGCAACACGGTAACGCTCTTTGGCAAGGTCTTCGACGCCGACACCAAGCTGTACACCGAAAGACTCGTGCGACAGATACCTGGCGTCGGCAACGTGGTCGATTCGTTGACGACCGACCAAGCGGACTGGGCTGCGCGCCAGGCTGCGATCGCGTCGCAACTCTACGCGGCGGGTTTGTCTGGAGTGACGGTGAAGGTGATCGGCCACGACGCGTACCTTGACGGCACCGTCAAGAGCGAGGCGCAAAAGCAGCAGGCGGTGTCGATAACCGAGAATGCGTCGCCGGTGCATGTGCGCGGCAATATCATCAGAGTGGTGCCGGGCAACATGTTCGGATTCTGATTCGGGGCCGAAGCGATGCAAGCTGCAACGATTGATCGCGCGGGGCTGTTACTATTGACACGGTTGGAGCCGAACGCTTATATGGCGGAAAGAGCGCGGCAAAAGGCGCGCCACCAGGAGGACTCGAATTTCCATGGCTGATGCAGCACCTACTACACCCAAAGAAATCTTCGCAGCGATGCCTAGTCGCTTCAACAAAGACGCGGCGAAGGGCTTGAATGCGACGTACCAGTTCGACCTCTCGGGCGATAACGGGGGCAAGTGGAACGTCGTGATCAATAACGAAACGTGCACGGTCAATGAAGGACCGGCCGCCTCGCCTAGCATTACTATCTCGATGACCGCGCAGGACTACGTCGACATGACGACCGGCAAGCTCAACGGCCAGGTCGCGTTCATGAGCGGCAAGCTGCGGATTGCGGGCGACATGGGTCTCGCACTGCGTATGCAGAGCCTGTTTGCCTGAGTCGTGAATCCAAGACACAATTGAATTGAGTTGAACGCCGGTCGGCGCTGCACAAGCCCGGCCGGCGAAAAATCCGCCTGAAAGAATCCCACATAAAAAATCATCCCAAGCCGAAACGCGCCGATAAAATTAACATTCGGTACGCAGTCGAGACACAATCTTACCCACTGATTTAATGATCCCAGGGCTGCCGCAAAAGCGAGCGCCGATTACTGTCAGCACATCAATTTCGAAAAACTAACATTTTGTTTGTAAGCAGTCCTAAACCAAGGAGGACAAATCCACGTCACAGGAAGAGAGAACGCAGGTGAGTTCCGCGGAATTTGAGGGCGACCTCAAGGAAAGCGGAGAATCGACCGAGGACGGCCAGGACAACGATCAGCTGGCCTCAAAACTGTCGAAGGAGCTCAGCAACTGGCGGCGCAAGCGCACCTCGTCGCGACCACGGCATAATTCTGACGGACCAAGCCAGAACTTTTCGTCAGAGCCGGCGCGCACGATCAAGGTTCGCGGGCATGAGACTCTGGTCGTACGCAAACCAAAGCTCGCCAACAAGCCCACCACCAATACGAATCACACACCAGATAATCAGTAAATAATTCCCTTTCACGGTCCGCGGTTGTGGGTGGTGGTTGTG
>Ga0210393_10000995_pt1 | contig 24465 bp, 21 predicted proteins | sample IncBWC27OmetaG_FD_160068 | JGI IMG/M metagenome (GOLD analysis project Ga0210393, IMG submission 160068) | Forest soil microbial communities from Barre Woods Harvard Forest LTER site, Petersham, Massachusetts, United States - Inc-BW-C-27-O ... | reverse complement strand
TTGCCAGCGCTGTCTCGTAGTCGTTTTGATTGATGCCATGCGCCGCATAGAGCCTGGTGGCCCGCTGCAGGGCGCTGCTGGTCTGCTCGAGGCTCGCGGCCGCAGCGATGAGATTGGATTGCGCCGCCAGAAAGTCCGCGCTTTCGATCGTGAACAGCACCTGGCCTTTCTTCACCAGGTCGCCCAGATCGGCGTACGTCTGAATGATCCTGCCCTGATAGGGTGTAAACACCTGCACGTTCAGGTCCTGGTTGAAATCGATGATTCCGAGCGCCGGCTTGCGGTACACGAACTCATGATCAGTGATCGGTCCGATCCTGATTGAACCGAGCTGCGATGCTTTGAGTTCCACGGTGTCGGCGGACGGTGCGCCGGCGCTGCCGTGCCGTGCGGCGTCGGCCTCGGCAGCGTTGCCGGTGCCGCCGTGCAGCGCCAGGCAGCTGAGCGTCACGATCACCGCCGTCGCAGCCGCAGCCGCCACCGGCAGGCCCACCGCGCGGATGAAACGCACTGCAAGGGTCGGAACGTGCATGGCTCGAGCCCCGCTGTCTTTAGTCGGAGTGGGCGGCCGAAGCCAGTTCCGCCGCTCGATTCCACCACCCGCCGCCGAGCGCCTGGTAGAGCGCCGCGGTATCGCCGAAGCGGATCGCCTGAGCCTGCCCCAGGTTGAGCAACGCCTGCTGATAGGCCGATTGCGCGGCGAGCACCGCGAGGTAGTCGGTGAAGCCGTCCTGCATCTGTTCACGGGTCAGATCGAGCGTGACTTTCGCAGCCTGCGCGGCGGTGTTCGCGGCGGCCAGCTCGTCGGCATCCGCGAGCATGGCGTGCAGCGTGTCGGCCACGTTCTGGTAGGCGGTGAGCACCGCCTGCTGGTACTGCGCAGCGGCCTGCCGCAGCGCCTGATCCGCGGCACGCTGGGTGTGCAGCAAGGTGCCGCCGGCAAACAGCGGCTGCGTGACTGCGCCGACGACGTTCCAGAACGGTCCACCGTCGCGGAACATCCAGGCAAACTCATTGGCACTGCCGCCTGCTGCGCCGCTGATGGAAAACTGCGGCAGCATGGCCGCAATCGCCACCCCGACCTGCGCGTTGGCCGCGTGCAGCTGCTCAGCGGCTGCGCGCACGTCGGGACGCTGCTCGATGATCTTCGCGGGCAGGCTCAAGGGCAGCTCGCGGGGCAGTTTCAGGGAGCTGAGCTCGAAGGTCTGTTCGAGCTCCTGGTTCGGCAGCTTGCCGACCAGGGCGCGCAGCAGATCCCGCGTCTGTTCGAACTGCTTGTGCAGCGGCGGCAGCAGTGCCCGGACCTGAGCCAACTGCGCCTGCTGCGCTGCTACGTCGACCGCCATGGCGTAACCCTGCTGGTACCTGGTACGCACGACCTCGAGGGACCGCTCGTTGTAATCGATGATCTCGCGGATGGCCGCGAGCTGCGCACGCAGCGAGGCTTCCTCAATCGCCGCGGCGACGACATTCGCGGCGAGCGTGACGTAGGTGGCTTCGAGCTCGAAGCGCTGCAGCTGCGCCTGCGCCTGCAGCGACTCGACCTTGCGGCGGTTGCTGCCGAACACGTCCGGCGTATAGCCCACGGTCAGCTCGGCGGTGTGGTAGTTGTAGATGAGGGGCTGAGCGGGTCCGGCCGGGACGAGGTTCTGACCGTTGCCCTGCACGCCGGGCGCGGAGGTACTGGCGGTGTTACCCGGCACCTTCTGGCGCTCGAAGGCGTAATCGGCAGCGACGCTCGGGTAGAAGTAGCCGCGCTGTGCGTACACCTGCTCCTGCGCCTGGCGCAAGGCGGCCTGCGCGGCTGCCACTGTCGGATTGGCGCGCAACGCCTGCTCGACCAGGGAATTGAGGGCCGCACTGTCAAACGCCCGCCACCAGTCGAAGGCTACGTCCTGCCCCCCGATAAACCGCTGGGCGTCACCGGCGGGCACGTCCGACGAGGCGGTGACCTGCGGCAACGGCGTCGTGGCGAAGCCGGCACCAACCGGTGCGCTCGGTGGGTGAAAGTTTGGTCCCACGGCACACCCTGGCAAAGCCGCAAGGGCAGCGACCGCCAGCGCAACGCAGCAGCGCGCAGGAATGCGCATGGGAGAGAGCGTGTTCGGCATGAGGGCACCGGCCAATCGGTCGCGCTCACGCATCTTGCAGCTGCCATGCTTTCCGGCAGCTTGCTCGAAGATTACGGGTTGGAAAGGTGGACGACGGGGACAGCCGGCGACGGCACGGTGGTGTCAGAGGCATCCTCAAGCTGCGCAGCCGCGGCCCGCGGCAGCAGGATCGACGCACCCAGGCCTGGCTCGGCATTGATGAGCTGCAGTTCCCCCCCGTGCAGGGTGGCAATCGCCGACACGATCGCCAGTCCCAGACCGTTGCCGGGCTGGGTGCGTGCGCGATCCATGCGATAGAACCGGTCGGTGAGCCGCGGCAACTCGCTCTCCGGTACCCCGGGACCGTTATCGCGCACCACGATGGCGCAGCGCTGCCCCTGCCCGCGTGCCGCCACCGTGACATTCGCTCCACGTCCGGCATATTTCAGCGCGTTGTCGATCAGGCTCGCGACGGCGGTCGCCAGCAGATCGTGGTCGCCCTGCGCCCACAGGGCATCGTGGCTCGACGCCGTGAGTCTCACCCCGGCCTCTTCCGCCGCGGCATCATAGAGCTCGACCATGTCGTGCACGATGCCATTGAGGTCGATCCGCCCGAAGGATTGCGCACGCAGGCCCGACTCCGCCTCGGCGATCTGCAGCAACTTGTTGAGCAGCAGGATCAGCTCGTCGATGTCGTCGATCGCCGCGCGCGCCGCGACGCTCAGCTGCGGCACGCTCGGCTCGCGCCTGAGCGCCTCGTCGAGCCTGGCGCGCACCCGTCCGAGTGGTGTGCGCAGATCATGCGCGATAGCGTTCGAGACGTGCCGCACGCCGTTCATCAGCTGCTCGATCCGATCGAGCATGCGATTGATGTCTACCCCCAGGCGCGCAAATTCGTCATCACCCGAGACCGCAATGCGCTGCCCGAGGTTGCCCGATTCGATCGCGTGCGCCGTTTGGCGGATGCCGCTGATCCGGCGCTCGATCTGACGCCGCGAGAGCCATGCACCAATGACGACCAGCACCAGGGAAACCGCCATGGCGGCCTCCAGGGCGTGCAGCACCAGCATGCGTATGGCACGCTGCTCGCTTAAGTCACGGCCGACGTACAGCAGACCCCCGCGCGGCAAGGGCTGTACGAACAGCCGCGCGGACGCCGGCCTGCCGTCGCGGATCACGTCACGATTGATCAGCCGTCGCATCGGCGTGCCGGCCACCGGCCAGGTCGACAGATTGCCGACCACCGGCTCACCGGATGGCGCGGTCACGAGAAAGATCTCGGTGTCGCTGTCAATGCCGTCGGTGAGCTCCTGGTTGATCTCGCGCACCAGCTCGGCCGCAGGACGATTGCCGTACTCGCTGCGCAGTCGATCGGAGATCGAGACGATCTTGCCGTCGGTGCTGCGCGCCAGCACTCCGACCGTGCCGAAGTAGAACACCCCCGACGTCACCAGTATCAGCGCCACCAGCAGCACGCCGTTGCCCAGCGCCAGGCGCGCGGCGACCGAGTCGGTGAGTCCGAACACCGGTATGCGACGCGCCACCGTCATGCGACGCCCCACGGTCAGTGCGGCGCGGGTGTACCGGCGCGGCGCTCGCCCAAGAGATACCCGGCGCCGCGGATGGTATGGATCAGGGCTGGCGAGAACCCCCGGTCCACCTTGCTGCGCAGGCGGCTGATCTGCACGTCGATGACGTTGGTCTGCGGGTCGAAATGACAGTCCCAGACCGCCTCGAGCAGCATGGTGCGCGTGACCACCTGGCCTTCGTGGCGCATCAGGTAGGCGAGCAGCCGCAGTTCCCGCGGCTGCAGCGCTATTGCGACCGTGCCGCGGGCGACCTGCAGCGTGCGCATGTCGAGTGTCAGATCCGCCACGCGCAGTTGCGTGACCGGGTGCGTGGCGTGCGCACGCCGCAGCAGCGCTTCCACGCGCGCCAGCAGTTCGGCGAAGGCGAACGGCTTGGAGATGTAGTCGTCCGCACCATGGTGCAGGCCGCGCACGCGCTCGTCGGTGCTAGTAAGCGCGCTCAGGATCAGAACCGGCGTTGCTTTGCCGAGATCACGCAGCTTACCGACGATCGACAAGCCATCGATGCCGCCCGGGAGCAGCCGGTCGATGATGATCAGGTCCCAGTTGTCGTTGAGCGCTTGATGCAACCCATCGAGGGCGTTGTCGCAGCAGGTCACGGCGTAGCCCGATTCCTGCAACCCATTGCAGATGTAGCGTGCCGTTGCGGGCTCGTCTTCGACGATCAGGGTCCTCATGGGGCAAATGGTAGCGCGATCCTGCGCCGATCGGTCGCCAGGGTGGGAAACTGGCACTTGCGGCACCTCCCGAAAGGGGGATGTCGAATTCCCCGACGATGGCCCAACAATCGCACGGCCGCCATGGCAAGACGGCGCTGCATCTGCGGAGAGTCCGATGACGAAAATGCGCGCGATGGTCGTTCCCAGTCCCGGGGCCAAATTCCGTTTGGAGGAACGCGAGCTGCCACAGCCCGGGCCCGATGAAGTCCGCATCCGCGTCCAGGCTTGCGGTGTGTGTCATAGCGATGTGCTGACGGTGGCCGGCCACATGCCGGGACTCAAGTACCCGCGAGTTCCAGGCCACGAGGTGATCGGTGTGCTGGAGGCGCTCGGCGCCAACGTGAAAGGTTGGCAGACCGGCACACGGGTGGGGGTGGGCTGGTTCAGCGGTGCATGCGGTTTTTGCAGCCACTGTCGCCGCGATAACGCCTTCGCCTGCGAAAATATCCAGGGCGCCACTGGAGTGACCCGCGACGGCGGCTACGCCACGCATATGCTGGCCCATGCCAGCGCACTCGCGCACGTACCGGCCGAGCTCGACCCGGTCGCGTCCGCCCCCTTGCTGTGCGCCGGAATCACGACCTTCAACGCGCTGCGCCACTGTGGCGCGGGCCCCGGAGAACTGGTGGCGATCCACGGAGTCGGCGGCCTCGGTCATCTCGGCGTTCAGTTCGCCGCGCGCCTGGGGTTTCGCGTCGTCGCCGTGAACCGTGGACGAGACAAGGAGGAGCTGGCGCGCAAGCTCGGTGCACACGAATACATCGACAGCACCGCCGGCGACCCGGCGGCTGCGTTGCGCGCTTTGGGCGGCGCCCGGGCGATACTGGCGACAGTGACCGATGCTGCGGCGATGCAGGCCATCGTGGGCGGTCTTGGCGTAAACGGTACCTTGATGGTCATCGGTGCGGTCGGCGCGCTGACGGTCAACTCGCTGGAACTGCTGGCGAAACGGGCCGCGGTAAAGGGTTGGTACTCGGGAACCGGGGTAGACTCGGAAGACACGCTGCTCTTCAGCCAGCGCCATCAGATCACGTCGATGAACGAGGTCTTTCCCCTGGAACAGGCGCAGGCAGCGTACGAGCGCATGATGAGCGGCAAGGCCCGGTTTCGCGTGGTTCTCGAGGTGGGCCAGTCAACACCCGGGTGATGCCCGGCCCTGCCCTCGCAAAACGGGATGAGGAGTGAGCTCATTGGCGAGGATCCGCGAGAGTGGCATGCCACCGCTCGAGCAGTGGGAGCGCTTCTTCGATCCTGAGGGCATTCTGGAGACGCTCGGCTGCCGCGACTTGTCGGGCGATGTGCTCGAGCTTGGCTGCGGTTACGGCACGTTCACCATCCCGGCCGCGCGCCGCGCGTGCGGCAGGGTGTATGCACTCGACATCGACCCGCTCATGGTTGCGGCTACTGCGGAACGAGCCAGGCGGGCCGGCGTCCACAACGTCGTTGCGGAGCAGCGCGACTTCGTTTTTGGCGGTAGCGCTCGCGCCGCGTGCTCAACAGCGTATGTCATGCTGTTCAATATCCTGCACCTGGAAGATCCACTCAGCCTTTTGCGGGAGGCGCACCGCGTGCTGCGCCCCGGCGCAATCCTGGGAGTCCTGCACTGGAAGCCTGACGCCACCACGCCGCGCGGGCCGCCGCTCGAGATCCGGCCGTCGCCGGAGCAATGCCGGCAATGGGGAAAGGCAGCGGGGTTCCGCTGGATACGAACTCCGGAGCTGCCCGGATCCCCGTGGCACTGGGGCATGATGCTTGAGCGTGCGTAACTCGATGTGTCGCACCGACCCCATGCCGCTGGTCGGACGTTGGCGCCGCGCGCAGCGCCACTCCCGCGCAGGCGCCACTCCTTATATAGGCCCTGATCCCTATAGGGCCCTGATCCCTGGCGATACTCGTCAATCGGCGCGCGCGATCTCAGCGTCCGCCGGAATCACCGCGACGCCCCGCTTCGAACAGGAACCAGGTGCGCCGCTCCGTCTCGTCGATCCACACCTCGATGAGACTCGCGGTCGCGATGTCGCGGTACTCCTCGCACACGTTGTGCGCCTCGCGCAGGCGCCCCGCGAGTGCCTTGTTGTCCTCACGCAGCTCGGCGAGCATGTCGGACGGCTCCACGTACTCCGCGTCGTTGTCGGACACTCTCTTCATGGCGGCGATCTGACCGATCGAGCGCAGCGTTCCCCCGCCTACCTTGCGGACGCGCTCGGCGATGGCGTCGGTCATCGCGAAGATCTGGTCGGCATGTTCGTCGAACAAGAGATGGTAGTCGCGGAAGTGCGGGCCGCTCAGGTGCCAGTGGAAGTTCTTGGTCTTGACGTACAGCGCAAAGACGTCCGCGAGAATGGCATTCATCGCGCCGGAAATTTCCTTGGTCGCGGTCGCCGACAGGTCCGTGGGCGTAATCAGCGGCCGGCGGGACGCGTCGTGTGTGTCGTGGCTCTTGGTCGAATCCGGGCGGCTCATGGCAAATTGTCCTTTTGGTGGGGCGGTGCCTTGGCCCCTGATCATACCGCCGCACGAAACGGTGATGTCACCCCCTTAAGGCTGCAAACCGCACGCCTCGCGTCAGGGCCGCGGGACGGCAAGCACCGACCCCCCGCTCCTGCTGCGGCTCGGCCACGCCTCAGTTGTCGAACGAGCGCGCGCGCCGCCGGGCGCGCCACCAGTGAACGATGCGCCGTTCGGCCGGAGGCGTGTGCCCATGCCCTGCGCGCTCGTCGCCCGACTCCGGATAGCCGGCGTCCTTCGAGCGCCAGGTGGCTGCCACGACATAGAGCGTAAACAGAGCGCCAACAACGAAAAGGCCGATTCCGGGCTCGCTCACCGTCGCTCTCCGCGAACACGCAACGAGCGCACAGCATAGGGCGGTGCCCGGGAGCGCCCTGTTAAGAAATCGGCTTGCCGGAGTTCCGCGAGCTCGGCCCGGCTACTGGAGCCGCGCCATCCACACGTCGGCGTCCGGCCAGACCGGCAATGTGCGTGCGCAACGGAAGCCGCTGTCCGCATCGGCGCGATCGGGCAGCTCGTAGCGGCGCGTGGCGGCTCGCTTGTTGGCGGGGTTGGGCTCGAGCCACGAGCCGCCCTTGAGGACCCGGGTACTGCCGACTCCACGGGTGTCGACCCATTGCCAGACGTTCCCGGAGAGCCCGCGGTAGCGGTCACCGATGCCGCCGACGGGTCCGTCGGTCACGTGCGGCGCAATGTTCATCGAACGCGTCGTGGGACCGAAGTCATCACCCCACGGGAAAATGTTGTCCTGCGGTCCGCGCGCGGCGTACTCCCACTCATCTTCACTCGGCAGGCGCGAGCTCTTCGAGCGACAGTAGGCCTCGGCATCCTGGAAGCTGACGCCGACGACGGCTGAATCATCGTCGAGCGGCCGCTGTTTCAGCGCGTTGCGCCAGCTGCCGCCGGCCACGCGCTGCTCGTGACGGTCGCTGCCGGGCGCCATGGCGTAGGCGAAACCCACCTTCTCGGCGTGCGTGAGGTACTGCGCGCCGTCGGCAAACTGCCGGAAAGCGCGCACGCTCACCGGCGTGGCGTCGAGCTCGAACGGCGCGAGCGTCACCTGGCGCAGTCTCTCATCGGCATAGTCCCGCGGCTGACAGTCGGCCGCGTACTGCTTGCACAGCGCGAGTGCCGCGCCAATCTGCTCCGGCGTGCTGCCGAGTGCGACGCGCCGCGGGCCGCTCGCGATCAGGCGACGGATCGTATCGGGCGGATAGTCGTGTGCGCTGTCCAGCTGCGCCGTGTCGATGCCGAGCGAGCGCAGCAGCGCCACGGCGTGGGCGCCGGCAACCACAGCAGCCTGCGGGGCGGGCGCGACCGTGGGCGCTCGGACCGCCGCGGACGTGTGCGAGCTGAACAGGTCGGATACCCAGGCGAACCAACCGGAGTTGCCGCTGCCCTCAGTGCCGGCAGTACCGCTACCGGCAGAGCCGCTGCCGGCAGCGCCCGTGCCCGTTGCGCCGGCATCCGATCGCGACGGCGCCGGCACAGGCGTCGGCACGGAGGTGGCGCGCGCCGCCGCCGCCGGACCGTTGAAGTAGTAATCCTCTCCGGTGAGGGACGAGGCTTCCCACGGCACCTGCTTGCCCGCGGTCGCGCCCATGACGTCCGCGCGGACGTGCTTGAACACCTGCTCGAGCGGCTGGTGTACTTCCAGCATGGCGCGCGTCAGGGCAGTGGTGTAGGGACTGTTGCGGCCGCTACCGTCTTCGGCAACTGCACCCGGAGCGGTGGAATACGCAATCAGGATTCCCGCCGGCGCATCCATGCTGGCCAGCCCGCGGTCGGCAGAGCGCATGCTGCGGTTGAAGGGATTGTTGCGGCAGGCATCGAGGATGACGATGTTGAGACGGTTGCGGGCATAGCGCATCTGCTCGATCACCCAGTCGGCGCTGACGGCCTCTATCTCCACGTCCCCTTCGCGCTCGATGTTGGCTTTGGTCGGGATCAGGTAGTTGCGGCCGTTGAGCTGCACGCCGTGACCGGCGTAGTAGAAGAGCCCGACCGCCTGCGGGCCGCCCTTGTCGAGACGCTCGCCGAACTCCTGGATGGCGCGCTTCATGGTGTTCTGGTCGGCGTCGCGGCGCTCGATCACCTCGAAGCCCAGCTGGCTCAAGGCCTGGGCGACCAGCCGGGCATCGTTGGCGGGATTGAGCAGCGGGCCGCTGGCATAGGCGCTGTTGCCGACGACCAGGGCAATGCGCGTCTCGGCCGCCTGCACACCGGCGGGCAGCAGCAGCGCCACCGCAAGCAGGGCGAGCCGGCACATCGAGATAGGCTTCCTGTCGTTGTTCTTGTGCGCGTGGGCCTGCACGCTTCAATGTCCCCCGCTGAAAACCTTGAGCGGCGGCTGCGCCGCCCATGATGCTATTATCCGCGCCCGTAGCCGATTGGGAAGTTTGCGGAGAAAAACATGGCATACCGCAGCTTTTTCTGCCGGGTTGCCCGCCCGCCCGCGATCCCGGCCGTGGCGCTGGCCGTGGTGCTCGGCGCCGCGCCGCTGCATGCCGGCATCATGCGCGACGTGCTGGAGGACCTGCACATCGTCAAGCCGCCCCCGCCGGCCGCGCCCGCCGCGGGCGAGCAGATGCCGCCTTTTCAGGGATTCGCCTGCTGCAACCTGCACTACGACGGCCGCTCGATCAGCGACACGAACTACGCCTCGCTGCCGATGATACCGGCCGGTACGCCCATCGAAGTGGTCGCTTATGACAAGCACAAGGCCAGTATCAAGGTCGATGGCAAGCCGCTGCAGCTCAGCCAGGACAAGAGCAGCGACGTGGTGGCCCTCGGAACCTGGGTAAACCAGGTCGTGGTGAAGGACGATCCGCGCCCGCGCATCCGCAGCTATTCGCCGGCCGTGCAGGAGGCGATCCGCGAGGGCAAGGTGACGCTCGGCATGACGCGCGAGCAGGCCATCGTGGCCGTCGGCTACCCGCTGCCGAATGAGACCATCACGCTCGACGCGCCCGCATGGCGCATTTACCACGCGCGCCGCGAGCCGTTCGATCTCAATTTCCGGGCCGACGGGGGTCTGGGGTCAGTGACCGGCGACGACAGCGTCACGAGTGCCATGGTCTACCAGCCGCAGAAGAGCGCCTCGGGTCGCTAGGTTCGATCGAGCGGTCGGAACGCGGTGGGTCGCTACCGGCCCATGGCCGGACGCCCGCGTCGTCTCAGCGCCGTTGTCGGCTGACTCCCGCCGAATGATGCGTATGGTCGTAGCGCACGACGTGCACTGCGGGAGTGGAATGCAGCGCAGCGCGGCGCGCTGCGAGAATCTGTTGCGGAATGAGCAGAGCGGCGACCAGGGCTGCCGCGACGATGACGCCGAGCGTGGCGGCGCGCAGCGATAAGGCACGACGCGGTGCCGGGAACGCGCGCCTCATGAGCGCCCCGATGGAGGTCTCTTGTCGCCGGCGGGCGCCAGCACCAGGGGTGCATTGCGCCACTGCGAGAAGCACAGCGTGTACAGGTCGCCTTCGACGCTGCTGACCACGGTGCGCAGCCAGCGCAGCGGGGTGGTTCCCGAGTAGAGGAGCGAAGGGTTCGTGTGCCGGGTCATGCGTGTCTCCCGCGGTACGCTCTTTACGCCGCACCGCTGGAGACGAACAGTCGCATCCCGGGACGGGGCCTACCACTCGTAGGCACCGCGATGATCTAGGTACTTGCCGCTTTCCCGCAGTGCGTCGCTTCACAAAACGCAGCATCCGCGGCAGCAAGGGTCGTTGCGTGTGCCGCTCGCCCGCAGCGCACGGCGCATGCCGCTCAGGTCCGCGCCCCTAAGCGTTAATCCCTAGCCCGCTGCGGTGCCTACGACTGTCATGAGCCATTGCCGCATGACACGCTGCACTGGCGCGTCAAGACCGTAAGGGTCGCAAGAAGCCGCAATGATGGGCCACGGAGCGCGCAATCGGGGAACTCGCTGCGGGCAGCGATGCGAAGTCGGTGCCCGCAGCAACTTTGTAGACCCCGCGGGGCCCGATCCGGCGAGCAACGGCCAGCCGCCAGTTTGTTACCGTCAACCGCGAGCCGCCAGCGGTGCCGGCAACTCCAGGCACAGCTGCGCGATGTTGCACTCGCTGCGCCCCGGCCTGAAACCGAGCGATGCCCCCAGCCGCAGCATGGGCAGATTGTCGCTCAGCACGCTCATCCACAGCCGGCGCATGCCGCGCCGGCCGCAGTAACCGATCAGCTTCTGCATCAGCAGGCGTCCGAGTCCCTGCCCCTTCAGATCCGAGCGCACCAGCACGGCAACCTCGGCACCCTCCCCGTCGGCATCGGCGCAGGCGCGCACCACCCCAAGGGTCTCCTCGGCGCCGGCGCCATCGAGCGCGGTGGCGACGAAGGCCATCTCGCGTTGGTAGTCGATATGTGTGAAGCGCACGAGCTGCGCTTCCGGAAGCTCGCGCCGGAACGAGAAGAATCTGCGGTACAGATCCTGGGGGCTGATACAGGCTGCGAAGCGCCGATGACGCGCCAGGTCATCGTCGCGAATGGGGCGGACCACGATGCGGCGACCGCGGTGGTTCAGCCGCGCGTGCAGCGCATCGGGTAATCGCTCGTCCATGGCCCGCAATCCTGCACCGCTTGGCCGCGCACCGACCCCGACCTGTTGCGCGTCCGCTGCAGCTACCTAGCGGCGTAGGTGTTTGTCACCAGCGCCGCCAGCACACCGCCGGGCGTTCAGCGCACCACGCCGGCGGCTCAGCCAACCGTCGCGGAGCCGCCGTACGGCTGCACGCTCACGGCGACCGAGTCCGCGATGTGCTCCTTGGTAATGACCCCCACAACGTCCGACGCACGTGGCACGCCGCGCCCGCGCACCACCACGATCATCGAGGCGTGCTTGCGCCAGAAGCGCTGGATGACGTCGAACATGATGTCTTCCTGGTGTGCGATGGTGAACGACTCGCTGGCCACGCTTCCCAGCCTGACGCCTGTGTAGGCGCCTTCCAGGCCGTGCCGCAGGCTGGTATTCACGCGCAACGTGCCGGCGATGCGCTCGCCGTCCGTGACCACGATGTGGCGCAGAGCACTGTCCAGCTCCGGCATGCGCAGAAACTCATCGAACCCCATGGTTCGCGGCAGTAGCACGAACTCCTTCTCCATCACCTCGCCGGCGCTGCGGATCAGGAACATGTTGGCGTGCATGGCCTTGGGAATGAAATGCTTCCTGCCGGCCAGCTTGATCGTGTAGATGTTCTCATCGCTCAGCATGCGGCGGACGCCGATGCTGACCGCGACCGCCACGATCATCGGCATCACGATGTCGTAGTCGCGCGTCATCTCGAAGATCATGACGATAGCCGTCATCGCGGCTCCCGTGCCTCCGCCAACCATCGCCGCCATGCCCACCATCGCGAACGCAGGTATGGTGAAGTCCGGCAGTTGCAGGAACGCATGCGCGCAGGCGCCGAAGGCGCCGCCCGCCCCCGCACCCATGAATAGCGACGGGGAGAAGATGCCACCCGAGGAGCCCGACCCGAGGCTGATCGAAGTGGCCGCCAGCTTGCTCACGAACAGCAGCGCCATGAAGGGCGCGGCGACCATGCCGCCTAGCAGGATGTCCTGGATGGTCGAGTAGCCGACACCGTCGATGTGATAGTGACCGGAGCCGAGCAGGAACGCATACATCATCGTGCCGACGATGGCCATGCCGAGCGCGTGTCGCAGGTAGGGATTAGCGATGCGCTCGAAGAGCTTCTCGCTGGCATACAAGCCGCGAATGAACGCCGTAGCGGCCAGGCCGCACAACGCGCCGAGCACGGCACACAGCAACACCGCCGGCAGCGAAACGGGCGCCCCGTTCAGCACGAGTTTCTCCGGCACATCGAACGCAGGCCGCACGCCGAGAAACAAGCGACCGATGAAGGTGGCGGTTCCGGTAGCCAGCGCCACGGGCAGGAAGGTGCGCACGCTGACCTCGGGCATCATCAGCTCGATCGCGAACATCACGCCGCCGAGCGGCGTATTGAACGTTGCGGCGATGCCCGCTCCCGCGCCGGCGGCGACCAGCGTGATGCGTTGCCAGGTGTCCATTCTGATCAGCTGTCCGGCCGTCGAACCGAGCGTCGCGCCGATCTGGATGATCGGACCTTCGCGCCCCACGGCCGCGCCGCTGCCGATCGAGAGCGCCGAAGCGAGCGACTTCACGGCCGCCACGACCGGACGGATCCTTCCTTCGCGGTAGAAGATCGCGTCCATCACTTCCGGGACGCCGTGACCGCGCGCCTCCGGTGCAAACTTCGTGACCACGAACACCACCGCGAGTCCGCCGATGACCGGCACCAGAATGACGCCCGCTCCCCAGCGACTAGCCGACTCGTAAAAGTTCGCGTCGTAGACGAGCGAGAGACGGCCGTAGAAGAAGGCGTTGTGGATCACGCCGATCAACGCCCGGAAGACGATCGCGCCCGCGCCGGTGATGATGCCGACGCCGACGGCGAGTAGCGACAGTCCGAGAAGGCCTGGGGGCGGTCGCGCAGCGACGTCCGGTTGCATGGCGAAGTGAAACAGAGTGCGGCGATCGGGAGCGAGAATACAGGTTCGGGTCGGGCCGCTGCCAGTGCCGCAGCGCGATGGCCTTATAATCCGCACCGGGCATCAGGTTCGCGCGCGCCGCGCCAGCGCGCCGCCTGCATCTGCCCGGCCTCACAGCCTGCCGCAAGCCGAACTCGCGGATTTTGCCAGGCAGGCGCACGAGTAGATCTGCCCGTACTCTCACGCGACACGCGGCAACGTGCCCCTGGAGCTGGTGATCGAGGGTGCGTAGCGCGCGTTTGCGCCGCGGCGATCGGAATCCGATTCGACTTAACACATCAGAAGCGGCGCTGCATCACGGTTAGTACGTACTTCGACCAATGCGCATGCGGCGACTCACGATAGGCTGCTCGCGCGGCTGACGTGATACTGGCGCCGTTTTCAATCGCAAACCCATCGAAAGATGGGGACGCAAAGCCTCCGGTCTAAGGGTTGACGCCTATGACAGCGGGGTTGCCGGGGCAGCTAAAGCCGCCTCGTTAGACACGCGCCCGACGTAGCGGGCCATGTCGGGCAACCCCCTGTGCATCTGCTCCCCGCAACCGGATTGACGCAGTCGTTAATCGGTTTGCTGGAGCACAAATGCAAAAGTCTAGGTCTGGATTCCCGGTGTCGGTGTGGACGGCGACCGCGCCGGCGGTCGCGCTGCTGCTGCTCGCAGGCTGCGGTGACGGATCGGCCGACAGCGCCTCGAGCTCGGCCGCACCGCAGTCATCGAACAGCACCGTTGCGAGCCAGCCGACGGGCAGCCGTGGCGATAACCCCCCGCCAACCCGATCGGCGCTACCCGGTCCGAGCACCTCCAGTGCGTCGCTTGACTGGGCTGCACCGACCACGAACACCAACGGCTCCGCGCTGACCAACCTGGGTGGTTACAAGATCTACTACGGCACGAGCAGCAGTCGGCTCTCCAGCACAATAACAATCAGCAACCCCGGCCTGCTGACCTACGTGGTCGAGGGGTTACCGATAGGCACCACCTACTACTTCACGATCGTCGCGGTCACCACCGGCGGGGTCGAAAGCGCCGACTCGGCGGTTGTGTCCATGCAGATCTCCTGATTACGAACAAAGGATACTCATGAGCACGTCTTCACTCCTGGCGATCGCGGCGTCAGCCAGCCCTTCTCCCGGCGACTCCGCGATAACCGCCGCGCCGGTAAACGTCGCCATTGCGGACAGCGCGCGGGTGCCGGTAAGCGTCGCCATTCCGGACGCCGCGCCGTATGCCATACAGCTGCGCATCTCCCCGGCACCGATCGATCCGCGCAGCGTGCCGCGTCTCGATATCTTCGACCTGTATACGCTCTACTGCGATGTGCGGCTGGAGAACGGACTGATGCGCCACTCACTGCGCCTCGGATTCTTCAAGGACCCCGCCACGGCGAAGGTCATCGCGCGTTACCTGGCGTCCTATTTCGAGGCGACGCAGATCGTGCACCTCAATACCACCGAACAGACTCGCTCCCTGCGCGTCAAGCTCGCGGCGCTGAAGGATATCGGTGACTCCGGACGTCACACGGTCATCGAACTCTCCGAGCCCGAGCCTGCCGCGCCACAGACGCGCCGCGCGCCGCCGCGCCCGCTCGGCAGGCCGCGCGCGCCTGATATCGACACCCGTTCGCTCTGGTCGCGCCTGGTGCAGCCGCGCTAGCGCAACGGCTATTCAAAGTCCGGCCAGCACCCCGATCAGGCGGCCGGCCGCGTAGGTAACGGCGGCGGCGACCGCGCCGATCGCGGTTTGTCGCAATCCGGAAAATACGGCAGGCCGGGCGTTGAACAGCGAGCTGCTCAGTCCCACGACAAACAGCGCTGTCACCGACAGCGCGATACTGCCGGCGACTCTCCAGGGAAGCGGCAAGAGACAAAACGGCAGCAACGGCACGAGCGCACCGCACGCGAACAGCACGAAGGAGAACGTGGCGGCACTCGCTGCGCTGCCGACCGATGCGACGCTCGGGTGCTGCTCGCGCTGACGCGCATCCAGGGCCGGGTCGAGCTGGCTGAGGGCAAGCTCGCGGGCGTTGGTAACCGATAGCCATTCACCAAGTGCCATCGAGCAGGCGCCGCCGAGCAGTCCCACCGTGCCGGTGAGCAGCGTGGCCGCGGGAGAGACGCCACCGCCGGCGACGCCCATCAGCAGGCAGAAGTTCGACGCCAGCCCGTCGTTGACGCCGAGCAACGCGGCGCGCAGGTTGGTCCCGACGGCGACGTCACTCCCGCCCCTCAGGATGTCCGCGTGCGCGTGCTCATCGAGCGCCAGCCCCGCCGCCTGCGCGTCCTCCTGGGCCGCGTAGTCGTCCCGATCCTTCATCTCCCGGGTCACGATGCTCGGTACCACGAACGCCGAGCCGAAGCGCCGTGCGAGGAAGATCAGGAACGCGGTACGCAGCGAGCGGCGCAAGACCGGCAGAACGTGCCCGGCGCCGCGCAATTGTTGCTCCCAGAAGGCCGCGTGGCGCCGCTCACTGCTGGCGAGCTCGAGGTAGACCCCGCGTTGCTGCGGATCGCGCTCGAAGCGTGCGAGTGCGGCATACAGCTCCGCGCTGTCATGCTCGGCTCGCCAGTTGCGCAGCAGCCGTTCCTTCTCCTGCACGTCGGTGTTCATCACGATGCCCGGAATGCAGAATTAGCGCAGACCGCCGCAGTCTCCTGATAGCGCACTGCGCTTGCCTGGTGATCGTTGATCGCCGCCTGATGATACTGTGCGTCGGCGGCGACATCGAGATACGTAGCGAGACCTGCAGGCCGCACAGGATCGCGGTGCCGCTGCGCCGCGATAATCCGCTCAAGGCGCAGGTCACCCTCGGAAACTACCTATTACCGGTAGGTCCGCAGATGGCAGATGGGCGACAACGAGCTGCAGGCGTGCGAGAAGTACCTAGCGACGCCGCGCCCGGCGCGGTAGATGCTCGGGGCGGCTGGCATGACAGGTACCGTATGAATTCGAACAATGAAACCCACAGCAACGCTGGCGTGCCTCGCAGCGACGCGCCTCGCAGCGATGATTGGAGTCAGTACGCCTCCAAGGGCCTGCACAGCCGGTTGTTGCACGTATCGCGGCTGGCTACCATGGGGGAGCTGGCCGGCGGCGTATCGCATGAGCTCAACCAGCCGTTGACCGCGATCGCAAACTATGCGCACGCATGCGACCGGTTGCTGGCGCGACCTGGTGCCGACCTGGGCGAAGTGCGTGAAGCGCTGCACCAGATCACGCTGCAGACCACGCGCGCCGCCGACATCATCCGACGGCTGCGAAAACTGGCGGACAGACAAAGCAGCGAGCACCTGCCCGCGAGCGTCAACCTACTCGTGCAGGAGCTGCAGGACCTGCTGGAGACCGATGCGGGTCTGCATCGAGTGGAGTTGTCGCTGCAGCTGGCTGCGGAACTGCCCGAGGTACTGGTTGACGGCGGACAGATTCAGCAGGTAGTCCTCAATTTCTTCCGCAACAGCCTCGATGCTCTCGCCGCGCGTGCCCCGAGCGACTCTCCCCGGGTGATCATCCGTACCTCGGCGATCGCCGATAATGAGGTGGAGCTGGCGGTAAGCGACAATGGACCGGGTCTTGCGCCGGGCCTGAAGGGGCGCCTCTTCGACCCCTTCTTCTCGACCAACGGGCAAGGCAGCGGACTGGGTCTTGCGATCAGCAACACCGTGGCACGCGCTCATGGCGGCTCGGTCGGCTACCGGTCCAGCGAGTCAGGTGGTGCCTGCTTTTACATACGGCTCCCCGTACGCCTCCCCAACCCCGCTGCCGAACCTGCTGTGCCGGCTTGAAGCCGGCGCCTGGCTGGCATGCGCGCGGCCGGGCAGCAGCGGTCAGGTCGCCAGCAACTCCTCGAGTATCAACAGCAGCTCTTCCGCGTTGATGGGTTTGCTGGCGATGCGCAGGTGCGGATCGTCCCGCAACTGCTTGATAGCGGTCGAGGTATCTCCGGTGATGAGCACCGACCGCAGGTCAGCCGCCACGCTCGCTCGCAACTGCTCGATCACCTGCGTCCCAAGCTCGCCATCGCGCAGATGATAATCCGTGATCAGCAGGTCGGGAGCCCCCTCCTCGCGGGCACTGCGCAGAGCCTCCCCCAGCGAGGCGACGGCCGACACCCGGTAACCTTCGACGTTCAGCAACATGCGCGTCGCATCGCGTACTCCCGGATCGTCCTCCACGAGAATGACGCGCGGTTTAGCGGATCCCGCGGGCCTGACAGCTGCCGGGATCCCCTGCGGCCCCGGGCCCGTGCCCGCCGTGCTTCCCCGCGGAAGCGCGAATGAGAACGTCGAGCCCTTGCCGACCTGGGAGGTCACTTCCAGACGCAGGTTCAGCAGACTCACCAGGCGCTGGACGATGCTGAGTCCAAGGCCGTAACCGTCACGCGAACTGTTGGTCGCAACGCCCACCTGGTAGAACTCGTCATAGATGTAAGCGAGCTGGCTGGCGGGTATGCCGATGCCGGTGTCGACCACATCGATGCGCAAGCAGGCTTGCTCCGGCCGCGCCCGCAGCAGCACCTCGCCCTTAGGGGTGTATTTGATGGCATTCGAAATCAGGTTGTTGAGGATCTGCCGCACCAGCGAGGGATCGCTGTGCACGCTCCCCGGCGCGGACTGCACCCGCAGCTGCAGTCCCTTGTCGGCCGCGACGCTGGCAAACTCCCGGCGCAACTCCTCGAACAGCGCGACTACCGTGAAATCGGCAGACTCGGGCTTGATCGCACCCGACTCGAGCTTACTGATATCAAGCAATGCGTTCAGCAGACGCGACATCGCATTGATCGCGGCGGCCTGCTGTGACAGCGCTTCGACCGCATCCTGGCCGTGCGTCATGCGGCGCAGCGAGCCGTTGAGGAGCGCGAGCGTCTGCAGGGGCTGACGCAGGTCGTGACTGGCCGTGGCCAGGAAGCGGCTCTTGGCCTGGTTGGCCCGATCGGCGCTGTCGCGCGCGTCATCGGCGATGTGTCTGAGCCGATCTGCTACTTCGCGGGCGCGTTCCGAGGCTTCGCGGATCATCTTCAGCTCCGCTTCCGCACGCTTGCGCTCGGTGACGTCGCGAATCGCCGCGGCGACCAGGATCCGTTCGCCATCCTGGATCGGACTCAGGCTGATCTCGACTGGAAATTCACTACCGTCGGTGCGTTGTCCGAACAGGGATAGCCCCTCACCCATCGCGCGGATACGCGGTACCGCCGTGTAGCCCTGCCGATGGGCGACGTGGCGACTGCGAAAGCGCGCGGGCATCAGCCGTTCGATGCTCAGGCCGACGATTTCGGCGGGCGCATAACCGAACAGTGCCGAGATCTGCCGATTGACATACCTGACGATGCCCTCGTCGTCGATGATGATCATCGCATCCGGAGCAGCGTCGAGCGCGCTGCTTGCCAGATCGATGGATGCCGATCGCATGGCGACATCCTAGCGCCGATCCCACGCCGACCGCGACTGGAAGCCTCAGGCCGGGGCTAGAGCACGGCGGGTGTCCCGCGCAACGGTAGCTAAGGCCACCGGGCACGCGCCTGCAACACAGTCGCACCGCTGTACTGTCCGGAGACGGCGAGAGGAGCGTCGAGTGGTCGCCAGCCGACGACGATCAAGATTCACTGAGGTCACGCTGCTGGACAGCCGCGGCGACGAATCGGCTGCCGCGGCCATGACCCCGCCTTCGGGGGGCTCTCTACAGGGGGGCCAAATACCACTGCCTATAGGGACTTACCACAACTGCGCGCGCTGCCCGGTCCTCGAGGGCACCGATGGCCGATATTGGCTCCCGATTGATATGCCAGGATGCCATTGCATGGCAGGCGTGGACTGTATCCCCCGTGCTGCGTCGAGAGTGAGGGCCATGTCAACGATCGTATCGCGCGTGCGTCTCGAGTGACCGCTGAGGAACGCCGCATGACCAAGCACCGATTTCCCATCTCCGCGAAGATCGCTGCCGCCTTCTGCGCCATCGTCCTCATCGTGCTGGCGGTCGGGATCATGGCCCTGGTGCGCCTCGATGCGATCAACGCTGGGGCGACCGCAGCGCGCGACAACCACGTACCGAGCGCCCGTACCCTGGGCCAGCTGCGTACCAGCGTCAGAATGTACCGCCTCACCGAGGCGGCGCTGGCGCTCCTGGCTCACGATGAACGCGAAATGCCGGCGGCGAACGCGCAACTGCAGTCTGCGGCGGCTACGGTCGACAAGGCGCGGGCAGACAGCGAGCCATTCATCACGCGTGGCACGGCCGGCGAGCGCTACCTGCACGATTTCGACGCGATCTGGGCCGCCTACCAGGCGGCCACCGACGGCCCAAGACGCAGCTTCCTGAACCAGGAAACGGATGCACGCAGCTACTTCGCCGTGGGATCGCGATTCTATGAGGCGGCCACCAGCGTACTGACCCAGGACATCATCGACAATACGCGTGTCAGCATGACTGCCAGCTCGGCCGCAATAGAGTTCATCACGCGCACGCGTGAGCTCATGCTGGCGGCGCTGCTCGCAGTCATCGCAGCGAGCGCCATCCTCGGGCTGCTGCTGACGCGCAGCGTGTCGATCCCGGTCAGGGTCACCACCGCTGCCATGAAACGCCTCGCCTCACGCGACTTCGCCGTGACAATCCCCGGCATCGGCCGCGGCGACGAGCTCGGCGAGATGGCCGACGCCATCGAGGTATTCAGACAGAGCCTCCTCGATCACGAGCGGCTGCGTGCGCACGACGATGCGCAAAAAGCGGCGCTGCTCGTCAGCGAGCTGCGGTTCCGTGAAATATTCGACTGCGTCCACGACGGGATCTTCATCAGTGACGCCGCCAGCGGTCGCATCGTGGACGTCAATCCGCGCGGTTGCGAGCTGTTCGGCTTCGAGCGCGACGAGCTGATCGGCACCACGCCGGAAATGCTGGCCGCCGGAGTGACCCCCTACACGGAAACCGGCGTGATGCGCGGCCTCGTCCGCATGCGCGGCCAGGGTCCGGCCACCTGCGAGTGGCACTGCAAGAGGAAGGACGGGCGGCTGTTCTGGGTGGAGCTGTCGCTGCGGCACGCTAACTTCGGTGGACAGGACGTGGTGCTCGCCAGCGTGCGCGACATCAGCGATCGCCGCGAGGCGGAAGAGCAGATCAGGCACATGGCGCTCTATGACGGCCTGACCGGATTGCCAAACCGCGGCGTATTCGTCGAAGCCGTCGGGCGGGCAATAAGCCGCTCAAGACGTGACGGCCGGAACTTCGCCGTGCTGTTCCTCGATCTGGATCACTTCAAGGACGTCAACGACACGCTCGGTCATCCTGTGGGGGATGCGCTGCTGCGCGAGGTCGCCGGGCGGCTGCGCAGCGCGGTTCGCGAAACTGACGTCGTGGCACGCTTCGGCGGCGACGAATTCGCGGTACTGGCTGACGACATCCATGGTGCGACCGATGCGGCCCAGCTCGGCGACAAGCTGCTCAAGGCACTCGAAGCGCCATTTGCCATTCAGGGAACCCAGGTGCGCACCGGCCTGAGTATCGGCATTGCGCCATACACCGAAAGCAGCGCCGACGTCGAGATGCTGATGTCGCACGCCGACGTAGCGCTGTACCGAGCCAAGGCCGAAGGCCGGGGCACTTATCGCTTCTTCAACACCGGGATGGACTCCGAGACGCGTGCGCGCGTCGCCTTGATCGGCGAGCTGCGCGAAGCCATTGCGTCGGATCAGCTGTTTCTCATGTACCAGCCGCAGGTCGACATCGCGAGCGGTCGCATCACCGGCGTCGAGGCGCTGGTGCGCTGGCGACACCCGCGGCGCGGCGTGCTGGCTCCGGAAACGTTCGTTCCCGAGGCGGAGAGCAGCGGCCTGATCGTCGCCCTCGGCAGGCGGGTGCTGCGCGATGCGTGCCGCCAGGCGAAACGCTGGCACGACGCCGGCTTGCTGCCGGAGCGCATGGCGGTGAATCTTTCGGCCGGGCAATTACGGGTGCCGTCCGAGCTGGAACAGCTCGTCATGGCGACCCTGAGCGAGATCGGGTTGCCCGCGCAGCGGCTCGAGCTGGAGCTGACCGAAAGCATGCTGATGGGAACCGGTGCCCACCAGGCCGTGCTCGCGCGCCTGCGTGCGCGGGGCGTGAAAGTCGCTATCGATGAGTTCGGCACGGGCTATTCCTGTCTCGATTACCTGCGCTGTTTCCCCGTGGATCGGGTAAAAATTGCGCAGACTTTCGTGGCCGAGCTCGATCAGCCCGGAAACGCAGCGGTAGTGAAGGCCACCATCGGACTGGCGCGCGAGCTGCATATGGCGGTCATCGCGGAAGGCCTGGAGACGCGCCGCCAGATCGAGTTGCTGTCGGAGTGGGGCTGCACGGAAGGCCAGGGTTTCTACTACGCACAACCCGGCTCGCCCGAGGAGCTCGAACCGCTGCTGCGCGCCGGCTTCCTCCGTCGCACATCAGGTGAAGCGGCGAATAAGGTCGCGGCCTGAGCGGCCGCTCACGCACACTCAAAACCACAGCCGCAGTCCCGCGACCCACTGCAGCTCGGACGTGCCCAGGCCCTGTGTACGGGCATCGGTAGCGGTCCCGCCGCACAGCCGCCGCCACGCGACGCCCACGTAGGGCGCGAACTCGCGGCGAATCTCGTAGCGCAACCGCACGCCCACATCCAGATCCGCGAGCCCCGAGCCGAGCTGGCGCGCGGGGTCGGCCTTCCCGTACAGGTTGGCCTCGGCCTCGGGCTGCACCACGAGCCGCGGTGTGAGCCGCAGGTCGTATTCGACCTTCACGCGTGCGGCAGTGCGACCCGCATCGCCGGCGTACGCCGTGGCCTCGACGTCGAACCAGTAGGGTGCGAGCCCCTGCACGCCGAGCGCGGCCCAGCCGCGCGGCGGCCCGTCGCCGAAATCCTCGCGCGCCCCCGCCTGCAGGCTCCACCAGCGGCTGACGATGCGATCCCAGAGCAACTCCACGCGGGCGTCCGCGGTGATTCCCTGCAGCCGCTCGCCCTCGGTGCGCAGCCACAGCTTGTCGTAGTCGCCGCCGTACCACGCCTCCCCTTCCCACACCGCGGCATCCCCACTACCGTCGTGACGCCACTCGAGCTGATCCAGCAGCACACTGCCGGTGCTCGCGGCGTCGTTCATCTGCATCACCTGCACCATGTCGGCGTTGCTCATCGGCGGCATCGATTGCTGCGGCGGCTCGGGGGCGACATGTGGCGCGATCGCCGCTTGCTGCTGCGCCCGCGCCACGGATGCGATCGCGGCCAGGGCCGCAGCGAGCACGGCGGCGCGCATGCGCTCAACGTGCGCCGGCCACCACCTCATCCCGCGCGGTCCGTGCCCGGGCGCTCCACCACGACCTCACGGAACATGCCGGCCTCCATGTGGTAGAGCAGATGACAATGGTAAGCCCAGCGCCCGAGCGCATCGGCAGTGACCAGGTAGCTGAGGCGCTGCGCGGGTTGCACCGTGATCGTGTGCTTGCGCACCAGGAAATCGCCATTCTCCGCCAACAGCTCGCCCCACATGCCGTGCAGGTGGATCGGGTGATTCATCATGGTGTCATTCACCAGCACCAGCCGCAGTCGCTCACCGTAATTGAAACGCAGCGGCTCGCTCGCCGAGAACTTCTGTCCGTTGAATGACCAGATGAAGCGCTGCATGTGCCCGGTGAGGTGCAGCTCGATGTCGCGAGCCGCCGCGCGCGAATCGATCGGACCGTCGAGAGTATGAAGATCGGCATAGGTGAGCACCCGGCGACCGTTGTTGCGCAGGCCGACTCCAGGATCGTCGAGCCGCGTTTGCGGCTGCAGCACCTGCATGTCGACCGTGGGCCCATAGTCCGCCGCAGCGTGCTCCCCGTCCGCGCCATCGGCCATGGACATCGAGCTCATGTCGCGCATGCTGCCGGACATGCCCATGTCACTCATCGACAGCAGCGGGCGTGCATCGAGCCGCGGCACATCCGCCCGCAGGCCCGGCTGGGGCGCCAGCGTGCCACAGGCGTAGCCGGACCGATCGATCGCCTGCGCGAATATCGTGTATGGGCGGTCGGCCGGCGCGACGATGACATCGAGCACCTCCGCGGTGCCGATGCGGAATTCGTCGACGGAAACCGGCTCGACATCCTGGCCGTCCGCGGCCACCACCCGCAGCTTCAATCCCGGTATGCGCACGTCGAAGAACGACATCGAGGAGCCATTGATGAAACGCAGCCGTACCTCCTCGCCGCGCTGGAACAGTCCCGTCCAGTTGCCCTGAGGCGTGACGCCGTTCATCAGGTAGGTGTAGGTGTAGCCGGAGACGTCGGCGAGATCGGTCGGATCCATGCGCATGCGGGCCCACATGCCGCGCTCCGCGAGCGTCGCCGGCCAGCCGTCGCGGTGCGCATCGGCGAGCGTATCGCCGAGCGTGCGCTGTCCGTGGTTGAAATACTGAGGGTGCACCTTGAGCAGCCGGTACACGTGTTCCGGGTCCGCATCCGTCCAGTCCGACAGCAGCACGACGTAATCGCGCGCGCTGGGATGGCGCTCAGCGCCACGCGGGCTGACGATGATCGCGCCGTACAGCCCGGTCTGCTCCTGGAAGCGCGAGTGACTGTGATACCAGTACGTTCCGGACTGGTTAACGCGAAAGCGGTAGCGGTACACGCCCCCCGGCGGGATGCCGTGGAAGCTCAAGCCCGGCACCCCGTCCATGTCCGCCGGTACGATCATGCCGTGCCAGTGGATGGAGGTCGGCACCGGCAGATGATTCGCGACGCGCACTGCGACGACATCCCCTTCGCGCCAGCGCAGTACCGGTCCCGGAAGCCGCCCGTTGACGACCGTGGCGCTGCGGCGCCTGCCGGTGAGATCGACCGTCACAGTGCCGATCGCCAGCTCGAAGTCCGTCCCGCTGAGCGTCGCGGCGTCGCTGGCCGTTGCCGTCGTGACGCCAGCCACGGGAAGCAGCAGTGCGCTGCCGGCGAGCCCCTGAACGAACTTGCGCCGCGAGACGAGGGAGGTCACGGCAGGCGCCGTCGTGCGCGTCATTCGGATTCAGCCCCGGCTCCACGGCCTGTGT
>Ga0210393_10000994_pt1 | contig 24465 bp, 17 predicted proteins | sample IncBWC27OmetaG_FD_160068 | JGI IMG/M metagenome (GOLD analysis project Ga0210393, IMG submission 160068) | Forest soil microbial communities from Barre Woods Harvard Forest LTER site, Petersham, Massachusetts, United States - Inc-BW-C-27-O ... | reverse complement strand
TGAGCCTCGTCGTCGTGGGCACTCTCGCCGCTGGCGCCGCCGGGAGCTGTCATGCTGTTCAATCTAACCTCTGCGCTGGCGGAGAGTCCGGCCGCAAGCCGGGCGAGCCCGGCCGCGGAAATGGGCCGGGCCAGGCAGGTTCTCCGGATTTGCTCACAGGTTGCTTGGCGGCCGCCTCGATAGGGTGGAGGGCCAGGGATGAAGCCATTTCCAGGGCGGAGGAGAATGACCACCAATGACTAGTCCTTTCCAGCCTGGGCAAGTTCCCGGCGCGACGCCGACCGGCACGGGCGCGGGACGGCGGGGTGTGCCCGGGTTACCGACTCCCCCCAGGGGCTGGCCGGTCGGGTCGTATCCGACCTACGCCGAGGCGCAGCGCTCGGTCGACTACCTATCCGACCAGCAATTCCCGGTCCAGCAGGTGACCATCGTCGGCGTCGACCTCATGCAGGTCGAGCGGGTCACCGGCCGGCTGACATGGCCCAAGGTGCTCGGCGGCGGAGTACTCAGCGGGGCCTGGCTTGGGCTGTTCATCGGGTTGGTGCTCGGCTTCTTCAGCCCGAATCCGTGGGCCGCGCTGGCCACCGGCTTGGTTGCCGGGGTGTTCTTCGGGTCGATCACCTCCGCGGTTCCGTACGCAATGGCCCGTGGCACAAGGGATTTCAGCTCGACTATGCAATTGGTGGCGGGCCGCTACGACGTACTCTGCGACCCCCAAAACGCAGAGAAAGCGCGGGATCTGCTGGCGCGCCTGGCGATCTGACGCCCGACGAGAGGCTGATCTGGTGGTGGGTCGTCGCGGGCGCGCACGCCGACTAGGCGCAATCGTGCTGGCTACATTGACCATCGCATCGGTGTCGGCCTGCGGCTCCAGTAGCGACAAGTTGGTGATCAGCTTCTACACGCCGGCCACTGACGGCGGGACGTTCACCGAGATGGCCCATCGCTGTACCGAAGAACTCGGCGGTCGGTTCGCCATTGCGCAGATAAGTCTGGCCAGAGCGCCCGGCGAGCAACGTTTGCAGCTGGCCCGGCGGCTGACCGGTCACGACCGGAGCCTTGACGTGATGGCGCTGGACGTGATCTGGACTGCGGAGTTCGCCGAGGCGGGGTGGGCGCTGCCACTATCCGACGACCCGGCCGGGCAGGCCGAGGCCGATGCGACCGTCGATACCCTGCCGGGGCCGCTGGCGACGGCCCGTTGGAAGCGCAAGCTGTATGCCGCACCCGTGACCACCAACACCCAATTGCTCTGGTACAGGCCAGATTTGGTAAAGCAGCCGCCGCGCAATTGGAATGACATGGTGGCCGAGGCAACCCGGTTGCACGCCGCCGGCCAGCCCAGCTGGATTGGCGTGCAGGCCAATGAGGGCGAGGGGCTGGTGGTGTGGTTCAACACGCTGCTGGTGAGCGGGGGCGGTCAGGTGCTCTCCGAGGACGGCCGACAGGTCACCCTGACCGACACGCCTGCCCACCGCGCCGCCACCGTCAACGCGCTGCGCATTCTCAAGTCGGTGGCCACCGCGCCTGGCGCGGATCCGTCGATCACCCGCACCGACGAGGGCACCGCGCGGTTGGCGATCGAACAGGGTAAGGCCGCACTCGAAGTCAACTGGCCGTTTGTGCTGGCGTCCATGCTGGAGAACGCGGTGAAGGGGGGTGTGGGTTTCCTGCCGCTCAACCGGAATCCCGAGCTGGCCGGCACGATCAATAACGACGGGGCATTCGTGCCCAACGACGAGCAATTCCGCATCGCCTACAACGCCAGCCAGAAGGTGTTCGGTTTCGCGCGTTACCCCGGCGTAGCGCCCGGCAGGCCGGCCAAGGTGACAATCGGCGGGTTGAATCTGGCGGTGGCCAGTACCACCCGTCACCGCGCCGAGGCGTTCGAAGCCGTCCGCTGCCTGCGCAGCCTGCAGAGCCAGAAATACGTTTCGATAGCGGGCGGCCTGCCCGCGGTGCGGACCTCGCTGTATTCCGACCCGCAATTTCAGACCAAGTACCCGATGTACACCGTCATTCGCCAGCAGCTCACCGACGCCGCGGTACGGCCGGCGACGCCGGTCTATCAGGCGGTGGCTATCCGACTCGTGTCGGTGCTGAGCCCCATCACCGAGATTGACCCGGACCGGACGGCCGACGAGCTCACCACCCAGGTGCAGAAGGCCATCGACGGGAAGGGGCTGCTGCCGTGACCACCTCGTTGGCTGGGAGGGCCATCGAACCGCCGCACACGTCCGTCGAGACAAGGCCCGGCACCCGAAAGCTGGCACCAGAACAGCGACTGGCGTTCATGCTGGTTGCACCCGCGGCGATTCTCATGCTGGCGGTGACGGCTTATCCGATCGGCTACGCGGTCTGGCTGAGCCTGCAGCGCAACAACCTGGCCACCCCCAACGACACCGGGTTCATCGGCCTGGGCAATTACCAAACGATTTTGACCGACCGGTACTGGTGGACGGCGCTGGCTGTGACGCTGGCGATAACGGTGGTTTCGGTGTCGATCGAGTTCGTGGTGGGCCTGGCGCTGGCGCTGGTGATGCATCGCACGCTGGTGGGCAAGGGCGTGGTTCGCACCGCGGTGCTCATCCCATACGGCATCGTCACGGTGGTCGCGTCATATAGCTGGTATTACGCCTGGACGCCGGGCACCGGATATCTGGCCAACCTGCTGCCGCACGGCAGTGCGCCGCTGACCGAGCAGATCCCCTCGCTGGGCATCGTCGTCATCGCCGAGGTCTGGAAGACCACGCCGTTCATGTCGCTGCTGTTACTGGCCGGCTTGGCAGTGGTTCCCGAGGATTTGCTGAAAGCGGCCCAGGTCGACGGCGCGGGCGCCTGGCGGCGACTGACCAGGATCATCTTGCCGATCATCAAGCCCGCGGTCGTGGTCGCGCTGCTATTCCGGACCCTGGACGCCTTCCGGATTTTCGACAACATTTACGTGCTGACCTACGGCGCCAACGACACCGGCTCGGTGTCGATCTTGGGCTATGACAACCTGTTCAAAGGCTTCAACGTCGGGGTCGGCTCGGCGATAAGCGTGCTGATCTTCATCTGCGTGGGCATCATCGCGCTCATTTACATCAAAGCCTTCGGCGCCGCGGCGCCAGGTGGTGACGTCGATGGCCGCTGAGCCGGTGGACAAGCGGCGCACTGCCGTTTGGGCCGTCATCGACACCTTGGTGGTGGTGTATGCGCTGCTTCCGGTGCTTTGGATTCTCAGCCTGTCGCTCAAACCGACGTCAACGGTCAAGGACGGCAAGCTGATTCCGTCGTCGGTGACCTTGGCCAACTATCGCGGTATCTTTCGGGGCGACTTCTTCAGCTCGGCGCTGATCAACTCGATCGGGATCGGATTGATCACCACCGCGATCTCGGTCGTGCTGGGCGCGATGGCGGCTTACGCGATTGCCCGACTCAACTTTCCCGGCAAGCGAGTGCTCGTCGGCGCCGCTCTGCTGATCACCATGTTCCCGGCGATCTCTCTGGTCACACCGTTGTTCAACATCGAACGCTGGGTCGGCTTGTTCGACACCTGGCCCGGGTTGATCCTGCCCTACATCACTTTCGCATTGCCCCTTGCTATTTACACGTTGTCGGCGTTCTTCCGCGAGGTCCCGTGGGACCTGGAGAAGGCGGCCAAGATGGACGGCGCCACGCCGGGGCAGGCTTTTCGCAAGGTCATCGTCCCGCTGGCGGCGCCTGGGCTGGTGACCGCAGCAATCCTGGTGTTCATCTTCGCCTGGAACGACCTGTTGCTGGCGTTGTCGCTGACCGCCACCAAGGCGGCGATCACCGCACCAGTGGCGATCGTGAACTACAGCGGCAGTTCGCAGTTCGAGGAACCAACCGGATCGATTGCGGCCGGTGCCGTCGTGATTACGATCCCGATCATCATGTTTGTTCTAATCTTCCAACGACGGATTGTCGCCGGTTTGACCTCTGGCGCTGTGAAGGGATAGCGCGATGGCCGAGATTGTGCTGGAGCACGTCAACAAGACTTACCCCGGCGGGGCGACCGCGGTGAAGGACCTGAGCGTCACCATCGCCGACGGCGAATTCCTGATCCTGGTCGGGCCCTCCGGCTGCGGCAAGACCACGACGCTGAATATGATTGCTGGACTTGAGGATATCTCGTCAGGCGAATTGCGTATCGGCGGCGAGCGGGTGAACGAGAAGGCGCCCAAGGACCGAGATATCGCAATGGTTTTCCAGTCCTATGCGCTTTACCCGCACATGACCGTGCGGCAGAACATCGCCTTCCCGCTGACTTTGGCGAAGATGAAGAAGCCCGAGATCGCGCAGAAGGTCGAGGAGACCGCCAAAATTCTTGACCTGACCGAACTCCTGGACCGCAAGCCCTCCCAGTTGTCGGGTGGGCAACGACAGCGTGTCGCGATGGGCCGGGCAATTGTGCGCCATCCCAAGGCTTTCCTGATGGACGAGCCGCTGTCCAACCTGGATGCCAAGCTGCGGGTGCAGATGCGAGGCGAGATCGCCCGGCTGCAGCGCAAGCTAGGCGCGACCACCGTCTACGTCACACATGACCAGACCGAGGCGATGACGCTGGGAGACCGTGTGGTGGTGATGCACGGCGGTGTTGCCCAGCAGATCGGCACCCCCGACCAGCTCTACGAGCGTCCGGCCAATCTCTTCGTTGCGGGGTTCATCGGCTCACCCGCGATGAATTTCTTCCCCGCCACACTGACGCCGACCGGACTGACCCTGCCCCTTGGGGAGGTGATGCTGACGCCGGACGTTCAAGAGGTGATCGCCCAGCACCCCAAACCGGAGAACGTCATCGTCGGGGTGCGACCCGAACATCTGGCCGATGCCGCGCTGATCGACGGTTACCAACGCATCCGGGCGCTGACCTTCGAGGTCAAGGTCGACTTGGTCGAATCGTTGGGCGCCGACAAATACCTGTACTTCACCACCACGGGTCCGGCTGTGCACGCGGCTCAGTTGGACGAGCTGGAGGCAGAGGGAGAAGTACACGAAAACCATTTTGTAGCAAGGGTCCCCGCCGAGTCGAAGGCGGCCATCGGGCAGTCGACCGAGTTGGCATTCGACACCACCAAACTCGCCGTCTTCGACGCGGACTCCGGGGTGAACCTGACCAGCTCGCCACCCGCAGCGGAGTGACACAGCCTCTGGACCAAGTGCGCGCGCACCTGCGCGGCTACTTCGCCGACGCGGGGGTTGAGTCCGAGCCCGACTCCGCGCGCGTGACATTCCTGGGCACCGAAACTATTGAGGTGCTCCGATTCCGTTCCGGCACAGACGGGTTGGTGCATTACGTGTCGCTGGGCTGCTCGCGCCATCCGATGGTCGATCCGGCCGAAATTCTCGTCGACCAGTTGCGCGGCCCACGTGCCGAAGTTGTGCTGCGCCTGCGAGATCCCGGGCCGGTCACCGGCATAGCCCGCAGCCTGGCCGTACTGGCGGCCACGCCGGCGGTCGACGGTGTGGTGCTGGCCGCCGACGCGCTGATCGACCTCGGCTCGCCACTTTGGGCGCGGCCATCGGGGAGGGCGCCGTTCACGGCGGTGTTGTTGGGCCGCAGCGACATTCCGGATTTGCAGCTGGAGCCGCCGCGCGACCCGGTGAACTTTTTGTCGGCGACCCCCATCACCGCGACCGAAGCGGCCTGGGTGCGGCTTAAAGGCGCCGAGGCCATGCGGCAGGCATGGCAGAACGATGGCGTGGACGTGCTGGATCCGAATCGCCGAGCGGCACAACCCAACTGACGCAGTACTAGAGCCAGTTTCGCTTTCGGAATTGAAAGTACAAGACCAGGCAGACAGCGGTCATCACGGCGAGCACCGTCGGGTAAGCCCAATGGATGGACAACTCGGGCATGAACTGGAAGTTCATGCCGTAGATGCCGGCGATCATCGTAGGCACCGCGACGATACCGGCCCAGGCCGATATCTTGCGCATATCGGAGTTCTGCTGCATCCCGACCCGGGCCAGTGCGGCCTGCACCAGCGAGTTGAGCATGTCGTCGTAGCTGGCGATCTGGTCGGCCGCCTCATTCTGGTGGTCGGCGACGTCGCGGAGGTAGCGGCGCACCTCTTTGGTGATCAGGTCCTTGCTCTCGGTCTGCATTCGCTGAAACGCGGCAGACAGCGGGCTTACGCATCGGCGTAGTTCAACGACCTCGCGTTTGAGCAGGTAGATCGGTTCGACGTCGAGCGTGCGGCTGGGGGAAAAGGCCACTTCCTCGATGCTGTCGATATCGGATTCCATCAGACTGGTCACCTCGAGGTAGTGGTCCACCACGTGGTCGGCGATGGCGTGCATCACCGCGTACGGGCCCAGCCGCAGCTGCGCGGGGTTGGCATCCATCCGCTTGCGCACGTCCTGCAATCCGCCATGCTCGCCGTGGCGGACCGTGACCACGAAGTTTTTGCCGACGAAGATCATCACCTCGCCGGTTTCGACGATCTCGCGAGCCAGCACCACCGATTCGTGCGGGACGTAATTGACCGTCTTCAAGACAAGAAACAGCGTGTCGTCGTAGCGCTCCAGTTTGGGCCGCTGATGGGCATGCACTGCGTCCTCGACCGCTAACGGGTGCAGTCCGAAAACGTCCGCGACGTCCTGCATCTGGCTCTCGTCCGGCTCGTGCAACCCCACCCAGACAAATGCGTGTTGCCGCTCTTGCGCCTCTTCGCCCTCTTCGCCCTCTTGCCCCCCTTGCCGCTCTTGCGCCGTCAGTTCGATCTCGTGCACCTTGCTGCACGCGTCCGCGTAGGTGAACTTGCCGGGCAGCCGCTCGCCGTCGACATAGACACCGCAGTCGACCAAGGCCTCGTCGGGCGGGTGCGGAACGGGGTGAACATGCGGCTCGTAAACCCAGGGCTTCGCGATGGGTCGTAGTGCCTCGGGCAATGCGTCGAATCCCTGGGCCACCTCAACCTCCTATCGCTGCGCAGGTTCGGCCGAGCGGTGCTCCATGCTACGCGTCCGGGCAGAACATGGCATGAAAAGTGCCTGGCAGCCGCGGGGACATGACGGTTGCCCCGCGGTCCCAGGGGATTCGCACTGGTAATGGACCGGAGGTTTTGGACCGGCAGGGGTGCGCTAGTTTCGACCTAGTTTCTGTTTGGACCGAAACGTTCACGTCCCGACTTTCTCCATAGGAGTAGAAGAAGTGAGTGCAAGTCCTCTGAAGGTCGCCGTCACCGGCGCCGCCGGCCAGATCGGCTACAGCCTGTTGTTCCGCCTGGCCAGCAGTTCGCTGCTGGGGCCCGAGCGCCCGATCGAGCTGCGTCTGCTCGAGATCGAGCCCGCGCTCAAGGCGCTCGAAGGTGTCGTGATGGAACTCGACGACTGCGCGTTCCCACTGCTGGCGGGGGTCGAAATCGGCGCGGATCCGAACAAGGTCTTCGACGGTGTGAACCTGGCGCTGCTCGTCGGCGCTCGGCCGCGTGGACCGGGTATGGAGCGCAGCGACCTGCTGGAGGCCAACGGCGCGATCTTCACCGCGCAGGGCAAGGCACTCAACTCGGTTGCCGCCGACGACATCCGCATCGGCGTCACCGGCAACCCGGCGAACACCAACGCGCTGATCGCGATGTCCAACGCGCCCGACATTCCGCGCGAGCGGTTCTCGGCGCTCACCCGCCTCGACCACAACCGCGCGATCTCGCAGCTGGCCAAGAAGACCGGCGCCGCCGTAACGGACATCAAGAAGATGACGATCTGGGGCAACCACTCGGCCACCCAGTACCCCGACATCTTCCACGCCGAGGTCAAGGGCAAGAACGCGGCCGAGGTCGTCAACGACCAGAACTGGATCGAGAGCGACTTCATCCCCACGGTCGCCAAGCGTGGCGCGGCGATCATCGACGCCCGCGGCGCTTCGTCGGCCGCCTCGGCCGCGTCGGCGACCACCGATGCCGCCCGGGAATGGCTGCTGGGCACCCCGGAGGGCGACTGGGTCTCGATGGCGGTCGTCTCCGATGGTTCGTACGGCGTGCCGGAGGGCCTGATCTCCTCGTTCCCGGTGACCACCAAGGGCGGCAACTGGACCATCGTCACCGGTCTTGAGATTGACGACTTCTCCCGCGGCCGGATCGACAAGTCGACCGCGGAGTTGGCCGACGAGCGCAACGCGGTCACCGGGCTTGGTCTGATCTGAGACGCGGCGATCGCAAGCGCGGCGAAAACGGGCGCAGCGGGTCGCCACCGACAGACCCCGTCGATGGGCCTACTAATGGGTGGTCAGTACCCTGGGGCGCGTGTCCGAATTGCTTGAATCGATACAGACTCGCATCGAGGAGGGCGTCATCACCGACGCGGATATCTTCGAGGCACATGTAGGCGGCAAGCTTTCCGTAGGCCTGACGACTCCGCTGGATACTCAGCGCTCGCTGTCGATCGCATACACCCCGGGCGTGGCGCAAGTCAGCCGTGCGATCGCCGCCGATCACACTCTTGCTGCGCGCTACACCTGGGCGAGCCGGCTGGTGGCCGTGGTCAGCGACGGCAGCGCGGTACTCGGCCTCGGTGACATTGGACCGGCAGCATCGTTGCCCGTGATGGAAGGCAAATGTGGGCTGTTCAAGGAGTTCGCCGGGCTGGACGCGATCCCGATCGTGCTGGACACCAAGGACCCCGACGAGATCGTCGAAACCCTGGTGCGTCTGCGTCCGACGTTCGGCGCGGTGAACCTCGAGGACATCTCCGCGCCGCGCTGCTTCGAGATCGAACGTCGCGCCGTCGACGCGCTGGATTGCCCGGTGATGCACGACGACCAGCACGGCACGGCAATCGTCGTGCTTGCGGCGTTGATGGGTGCCAGCAAGTTGCTGGGCCGTGACATGTCGTCGCTGCGGGTAGTGGTCTCGGGCGCCGGGGCGGCGGGCGTTGCTTGCTCGAAACTTCTTCTCGCAATGGGAATTTCGGATATCACGGTGCTCGACTCGCGCGGCATATTGCATACCGGCCGCGACGATATGAACAGCGTCAAGGCCGATCTGGCGCGCGGCACCAACCCTCGCGGTCTCACCGGCGGCATGGTGGAAACGCTGGAGGGGGCTGACGTGTTCCTCGGGCTGTCGGCGGGTGTGGTTCCCGAAGAACTGATCGCCACGATGGCGCCCGGTGGGATCGTGTTCGCGCTGTCGAATCCAGACCCAGAAATACACCCCGACGTTGCGGCCAAGTACGCGGCGGTGGTGGCTACCGGCCGCAGCGACTTCCCCAACCAGATCAACAACGTACTGGCCTTCCCCGGGCTATTCCGCGGCGCGCTGGACGCCGGGGCACGTCGGATCACCGAGAAGATGATGGTGGCCGCGGCCACGGCGATTCTCTCCGTGGTGAGCGACGACCTGGCACCCGACCGGGTCGTCCCCAGCCCGCTGGACCTGCGCGTCGGGGAAGCGGTGGCCGCTGCGGTGGCTGGCGCTGCAGACAGCCCGGGGTGAGAGCCGGCCGGCTGGTAGCGCCGCTGATCGCCGCCGCACTCGCGCTGGCCGGCTGCGCAGCCCACACCGAGGACCACCGCCCCTCGCACGAGTTGGTGGTTGGATCCGGGCGCGACTCCCAGTCGATGCTGCTGGCCGCCATCTACGTCGCCGCCCTGCGGTCATACGGTTTCGGGGCGCGAACCGAGACCGCCGACGACCCGATGGCGCGACTGGACTCGGGCGCGGTCACCATCGTCCCTGCGTTGACCGGCCAGGTGCTGCAGACCTTGCAGCCCGGCGCAATGCCGCTGTCCGACGCCCAGGTCTACCGCGCGATGATCGCGGCGCTGCCCGAGGGCGTCTTGGCGGGCGACTACACCACGGCCGCCGAAGACAAACCGGTGTTGCTGGTGAGTCAATCCACCGCCAAGGCCTGGGTCGGCACTGACCGCAGCGCGGACCTGAGCGCGCTGTCAAAACACTGTGACGGGCTGATCGTCGGAATCGTCGCCGGCCACCAGGCACCCGCGTCAGTCGGCACCTGCCGGCTGTCCGTCCCGCGCGAATTCGGAGATGACACAACGATGTTCGCCGCGGTGCGGGGCGGACAACTGACCGCGGGTTGGACCACCACCGCCGATCCCGCCATTCCCGGTGACCTTGTTGCGCTAGCCGACGGCAAACCCGCATTGATACAGGCCGAGAATGTGGTGCCGTTGTATCGGCGCAACGCGCTGACGGATCGGCAACTGCTGGCGATCAACGAAGTGGCCGGTGTGCTGGACACCGCGGCCCTGGCCGACATGCGCCGGCAAGTGGCCGGTGGCGCCGACCCGCAGGCGGTGGCCGGCGGGTGGTTAGCGGAACACCCGCTGGGCCGCTGAGGACTACTGCTTGCGCGGTAGCAACCGGGCCAATACCGGGCCGAACACCTGCTGATAGTACGGGCCTGCCACCCGCACCATGAGGTCCAAGACCTTGGCATCCATGCCGACCAGCACCCGAGCCTTCTTCTTGCGAACCGCGTCCAGGATGACCTCGGCGGCTCGCCGCGGACGGGTCCTGGCCAGCCGCTTGTCGAACAGCTTGGCCAGCTCGTCGCGGTCAAGCCCCTCGGCGGCGGTGGCGTTGCGCGCGATCCCGGTCTTGATGCCGCCGGGGTGCACAGTGGTCACCGCCACCGGGTGGCGAGCCAGGATCATCTCCTGTCGCAGCGCCTCGCTGAAGCCCCGGACGGCGAACTTGGCCGCGTTGTACGCCGCCTGCCCCGGCACCGAGAACAACCCGAACACGCTCGAGACATTGATGATGTGGCCGTCCCCGGAGGCGATCACGTACGGCAGAAACGCCTTGGTGCCGTTCACAACGCCCCAATAATCGACGTCCATCACCCGTTCGATGTCCTTGAACTGGCTGACTTCGATGTCGCCGGTGAACGCGATGCCGGCGTTGTTGTAAATCTGGTTGACCTTGCCGAAGTGCTCGTTGACCGCCTCGGCGTAGGCCAGGAAGGCCTCGCGCTCGGTCACGTCGAGTCGGTCGGATTTGACCGGCGCGCCGATTGCCTTCAACTGCTCCTCGGTCTGCGCCAGTCCTTCGAGGTCGACGTCGCTGATCGCCAGCTTGGCACCCGAGCGGCCCAGTTCGATGGCCAGCGCCTGCCCAATACCCGAACCTGCGCCGGTCACCACCGCGACCTTGCCGGCGAATCCCTGCATGAGCACCCTCCCTCGTGTCGGCCCTCGTTGAGGTTAACCGGTACCGGCGGTCCCCGGTACCGGCGGGGTGGGATGGTGAACCTCAGCCGAACGCGGTGTCGATGATCTCCTGCTGCTCGACGGCGTGCACCTTGGACGAACCTGACGAGGGGGCCGACATCGCCCGGCGGGATATGCGCTTGATGCCGGTCAGCTTGTCCGGCAGTAACTCGGGCAGCTCCAGGCCGAACCGGGGCCAGGCACCCTGGTTGGCCGGCTCCTCCTGCACCCAGAAGAACTCGCCGACGTTCGGATAGCGGTCCAGGGTTTCATTGAGCCGGCGTTTAGGCAGCGGCGCGAGCTGCTCGATGCGCACGATCGCCACGTCGTCCCGCTTGTCCTTGGCCTTGCGTGCCGCCAGCTCGTAATAGATCTTCCCGCTGGTCAGCAGAATCCGGGTGACCCTGCTGCGATCCCCGATGCCGTCTTCGTAGGTGGGCTCTTCCAACACCGAGCGGAACTTGATCTCGGTGAAGTCCTTGATGTCGCTGACCGCCGCCTTGTTGCGCAACATCGATTTCGGCGTGAACACGATCAGCGGGCGCTGGATGCCGTCGAGCGCGTGCCGGCGCAACAAGTGGAAGTAGTTCGACGGAGTCGACGGCACCGCAATCGTCATCGAACCCTCCGCCCATAGCTGCAGGAACCGTTCGATCCGTCCCGAGGTGTGGTCGGGCCCCTGCCCCTCATTGCCGTGCGGCAACAGCAGCACCACGTTGGACAACTGTCCCCACTTGGCCTCGCCGGAGCTGATGAACTCGTCGATGATCGACTGCGCGCCGTTGACGAAGTCGCCGAACTGCGCCTCCCATAACACCACGGCGTCCGGGTTGCCCACGGTGTAGCCGTACTCGAAGCCGACCGCCGCGTACTCGGACAGTGGCGAGTCGTAGACCAGGAACTTGCCGCCGGTCGGGCTGCCGTCGAGGTTGGTCGCGAGCAGCTGCAACGGCGTGAATTCCTTGCCGGTGTGGCGATCGATGATCACCGCATGCCGCTGGGAGAAGGTGCCGCGCCGGGTGTCTTGGCCAGACAGCCGCACCAGCTTGCCTTCGGCCACCAGCGACCCCAAAGCCAGCAGCTCGCCGAAGGCCCAGTCGATCTTGCCTTCGTAGGCCATCTCCCGGCGCTTCTCCAGCACGGGCAGCACCCGCGGGTGCACGGAGAAGCCCTCCGGTACCGCCAGGAAGGCGTCGCCGATGCGGGCCAGCAGCGCCTTGTCCACCGCGGTGGACAGCCCCGCGGGAACCAGCTGGTCGGCCTCAACCGATTCGCTGGGCAGCGCGCCGTGCTTCTCCAGGTCGCGAACCTCGTTGAAAACCCGCTCCAGCTGGCCCTGGTAGTCGCGCAGCGCGTCCTCGGCCTCCTTCATCGAGATGTCACCACGGCCGATCAGCGCTTCGGTGTAGCTCTTGCGGGCGCCACGCTTGGTGTCGACGACGTCGTACATGTAGGGGTTCGTCATCGACGGGTCGTCGCCCTCGTTGTGCCCGCGCCGGCGGTAGCACAGCATGTCGATGATGACGTCCTTCCTGAACGTCTGCCGGAAGTCCACGGCCAGCCGCGCCACCCACGCGCACGCTTCCGGGTCGTCGCCGTTGACGTGGAAGATCGGCGCGCCGATCATCTTGGCGACGTCGGTGCAGTACTCGCTGGACCTGGAGAACTCCGGCGCGGTGGTGAAGCCGATTTGGTTGTTGACGATGACGTGAATGGTGCCCCCGACGCGATAACCGGGCAGCAGTGCCATGTTCAACGTCTCGGCGACCACGCCCTGGCCGGCGAAGGCGGCGTCCCCGTGCAGCATCAGCGGCACCACCGAGAAGCCGTCTTCGCCGTCGCCCTTGTCCAGCAGGTCCTCTTTGGCCCGGACCAGACCCTCCAGCACCGGGTCGACGGCTTCCAGGTGTGACGGGTTGGCGGTCAGCGATACCTGAATGTCATTGTCGCCGAACATCTGCAGGTACACACCGGTGGCACCGAGGTGGTACTTGACGTCGCCGGAGCCGTGCGCCTGCGATGGGTTCAGGTTGCCCTCGAACTCGGTGAAGATCTGCGAGTACGGCTTGCCCACGATGTTGGCCAGCACGTTGAGCCGGCCGCGGTGCGGCATCGCGATGACCACTTCGTCCAGGCCGTGCTCGGCGCACTGGTCGATGGCCGCATCCATCAGTGGGATCTGGCTTTCGGCGCCTTCCAGCGAGAACCGCTTCTGCCCGACGTATTTGGTCTGCAGGAAGGTTTCGAAAGCCTCGGCTGCGTTGAGCTTGCTGAGGATGTATTTCTGTTCGGCCACAGTGGGTTTGACGTGTTTGGTCTCGACCCGTTCTTCCAGCCATTGCTGTTGTTCGGGCTCGAGGATGTGGGTGTATTCCACGCCGATGTGGCGGCAGTACGCGTCGCGCAGCAGGCCCAGCACGTCGCGCAGCTTCTTGTACTCGCAACCGGCAAAGCCGTTGACCTTGAACACTCGATCGAGATCCCACAGCGTCAGGCCGTGATTGAGTATTTCGAGATCGGGGTGGCTGCGGAACCGGCTTGTGTCCAAACGCAGCGGGTCGATGTCGGCCATCAGATGGCCGCGGTTGCGGTAGGCCGCGATCAACTCCATGACGCGGGCGTTCTTGTCTACGATCGAGTCCGGGTTGTCGGTGCTCCACCGCACCGGCAGGTACGGGTTGCCCAGCTCGCGGAAGATCTCATCCCAAAAGCCGTCCGAGAGCAGCATTTCGTGCATGGTGCGCAGGAAGTCACCGGATTCCGCGCCCTGGATGATGCGGTGGTCATAGGTCGATGTGAGCGTGATCAGCTTGCCGATACCGAGCTCGGCGATGCGCTCCTCGCTGGCGCCCTGAAACTCGGCGGGGTATTCCATTGCGCCGACACCGATGATGGCGCCCTGGCCGGCCATCAGTCGCGGCACGGAGTGCACGGTGCCGATGGTCCCCGGGTTGGTCAGCGAAATCGTCACGCCGGCAAAGTCTTCGGCGGTCAGCTTGCCGTCGCGGGCGCGACGGACAATGTCCTCGTAGGCAGTGACGAAATGCGCGAATCGCATGCTTTCGCAGCCCTTGATGCCGGCCACCACCAACGAGCGCTTGCCATCTTTACCCTGCAGGTCGATCGCCAGGCCCAGGTTGGTGTGGGCCGGGGTGACCGCGGTGGGCTTGCCGTCGACCTCGGCATAGTGGCGATTCATGTTCGGGAACTTCTTGATCGCCTGCACCAGTGCATAGCCCAGCAAGTGGGTGAAGGAGATCTTGCCGCCCCGATTGCGCTTGAGCTGGTTGTTGATGACGATCCGGTTGTCGATCAGCAGCTTGGCTGGAATGGCCCGGACGCTGGTCGCCGTCGGCACGTCGAGCGACGCCGACATGTTCTTGACGACGGCTGCGGCGGCGCCCCGGAGCACCTGTAACTCGTCCCCCTCGGCCGGCGGGGGAGTAGCGGGTTTGGCCGGTGGCGCGGTTGCCGCGCCGTTGCCGGCTCCGGCACTGCCAGCGGTATCCGCGGGCTTGGCGGGTGCGGAAGTTTCAGCGGGCGGCTCGGCCACTGCGGCCGGCTTCGGTTGTGGGGCGGTCGCAGCCGCCTGTCCGTCAGTGGGGCTCGCGGTCTCCTGGGTTGATTGGGCGGTTGGTTCGGGGTTGTAGTCAACCAGGAACTCGTGCCAGCTCGGATCCACCGACGCCGGGTCGTCGCGGAACTTGCGGTACATTTCCTCGACCAGCCATTCGTTTTGCCCGAATGGTGAACTTATGTTGCTCACGGCGCTGTTCGCCTCAATTCCTTTGTTTTGCAAGCGCATTGCGCGGCGCCTGCGACTTCTTGCGCCTCGGTTGGCGGGGTACTTCACACCGGTGGCGCTCCTCGACGTTTCCGCCCCATAAAGGCTATCGCTTCCCCGGCAATTCGCCAGAGAGATCGTCCAACCGGGGGCTTGGCTGCTAGCCGGCTTCGTGGATTGGCGGCAGCAGGTGCAGGGTGGCCGGCCAGCGCGCCGGCGGGATGCCGAATGCCTGGCGGGCGTTGCGGACGATCTTCTTGCCCACTATGCGATTGCCGGCGGCGCCGACCGCGGCGCCGATGCCGACCGGCAGCATTTTGCCGAACATCAGCGCGCCACGTCGCACCGTGTACCGCTTGACGAAATATTTGAGCATCCGCGTGTTGAATCGCGCCAGCGTCGGCAGCGGCAGCGAGGCCATGCCCTCCGCCAGCCAACCACCGTTGGTGCGCCCAGGTCCGACCAGCTCGCCGATCGCACGCCTACTGTCGTCTCCGACCAGGACGGAAAGCACCAGAGCGCGGCGACGTTCGCGGTGGTCAGCGGGGATGCCGTACACCACGGCGTTTGCCAGCACGAAGACAGCGGTGGCCTCGAGGAAGAACACCGTTTCACCAGCGCCCGCAGACATCGCCGTCAATGTCCCCACCCCGGGGAATGTCGCTGCCGAACCCACCGCAGCACCACTGGCCGTCAACGCGGCCAGATAGCGCTTTTCCAGCTTGGCGACGATCTCAGCCGGGCTCGCGCCGGGGTGGGCCCGCCGCAGTCGCGCCACATAGGCCTGTGCGGCCGGGCCCTGGAGCCGCGAGCTACGCTCGATGACCTGCGCCAATGCTCGCGCGGACGCTTTGGGCCGGCCGTCGGTGGCGGGCAGCGAACCCGGTGCAGACCTACGCTGGGACATGTTCTGGGACCTTTGCTCCGATCTTCTCAAAGTCCAACTCCCTGACCTATTGCGTCGGGCGCACATATTGCCTCTCCTGCGATTGGCGTCTCTTTCAGGCTAACGCGCGTTTTGCTGAACAGGGGCCGGGCGGGAAAGCTTCCACGTTTTCTGCTCCACATTCCGTCCGTGGCTGCGCGGCTAATTGCGCCACCCGGAATAATGCAGGCTGGATACAGGTCGGTGGCGATGCAGGCCGTTTGTAGGCCGCAATACGGACTCAGCCGCGTGCGGGGGTGCATCACACCCGCTCACGGGGTACGCCGATCGACCAGTTCGGGCCAGATGGGCCCGAATAGGACCGGAACGCATCGTCGGGAGCTGAAGCGAGGTGAGTGCATGACCACGGCGACGCCCAGGTGGACCGGGGGAACCCGGCGCGCGGGGCCGGGTCGTGCCGACCTCACCAAGCGCTGGAAATTCACCATCCCGTCAAACTCGCCGCACTCGACAAACCCCTGGAACGCGCTATGGGCGATGATGATCGGCTTCTTCATGATCATGGTCGACTCGACCATCGTCGCGGTCGCCAACCCGACGATCATGGCCGACTTACACACCGGGTACGACACCGTGGTCTGGGTGACCAGCGCCTATCTGCTGGGGTACGCGGTGGTGTTGCTGGTGGCCGGCCGGCTCGGTGACCGGTTCGGCACCAAGAACCTCTATCTGGCCGGTCTTGTGGTGTTCACGACAGCGTCGCTGTGGTGTGGGCTGTCAGGCAGTGCCGCCATGCTGATCACCGCCCGGGTGGTCCAGGGCATCGGTGCCGGGGTGCTCACTCCGCAGACCTTGTCGACGATCACCCGCATCTTCCCGCCGGAGCGGCGCGGTGTTGCGGTCAGCCTGTGGGGGGCTACCGCCGGCGTCGCCACCCTGGTGGGGCCGTTGGCCGGCGGCGCGCTGGTCGACGGGCTGGGTTGGGAGTGGATCTTCTTCGTCAATGTCCCTATCGGCATCCTCGGGCTGGGGATGGCGCTATGGCTGGTGCCGGCGTTGCCGACCCAGGCGCACCGATTCGACCTGGTCGGTGTGGCGCTGTCCGGGGTGGGCATGTTTTTGATCGTCTTCGGGCTGCAACAGGGCCAGGCCGCCCACTGGGAACCATGGATCTGGGCGATAGTCGTCGCCGGCGTCGGCTGCATGTCGGTGTTCGTCTACTGGCAGGCCGTCAACACCCGCGAGCCGCTGATCCCGCTGGACATTTTCGGCGACCGGGACTTCAGCCTCTGCAACGCCGGAGTCGCCATTATCGCGTTCGCGACGACAGCGATGATGCTGCCGCTGATGTTCTACACGCAGGCGGTGTGCGGGCTGTCGCCGACGCGTGCGGCTTTGGTGATCGCACCGATGGCGGTCGCCAACGGGGTGCTCGCGCCGTTCGTCGGCGTGATCGTCGACCGATACCACCCGCGGCCCGTGCTCGGTTTCGGCTTTTCGATGCTGGCAATCGGGCTGACATGGCTTTTGTTTGACATGACCCCGGATACGCCGATCTGGCGGTTGCTGTTGCCGTTCGGCGTCATTGGTGCCGGGAGCGCGTTTGTGTGGTCGCCGTTGACCGCCACCGCGACGCGCAACCTGCCTCCACATCTGGCGGGCGCGGGCTCTGCCGTGTACAACTCGATCCGCCAGCTTGGCGCTGTGCTCGGCAGCGCCGCCATGGCCGCATTTATGACATGGCGGATCAGTGCCGAGATGCCGGCGCGAGGAATCAGCGACGGCGCTTCCGACGGCGCCATCACCGTGCAACTGCCCGAATTCGTACGCGAGCCGTTTTCTGCCGCGATGTCGCAATCGCTGTTGCTGCCTTCGTTCATCGCGTTGTTCGGCATCGTTGCCGCGCTGTTCTTGGTCGGTTTCGCGCCTTCGGCATTGACGGGCAAGCGTCGCGGGCGCACCCGGCGCGGCCACGTGCACCAGGATGACGACCTCGTCGACCACGACTATGATGATGACGATTATGTCGAGTTCATCCTTCGTCGCGAACCGGACATCTGGCCAGCTCCGGGTGTGCCGGCAAGCCCTGCGTACCAACAGGAAGGCGACACCGAACCGCTGGATGAGCGGGTGCAACACCCGCGCCCGGCACCAGCCGGTGCCTGGCACAGCGATCCTGTCGATCCGTCGCACAGCCTGCCCGACGACCCGGCGCCGCGAGCACAACCTGCCGGCTCCGCACACAACGGCTCTCATATCGACAACGAGCGGCGCTTCCGTCCTATCGCCGAGTTTGCACCGGGTCCGTTCGAGTTTGCCCCACCCGACGACTGGATCGCGCTGCCGCCGCAAAGGCACCTGAACGGCTCCGCGGGTCATCAACTCGGCGAAGGCGAGGCGCCGCGAGGCCGGCGCTACCGTCCCGACTTGGACGACGACCCCACCAGCTACGGTCGGCATTCGTCCGGTCGCTAGGCCCAGTCAGCCAGGCGTCATCCGTCTCGAATAGGCTTCGTCAGCGCCAGGAAAGCACCCAAGTCGATCAGACCGGTGGGCGTGGTGGGTAGGTACTCGGTCAGCAGCTCCGAGCGCACGATCACCGCCGCGTACTGCGCCCGGCTGACGGCGACGTTGAGCCGATTCCTGTTGAGCAGGAACGAGATCCCACGTGGCACTTCGTCGACAGATGAGGCCGTCATAGATATGAAGACCACCGGCGCCTGCCCGCCCTGGAACTTGTCAACCGTTCCAATCCTGACTGTTGCCAGACCGGCGGACGTCAGCCGCCGGCGTATCAGCGCCACCTGGGCGTTGTACGGTGCCAGCACCAGCACATCGGAGGCGGCCAGCGGCCTGGTGCCGTGCTCGTCGGTCCACGCAGCCCCGAGCAGTCGCTGGACGCCGGCAAGGATCGCGTCGGCTTCCTCCGGGCTTTCGATCGAGTTTCCTTGGTGGCGAACGGGAAGCACATGCACGCCGGGCTGATACCGGTCGAGGTGGCGCGCGGCTGTGCGCTCGGCGTGGGAATGCAGTCTGCCCTCGTAGGACAGCGCGGAGACGGCGGCGCAGACCGCTGGGTGCATCCGGTACGAGCGGTCCAGGAAGTAGCCGCGTTCATCGGGCAGCGTGCGCTGACCGTCAACCAGCCAATCCAGCGCTGACGTGTCGACTGGCTCCGGATGAGTGCCCTGACTGACCTGCGGCAACTGTTGCGGGTCGCCGAGCAGCAACAGATTGGCGGCCGCCGGTGCCACGGCGATGGTGTTGGCCAAACAGAACTGGCCCGCTTCGTCGATCACCAGTAGATCCAGGCTGCCGTGGGACACCCGATTGGGATTGGCGAAATCCCATGCCGTACCGCCTATCACGCATCCCGGGGTGTTCGCGATGAACGCGGCATATTCGCTGCTGTCGATCTCCTGCCAGCGCGGAGCGTGGTGGTCATACCGCTTCTTGGCGACTCGGCTTGGTTCCAGCCCGGCATCGATCACGGCGTCCAACAGGTTCTCGACTGCGGCGTGCGATTGCGCCACAACACCGATGCGCCAGGAACGTTGGGTGACCAAGCGCTTGATCACCTGGGCGGCGGTGTACGTCTTGCCGGTCCCCGGCGGTCCATGCACCGCGAGGTACGACGAGTCCAGGTCCTGCGCCGCCGCGGTGATGTCGGCGACCGTGTCGGTGCTGCGTGGAAGCGAAGCGCCGCCGCGGGTTCGGGGTGGGTGACGCAGCAGGATGTCGGTCATCGCGGTGTTAGGTAGTTGGGGTAGCCCGGCGGCCACCGCGGCAGCGGTCGATTCGATCGATTCCCGCAGCGCCGTGGTGGGAACGGGTGGCCCGGGGGTGAGCGCGAAGGGTAGTTGGTGAAATGTGTTGCCGTCACTGCCTACTCGCTCAACGATGACCACTTCGGTAGGTACCGCGGGATCGTCGGCCGCGATAACCTCGGCCCGCCCGGCCGCCCGTCGGTCAGGATTGTCGGTCATGCCCGGCGGAGCCGGGGCGTCATAGAGGGCAAACACGTTCGTCATCAGGTCGCCACGTGCCAGCTCGCCGCGCAGCTGCACCCGTCGCTGCTGCTTTCGCGCGCGAGGAGGCATATGCCAGTCAATGCTGACCGACGCGTGATCGGCGACGAAGACGTCGGTGTTGTCCGCCCACTCGTCAACCGGGAAGTTCAGCCGGTCAAAGTGTGCCCACCAGAACGGTTTATCCTCGCGCCGGTGGTAGCCACGCGCCGCAGCCAACAGCGCCACCGCGGTCTGCTCCGCCGTGCGGTCGCCGACGGCGGCATCACCGGCGAACGTCGACAGGGCCACCGCCAGCTGGTCGTGGTCTTCGATGGCGTTGCCGTCACGAACCGGTTGGGCGCCAATCGGTGTGACGCCGGATTCCCAGGCGCGCACCAGTAGCCAGTTGCGCAGTTCCTGAGTCGACCGGCAGTCGTAGTGGTTGTAATCCTCGATCTCCTTGAGCACGGTTGCGGCTTCGTCGGCGCGGCCGGCGTCTTGCAGCTCGCAGTACCGGGCGTAGGAGGTGATCGAATCGGCAGCCGTGGTGACATCACCGGAGCGCAGCTGCGCCCCCATGTAGAGCGGCTCCAGCGCCTTCAAGCCGAACGATTCGGCACCCACACGAATGCTCTTGCGCACCAACGGATATAGGTCAACCAATGTCCCGCTGCGCAGCAACTCGTCGACTTCGTCCTCACCCACTCCGTACCGTCCGGAAAGGCGCAGCAAGGCGGTCTTCTCGTACGGCGCGTAATGGTAGATGTGCATGTTGGGGTGGCGCTTGCGGCGCTTGGCCACCATTGCCAGAAAATCAGCCAGCGCCTTTCGTTCGTCCACCCGGTTATGCGCCCACAACGGTCGGAAGCTGCCCGCGGGCCCGGCTTCCAAGACGCCGAACAGGTATTCCAGCCCCCAGTCGCGGCCATCGGCGGTCCACAGCGGATCACCCTCGAAGTCGAAGAACAGATCACCGGGGTCGGGCTCGGGCAACAGAGCCAGCGGCTGCGGGTCGGCGATCTCGAACTTTGGCACGCCGGCGTCGCGTTGCAGGACTTGCAGTTTGGCCTGGGCGGCCAACTTGCCCAGCGTGCTGGACGCCAGATCGGGTACTGGCCCGGAGTGCTTGGCCAGGTCGGCGACCGTGGTGATCCCGGCGTCAATGAGCTTGTCCCGCTGGCTTATTCGCATGCCAGCGACCAGCAGTAGATCGTCGGTGGCCCGCACCTGTTCTTCGCACAACGGACACCGAAAACATGCCCGCACCCCCTCGCCTTCCCAGCGCACCGCGGTGCCCGCGGCGTAGTGGTCGTCGAGCAGGCGCTGCAAGAGCGTGCGCTGGGATTGGTAGACGGGGATCAGGTCGCAGACGCGATACCGCATGACCGACCCGTCGCCCAGTCGCAGCTCGGCGTCCGGCGCGACCGAGACGCCCAGGCCGGCCAGCGCGTCGGCATAGGCGGCCAACTGCAGCAACGCGGTGACCTTGGGGGAGCGGGCCAACTTGGTGTCAATGAGCCGATATTGCTCACCGTCGGAGACCAGGAAGTCGGCGAATCCGACGAAGCGGCCGTCGAACATCGCGGCCTGATACACGACCGGAGCGCGGTTGGCGATTGCGCGCCGGGTTGCTTCGGCGGCAGCGGCCAGCCCGGCGAGTGTGTATGCCGGACGGCCGATGACCGCGACTCCATCCCCGAACTCCTCGCGGAGTCGGTCGAGCTCGTGTTGTTCATGCCGGTGACCCAGAGCGACCGTGCGTTCGAGCAGTTCGTCCTCCACGGCGACGGCGGGGCCTCGGCCCAGCTTTGCGTCGAAATCCCGCAACAGGGCGTACTCGCAGCGCGCGGCGGCGGCGAGATCCGACGCGCTGTAAACGATGCTGTTGCCGGTGACGAACACAGCAGCAACTGTAGGTGAGGCGTCCGACAGTCCGGCCGTGTCGGCTTAGCGGCCGGCGGTGTTGCCGATGAGCTCGACCGCGTTGCCGTTCCAGTGGAGCCGGACATCGGTGTTCAAGCCGTTGATTCCGCCGGGGTAGGTCAACGCCACCGTGTCGCCGGTGGTTTGCGCGGCGTCAATGCCGTTGAAACCGTAGGTGTCGGGCACTCCCTGCGGGATGAACTGGCCGAGATGGAACAGCACCGCGCGGGTGGTGGGATTGACGGCGTTGGTGTTGGCCTTGATGATCACCGCCGACAGCTGGGCGCATTGGTTGTAGTTACCGGCCAGCGGCTCCGGGTTCCAGGGCTGCGCACTGCGCGGATCGCGAGGCAGCTCGGAGACCACTTTTGCGATGGTGGATGACGCCAGATTGACCGCGCACGGGTCGGCTGGCGCGGTGCTGCTGGGCAGGGCAGCGGCGCCGGACGGCTGGCCGGGTGTGCTGCCGGGTGCAGCGGAGGTAGCGGTCGAAGTGGCCGTCGCCTGGGGGGTCTTTGCGACCGTGGAGTCTCCCGAACCGCAGCCGGTCACCGTCGCGCCGATCAACACCGCAACGGACAGCGCACACAGTGGCTCGGCACGGCACGCTTGCGACCACACATCGCGCACCGTACCGTTTTCCGGCTCGCGGGTGTGGCAGGCGTGCCGTGACCCGCCGCGCTCAGCTCCGCTGAGCTCGCGATCACCACGGCGCTATCACGTGCCGTGACCCGCCGCGCTCAGCTCCGCTGAGCTCGCGATCACCACGGCGCTATCCGGTGGTGACCCGCCGCGCTCAGCTCCGCTGAGCTCGCGATCACCACTAGACTCCATGGGCGATGACCCTCCCGGATGGTTCGCCTGTAGCGGCCTCTACCACGTTTGCCGAGCTGCAGATTCATCCCGCAGTCTTGCGGGCGACCGCCGACGTCGGCTATGAGTCACCGACCGCTATCCAGGCGGCGACGATTCCGGCACTGATGGCGGGTTCCGACGTGGTGGGACTGGCGCAGACCGGCACCGGCAAGACGGCGGCGTTCGCGATCCCGATCCTGTCCAAGATCGATGTCACCAGCAACGCGACCCAGGCCCTGGTGCTGGCGCCCACTCGGGAGCTGGCGCTGCAGGTGGCCGAGGCGTTCAGCCGCTACGGGGCTCATCGGCCCCAGATCAACGTCCTGTCGATCTACGGCGGGTCGTCATACAGCGTGCAACTGGCCGGACTCAGACGCGGGGCGCAGGTGGTGGTCGGCACCCCCGGTCGGATCATCGACCATCTCGAACGCGGCACGCTCGACCTATCGCGAGTGGACTACCTGGTGCTCGACGAGGCCGACGAGATGCTCACCATGGGCTTCGCCGAGGACGTCGAGCGCATCCTGTCCGAAACCCCGGAATACAAACAGGTCGCTCTGTTCTCGGCGACCATGCCGCCGCCGATCCGCAAGCTCACGGCCAAGTACCTGCACGATCCGCTGGAAGTCACCACAAAAGCGAAAACCGCCACAGCCGACAACATTTCGCAGCGCTACATCCAGGTTGCCGGGCCGCGCAAAATGGACGCACTCACCCGTGTCCTCGAGGTGGAGCCATTCGAGGCCATGATCGTCTTCGTGCGCACCAAACAAGCGACCGAGGAGGTCGCCGAAAAGCTACGTGCCCGAGGGTTTTCCGCGGCCGCCATCAACGGCGATATCCCGCAAGCGCAGCGTGAGCGGACCATAGCCGCACTGAGAGACGGCGGTATCGACATCCTGGTCGCCACCGATGTGGCCGCGCGCGGGCTGGACGTGGAGCGGATATCGCATGTGCTCAACCACGACATCCCACACGACACCGAGTCCTACGTACACCGCATCGGACGCACCGGAAGGGCCGGGCGTTCCGGAACCGCGCTGTTGTTCGTCGCCCCCCGCGAGCGCCACCTGCTGAAGGCGATCGAAAAGGCAACGCGGCAAACGCTCACCGAGGCCGAGTTGCCCACCGTCGAGGACGTCAATTCGCAGCGCGTAGCGAACTTCGCCGATTCCATAACCCGCGCGCTCGGCGGTCCGGGAACCGAACTGTTCCGGAAGCTGGTCGAGGACTACGAACGCGAGCATGATGTCCCGATGGCTGACATTGCCGCGGCGCTGGCGTTGCAGTCCCGTGACGGCGAGGAGTTCCTGATGGCGCCCGAACCGCCGCCAGAGCGGCGCCGCAGCGACGAGCATCGGGATCGCCGCGAGAAGTCAAGGCACATGCGGACCTTCACCACCTACCGCATTTCCGTGGGCAAGCGACACAAGATCGGTCCGGGCGCGATCGTGGGCGCAATTGCCAACGAGGGCGGTCTGCATCGCAGCGATTTCGGCCACATCGCCATCGGGCCGGATTTCTCGCTGGTGGAGCTACCGGCCAAACTGCCCCGCGCGACACTCAAAAAGCTTGAGCGCACACGCATCTCGGGCGTGCTCATCGACCTTCGGCCGGACCGTTCATCCGACAAGCCCCCCGAAAAAGCCCGCCGCAGTACTCAATCGGGGAGCGGCAAACCACGCAGAAAACGTGCCGGATGACCCTGTCCGAGGAAAGAGACGCCCAGGGGGGACTCGAGCAGGTGTCTCACGTGGACCGGGTCGCGTCGCTGACCGGCATCCGCGCCGTCGCCGCAATCCTGGTCGTCGGCACCCACGCCGCT
>Ga0210393_10000993_pt1 | contig 24473 bp, 24 predicted proteins | sample IncBWC27OmetaG_FD_160068 | JGI IMG/M metagenome (GOLD analysis project Ga0210393, IMG submission 160068) | Forest soil microbial communities from Barre Woods Harvard Forest LTER site, Petersham, Massachusetts, United States - Inc-BW-C-27-O ... | reverse complement strand
GGCCGGAACGGCGGCGGCCGCGAGGATTGGCGCACCGAGAGATATCATCAGAGTTCTAAAGTTCATCGTTGAAGCCTAGCGGGTTTTACGGGCGCTCGCCCGCCATTGCATGATCACCAGGGCGCTTCCGACCATGCCCCCCAAGTGCGCGAAATGCGCAATGCCCGACAGTGTTCCGGTAACACCCAGGAAAAGCTCGATGCCCGCATAGATCGTGGCAAACAGCCAAGCCGGCATTGGAATCGGCGGAATCAAAGGCACGACTTTGCGATGCGGAAACATTGCCGCGTACGCCAGCAGCAGACCGAACACACCGCCCGACGCCCCCAGGGTTGGCCCGTACGGGACCGCGGCGACAAACGGAACCAGCAATTGCGCCAGCGCCGCCGTTACCACCGAAGCGAAGTAACAGGCCAGCAATCGCGCGGGACCGACATAACGCTCGATCTCCGCGCCGAACATCCACAGCCCAAGCATGTTGAAGCCCAGGTGAGAGATGTTACGGGTGTCATGCAGAAAGGAATAAGTGACGATCTGCCAAGGCCGGAAGAACACGTGACCTTCGAAAGGCTGCAGCGGCCACAAGGCCAGCAAATCTCCCAGCTGCTCAGGACGAGCAAGCTGCAGCAGGTAGATCAGCACGTTGACGCCGATCAGAGTGAGTACTGCGGTAATTTTCATATGAGACGCATATTCTAACGCGTCATGAGCGCGCCTCCGCTGAAAACCGTATTTCTGGATTACAACACCGTCTCGGATGGCGACCTGGACCTCGAAGCGCTGCGCGAGGCGGCGGGCGATCTGATCGTGTACGACTCGAGCGAGACGCAAATTGCCGAACGCATTCGCGACGCGGATATCGTGCTGCTGAACAAGCTCGAACTGACTCGCGAGATCTTGTCCGGCGCGCCGCGTTTGAAACTGGTGGCGCTGGCCGCCACCGGCACCAACAACGTGGATCTCTCCGCCGCGCGCGAACGCGGAATCGCGGTCTGCAATGTGCGCGCCTACTGCACCGCCTCGGTGGTCCAGCACGTGTGGGGACTGATCTTGAGCCTGACCCAACATGTCTATGAATTTTCGCGCCTCTCCAAGGACGGGTCATGGGCGAAGGACGACGCCGGCGCGGTGTTGACTCACCCCATTCGCGAACTGCAAGGCCGCATCTTCGGCGTGGTCGGTTGGGGCGAACTCGGCCGCGGCGTGGCGCGCATTGCCGAGGCCTTCAGCATGCAGGTCAGAATCGCCAATCGGCCGGGGAGCGCGCCGCAATCCGGTCGTGTGCCGCTCGATGAGCTGCTGGCCATCGCAGACATTGTCTCCCTGCATTGTCCGCTCAATGATGCAACGCGCGGTCTCATCGGTGCACGCGAACTTCAGCTCATGAAGCCCGACGCACTGCTGGTCAATACGGCGCGCGGTGCATTGATTGACGGCACGGCGCTGGCCGCCGCCCTCAAGGCGGGCCGACTCGGCGGCGCCGGCATCGATGTCCTGCCGCAAGAGCCGCCGGTGCCTGGCGAGCCGCTCCTGGACGGCCAAATCCCTAACCTATTGCTGACGCCTCACGTCGCCTGGGCGGCGCGTGAAGCGCGGCAGCGCTGCATCGACGAGATGGCGGCGAATATCCGCGATTTCCGCAGCGGCGGGCGGCGCGGCCGCGTGGTTTAGGAGCATCTCTCCCAGCGGCGCGCTACCCGCGCTACGCGTCTATTAGGAATCAGCCTCGCGCGGCTTTCTTTTCGCGCTTGGCGGCGCGCTTCTCCTCCAGCGTCTTGGTCGGCTTCTTCTTGTCTTCCTTCTTACGATCCATACCTTTACCCATGATTCACTCCTCTAGGTTGGGGTTTTGACATCAATCCTTGGTGCGCCGGCGCGCCGCGATCTTCGGCTTGGCCGGTCGCGCCTCGCGACGAACCGCCCCGGGGTGACGCCCGAGCGTCGCGCGTGGCGGTTTCGGAGGCTTCTCAGCTATGCGGCTGATGCGCAGTTCGCGCCCTGCCACGCGTACCTTCTGCAATTGCTTAAATATGTCCTTCGGCATGCCCTCCGGCAAGTCCACGTAGCTGTGGTCTTCGCGAATGTCCACCCGCCCGATGTGCACGCCCTCGATGTCCGCTTCGTTGGCGATCGCACCGACGATGTTTCCGGGCTTGATCCCATGTACGGACCCGACTTCGATGCGAAAAGTTTCCATTTGTGCAGGACCCGACTTGCGGGGACGCTCCTCGCGACGCGAATCCCTCTCTCGGCTGGGCTCACGCGTCGCGGGCAACTCGTGTGCCGCGGGCCGTATGTGCGCCGCGGGCCGTTCGTGCGCCGCGGGCCGTTCGTGCGCCGCGGGCCGCTCGCGCGGAGCACCGCGCGTTTCTTCCCGGTGCGGTTCGCGCTCATGAGGCGAGTGCGCACCCGCCGGCCGCTCCGCCTTCTGCGCCAGCAGCAACGGGGTAGACCCTTGCGACAGGCTCGCGAGCGCGGCTGCGATGTCGATCAAGGTCATGCCGGATTCTGTTTCGAGCTGCTCCAACACCGGCCGGTAAAGATTGCCATCGCCTTTGGCGATGGTCTCGGTAATGCGCTGCTTGAACTTGGCGATTCGCAGGGTATTGACGGCATCGACGCTCGGCAGGTTCATGGGCTCGATCACTTGCCGCGTGGCACGCTCGATCGCGCGCAGCATGTTGCGCTCGCGGGGTGCGATGAACAGGATGGCCTCGCCCTTGCGACCCGCTCGGCCCGTCCGGCCGATGCGATGCACATACGATTCGGTGTCGTAGGGCACATCATAGTTCACTACGTGGCTGATGCGATCCACATCGAGCCCACGGGCCGCCACATCGGTGGCGACGAGGATGTCGATCTGCCCGGCTTTCAACCGTGCGACCGTCCGCTCGCGCAGCGGCTGGGCGATATCGCCGTTCAAGGGCGCGGCCGCGAAACCCCGTGCCTCGAGTTTCTCCGCCAGCTCCGCCGTGGCCTGCTTGGTGCGCGTGAACACCAGCATGCCATCGAATGTTTCCGCCTCCAGGATGCGCGTGAGCGCATCCAGCTTGTGCATGCCGCTCACCATCCAGTAGCGCTGGCGGATATTGGTTGCCGTGCTGGTCTTGCTCTTGATCGTGACTTCCACCGGCGTGCGCAAGTGCTTCGCCGCGATCCGGCGTATGGGCGAAGGGATGGTCGCGGAGAACAACGCCACTTGGCGCTGCGGCGGTGTCTGCTCGAGGACGCTTTCCACGGCGTCGATGAAGCCCATGCGCAGCATTTCATCAGCCTCGTCCAGCACCAACAAGGTCAAACCCGACAGCTTCAAGGTGCCCCGATTCATGTGATCGATGACGCGGCCGGGCGTGCCGACGACAACATGCACGCCGCGCCGCAATGCGTTCAGCTGCGGCTGATAACTCTGGCCGCCATAAATGGGCAGCACGTGGAACCCTTTCAAATGCGCGGCATAGCGCAGAAACGCTTCCGATACCTGCAGCGCCAATTCGCGGGTCGGAACCAGCACCAGCACCTGGGGCTCGTGGCGTGCCAGATCGATTTTCGTGAGCGCCGGAAGCGCGAATGCCGCGGTTTTGCCGGTACCGGTCTGTGCCTGACCGAGCATGTCCTTGCCCGACAGCAGCACCGGGATGGTTTGGGCTTGAATCGGCGAGGGCGACTCATAGCCGACATCGGCAAGCGCCAGCAGCACCTCTTCCGACAGGCCTAAGTCGCGGAAGCTCGCGCTGTTTTCAATCGAGTCTACCGGGACTGCGCTCATGGGAAATGCCGTAAGGTTTGGAAGCGCAAGTCTAGCGGTTTGACCGCGTATTGCTACCATAGTCGCCATGGGACGCATATTTGAAGTCAGAAAACACGCCATGTTCGCTCGCTGGAACCGCATGGCCAAGCAATTCACTCGGGTGGCCAAAGACATCGCGATGGCCGTGCATGCCGGAGGCCCCGATCCCGCATCGAACCCGACGCTGCGCCGCGTGCTGCAAAATGCCCGCGCGGTCAACATGCCGAAGGACAAGACGGATGCTGCCATTCGCCGGGCCTCTGGCAAAGATGCGGCCAACTATGCGGAGATACTCTACGAAGGCTACGCGCCCCACGGCGTTGCCCTGCTGGTGGAAACCGCCACCGACAATCCCACCCGCACCGTCGCTTCGTTGCGCAACATTTTCATGAAGGGCGCGGGAAATATGGGAACCACGGGCAGCGTCAGCTTTTTATTCAAAAAAATGGGCGTATTTCGTGTCGATCCGTCTCACGTCAAGGATCACGACGAGCTCGAATTGGATCTCATTGACTACGGCCTCGAGGAAATGGGCGACAGCACCGGTGACAAGGGCGAACCGCAATTGGTGATCCGCGGTGCGTTCAATGACTTCGGCAAACTGCAGGAAGCGTTGGAGCGCCGCGGCATTACGCCCTTGTCCGCCGAGCATGAATACATTTGCGCCGTGCCGATCGAATTGCCGGAGGATCAAGCAAAGGAAGTGCTGGAGCTGATTGACAAGCTCGAGCAGGACGACGACGTGCAAAAGGTCTTCCACTCCCTGGCGTGACCGGCCGACGCCGTTTTTAAGTCGCGGCGCGCCCCGGCGCGTGTTTGACTGCTTCAGCCGGCGCCTCGGCCGGCCCTTGCTTTGGCGCCTTAAGGTTTATTCATCCTGTCATCGCTCCTGTTGCTGCCGCGTTTGACTACCTGAGAGCAAGAAACCTTTAGGAGGATGTCATGCGTAAGCTATTTATGTTATTGATTCCTATGAGTATTATTGCGATGAGCGGCTGTGTGGTGGCGCCCTATGGTTATCACCGCGGCTACTACGGTCCGCGCGTGGCGGTCATCGCCCCGGCACCCGTCGTCGTGGTCCGGCCGTAACGCCGCTGCTTAAGATGAATGCAACCAAGCGATGGCGGACGGGTGAGATAATGGGCCGATGGCAACTCACCCGTTCCGCATCGTCAATGTGTTCACTCAGGCGCAGGCCCCATTTACCGGCAACCCGCTGTGTGTATTTGAAAGTGGCGGCGGCTTAAGCAGCGACGAAATGCAAGCGCTGGCGCGCCAGTTCAACCTTTCGGAAACCACCTTTATTCTGCCTTCCACCCGCGCCAACGCGCGCGTGCGAATCTTCACACCCGCCTATGAAATGGCTTTCGCCGGTCATCCTACGCTCGGCACGGCCCACGTTTGCCGCGCGCTGAAATTGGGCGAGGATTCGCTGGTTCTGGAGATGCAGGCGGGCCTCATACCGGTGCGCGCCAGCGGCGATCGCTGGACTTTGAGCGCCTTGGGGGCCAGCTCGCGCGAGTTGGATGTATCGCGCGACGTCCTCGCCGCGGCGCTGGGACTGAAGACAGCCGACATCGGCGAGCGGCCGCTGTGGGTCAAGGCGGGTAAGGAACAACTGGTGGTGCCGCTCACCTCAACGGATGCCGTGCGCCGCGCAGTGCCGTCCGCTTCCGCGATGGCAAAGATCGTGAGCGAAGACGGCCAGAGCATGGCCTATGTGTTTTGCCTGAGCGGTATGGCCGCGGGCGGCCGCGAACAAGCCCTGGCGCGATTCTTCTTTCCGGCCGGCGGCGCCATTCTCGAAGATCCCGCCACCGGATCGGCCACCGCCAATTTCGGCGCATGGTGTCTTACGATGCGGCGAGCGCTGCCGATTCAGCTGCAGATTTCGCAGGGAGAATTCGTTGGCCGGCCTTCCACGCTGTTGCTCGACGTGAACCGCGAGGCACAAGTTTTGGTCGGCGGCGACGTACTCGAGGTCGGCCGAGGCAGCATCACTCTTTGACGGCCGGGGCGCCCACCGGCGCGGTGATGATATCGCTCGCCCAGTGAATCACGGGCTTGAGCCGCGGCGAGACCATGTCGAGCGCGGTTTCAAACCTCACCCAGCGCGCCTCCTGGTGTTCCGGAAACCCCAGTTCTGGATTGATCGGCAAGTGCACCTGCGTTTCGTTGCTGCGTGCCAGGTAGTACCGGGAGATCTTTCCCTTGTTATAGGGGCCCGTGTCCATGTAGTTCTGGCCCCAGTCGAACGCCAGATTCACCAGCGTCGTCTCCTCTTTCACTTCGCGCACGGCCGCATCCAGCGGTTGTTCGCCCGGCTCGACCAAGCCTTTCGGGAAATCCCAATTTTTATAAGCGCGCAACAACAGGTATTGCACGGCGCTCGGCGCTACGTGGACCACCACGACCCCCGCGGAAAATCGGCGTGAATGCCCAGTTCCCGGCGTCATCACGCAGCCGCTGACAGAGGCGAGCGAATGAGATGATCGAAGGCACTCAAGGAAGCCTTGGCACCTTCGCCCACTGCAATGACAATTTGCTTGTAGGGTACGACGGTACAATCGCCGGCGGCGAACACCCCCGGCACCGAGGTTCCGCCACGCGCATCGACTTCCACTTCGCCGCGCGGCGACAGCTTGACCGTTCCCTTCAGCCAATCGGTGTTGGGAATCAGGCCGATTTGCACGAATACCCCGGCGAGCTCCAGGTCGCGTAACTCGCCGCTGGCGCGGTCCTTGTACTTGAGCCCGATGACGCGCTGACCGTCGCCGACTACTTCGGTGGTCTGTGCTCCGGTAATGACGGCGACATTCGGCAAGCTGAACAGCTTGCGTGTCAGAATCGCATCCGCGCGCAGTTGCGGATCGAACTCAATCAGGGTGACATGACTCACCAACCCCGCAAGATCGATGGCGGCTTCGACGCCGGAATTCCCGCCGCCGATCACCGCCACCCGCTTTCCCTTGAACAGCGGACCGTCGCAGTGCGGACAGTACGCGACACCGCGATTGCGGTATTCGCGCTCGCCGGGCACATTGATCTCGCGCCAGCGCGCACCCGTCGCGATCACCACGGATCGGGCCTTGAGCGACGCGCCGCCACTCAACTTCACTTCAATCAGATCGCCGGGTATCAGTGCTTCCGCATGCTGTAGATTCATCACGTCCACATCGTAGGTAGTGACATGCTGTTCGAATCCCGAGGCAAGCTTATGGCCTTGGGTCTCTTTCACTGAAATAAAATTCTCAATGCCGACCGTGTCGAGCAGCTGGCCGCCCAGGCGTTCCGCAGCGATGCCGGTGCGAATGCCTTTGCGCGCCGCGTAGATCGCGGCTGCCGCCCCGGCGGGACCACCGCCGACCACCAGCACGTCATAAGGCGCCTTCGCATTGAGTTTCTCGGTCTCACGTTTGGCCGCGCCCGAATCAAGTTTATGAATGATTTCGGCCAGCTCCATGCGTCCCTGGCCGAAGGGTTCGCCATTGAGGAAAACCGCAGGCACGGCCATCACTTCGCGGCGCGTGACTTCGTCCTGAAACACCGCACCATCGATCATGGTGTGACGGATCTTCGGATTGAGCGCCGCCATGGCGTTCAACGCCTGCACCACGTCCGGGCAGCTTTGGCAGGTCAGAGAAACAAAAGTCTCGAAGTTGTAATCGCCGTCCAGATCTTTGATCTGCTCCACGACCGGCTCGTCGATCTTCGGCGGGTAGCCGCCGGTCTGCAGCAGCGCCAGCACGAGCGAGGTGAATTCGTGACCCATCGGCACGCCCGCGAATCGGACCTGCGCCTCGGCGCCGGGCCGCCGCAAAGCGAACGAGGGTTTAATTTGAGTATCGTCGCGCTGCGCATCGATCCGCACCAAGCCCGATACGGACTCGATGTCGTTCAGCAGGTCGAGCATTTCCTGCGATTTCTCGCTGTCGTCCAGCGATGCGACGATTTCCACGGGCTGCGAAATGCGCTCCAGGTAGCCCTGTAACTGCGATTTAAGATTGCTGTCGAGCATGCTGTGCTCCCGTGTCCTCTTTTGTGGGCCGGCGTTCAATTCTGCCCGGCGTAATCTTGGCCCCGGCGCATGCCGGGGCCAGGAGAATTGCCGCCAAATCTTGCCGACCCAGTCCTTACCAACCTAGATCTTGCCGACCAGGTCGAGCGAGGGCTTCAGCGTTTCCGAGCCCGGGGTCCACTTCGCGGGGCACACTTCGCCCGGATGAGAAGCGACGTATTGGGCCGCTTTGACCTTGCGCAACAATTCCTTCGCGTCGCGGCCGATACCGTTGTCATGGACCTCCATGACTTTGATCTTGCCTTCCGGATCGATCACAAAAGTGCCGCGATACGCCAGGCCCTGTTCCTCGATCAGCACTTCGAAATTGCGCGCGAGCGTCGCGGTGGGATCGCCGACCAACGGATACTGCACCTTCTTGATGGTGTCCGAGGTGTCGTGCCACGCCTTGTGCGCGAAATGCGTGTCGGTCGATACGCCGTACACTTCCACGCCCAGTTTCTTGAATTCGGCATAGTTGTCGGCGAGGTCGCCGAGTTCGGTGGGGCATACGAAGGTGAAATCCGCGGGGTAGAACACGAACACGGACCACTTGCCCTTGAGCGTTTCGTTCGTCACCGGGACGAATTTGCCATTGTGATAAGCCGTAGCCTTGAACGGCTTGATTTCAGTATTGATCAGAGACATGCAGAACTCCTCAGACAGGTTTTGAAGCTTTAGTCCGCTCATCTTAGCAGCCGAATCACCATTTATTGAATTGATTATAATCATTGTTTTGATAGACTGTATCTATGGGTGCGGGGCAATGAATCTCAAGGATCTCAAATATCTGGTGGCTTTGGCCGATACCGGTCACTTCGGCAAGGCGGCTGAGCGCACGTTCGTCAGCCAACCGACCTTGTCGGCGCAACTGAAGAAACTGGAAGAATACTTGGGCGTCAAATTGGTGGAACGCCAGCCGAAAAACGCGCAGCTCACCGAAGTCGGCAGGCAGATCGTGGTGCGCGCGCGGCGCATGTTGGATGAAAGCGATGAAATTATCGCGCTGGCGCGCAGCAATACCGACCCCTTCGCCGGCAAGCTCAAGGTTGGGCTGATTCCGACGATCGGGCCATATCTGCTGCCCCGCATCATGCCAAAGATCCGTAAGGCGGTGCCGCAACTCGGGCTCATGCTCTACGAATACCAAACCGAGGCGCTCCTGAAGCGCCTGCGCGACGGGGAGATCGACGTAGGCGTAATGGCCCTCCCGGTGCTGCAAGACGGGCTGGAGGCGCGTGCGCTGTACCAAGAGTCCTTTACCGTGGCGCTTCCCACGCATCATCCGCTCGCCGCCAAAAACAGCATCCGGGTGGCCGACCTCAAGGGCCAGACCCTGCTCTTACTGGAGGATGGCCATTGCCTGCGCGACCAGGCGCTGGAGGTATGCAGCCGGGTCGATGTGCGCGAGGCCGAGGATTATCGCGCCACCAGTCTCGAGACCCTGCGGCAAATGGTGGTCGCGGGACTGGGGATTACTTTGCTTCCGGAAATGGCGGTCGAATCGCCTTATGGATCGCAGCGCGGCCTCGCCATTCGGCCTTTCGCCAATCCCATGCCTTCGCGCACCGTCGGGGCCGTGTGGCGCAAGTCGAGCACCCGCGAGGCCGCCATTGGGGCGGTCTGCGATGCGATGGCAGGCGTCATGGCTAAGGGCAACGGCGCGGCGAGAAACGGCGTCCCGGCGAAAAAAAGCTAACAGCCCTGCTGGGGTATTCCCCCGAGCGCCAATTCGTGACGGCGGTCTCAGCCCCGCGACGCCGGCTTAGCCATATGCCGATCATTTCACATATTGCGCAGCGCCGACCCGGCAAAATAGCCTGATTAGGAAATTTTTGCCATGAACGCCCGCACCATCGCACCAGGAAAACCAGCTGCAAAGCCGGCGCCAATTTCGCCGCGCTTCGATAGAAAATTCATCGAAGATCACAAGCTCATCGAGCGCTATCTGGAAAACAAGTTGCCCTTCAAGGGCGCGCGCGATCTCGAACAGTGGTGCCACGCCCATCCCGATTATTTGAATGAGCTGAAGCTTTCCGAGCGCGCCCACGCCAGCCTCAAGCTGCTGGAAGCCAGCGGTCGGCCGCAGGATCTGGGCGAGCCAAAGCCGCCCTGGTGGAAGAGCATTTATTTGCTGATCGGCTTGGCGGCGTTGGCCTTCATATGCCTGGTGGCCGCATGGTCCCTCGCGGGAAAATATGCATCACTCCAGGCAAAGCTCGAAGACACCAAGCGCGTGATCAGTCAAGGGCCGTTGGTGCAGCCCGCCACCGAAAAGGCCATCTATATCACTCCCGATCATGCGCCGGGCATCGACCACGCGCGCATAAAACTCAGTCGCGCTGCGCCGCTATTGATGGACGTGCACATTGATCTTGGCTACACGCAAAAACTTCTGCAATTTCGCTTGTTCGTCGACAAGCAGGACCAGGGCCGCGCATTGGTGCTCAACAACTTGCTGAAGGATTCCAACGGCGAGCTGCGCGTGACTCTCAATTCCACCGGCCTCTCGGCCGGCATCTATACAGTACGAATCGAGGCACTGCCGCCGCGCGGCATTCCGATTCCCATCGGCTGGCTGATTCTCGAGGTGACCTGATCACTCGTCTCGCAACGTGACGATGGGCGGCGTATTGATCACGCTGCGCGTTGCCAGCGTTCCGCTCAGGCCGACAAGAACGGTGCCGCACAGCAGGCCCGCAACCCACACCAACGGATCGAGCGTGTACTGTAGCGAGAAAAGCCGCTCCGCCAAAATCCAGCCGATTCCGGTGGCGCCGAAGGCCGCCAAAGTGCCGGAGAGAAATCCCAAGGCCGAAAATTCGGCGGCGACGCCCTGCAGCACCGTGCCGCGGCTCGCGCCCAAGGTCCGCAGCATCGCGCTCTCATAACGTCGCTCATCCCGGGTCGATTGCACCGCCGCCAACAACACGACGATTCCGGCGGCGAGCGTGAATAGAAACACGTATTGCACGGCCAGCGAAGCGCGGTCCATGATGTCGCGGATCTGCTTGAGAATCGCGTCCACATCGAAAACCGAAATCGTCGGGAATTGGCGCACCAGATCGGCCAGCGCCGGCCGTTGCGTGGGCGTGAGGTAGAGACTGGTCATGTAAGTTCCCGCTGCGCCGTCGAGCAGGCCGGGCGGAAACACCAGAAAGAAATTCGGCCGGAAACTATCCCAGCGTATTTTCCGGATGCTGGCGACCTGCACCGTCAGGGGTTCTCCGGCCACATCGAAGCTAAGCTTGTCGCCCACCGTCAAATGCAGGCCCTCCGCATACTCCGACGATATCGAGACCAACGGTTTGCCGGCATCGGCGGCGGTCCACCATCGGCCTGTGACCAGCTGATTGTCCTCCATCATATTGGCCGACCAAGTCAGATTTTGCTCCCGCTCGGCAAAGCCGCGCCCCGAATCGCCGCGCAGCTTGAGCGATTGCGGCGGCTCGCCGTTGATGGCGGTAATCCGGGCTCGCACCATGGGGTACATCTGCGGCGCTCCGAAACCGTGTGCGGTCAGAAACTCCTGCAGGGCCTGGCGTTGTTCGGGGCGAATGTTGAGCAAAAAATTGTTGGGGACATCATTCGGCAGGCTACGACGCCAATCGGCCAACAGATCGCCGCGGACCACCGCCAGCAACAACAGCACCATCAAGCCTAAACCGAAGGCGACGATCTGCACTACGCTGCCGGTGCCGCGGCGCGACACATTCGCCAGACCGTAGCGCCACGCCACGCCGACGCCACCGCGCAGCCGGCTCGTCAGCCTCACCAAACCGTAGCCCGCCAGCGTCAGCACCACACCGACGGCCAGCACGCCGGCGAGCACGCTCAACACCAGCTCGGTGTCCCGCACCATGCTCCACAGAATGGCGAACAGTGCCGCGAGCGCCAGCAGATAACTCACGCCGTAGCGCAGCGGCGGCGCGGTCACGGTCTTGCGCAGCACCCGCGCCGGCGGCGTATTTTTTAACTGCAGCAACGGCGGCAGCGCGAAGCCGATGAGCATGGCCAGCACCGTCACCAGAGCGATGGGCAGCGGCGCCAATGAAGCCGCCGGAAGGTCATTGGGGATGAGACTCTTCAGCAGCAAGACCAATCCCGATTGCGCCAGGTAGCCGAGCGCCGTGCCGATGGCAACCGCAAATAGAGCCAGCAGCGTCAATTCGATGATGGAAATTGCCAGCACGAATCGCTGCGCAGCGCCCATGCACTTCATCAAGGCAACGGCGTCGATGTGACGCGCCGCATAGCGTCGCGCGCCCATGACCACCGCCACGGCCGCCAGCAGCACCGAAGCGAGGCTGGCAAGGTTGAGAAATCGAGTGGCGCGGTCGATGGCGGAATTCAATTGCCGGCTGGATTCCTCAACATCCCGCAGCCGTTCGCCGGGTGCCTTGGTCTGACTCAAGTACTCGCGGAAACCCGCCACCGCCGGCGGCGCGCCCGCGAACAGCGCTGCGTATGTGGCCCGGCTGCCGGGCTGGATGAGCTGCGTCGCTTCGATATCTTCGTAGTTGAGCAAGGCCGCGGGCGCGAGATTGACGAAACCCGTGCCTTGATCCGGCCGATAGTCGAGAACTTCGGTCACGCGGAAGGACGCCTCGCCGATGCGCAGCATCGAGCCGAGTTCCAGTTTCAGCTGCGCAATGATGCGTGCATCGATCCACACCTCGCCGCGGCCGGGAATTTTGTCGGTGCTTCTCGGGGTGCCGAATGGCGCATCCGCGATGCGCAAGTGCCCGCGCAAAGGATAATTGCCGGTCACGGCGTTGAGTGCCGCGAGCTGGCTCAAGTCGCCGCTGAAAATCGCCGTGGGAAAGGACAGGACTCGCGCGCTGCGCAGTCCCTGCTTGGCGGCCTCATCGAAGTAGCGTTGCGGAATCGGCCCCGGCCCTTCCAGACGCAAATCCGCCGCCAGCACTTCCGCCGCCTGCAGGCGCACGCCCTGCGAAATTCGGCTGGTGAAAAAGCCAACGGCAGTCAGCGACAGCACCGCCACCAGCAGGGCGAGCAACAACACTGAAAGTTCGCCGGACTTCAAGTCGCGCCAAAGATTGCGTAATGCAAATCGCAGCGCTTGCATCACGTCGCCGCGCCGCCGCTCATCGCCCGGTCGGCCGCCGCTTGGCCGCTCACTGCCTGGCCGTTCACTGTATGGCCGGCATCGAGTTCCAGCACCCGATTGCAGCGCTTCGCCAGCCCGCGGTCATGCGTGACCAGCACCAGCGTGCTGCGCGAGCTGCGATTCAATTCGAACAAGAGATCGGTGATGCGTTGCCCCGTGACGGTGTCCAAGTTACCCGTGGGTTCGTCCGCGAACAGGACCGCCGGATGCGTCACGAACGCGCGCGCGATGGCAACGCGCTGCTGCTCGCCGCCGGACAGCTGCTTCGGATAGTGCGCGATCCGCGGCGTCAGCCCCACCTGCGCAAGCGCGGCGGCCGCCGTCTGACGCGCATCGCGGCGGCCGCCAAGTTCCAGCGGCAACATGACATTTTCGATCGCTGTCAGTGAGGGGATAAGATGAAATGATTGGAATACAAATCCTACATGCTTACCGCGAATGGCCGCACGCCCGTCTTCATCGAGTTCGGTGAGATCGATGCCCGCGATGAGCACTCGGCCGGTGCTCGGCGCGTCGAGTCCCGCGAGCAGCGCCAACAGCGTAGATTTGCCTGCACCCGAGGCGCCGACGATGGCCAAGGTCTCGCCGGTTCGCACAGTTAAGCTGACATCGGCGAGAATGGTGAGGGCCCCGTCGGGACTAGCCACCGTCTTAGAGACATTCTTGGCTTCGAGTACGATTTGATCTTGCATCAGGAGCGCTCGTGAAACGGCTTTTGGCCCTATTCGTATTGGTCGTTGCATCCGCCTCGGCTCACGCCGAAGCACCGGTGATTCTCGTATTCGGCGACAGCATCAGCGCCGGCTACGGGCTCCCGCTAGAACAAGGCTGGGTGGAATTGCTCAAGACGAGGCTCAAGTCACAAGGTTACGGTTACCAAGTCGTCAATGCCAGCGTCAGCGGCGAAACCACGGCGGGAGGCCTCGCGCGCTTACCGCGTGCGCTCGAGCTTCATCATCCGAGCATCGTCATCCTGGAGCTGGGGGGCAATGATGGGCTACGCGGCCTGCCGACAGCCCAAATGCGCGCGAACCTGACGCAGATGGCCAATCTAAGCAGCGCGGCCGGCGCCAAGGTCTTGCTGCTGGGGATGCGGATGCCGCCCAACTACGGCCCGGACTACACCAAGCAATTCGCCTTGGTTTTCAGCGATTTGGCGACCGAGAAGAAAATGCCCTTCGTGCCCTTTCTGCTGACCGATATCGCCCTCTCCCCGGCACTTCTGCAGGACGATAATATTCATCCAAACGCTTTAGGTCAGCCCATCCTGCTCGACAATGTTTGGCCCACGCTAAAGCCGCTACTGCACCAATAGCGCTACTGCGCGGCGGTCAGCCACTCAGCCACGCCGCCGTGGCTGGAGCACGTTCCGCTGCGGTGCGCAGACTTCGAATATGTGCCGTCCTTGCACTTTGCTGTCGCTCCGGTCGGATCCGTATTGCTGGCGGTGGCCGTGGGCGCCGACTTGGTCGCTGTCGAGGTCTTGGCGGCGGTGGTCGATGCGGCCGGCGCAGCAGCCGGTGCCGCCGCAGATGCTGCGGCAGGTGCGGCGGCAGGTGCCGTGGCGGCGGTCTTCGCCGCAGCGGCGGGCGCCACCGCGGGCGCGGTGGTTGCCGCTGCCGTTGCCGGTTTGGATTTCGCGGCTTTCTGTATTCCGCCGTGGCCGCTGCACGTTCCCTTGCCAGTCGACGTGCTCGTCGTGCCATCCGCGCAGGTTGTGGCCGCGCCGGCCGCGGGAGTCGCCGGTGTTGCGGGCGTAGCAGGTGTCTTGGCAGCCGGCGCGGCCGCGGCTGGCGCGGCCGGAGCCGCCTTTTGCACGCCGCCATGGCCGCTGCACGTACCCTTGCCCGTCGAGGTGCTGGTCGTTCCGTCTTTGCAGGTGGTGGTGGTGGCAGCGGTGTCTGCGAGGCTCGGCAGCGCCAACGCGAAGACCAACAGCGGCGCCGCGATGAGGCCGGCAATAGTTGCATTTTTCATGAATCTACACTCCCTGGATTGATTCGGTCCCAATTGCCGATTGTAAACCGATTTTTGGCGAATGCGATTGCCCGTCAGCGCTTGTCCTTGAGCGGCAAAACGCTGACGACGTCGATGACAAAACGGGTGTACTGTCCTTTCGCGACGCCTTCCAGGACCTTGCCATCGACGATGACACGCGTGCCCTCGTCGATCCGGTCCGGAAGTTCGGTCACCCCGATGAGCTGCAAATCGTTCGCAGGCAGGCATAGGAGGCTCTGCGGCGGCGCGTACATGTACTGGGTCTTGTCCAATATCAATATCGGTACGGTGTCGACGCCGTCGCTGCGCGGAAATTCGCGAAAGTGAATGTGCCCGGTAAAGTCGTGCCTCACCTGCAGCCAAAGACAGGGACCACTGCCGATGACGCAGCCGGAAAGCACCACGCACAGACCGATTCCGACTACGAGGCGCATCTTTCTCATCGTTCAAGCTCCATTTTCTCGAGTCTGCGCCGAGCGCCGCGCCTTGCCTATCCAAATAACGGATGCCGGTGTGACCGCGCCGGCAGCCTTGGGTTCACGGCACTCGAGCATGTCGAAGCCACAACGCTGCAGCAGCGCGGACCAAGTCTCGAGCGTACGAAAATACCAGGGCGCGGGATTGTTGAAGTCGCTGCTGAACCCCAGCCAGCTCCCTTCTCGCCAGCCGTCCTGATAGGGCTGCTCACCGCAAGCGGCAACGGGATGCAGCGTTTGAACGATCAAATACCCCGGATCGGCGAGATACCAAGGCAGCGCCGCGAGGAGCGAGTCCACGGACTCCCGTCCCAGCAAGGAGAAATTGCACACGGCGGCATCGAAAGAACCGCCGCACCACTGCCGATTCGCGATCGACGCGTAGTCTTGAACGTGAAACGCCAAGCTGCCGTAGGCGGCATCGCGCGAAACCGCGCCCGCCGGCGCCGACGCGGCGGCCTGCGCGATCAGCGCCGGTACGACATCGACGCCCGTTACGCTCATGCCAAGAGCGCTTAGGGCGCGCGCCAACCAGCCCTCGCCGCATCCGAGGTCGAGAATTCGGGCGCACGAAACGCTTGAAACGGCATCGATGATCGCCCGGTCGGTGACTGATTTTCGGCTGGCGATGCTTGCTTCGCGAACCGCACGGGTCCACGGCGCCGCGTTGGAATACCACGATCGGACAATGTCCTGTTCCTGAGGATCCTGAGAATTCATGCACACTATGTTACCCGCAGAGAGCGCCAACGTTGCTGGCATCCAACGCGGATGCTATACACGCGTTACAAATTAAAGAGGCTTGCCCGCTTGGATCGAAATTGGCTCAATCATTACCCGCCCGGCGTGCCCGCGGACATCGATCCTGACGCATATCCTTCGCTCAAGGAAGCGATTGAAGAGGCGTTTTCAAGCTATCGCACTCAGCCCGCGTTCACCAATATGGGCGCCACCCTGACCTACGCGCAGCTCGATGCACTGAGCCGCGCCTTCGCGGCCTGGCTGCAGCATAAATCCGGTCTGGTTCGCGGCGATCGCGTCGCACTGATGATGCCCAACATTTTGCAATATCCCGTCGCGCTGTTTGGCGTGCTGCGCGCCGGCATGGTGGTGGTCAATACCAATCCCTTGTACACGCCGCGCGAACTCGAGCATCAATTGAAGGACTCGGGTGCCAAGGCCATCGTCATTGTCGAGAATTTTGCGCATGTGCTGCAGCAAGTGTTGGCCCGTACGGATTTGAAGAACGTGCTCGTCACGGGCGTGGGCGATATGTTGGGTGCGCCGAAGGGCTGGATGGTGAACTTCGTTCTGCGCCACGTGCGCAAGCAGGTGCCGGCGTGGAGAATACCCGGTTCGGTGTCGTTCAAAACGGTCTTGGGCAGCGGCCTCGGCCTCAAAATGGAACCGGTCAGTTTGGGTTCCGAGGACATTGCGTTTCTGCAATACACGGGTGGTACCACCGGCGTTGCGAAGGCTGCGATCCTCACCCACCGCAATATGGTCGCGAACTTGCTGCAATCACTGGCCTGGATCAGGCCGGCGCTGCAGGCCGGCGGCGGCCGCATCGTGATCACCGCGCTGCCGCTGTACCACATCTTTGCGCTCACCAGTAATTGCCTGGCGTTCCTGCCCTTGGGAGCGCGCAACGTGTTGATCACGAATCCACGGGATTTCCCGGCGTTCGTGGCGGAGCTCAAGAAATACAAATTCAACTTCATTAGCGGCGTCAATACGCTGTTCAATGCGCTGCTGCACACGCCCGGATTTGACGCGGTGGATTTCAGCGCCCTGCGCGCGACCTTTGCCGGCGGCATGGCGATGCAGCCGGTCGTGGCGGCGCGTTGGAAAGAAGTGACCGGCAACAGCGTAGCTCAAGGGTGGGGACTTACGGAGACCTCGCCCATGGTGACCGCCAATCCCATCGGTCTGCCCTTCAATGGATCGGTGGGCCTGCCGGTATCCTCAACCGATGTTTCCATTCGCGATGACGCCGGCGCGGAGCTGCCCGTCAACGGCGTCGGTGAAATTTGTGTATTCGGGCCGCAGGTGATGCGCGGCTATTGGAACCGGCCCGATGAAACCGAGAAGGTCATGTTCGGCGACTGGCTGCGCACCGGTGACATCGGCCGCATGGACGACAAGGGCTTCGTCTATATCGAAGACCGGAAGAAAGACATGATTCTGGTGTCGGGATTCAACGTTTATCCCAACGAAATCGAGAGCGTCCTGGCGGCGCATCCCGGCGTGCTGGAAGTCGCCGCGGTCGCGCAAGCGGACGAAAATTCCGGTGAGGTGGTCGCCGTGTTTGTCGTGAAGAAGGATCCGACTCTCAGCGCCGAAGCATTGATCGCCTTCAGCCGCAAGGAACTCACCGGCTACAAAGTTCCCAAGCACGTGTATTTTCGCAGCGACTTGCCCAAGTCCAACGTGGGCAAGATTTTGCGCCGCGCGCTGCGCGACGAGCTGCGAGCGGCGCCCGCCGCACCGTGAAATTGAGCGGCCCGAATGGGCGGGGGATAGAGAAGCGTCGAGGCCCGTAAGAGCAGGACCTCGACGCTTCTCTATCCCCTCGACCTTTCACGCACGACGCTCAATCTCACGGTGCGGCGGCCGAGGTAAGCGGGTAGTTCTGTACGGTCTCGATGAGCAGCGCGACCCGCTCCGGATCGACATCCGGGGTGATGCCGTGCCCCAAATTGAACACATGTCCGGGGCCCGCGCCGTAGCTGTCCAATACGCGCAGCGTTTCGGTGCGCAGGGTCTCGGGCGGCGCAAACAGGGCGGACGGATCGAGGTTGCCCTGCAGCGCCACGCGTCCGCCTACCGCCTTTCGGGCCTCGCTCAAGTCCGTGCTCCAGTCGACGCCCACCGCGTCGCCGCCGATCGCGGCGATCTTCGCAAGCCACGCGCCGCCGCCCTTGGTGAATACAATATTTGGAACGCGGCGCCCGTCTGATTTACGCGTCAGCGCGTCGATCACCTGCGCCATGTGGCGCAAGGAGAATTCTTCGTATTGTGCCGGCGTCAGCACGCCGCCCCAGGTATCGAACAGCATGACTGCTTGCGCGCCTGCTGCGATTTGCGCATTCAAATAGAGAATCGTGGCATTCGCAAGCAGCTCGAGCAGGCGGTGCAACTCGCGCGGCGATTCGTACATCATGCGTTTGATCAGGCCGAAAGTTTTGCTGCTGCCGCCTTCCACCATGTATGTCGCCACAGTCCAAGGACTGCCGGCGAAGCCGATCAAGGGCACGCGCCCGGCCAGCTCGCGGCGCACGCGTGCGACGGCGTCCGTTACATACTTCAGTTCCCGTCCCGGATCAGGCACGCCGAGCCTGTCGATATCGGCGGGAGTGCGCACCGGCCGCTCGAACCTGGGTCCTTCGCCGGCCTCAAATTCCAACCCCAGATTCATGGCATGGGGAATCGTGAGGATGTCGGAGAACAAAATCGCGGCATCGAGCGGATAGCGATTGACCGGCTGCAAGGTAATTTCGCAGGCGATCTCGGGATTCGTGCACATTTCCAGAAAGCCGCCCGCGCGCGTGCGAGTCGCCCGGTATTCGGGCAGGTACCGGCCGGCCTGGCGCATGAGCCATATCGGCCGGCGCGGCGTGGGTTCGCGCAGCAGGGCGCGCAGCAGCAGATCGTTCTTCAGCGTTTCGCTCATTGATGCTCTTAGGTTTGTAGACGCCGGTGCCGGTCCGCTCAGGTTCGCTCGCTCGGCTCGAACAGACGGCGGTGTTCCAGAATCGCGTAGCGATCGGTCATGCCGGCGATGTAGTCGGCCACGGCGCGCGCGCGACCCGCGGGACCCTTGACCAATTCCAAGCGCGTGCGCGCCTCGTGTTCGTCGGGCATCAGCGTGGGGTCGTTGAAAAATGCGTCGAATAGATCGCGCACCACGCGGCGCGCTTTGGTGGTCATGCGCCGCACCTTGTAATGCTTGTAGAGCTGCTCGCGCAGGAATGTTTTCAGTGCGGCGTTCAGTTCGCGGGTGGTGTCGCTGAAGCCGATCAACGCTCTGGGCTGCGCTCTGACCTCGGCGATCGAGCGGACCCCGGAGGCGCTCAAACGCACCGCGGACGAATCGATCAGGTCGCTCACCAGGTGATTGATCATCCGCCGCAAGATCTCATAGATCAGGCGGCGGCCGCCCAGCTCCGGGTATTTTGCCTGCACTTCGTCGTGATAGCCGCGAAACAAGGCAACCGTCAACAATTGCTCGAGGTTGATGAGTCCGGCGCGGATGCCGTCCTCCACATCATGATTGTTGTATGCGATCTCATCGGCAAAATTCGCGAGCTGCGCTTCGAGACCCGGCTGCTGGCGATTGATGAATCGTTCCCCGACGTCTCCGAGCAGAACCGCGTTGTTGTAAGAGCAATGTTTGAGAATGCCCTCGCGGCATTCGAAGGTCAGGTTCAGACCGTCGAATTCGGCGTAGTGCTCCTCGAGCTCATCGACCACGCGCAACGATTGCAGGTTGTGTTCGAAACCGCCGAAGTCGCTCATGCATTCGTTCAAAGCGTCCTGGCCGGCATGTCCAAACGGCGTGTGGCCAAGATCATGGGCGAGACAAATGGCTTCGGACAATTCCTCGTTGAGTTTCAAGGCGCGCGCGGCCGTTCGGGCAATTTGCGCAACCTCGAGTGAATGGGTCAGGCGAGTTCGGTACAGGTCGCCCTCGTGGTTGACGAAGACCTGGGTCTTGTACACCAGCCGGCGAAATGCGGTGGAATGAACGATGCGATCGCGGTCGCGCTGATATTCGGAGCGGTATTCGGGTTTCGGTTCGGGATGGCGGCGGCCGCGGGAATGTTCCGCATGAGCGGCATAGGGCGCGAGGCCGTTCACGTCGCGCACCGGTTCATGTCGCGCACCCGTTCATGTCGCGCACCTGGTCAATGTTGCGCACCCCGTCATATGGCGCTCCCGTTCATTTGAAATGCTCGGCGAGGGTGGCTTCGAGTGCGGCCTTCGGGTACTGATCGGTGACGATTGCGCGCCCGAGCTTCTCCAGCAGAACCAGGCGAATGGCGCCGCCCAGGACTTTCTTGTCCATTTGCATCAATTCGTAGGCTCTGACGGCGCCGATATGCGGTGCCTCGGTCGGCAAGCCGGCCCGCCCCAGCAGGTCGCGCAGTCGCACCTTGACCGCCGCGTCGATCATCCCCAGGCGACAGGACAGATCCGCCGCGATGAGCATACCCAAGGCGACCGCTTCGCCGTGCAAGTAGGTCTCGTACGAAGTCGCGGCTTCGATGGCGTGGCCAAAGGTGTGGCCGAAATTCAAAATCGCGCGCAAGTTGTGCTCGCGCTCGTCACGTGCGACCACCGTGGCCTTGATCTCGCAGGACCGACCGATGGCATAGGTCAGGGCCTCGGTGTCCCGGGCAAGCAGCTGCGGAATGGTCTTCTCCAGCCATGCGAACAACATCGGATCCCAGACGACGCCGTGCTTGATCACCTCGGCAAGACCGGATTTGAATTCCCGGTCGGGCAAGGTACTCAAAGCATCGGTGTCGGCGATCACAGCCTGCGGCTGGTAGAAAGCGCCAATGAGGTTCTTGCCGCCCGAGTGATTTACCCCGGTTTTGCCGCCGACCGAGGAGTCAACCTGCGCGAGCAGAGTCGTCGGCATTTGCACATAGCCGATGCCGCGCTGGTAGCAGGACGCTGCAAACCCGGCGATGTCCCCGATGACACCGCCCCCCAAGGCCAGCACCGTGGCATCTCGGTTCATTTTGTTGGCGACCAGCGCATCGAGCACCCAGCCGGCGGTCTGCAGCGTTTTGTGCGCCTCGCCGTCCGGCAGGATGCATTCTGCGATGTGTCTTTGGGAAAAGCTGCCGGTCAGTTTCGCCAGATATAACTTGGCGACCGTGGTATTGGTCACGATCAACAGGTCGCGGCCGGGGATTTGGCTCTCCAACAGGTGACGGTCGGTCAGCAACCCCGAACCGATGGTGATGGGGTAGCTGGAAGCACCTAAGTCGACTTGAAGCGTTTGCACGGTGTGATTATACGAAGCCTAGAGCTTCTGCGTCCGCCGCAATTCGTGATGAATTTCTTCAGCAACCAGCTGCACGCGGCGCCCGTCCGTCGTGACGGTGAGGTCGGCGATCTCGGCATACAACGCGGCGCGGCGGCCCATCAACTCTTTGAGCCTCTGTTCGGGGTCGGTGTCGTGAAGCAGCGGCCGATGCCGCGCGTGGCGGGTGCGCTCGATTTGCTGATTGACCGAGGTTACCAAGTAGACCACCACGCCGCGCTCGGCGAGCGCGGTGCGGTTGGCCGGATCGATCACGGCGCCGCCGCCGGTCGCCAATACAATGGATTCCAGACGGGTCAGCCGGTCGATGGACTCTCTTTCGCGGATGCGAAATCCCGCTTCGCCTTCTTTCTCAAAGATGAATGGAATGTCCACGCCGGTTTTCGCCTCGATGTCCGCGTCGCTGTCATGAAAGGTGTAATGAAACAGGCGCGCCAGATGCCGCCCGACCGCGGTCTTGCCCGAGCCCATGGGTCCGATGAGAAAAATGTTGCGCTTGCCGAGCATGATCGCCGCTGATCATAGCGGACGGCGCCGTTCGCCTGATTGCCTCCCGAAAAAATAAGGGGCGCCGAGAGGCGCCCCTACAGGTAGCGACTAACCCGCTGCCGGTGTTAGTAAAGATTCGATCCCTCGCGCAAAATCTTGGGCGTGATGAATATCAACAGCTCGGTCTTGTTGTTGGTATCGATCGTGCTCCTGAAGAGGTAGCCGAGCACCGGAATGTCGCCGAAGAAGGGCACCTTGTTGGCGGACTTCGCCTTGGTGGTTTCGAGAATGCCGCCGAGTACGACGGTCTGGCCGTCATTGACCAGCACTTGGGTGATGATTTCGCGCGTATCGATGGAGGGCACACTGCCGCCGGTGGCGCTGGTGACCTGTTGCCCGACCGCGTCGTCGGAGACGTCCAGATCCAGGATCACGCGATTGTCAGGCGTGATCAACGGGGTCACTTTGAGCTTCAGCACGGCGTCCTTGAACTGCGTCGTCGTGGCGCCGCTCGAAGCCGATTCCTGATAAGGAATTTCCACGCCCTGCGAAATGGTGGCCTGCTTCTGGTTCGCGGTAATGACGCGCGGCGAGGAGATGATTTCGCTCTTGCCCTCGTTTTGCGCCGCCGAGAGTTCCAAGTCCACCAGGTAGCTGCCGCCCAGCACCGAGATGCCGATGCTGCCGTTGGTATTTGCCGCCGGCGTATTGACCTGATAGCGATTGTCGAGCGTCGTACCGGTCAGCGAAGCGCCGCCCGTTCCCGTGCCCAGGATCTGGTTTGCACCAGCGCCATTGCCGGTCACAGCCAGAAGGCCGCCGGGTCCGTTCTGCTGCGCGGTACTCACACCGAAGCGTGCACCCAGGTCGCGCTCGAAGGTATCGCTGACGATCACGATGCGTGCTTCGATCAGCACTTGCTTGACCGGCACGTCCAAGGTTTGCACCAAGCGGCGGATGTCGGCCAGCTTTTCCGCGGTGTCCTGCACCAGCAGAGTGTTGGTGCGCTCGTCGACCGACAGGCTGCCGCGCGGCGACAGCATGGAGTCCTTGGCATTGGTGGTCTTGATCAGTTTCGCCAGATCGGAAACCTTGGCGTAGTTGACCTGCATGAACTCGGTATGGGTGGGAGACAGCTCCTGCACCTCTTTGTGGGCCGCCAATTCGGCCTTCTCACGCGTGGCCAACTCTTCCGTGGGCCCGATGATGATCACGTTGTCCTGACGGCGCTTGTCCAAACCCTTGGTGCGCAACACGATATCGAGCGCCTGATCCCAAGGCACATTTTGCAGGCGCAGGGTCAGGTTGCCCGAGACCGAATCGCTGACGACGATGTTCTGGCCGCTGGTATCCGCGAGCAGCTGCAACACCGAACGCACGTCGATGTCCTGGAAATTCAAAGTCAAACGCTCGCCGGTGTATTCCTTCTTCTCCTCCGCGCCCGCGGTGCGCTTCGAGGAGGGCTTGATTTCTACCGTGTATTGGTTGTCGGACTGGTAGGCAAGCTGCTCGAAATCGCCCTGCGAACTGATCACCAAGCGCGAACTGCCGTCCACGCGAACCGCATCGACGGTCTGCACCGGCGTCGCGAAATCCTGGACGTCATAGCGACGCATCAAATTCTTCGGCATCACGGTGCCCGCGAAGTCCACGACGATCTGCTGGCCTTCCTGCCGGACATTGACCGGGGTGCGCGGGTCGGTGAGCTGCACGATGACCCGGCCGGTACCGTCGGCACCGCGCCTGAAGTCGATCGTGCGAATCGCCCTCTCGGCGGGATTCGACGATACGGCGGCGGCGGCGCGCGCGGCGGTCTTGCCGACGTCGGCGCCGGGCTGTTGGCCCAATGTGACGATGATGTCGTTGCCGTCCACTTTCGTGGTGTACGGCATCAGGCTATCGACGTTGACGACCAGGCGTGCCCGGCCGTTCGCTTCGGCGGCCAGCACCGTGTCGACGCCGCCCGAGCGCACGTCGAAACGGCGCGAGGCGAGAGCCAGGGTGGTATTTGGCAAGTCGAACGCAATGCGCGCGGGCTTGTCGATGGTGAACGGCAGCGGCTCCGGCGCCGGACCGCTCATGTGCAGTTTGAGCTGCACCTGTTGACCCGATAGGGTTTGAACGTCGATTGATTGCAGCTGGACCGGATCAGCGGCGCGCGCCGTTAAACTGATCGCAGTCAACGCGATCAGTGCCATCGCGCTCATCATCGCCGCTCGGTATTGAATTCTAATCATGCTTTCATCTCCCTGGGTGGCTTCAATTGGCCAATGCCAATGAAGCCGGTCGCTCTATGTAGCCGCCGAGACCATCCGGAATGATTTCGACCAGGCTAATTCTCCCGCCGGTTATTTCCGTCACTTTGCCGTCGTTCTGTCCCAGGTAATTGCCGGGCTGAACCTTGTGAACAAGGCCGTCTTTGGATTGCACCAGCCCGTAAAAATTGTTGCCGACCTTGAAGGTCCCCACCATCTTCA
>Ga0210393_10000991_pt1 | contig 24484 bp, 18 predicted proteins | sample IncBWC27OmetaG_FD_160068 | JGI IMG/M metagenome (GOLD analysis project Ga0210393, IMG submission 160068) | Forest soil microbial communities from Barre Woods Harvard Forest LTER site, Petersham, Massachusetts, United States - Inc-BW-C-27-O ... | reverse complement strand
GGTCAACATCAGCCTCTGGACCTACTACCGTCGACCGACCAAAGAGATCGCCACGCTCGCGCTCTTGATGTGGACGGTCAACCTGATGCACCGCCTCCTTGATGAGCGACGAATCGGGCGGATCATTACGCTAACAGTCTGCGCCGCGATTCTCACCGCCTACGCCTCCCTGATGCGATACACGGTCGTCACGCTGACCGTCGGTTTTGGTCTCGCCGCCGCTTGGCTGGCGTGGCAACGTGCGTTTGGCTGGTCGCGGGCCGTCACGATGTCGGCCGCCGTTGGGCTGGTGACGGCAATCACTTTGGCGGGCTGGCTCTACTACGACCGCACCTACGGCGCGGGAGGCATCTACCTCCGCGAAGTGATGAGCGTCTACAGCCATCAGACATCACGCGTGGCCAAGAGCCGAACGCCCGGCGGCGAAACGGACCAGAACGACCAGCCCATCGAGATGCAAGCGAATGAAATGACGTCGGCGGACGATGAGACCGCGACCCACAGTCCGCCGGTCCGTTTTCTGCAAGGCGTCGCCTATCGCATCAACGACGTCGGCTGCCTGTGCGTGCCCGGCTTGTGGAAATCCAGCATCGAGCCGTGGGAAGTGCCGGGGACGTCGATGCTCGCGTTTCTGGGACTCTCGGGCGTCCTGGTTGTCGGCTGGTGGAAAATCGTCCGACGTCGACTCGACGTGCTGGCCCTGACGCTGCCTGCTTACTTTTTGCTCTATTCGCATTGGGTCTGTGATCAGCCCGGCGGACGGTTCATGCTGCCGATGTTGCCGATCCTGGTCGCTTGCGGCTGGTGCGGCGTGCAGACGTTGGTGCACCGCCGAGCGACGCTCGTCTTCGGACTGTTGATTCTGGTGCATCTGGCGCAGGCAGGGGGCTACTGGCTGCTGATCGATGCTCCCCGTGCGTACGAGAACCATCGCAACTGGTCCCTCGTCGATCGTCTGGCCGATCAGATCCGCAAACGTCATGGTGAAGTTGCGCTGGCGACCGCCGTCGAACAAGACTGCCACGGACTGTGGCTGGAGCTCGACTGGACGTATCCCCTGCGTAGCCTCGAATACCAATTCGGGCCGCGCGTCGTGTGGATCGTCGAACCGGCCGGTCGGCGACCGCCAAAGGGTTTCAGCGTGAAGCGCGTCGACGGGCTCGTGCAACTGGTCTGTCGCAATCCGGAAAAACCGCGTCCCGTGGCTGTGAGCCCACCGAGTCGCGAAGCGAATCCGACCACGACCGTCGCCGGTAACCCCTGACGTCGACAGCCCACCACCCGTTGTGCCGCGAGCCTCGCACGTTCGATTACCTGCCCAATTCGGTCCTCCCACGATGCCCAAACCATGACTCTTGATCAGGCTTCGAAGGCTACGATCGTCAGGGAGCCGGAACGCTCGACCGCGAATCTCGGCCGGCTTGGGCAACTGTTATCACAAACGAGCGTGCGACTGGGGCTGCTGCTCCTGGCCTGCCTGGTGCCGCGCGTCGTCGTGGCCTGCAAGCTTGCGGCAGTCTGCGATGACGGATTTTCTTATCTGCACGTGGCCGATGCGCTCGAGCGCGGGCGACTCGACCAGGCGCTCGAGTATCTCAATCTGAATGTCTATCCGCTCGTCCTGGTCGGATTGCACAAGCTGGGGCTAGAGTGGACGACCGCCGGCAAAGTGTGGGGCGTGCTGATAGGTACGGCCATCGCCGTGCCTTTGTTCGACTGGTTGCGGCGAATGTTCGACGAGCAAATCGCGACCGTAGGCGTCTTTCTCTATGCCGTCCATCCGAAGCTGATCGAATACTCGGTCGAGCCAATTCGCGAAGCGACGTTTTGGTTCTTCTTCGTCGTGGGACTCGACTTGATCTGGAGGGCCTTCGAGGAGCGACGCTGGTGGCAGTTTGCCACAGCCGGAGTGGCCCTGGCCCTGGCCCTGCATACGCGAATCGAAGGCTGGTTTCTGCTGGCTCCGTTGGCAGTATGGGGAGCCGCGAGCTGGTGGCGTGTGCCGGCGGCGCGACTGCGGTTGGCCTTCGGCGTTCCGCTCTGTCTCGCGATGACGCCCCTGCTGTTACTGGTGATGAATGTCACGCTGTTGGCCCACTATCCGACCTGGGAATTCGGTCGACTGAGCCCCTTCGCGGTTGTGGCCGGTTGGGTTCATCCGACGGGAACCCACACCGAGCCGAAACCGACTCCTGCGACAATTGCGATGGAGACGCCGGCGCCGCCGCCAGCGCTGCCGACAGGCGTCGCGCAGAGTGCCGCTCCACTGTCCGGTCCCATACCGCAGCCAACCGATGTGACCGTCGAACCTGTGAAAGCGGCGGAGGCCTCAAAGGACGGCATCGAGGTTAAAGCCCAGACCGCCGCCACGCTCGGGCGCCGCTATCTGATCGAGTTTGTGCGGACCGTGGGTGTGCCATTCTTTGTCTTGGCGCTAATCGGGTTTTGGAGTTCGCTGGGGCGTCTTCGCGATCCGCGGTGGGCCCTGTTGCCGGTTTGGAGTGCTGCCACCTTGGTCGCCATTTGGATTCAGCTCGCGCACGCCGGCGAAATGAACGGTCGATACTTTCTGACGTTGGCCTTCATCGACGCGGGCTTCGCGGCCGCCGGCTGCCTCACCGTCGTGCGCTGGCTGCAAGCGGTCGCTTGGCAGCCCGCGAGGCCCATCAATCGGTTCGCGGCCCTCGCCCTCGTTCCGATTTGCCTGCTCGCCGCCGGGTGGACGCAATCCTTCACTAGTCGGCACACGAGCCGACGTTTGGAGGCAAAGCTCGGCCGGTGGACCAAAGCGCACACCGGTCCGATTCATCGCGCTGTCTCAGACTTTCAGGCCGTTCGACCCGCCTACTTCGCCGCCGGCGGCATGCCGGAAGTCGTCAAATACGACGAATTCTTCAATAAAGAATTCGACCGCGATCCGCCCGACTTGCTAGTCATCGACCCGCGATCGTTCAGTTCGCGGCTGCTCCCTATTTTCCTGGAGCGTGCGACCGACTTGGGTCTAGTTCCGCTCGATCAGCACGGCTTCTCGTCCGCGCCGCCGAAATTCCTGATCTATGTTCGCCCGCCGAAAGTTGTCTCGGCGCCTCCAGGAAACGGCACGGCGGTGACGCAGGTTGCAAACCTCTCGGCGCGAAATTGATTCGAGAGCTGCGGTCTCAACGTCGCCTTTGCCGCTGAGATCAACGTCCGTTGAGGACGGCTGAGCCGAGCACGCCACCCAGGTTCCAGAGCGTCGGCTTGTCGTACAGACTCAATAGCCGCCAACCGACCGCTTCGGGATTGGAGTGGGTTGCGAACCACAGCGGTTTGGGAGACATCGTCAGGGGGCCGGTGAGGATGTTCTTTTCGATGCCGTCGAGCTGATAGGTGTTGTGCACCCAGCCGATGCCGCCTTGAGCGTCATCGAGCGTGCTGCCGGCCACTCCTCCCCAGCCGGGCGACATCATCGCGAACGACAAGCCGCTCCAGTGATTGATGGCGATCGTGCCGTAGTCCAGGCGTGACAGGGCCGACTGTAATGCCGATTCGCGGGCCGGATCTTTGCGAAAATCGGCCGGCAGGGTGATCGAGGCGGCCAACGTCCCCCACAGCTCGCTGTTGGCGAAGTCGACCGCCCGATCGAGAAAGGCAGTGTCCGAGTCGGCCGTCAACGGCGCCTCCACGCTCACACAGACGAACGATTCCTCCTTGAAGAACTGTGGCGAAGATGACGGGTTGACTCCCGGCAGCAGCGTCCAAGGCAGCTTCTCGCCGCCGGCCGGTCGGCTGGCAAATTTCGCGAATCGCTCGAGGGCTCCCGGGTAGTACGCCTTTCGCGGGGCAATCCGGTCGAGCACCTTTTGAATCTTTCCAAGAAACCGCTCGCGGTCGGGCCAGTTGGCCGACGTGATCAGGACTTTGGTCGCGATGCAGTTAAAGGAACAGTTGTTCGTGATCGACGTGGCGATGTTCTCGGCCTGAAAATCGAGTTGCTTCTCGGTGTACTTGCCGGGGACGACGATCCACGGCGTGACGTTCCCCAGTTCACTCGAGATGGGCTTGCGGAGTACGGGATCATTCTCCCGCTTGCGGCGTTCGCGTTCCGGCCCCGGCGCGCCCCAGACGATCGCGTCGTGCGAATTGATCGAACCGGTGATATGAATCTCCCCGACCAGTTCATGCTGGACGGCCGCCGCGCCGACGTCTCCGCCGCCGTAAATGATTTGCAAATAACCCGCGTCGATCAGGGGCGCGTAGGCCCGCTCGAAAACGGGGCCCAGCGACTCGTTCACCGGGTTCATTTTCAGCAGGACCGAACGCCCCTCCTGAAACAGCTTGGTGAACGCGTCGGTCGTCGGAATCGAGGAGACATTGCCCGCCCCCAGCACCAGCGCGATGCGAGGATTCCTGGGGTTCCAGCGGCCGGGCACCCCGTCCGCACACTGTGGTAGCGACTCGGCCGTAATCCCCGGCAGCATCCGCGACTCGACTTTGAACCCTTGGAAGGTCAGCGAATCGAACATCCCTCGCGCGGGAAAGACCGGCACCCGCAGCCGAGCGTCGGAGCCCATCGTCGGGCGGCCGGGCAACCGGGGCTTGCCGTAGGCTTTGATATCACGCAGGCTCTGGATCAACAGGCGGAGATGGCGAACCGTGGCCACCGGGCCGGTCATCACATCTTCGGCCCGCAGGCTGCTTTTCTCCGGCAATCCTTTGAATCGGCTGGAAATGGCCACCCAGTCGTCCGCCGCGCGCAGCGTTCCGTAGATGCAAACCTCGGCCAGGGCAATCAGTTCGTCGGCCGTGGCGGCGAGCAAGCGATCGTGGGCCGCCTCCAGTAATTGAAGGCTGCGTTCTAGCTGGGATTCGGTCGTGCGAGTGGGGAGGGGCAGCGTTGTCGCCATGTGCGCCTCACGATGAGAGGGTGGATCGGAAAGGGCAGAGCGAGCCGGTCTTCACGCGCGAAAGAGCGTGTTTGCGTGGGACCCCATAATACGAGAGTCCGTTCAAAGTCCAAAGTCAAACCCCAAAGTCTGAAATAAGCGGGTCAGCTCTTTTGACCCGGGGCGTGGAGCTTACTGGATCGTTGTGCCCGGCGGTGTGGTGAGCTTCACTACAATCGAATAGTGGACTGGAGAATTATGGCTCCCTCTCCGGCTACGCTGGCTCTCCGGCTACCTTGGGGGAGCGACTTCGAGTCCAATCGAAACGCGGAGGAGGAGCGGTAGGTGAGTAGCACCGGCAGCGGGGAGGGTCAGGGGGCTGGAGACATCGGGGTCACCCCGGAAATCTCCATCATTACGCCCTGCTTTAACGCCGCCCGCCATTTGCGGGATACAATCGAAAGCGTCGCCGGGCAACGCGGGGTGCGGGCCGAGCACATCGTCGTTGACGCTGGTTCAAAGGATGGAACGCTAGAGGTCCTAAAACAGTTCCCCACGGTTCGCTGGATTTCCGAACCGGACCGGGGCCAATCCGATGCTTTCAACAAAGGGCTCGCCCTGGCCCGCGGGCCGCTCATTGGCTGGCTCAACGCCGACGACGTCTACGAACCCGGTGCCATTGCCCAGGTCGTGCAGTTCTTCCGCGACCATCCTGAAGCCGTCCTCGTCAATGGCCACCTCGTGCGGGTCGACCCGGAGGGAAAGCCCCTCGAGTTCCTGCCCGCCCGGTCGAGCCGGTTCTGGCTCCGGCACTTCTGGTTCAAGTGGTATTGGCTCAATCATCCTTCGACCTTCTATCGTAAAGCGCTGTTCGACGAAGTCGGTCCGATCGATGTCTCGCTGCATTACGCGATGGACTACGACTTCTACCTGCGGGCGTCGCAGCGGCACGAGTTTCACGACATCGACGTGCTCACCACTCGCATGCGCGTACATCCCGACGCCAAGACCAGCCAGGGGTGGGACAATTTCGCGTCGGACGTCCGCCGAACCTTCGAGAAAGTCTGGAAGTCCGAACATCCGTGGTTCTATCGCTATTCGATGTTGGGCGTTCGGATGTATGCCGCCCGCAGCCACTTGGCCGAGTCGTTCATGGGCCTTCGCGACGCCGATCGCGGAAAAGCGGTTGCCGAGTTCAAGCGCGCGGCTGCCTGGTGGCCCACCTTGCCGCTGCTGCCCGCCTTCTACCCGTACGCCGCGCGCGTTTTGTTACGGCTCGGTTTGGGAGAATCGCTCTACTCGCGGCTTCCTCGACCCGGTCGCGGCACAGCGAGCGCGAATGCGAGGTCGCCTGGGGCCTCGGCATCCGATCTCGTCGAAGTGTATCGCGCAGCCAATGGCGTCGACGCGCACCTGATGAGGGCTTCGCTCGAAGCTGCCGGAATCGCGGCAGAGGTGATAGGGGAGTCGGTCGCCGCGATGGAACCGAATTTCTGGTGGGCAGCGCCACGAGTGCTTGTCGCTCCGGCCCAGGCGCGTGAAGCCCAGCGAATCATTCGCGAACACAAAGAGACGCGCCTGACGCCGCCAAACGACCGGACAGCGAGCCAGCAGCCTATGAACGGCGAGACATAGTCCCGTTCCTAGTCGCGTTGCCGAGATCGAATTGCTAAGAACCGTTCGCTCATGTCAAAGGAGAAGTACGCATGAAACGACACTATTTTTTGCTTGTGGCACTGATGCTCGCTGCAACGACTGCGGCGGCGTCGGGGGAAGAGACCGTGCCAGGTCGGCCACTCGTGTCGACCACGGGCAGTGCCGAGATTCGCGTGGTTCCGGACCTCGCTGATCTGGTTTTCCAGGTCGAAGTCCGCAATGCGAACCTGACCCAAGCTCGGAAAGAGGAAGCGGAGCGCGTCGCCAAGGTGCTCGCCGCGCTGCGCAGCGCGGGAATTGCCGAGGCCGAGCTGCAAACGTCACAAGTCGAAATCGCGCCCCGTTACGATAACCAAGAAAACGCGAACGGGCGCGCTGCACAGGAATCAACAACGGCCCGTTTCTATGGCGTCTCGTAGTACATCGCGTGCACGTTGCACGACGTCAAAAAGATTGCCAATGTTACGGCGGATGCCATGGCAGCCGGCGTCACAGGAATACACGGGGCAAACCTGCGAACGTCAGAACTACCGAAATACCGCGACGAGGCCCGCGGGAAGGCAGTTCGAGTTGCGAAAGAGAAGGCGGTGGCACTGGCCGGTGAGCTTGGGGCAAAAGTGGGGCGCCCCTATGCGATCACAGAAAATGCCTCCGAGGTGTCGTACCCGTGGCCAACTTACGCTCAGCAAGCCAACTCCCAATTGAATGAAGGGAGCACCCCGCGCGCCGCGGGCGACGCCACGGAATCGAGCTTCGCGCCCGGCCGGATCAGCGTCGGCGCGTCGGTCAGCGTTTCATTCATCTTGGAATGATCAAGGCGCCGCCAGGCGGGTCGGGAACTATCCCAGATTCAGCGACTGCGCCATCCGTTTGAGCGAATCACGAAGCGAAGAGCGTGCCGGCAGTTCGGGGCGCATCCCCAAAATGGCGCGGGCCAGCGTCGTGATATCGCGAAGCGCCTCGCTGTCGGGGGCCGACTTGCGGAGCAATCGTCCGTTGCTTTCGGCCATCGCGATCGCGGGGTCCGACGTGACGAGAAACACTTCGTGTTCGTTGAGATGGCCTTCGATCGCTTGTCTCGAGATGGCCTCGGCCGATGCCACGTATTGATTGATCACCACGTAGTGCTTGCCCACCGAGCCGCGCCGCAGCAGCGCCTCCAACAACGTCCGCATGCTGTGCAGTGACGGAATCGTCGGCTTGGCGACCAGCACCACGTGCTGACTCTTGGCGGCAAAGTCGAGATCGACTTCCTCGAAATGATGACGAGCGTCGACGACGACGGTGCGGGCCAGCTGCATGGCGCAGGCCAGGGCTTTGAAGGCCACCTCGGGCGTGATCGTGAACGGCGTGATCTCGCGATAGGAACCGACCAGCACCTGCAAATTGTCATCGATCGGCGTCATCGCCTCGCGCATTCGCGCTTCGTCCATGTGTTCCAGATCGCTGACCAGATCGTACAGCGTCACCTTCGGGCGAATTCCCAAGTAGTTGGCCAATCGGCCGAACGCGACCGCCTGCTCGGCGAGAATGCAGAGGCCATCTTGGAGCCGCGCCAGCTCGGAGGCCAGATTTACGGAGACCGTCGTACAGCCGACGTCTTCGGTGGCTCCCAACACCAGCACCGAGCGACAGCGGGAAATCGTTTGTGGAGTTTGAATCGCCAGGCGATGAATGGCCGAGCGCAGATCGTCGGGCCGAAACGGCAGCTCGATCGTCTCGATGGTGGGACGGCGCGGCACCGCAGATAAATCGCGCGCGGCATCCACGAGAACCAGAATCGGCCGCCCGGCAACGAACTGAAGCAGCCGCTGGATCACTTCGCTCGAAATCGGCGACCCGGGATGGACGACGAACAACCGTGTCTCGGACGGATGCGCAGCGACAAACGAGAGGCAGGCGTCAACGTCGCGAGCCTGATACTCGATCTCGATCGAGAGCTGTTGCAACTCCCGACGCAAGGCGACGAGCGTTTGGCCCTGGCAGCCGACCAGAAGTGCTTTTAATCCGTACATTAAGCAAATCTAGCACCGGCGGGGTCCCGTGGCTGGTAGGGTCTGGCAGAACTTTGGCCGTCCGGAGGTCACGGGCGCCACTTGTTCGCGATTTGCCGGCTCCGGGAACGTTTGTCGAGTCTTAACAAGAACTCACTGGCTGTTCCGGTTCTAGCAGCCTGAAGGCGATTCAGGTCCGTCTGGGGGCCAGCTCCCTCGGGCGGCGTCAGCCCTCGAACTCTTCCAGACTCTTGCGGTATTGCTGCGCGCGGCGGTCCGAAGGAGACCAGACGTTCGAGTCTTCCCGGATTTTGCGCAAGCCCTCGGCGCTCGGTGGGGCGTTGTTTCCCAAGCTGCGCCCTCTGCGGCGGCGATGGCGGGGCTCGAACGATTCGACGTAGTCTTCGAGACCTTCTTTCTGCGCCGTGTAGACATTGGAGTTTTGCGCGCGGCGAACGGGCCGCTCGAGCAGCATCCACAGCATCACCACCAGGCCACCGAAGCCGCAGGCCACAATCGCCAGTGGGGTCCAGACGTCCTTGGCGAAGACCAAGGCGATGACCAGGCAAATGCCCCCGCCTCCCGTCATCACCGCCGTGGCGGCAAACAGTCCGGCTGCGAAACGCCCGTGTTCGGGCTGGTTGGGTGGGATCGGTCGACGCACGATCCGTCTCCGTGATACGAGTCGATACGACTAAACGGAGTCAGCCAGCAGTCTGGCGCTGCCTCCGATCAGCCGATCACCTTGTGCACAAAGATGTCGAGGTAGAACACGAGTATCGCCAGGCACAGCACGAAGGCCATGCCGAAATACGTCGCGGCGATCTGCACGCGCTCGCTGGGGCGCTTGCGCGTGACTGCCTCCCAGATTAAGAACACCATGTGGCCGCCGTCGAGCACCGGAATCGGTAAAAAGTTGAGCACCGCAAGATTGGCGCTCAGAATTCCGAGAAACAGGCACATCTCTGCCAGCCCCTGTTGGGCCACGCTGTAGGCAACAGAGATGATGCCCAAGGGACCGTGCAGGTTTTCGTAGGAAAGTTGACGAGTGAACAGATTGCGCAACGTCAGGTAAAGATCGATGATCGAGTTCTTGGTGTGCGTCAGCCCCATCAGAGCGGCGTCGGCAATCCCATTCGACTTGAGGGTGACGAGCGCTCGGTCCAAGCGCATGCCCCGCGCGCCCGGAACGAACCAGTTCGCCTTCGGATCCACGGCCGGCGTGATGACGACTGCGTCGCGGTCCTTGGTGGTGAACGTCAACCGCACGTCCCGATCGAGCGCCACCTGCGTCAAATCGACCAGGTACGGCCACGTGCCCGTCTTCCCACTCCCCTTGTCGGCGGTCAATTCGACGGTCACCGACTTCTCGCCGAGCAAATCTTTTTTTATGTCGGGCTTCAGAACCAGTTCGGCTGACTTGATGCGATCACCCTTCTTGATCCCCGCTTTGTCCGCAGCGCTGCCTGGCTGCACGTGCAATACGGTCGGAATCACGTTGCACGCAACACCGATCGCGGGGAGCGCTAAAGGTGTGTCGGGGCGCGTCATCGGGTCCAACCATCCTGCCCGATTGATCGGCACCAGACGAATCTCGATAGGCTTGGGATCGGCGCGATCCATTTCCCGTTGCACCACAATGGTGACTTCCTGCCCGGCCTTGGACGCCAGCTCGTCGGGCAGCCTGAGTGGATCAATTTCCTCTCCCACCCGGAGATTATTCAGGCGGACGATCTTGTCTCCGATTTGAATGCCGTTTTTCTCGGCCGGCGAGTCCTTGATGATGCCGGTAATCTTGCCGACATCCATCGTGAGGCCCATTTGCCGAAACGGCTGAGGGGGGACGGTGATATCGACGGGGTGACCCGCGCTCGCATCGCGTTCAACTTGCAGCACGACGGCTTTGCCACGATTTGCCGCCAGCTGCTGTTGCAACTGCGAGAAATCGGTCACGCTCTGGCCGTTGATTGCAACAATCTGATCTTGTTGTTCGAACGGGGGAGACACGGAGGCAGCGGGTGACCCCGGGTCTGCCGCCAGCTCCGTGGAATCTTTCGATTTGAAAAATTTGAGCGAAAGCTCCGGTGTGACGCCGATCGTCAAGCGGCCCTCCGACAGATTGGGCTGCAGCTGCACCTCGAACGGTTTGTCGTCCAGGTGCTTTCCGCGGATTTCGATCGGCCCGGAGGAAAGGGCGATAGCCCGGAAGATGTCCTCGAAGGTGGTTATCGACCGATTGTCGATGCCCGTGATGCGATCTCCCGGCTGCAATCCCCCTTGGGTCCAAGCGGGCGATCCGGGGACCACGGAACCAACACGGGCCGATAGCGCTTCAATCCCGTGGCCGAATGCCACCGCGTAAAAGAGGACCCCCGTGATAATGTTCATCGCAACGCCGGCCGAAATGATCGCCATTCGCTGGGCGACGGGCTTCGCCATGTAAGAGCGCGGGTGCTTGGCAAGTTCTTCGCTGGTCATCTGGCTCGGATCGAGGTCATCTTGTCCGAGCATTTTGACGTAGCCGCCGAAAGGAATCGCGGAGAGGGCGTACTCGGTCTCTCCGTACTTGCGGCTCCAGATGACGGGGCCGAAGCCGATACTGAATCGTTCCACGAGCACGTCGCACCACTTCGCGACGGCGAAGTGGCCCAGCTCGTGAAAGAAAATCACCAATCCGATTCCGACGGCGACGATCAGCACGCTGACGGCCTTGGAGACCAGGGCATCGACCGAAAAGGCGGCCAGCGTCGGCAACAGCGAAGCGAATAGCAGAGCATTCACGTCAACGGTCTCCAGCGGCGAGCTTCGTCCCGAGCCCAACGGTCCATTCGCAAAAGGTCCGTCAGCGAGGGGGACGACTCAAAATTATGTGCATCCAACATCGATCGGCACAGTTGGGGAATTTCGGTAAAGCGAAGATCCCGCGCCAAAAACCGCTCGACCGCGACTTCGTTCGAGGCATTGAGAACGGCCCCGCAGGTTCCGCCCCGGCGGGCCACCTCGGCTCCCAGCTTGAGTGCTGGAAACGCGTCCAAATCGGGCGGAGCAAAATCGAGCGTCAGGGTCTTCGTCCAATCGATCCGCGGACTGATCCCTTCCCAGCGGTCGGGCCACGTAAGTGCGTACTGGATCGGCAATTTCATGTCCGGCGGGGAGAGTTGGGCCACGACCGAACCGTCGACGAACTCGACGCAAGAATGGACGATCGACTGAGGGTGAATCATCACGGTGATCTGATCGGCGTCAAGCCCGAAAAGCCACTTCGCCTCGATCATCTCCAGGGCCTTATTCATCATCGTTGCGGAATCGACCGTCACCTTGGGACCCATGGCCCAAGTGGGGTGTGCCATTGCCATCGCGGGGGTGACTTCCCGCATTCGCTCGACTGTGTACCCCCGAAACGGGCCGCCGCTGGCCGTCAGGATGATCCGGCGGATCTCGCCATGTTTTCCCGATTGGAGCGACTGATAAACCGCGCTGTGCTCGCTATCGACGGGGATCAGGCAACCTCCCGTGCGTTGAGCGAGAGAGGTCATCAGCGGTCCGGCGACAACCAGCGTCTCTTTATTCGCGAAGGCGACCCGCTTGCCCGCCTCCAAAGCGGTCCATGTGCTTCGCAGCCCCGCGGCACCGACGATCCCGGCGACCACAATTTCAACGGCCGGATCACTGGCGACCCGGTCGATGGCCGCTTCCCCAAAGAGCAGCTCGGTTTCTTTCCCGAAAGCATTGCCGGGAATCGAACTCTTCAAGTTTTCATCGCTGAGGACCACCCAGCGTGGCCGAAAACGGCGTGCCTGCTCGGCCAGCATCTCCCATTTTCGGTGAGCGACAAGTCCCACGGCCTCTAAGCGGTCGCGGTGCGCTTCAACTACGTCCAAGCAGCTCGTGCCGATGGAACCGGTTGAGCCCAATACGGCAACGTGTTTCATTTCAAGCCGTCGCGGTGAAGCGAAACACCAAGTCCGTTCAGGAGTTTACGGCAACCGGCGCGCACGATTTTTCTATTTTATGAGGCGGCCGAGGCGGTCGCAAGGTTTGGGCAGTCCGAGGGCCCAGCCGATTGACCGTAGTGGTTGCTCGCCCTAAAGTTGCAATGACCCGCGACCGTGGTCCCGCCAGCGCAGGGCCGCGTTCGGGTTAGGTTGTCCTCTCTGCACGGACGAGTTCTCCCCATGACCGACCCGAATTCACCCACCCCGAAGCCACCCCAGAATGAGCCGGGTCGCGACCCCCGTGCGGGACGCCCGCGTCGCACGGACCGTTCTCCGACTCACATCTTGCTGTGGGTGGCCGGGGCGATCGCTCTCTTGGGCTGTTTTTATTTCTTCCTAAACGATCAGCACGGCGGGAAGGAAATGCCGCTGGGCGAGTTCGAGCAGAAGGTCGAGGACGGCAGCCTGACCTCGAAGAACGTCTTCGAGCTTCGGTTCACACCCGGGTCGATCGTCTTCCAGGACCAGCCGACGAAGAAAACGACGACGACGACCAAAACGGGAACCGAAGGGGCCGAGGAGGCCAAGCCCGTTCAACGCACCATCGTTCCTACCTACACGATGGGATCCGAAAAAGAAGCCGAGATTACCCGGCTACTGAAATCGAAGGGAATCGTCGCCTACGGTTATCCGGCGGCCCCACCGGATTGGTACGCCCTGGGGATGTGGCTGCCCGCGATCATCATGCTGGTGATCATGGTCTATTTCCTGCGGCGGTTGGTTGGGACCGGGGCCGCCATGTCGTTCGGCCGCAGCCGTGGTCGGCTCTACGCGCAGGAAGACATCGACATTACGTTCACCGACGCGGCCGGCATCGATGAAGCGGTCAACGAGCTGCGAGAAGTCGTCGAGTTCTTGCGAACGCCGGGCAAGTACAAGGCGCTGGGCGGCCGCATTCCGCGTGGCGTACTCTTGGTCGGCCCTCCGGGCACAGGAAAAACGCTGCTCGCCAAAGCCGTGGCCGGTGAAGCGGGGGTCCCATTCTTCAGCTTGTCCGGTTCCGACTTTGTGGAGATGTACGTGGGCGTCGGAGCGGCCCGCGTCCGCGACATGTTTCACCAGGCCGGGCAGCGGTCGCCGAGCATCATCTTCATCGACGAACTCGACGCCCTCGGTAAAGTCCGCGGCAGCGGAGCGCCCGGCGGTCATGACGAGCGGGAACAAACGCTGAACGCCTTGCTGGTTGAAATGGACGGATTCTCGTCGGATCAGAGCGTGATCGTGATGGGAGCCACCAACCGGCCCGAGACGCTCGACCCGGCTTTGTTGCGCCCCGGCCGCTTCGATCGACACGTGCTCGTCGATCGGCCCGACATCAAGGGGCGCGAAGCCATCCTCAAGGTGCACGCGGCCCGCATCAAGATGGATGACAAGGTCGATCTGCAATGGATCGCCAAGCTCACCCCGGGCTTTGTGGGGGCCGATCTGGCGAACCTTGTCAACGAGGCGGCCCTGTTGGCGGCCCGCGGAGACAAGTCGTTCGTCACGATGGCTGAGTTCGAAGAGGGGATCGAGCGGGTCGTTGCCGGCTTGGAAAAGCAGACGCGGATCATCCACGAAGAGGAAAAACTGCGCGTTGCCTATCACGAATGCGGGCACGCCCTCGTCGCCTGCAGCCTGCCCAACACCGATCCCGTCCACAAGATCTCGATCATTCCGCGTGGTCTCGGAGCCCTGGGCTACACGATGAGCCGGCCGGAAGACGACCGCCGGCTGTTCACGCAATCGGAGCTGCAGCACAAAATCTGCGTGTTGTTGGGGGGCATCAACGCCGAGGAAATTGTCTTCAAGGAAACTTCGACGGGGGCGCAGCGCGATTTGCAGCAGGCCAGCGATATCGCCCGCAGCATGGTGACCGAATTCGGCATGAGCCTGAAGCTGGGCCGCGTCCGCTATAGCGAACGGGCCCGTTCGCAATTCTTGGGCTCTGAAACGCCCCACGATTCCGTTCACAGCGAGGAAACGATTCGCGAGATCGACCTCGAAGTGAAACGGATTATCGATAGCTGCGGAAAGACGGCCTTTGAGATTCTCATGACTCGCCGGCCCGTGCTCGAGCAGATGTCTCGCGAATTACTCGAGTGCGAAGTGATGGACGCCGCCCATCTGCGCTCGATCATCGACCAGCACAAAACGGTCCCGCAACTCAGCCCGGGCACGTTCGTCAACCACCCGGCCCGCCCCGAGGAAACGCCTCCGACCGTCGAAGAACCGCTCCGCCGCGAATCGGCCGACGGTGCGTAGCGCGGGCGCGCTGTCTCCACGTCCGGCACGAACTCAGTGCTTCACGTCTCGCTACAATCAGCGCGACGGATCCCATTCTGAAGCTGCAACGAGCTGAGTTCGCCGTTCATGACAACTTCTACGTTCACCGCGACCATCAAGATTCGCGGGATCAACCCGTACGTCCTGGTGAGCGCTCCGCGAGCGAATGCCATCAAGCCCGGCTGGCGCAAGCCGCTTCCAGTCTGCGTGCGCATCAACGGCAAACCGGAAAAGGCCTGGCGGATCAACATGATGCCGGTGGGCGACGGTTCTTTCTATCTGTACCTGCACGGCAACGTTCGCAAGGCGTCGGGGACGGCCGTTGGTGACCGCGTGCGCGTCGAGATCCAGTTTGACGCGAATTATCGCGGCGGCCCGCCACAGCGCATGCCCTCTTGGTTCCAGCAGGCCCTTGAGGCGAACCCGCAGGCGGCCTCGAACTGGAAGGCGCTCATTCCGAGCCGCAAGAAGGAAATCCTCCGCTACCTCTCAGCCCTCAAATCGCCGGAAGCCCGCGCGCGAAACCTCAGCAAAGTTCTCCGGATGCTTTCAGGCGAAACGGGTCGTTTCATGGCGCGCACTTGGACGAACGGATCTTAGCGCTGACTCGCGAGTTTCGCGCATCGCCGATGAGAGAGGTTAAGATAGCAACTGGGAGAGTGTCGTGCTCGCGCGATGCGTGACCGCGTTATCAATGCTTTTAGTGCTCAAAGTGCCGGCGATGGCGGGCACCGTTGATGTCGATGCGCTCCTGAGGGAGACGGAAGAAGCCGTTGAGAAGCTCGACGCCAGCATTGAGAAAGCGAGTATGCGTGCTTCGTTAGCGATGGCTTACGCGAAGCGCGGCAATCGACAAAAGGCCCTTCATCTGCTGAACCGGGCAGTGAATCTGGCGCTGAACATTCCGCCTGATTGGATTTCGCTGCACGACCTATTGGACCAGTCCTACCTGATGAGGCGTGCCATCAGAGGACAAGCCAAGCTTGCGGACGTCGCAGGAGCGCTACGCAATGCCAAAGCGTGGAGTGATAGTCAGAGACCGAATATCACCGGAACCGAAGAGTACGAATCAGTCGTCAGCGGTCAAGCTGATGCTGGAGATGTCGCAGGAGCGTGGGCGACGTGCGATCGGATCAGTCCGCTGTGGGGCTTTAGGGCGCTGGCACTTTCTGGCGTCGCCGTCACCCTCGCGGAAGCCCGGCACTTCGAGGCCGCCCTCGAAACGGTGGATCGACTCGACAAGGTCCCCGCCGAAAACAAGGACGCGGCGAAAACGAAGCAACTGTATCGAAATCAGTCGCTGTTGATGATCGCGTGCGAGCAGGCCAAGTGTGGACGAGTGGAGGAAGCCCTGCGGACGGCAGAACGGCCGAACCGCGACCTGCTGAAGATCACGACTCTGCAACACATTGCAAAGATCCGCCTCGAGCACGGCGACGAGCGCGTCGCGCGGCAGGTCGTTGCCAAAGCGCTTTCCCTGTACGCTCGCCTCGACGCCGCGCAGCAACGATCCCTGTGGACAATGGCCCCTTCCCAGGCGGAAGTTGGCGACGTGCCCGGAGCGTTGAAGACGACCTCGGAGTTGCTCGAAGGGGGCGGCAAGGGTTTTGCGCTCCTCGCGATCTCAATCGCGCAGTCAAAAGTGGGGGAGCGCGCCAAGGCGGCTCAGACTTTCAAGGAGGGACTGGACCTCGCCAAATCGCGACCAGTCGGTGGCTGGTACACCCTTCTCAGCGCCGCGGAGGAACAGGTACAAGGCCGCGAATTCGACCGAGCAATGGAAATTGCTCAGTTCGTCGAACGGCCGAGCCTCGTGTTGCGAGACGTAGCGGTTGGATTGGCCCAAAGCGGCAATATCCGCAGGGCGCTCGAGATCGCGTATTCGATCAAAGACGTTGCGAGCGACAAGGCGGAAGCGCTAAGCAACGTCGCTGCCATTCAAGCGAAGGCGAAAGACGCCTTAGCCAAGCGTACTTTTCAGCACGCATTTGAAGCTGCGATGTCGGACGAGGACGACGTAGTCATACTGAAGAAAGTAGGGCTCGCCCAAGTGCGCGCTGGGTATGTCGATGCCGCCGCAGACACCTTTCGCGAGACGCGCAAGCGGGTGATCCGAGCCCAATCTGAGGAAGTGAAACTCGCGGATATTGCCCGAGCCCAAGCCGGCGGCGGCGACCCAGCGGGGGCGCTGGCCTGGGCGCGCTCGCAATCGTCGAGACTCTTTAGGGCGCAGGGACTCGTCGGCGCCCTTGAAGGTCTGACCGAGGGGCCGGAATGAGGGGCCATACACCGGCGGTTTGCGTGTCTGCTCAGCGTGGGCATGTCTGACTGTTTCGCATACTCACGCAAAGCCGTGAGCATGGCACCGGGCGTTGGATCACTTAGAATTCCGGCGGATCGAAGCACCCGACAGCTTACGCTGTCGGCTCGCCAGGGTCGCTCCTCCCCAACCGTTGCCAAAGCCGCCCCGTCCGGCTATCTATCGAGGAACACGCGCCCGCTGTCGGCGCACGGAAATGTGTTTCTCGTCGCGACTTGAGCAAGGACGACGTCGGATCGGTTGGCCCGTTCGCGGGCCCCGGGCCGAATTGGTTTTCTAAGGCGCAGCCGGCCCTGAAATGTCGCGAATTCACGCTCTGGATGCACTCGTCGTCAATCAGATTGCCGCCGGCGAGGTGATCGAGCGGCCGGCCAGTGTCGTCAAAGAGCTGCTGGAAAACAGCATCGACGCTTTGGCGACGCGCGTCGACGTCGAGATCGGCGACGGCGGCAGCGAGCTGATTCGCGTCGCCGACGACGGCGAGGGCATTCACCCGGACGACTTTGCGCTCGCGGTTACCAGCCATGCGACGAGTAAGATCGCCGGGGCCGACGACTTGTTCCGCGTCCGCACGATGGGCTTTCGGGGCGAGGCTTTGGCGTCGATTGCGGCCGTCAGCCGCATGCGGCTGCGCAGCCGCCGCGCCGAGGCGGAAGGGGGCTGCGAACTCTTGGTCGAAGGCGGGCAGCCGGGCGCTTTGCAGCCGTGCGGCTGTCCGGTGGGAACCGTCGTCGAGGTTCGCAATCTGCTTTACAACACGCCGGTGCGGCGGAAATTCCTGCGAGCGGTGGCGACGGAGTTCGGCCACATCAGCGAACAGTTCACGCGCGTCGCGCTCGCGCACCCCAAGCTCACCGCGTCGCTACGGCACAACCAGCGGTCGGTCTACGAGCTGCCGCCGACGGGCCAGGTGCTCGACCGCCTGAAATTATTCTTCGGTTCCGATCTGGCTGACAAGCTGATCTGGGTCGAATCGCAAACGGCCGAGGCGCGAATCTGGGGCTACGTCGCCCATCCGAGCGAGAGCCGGGCCACGCGCAAAGGGCAGTACCTGTTCCTCAACGGCCGCTGGATTCAAGACCGTTCGCTGCAGCACGCGCTGGGCGAGGCGTATCGCGGATTGCTGATGACTGGTCGCTATCCGGTCGTCTTTTTGTTCCTCGAGCTGGCACCAGAGTTGGTCGACGTCAATGTGCATCCGACGAAGGCCGAAGTTCGCTTCCGCGACAATCAGCCGCTCTATCGGCTGCTGCTCGCGGCCATTCGCACGCGATTCCTGTCGGCCAATCTCGAGTCGACGATCTCAGTGCCCAAGGCGGCGGCCTGGCGGTTCGAGAATTTTGCGCCCGATCGCGGAGGCCTCAGCGGCCCCGCGCAGCGCGATTTGCAACTGGAACTGGCCGAATGGGCTCGCAGTCAACTGAGTCAGTTCAGCGCGACGGCGACCACCGAAGGTCCGACGTCGGCCGATGCTTCCCCGTCAGCGGCATGGCCCCTTCATAGTTCATTGTCGCCTGCCCCGGCATTCGGAATGCCCGCTGTCGCCCAGCCAAGCGGTTCGCCCTTCGACGTGTCGCCGCCGCCGGTCGGTGCCCCCGTAGCGGAATCCTCCGGCGCCGATTCATCCCCGGCCGGATTTCACTCGGGCAGCGCGGGTCTGGACCGCGACCCCGGTTTGACGCAGGTCATGCAAGTCCATGACTGCTACCTGGTGGTCGAGACCGCGCAAGGCATCACGGTAATCGATCAGCACGCGCTCCACGAGCGCGTGATGTACGAGCATTTGCGGCACCGCGTCGATCAGGGGGCCGTCGAGTCGCAGCGGATGCTGGTCCCCCAGCCGCTCGACTTCAGCGATCGGGAAGCCGCGACGTTGCTGGAACATGCCGACGTGCTCAGCCAAATCGGCTATCGGCTGGAAGAATTCGGCGGTGCAACCGTCCTGTTGAGCGCTTATCCGGCGATTTTGGCCCACGCGGACCACGACCGCATCCTCAGGGACGCGGCGGAAAGCCTGGGATCGTCCGGGCAGAAGCCCTCACGGCGCGATATACTAGACAGCTTGCTGCACCTCATGGCCTGCAAAGCGGCCGTTAAGGCGGGCCAGCGCCTCAAGCCGGAAGAAATGGAAAGCCTGTTGGCCCAGCGGCACCTGATCGACGATGCCCACCATTGCCCGCATGGACGTCCGACGGCCCTGGTCCTGACCCGAGCCGAATTGGACCGGCAATTCGGCCGCCTGGGATAGTTCCCCGCCATGATTTGCGTCAGCATTGGTCGTACCCGACACAAAATGGTTGTGCTCGAGCACCGTGCGCTGGCGGCCCGGGGAGCCCAATTTGTCGAGTTGCGGCTCGACTGGCTGCAGAACACCCCCGACCTGGGGTTCTTGCTGAACGAGCGACCGACGCCCGTGATCATGACCTGCCGGCGGCCTCAGGATCAGGGACGCTGGCGCGGCTCGGAAGAGCAGCGGCTGACCCTCTTGAGAGCGGCAATCGCCGCCGGTGTCGAGTACATCGACCTCGAGCACGACATCGCTCGCGACGTCCGGCGTTACGGCAAAACCAAGCGAGTCATCAGCTATCACAATTTTGAGGAGACGCCGGAGGATCTCGAAGAGATTCACGAGCGACTTGCCGGCCTCGATCCGGACATTGTGAAAATCGTCACGATGGCCAATTCGCCTGTCGACGCCGTGCGCATGCTGCGACTCGTCCACGAATCGAAGGTTCCGACCGTCGGCTTTTGCATGGGCGAGCTGGGACTTTTGAGCCGCCTGCTCTGCGGACGCTATGGGGCCCCGTTCACGTACGCGAGTTTCAGTTCCGAACGCGAGCTGGCCCCCGGCCAGATTTCGTTTGACGAAATGCGCGACGTCTACCACTACGACAAGATCGACAAACAGACGCAGGTTTACGGCGTGATCGGCGATCCGGTGGCGCACAGTTTGAGCCCGCTGGTGCAAAATGCCGCGTTTCAGGCAGCCGGCTTCAACGGCGTTTACCTCCCTTTCCGCGTCTTTCGGCAGTTTTTGAGTTCATCGCTGGATGAGTTCCAATGGCTGGGGGCGCGTGGCTACAGCGTCACCATTCCTCATAAAGAGGCGGTGCTCGAGGAAATTCCTCGCCACGACGATATGGTCGACGACATCGGCGCCTCGAATACGCTTTATCGCGATGATCGCCTGCTCTGGCATGCGGCCAACACCGATTATGAAGCCGCCCTCGCAGCCCTGCGCATCGCGCTGACTCGCGAATCGGGGACGGAAGAGGAATTGGTCGGCAAGAAGGTGCTGATGCTCGGAGCCGGCGGCGCCGCCCGCGCGATCGGCCTGGGGTTGGTTCGCGCCGGTTGCGGCGTCACAGTCACTAGTCGCACTCACGCCCGAGCCGTGTCCCTCGCGCAGCGCCTGGGATGTCAACAAATCAAATGGGAAAATCGCGGGGCGGTCTTTGCCGACATTCTGGTGAACTGTACGCCGGTGGGAATGTTTCCCAATGTCGACGACACGCCCTTCCCGATGAACTGGTTTCGCGACGACATGGTCGTCTTCGATACTGTTTATAATCCCGAAAATACGCTGTTCCTCAAGCAAGCGCGCGAGCACGCTTGCCGCACTGTTTCCGGAATCGAGATGTTTGTGCGGCAGGCCGCGCTGCAGTACGAATACTTCACCGGTCGTGGCGCCCCCGTGGACGTGATGCGCGAGACGTTGCGGCGCGGTATCAGCCCTGTGACGAAGATCGTGTAGGACCTCGAGTCGATCCATGGTGGTGACACTGATCGGATATCGGGGGACCGGCAAGACGACGGTTGCCCCGCTCTTGGCTCAACGGTTGCAGTTCGAATCGATCGACGCCGACACCGAACTGGAGCACCGCGTCGGACGCACGGTTCGCGAGATGTTTGAAGCCGAGGGTGAGTCCGGCTTCCGCGCCCGCGAGCGAGCCCTCTTACAGGAATTGCTGCAGGCAGATCGGCTGGTGCTCGCTGCGGGGGGCGGAGCCATCCTCGATCCCGAGACGCGAAAACGGATGCGATCGGCGGGGCCCGTGGTTTGGCTGCGGGCAACGAGCGAAACGATCCAACGGCAGATTGCAGCCGACCCCGCCACGCGGGAACGCCGTCCCAATCTCACCGCGGACGGCGGAGTACGCGAGATTGAGTCGCTGCTGGCGATCCGCGAGCCACTGTATCGCGAGACAGCGACGGTGACCGTCGACGTCGATCGCCGCACGGTCGACGAAATTGTGTCGGAGATCCTGCCAGCGATCGCCCCAACCGGGGGCCCGCGCCCGTGATGCGTTTCGACATCCCGTGGATCTTTCTGATCCCGTATCTGTTCATTCTGGGCGCGACGATCGGCAGCTTTCTCAACGTCTGCGTCTATCGGCTCCCCAAGCACGACCGCCTGCGGGATCAGATTCGCGGCCTGCTGTCGCCCCCTTCCCACTGCCCGCGTTGCGGACGCCGGATCTTGTTGCGCGACAATCTGCCGGTCATCGGCTGGCTGCGGCTCCTGGGCCGTTGCCGTTTTTGCCGCACGCGAATTTCGCCCCGCTATCCGATTATCGAAGCGGCCAACGGCTTGCTGTTCGTGGTGATGTTTTTGAGCGAAGTGCCGACGGGCTCTTTCGCGAGGGTCGAAGACAGCTGCCTGTTTTCTTCCCTGGGCCCGCATACGGAGCAAGCGTCGGGACTGTTTTCGCCCGCGATGATTTGTTTCTGGCGCTGGCTCTACCACATGGTGCTGATCGAATCGCTGGTCGTCGCCTCATTGATCGATATCGATTTGCGGATCATCCCCGACGGCGCAACTCTGCCCGCGATGGCGATCGGCCTCTTGGGAAGCCTGGTCGGCTGCGTCTACATCGTGCCTGTTTGGTTTCAAGACGCGAACTTGCTCCACACGCTGGTCGACGTCACGGGCAGCCGGCTCAGTTTCATGACGCACGGGCCGCCGATCCCGTACTGGATTGCCGAGCACCCGCACTGGCACGGTTTGGCGGTGAGCCTGGCCGGATTGGTCGTGGGCGGTGGCTCGGTGTGGACGGTGCGGATTATCGGCCAGTGGGTCCTCAGGCGGGAGGCGATGGGGTTTGGCGACGTGATCCTGATGGCGGCCATCGGCAGCTTTCTGGGCTGGCAGCCAGTCCTGATCGTGTTCTTCCTGGCACCGCTGTGCGCGTTGGTCGTGGTGGCCGCCTGCTGGATCTTTCGCCGCGACCGCGAGATCCCCTACGGACCCTATCTCAGTCTGGCCACGCTGGTCGTGATCCTCGGGTGGAAGCAAATCTGGCCCAGCACCGAACGATTCTTTTCGCTCGGCCTGTTCGTTCCGGCGATGGCCGTCCTGATGTGTGCACTGTTGTTCTTGACGTTGCAAATCACCCAGTGGAGCAAGCGCCTGCTCGGCATTCCCGATTATCTGCCGGAAGAGGAATTGGACGTCTGGGACTCGGCCGATCAACTGTTTCACTACGCCGGCGGAATCGCGAAGTCGGACGGCTGGAAGCGCACGCAATGGCCCGGCGTCGGCGCGGGCCGAGGCTCGCTGGTGGAACAGCGCTGGAGAAACGGCGGTTCCTGGAAGTGATCTATTTGCTAGACTTGCTCTCGCGTGAGCGAACCCGCTCGTCCAAACCGTGTCCACGCCAACGGGCGCGCAATGCGAGTCAATAAAACGCGGAAGCCAGCTCACCATCGGGCTCGACAGGCATGATCAAAATCGTCGATTACGGCATGGGCAATCTGCGAAGCGTGCAGAAAGCCTTTGAGAAAATCGGGGCCGAGGCCGTCATCGTCTCGCAACCCGCCGAGGTCGAGGGGGCGCACAAACTGGTGCTGCCGGGTGTCGGGGCCTTTCGCGATGCCATTCATGAACTGAAGCGGACCCAGCTCGATCGGCCCGTTCGTGAACATATCGCCGCCGACAAACCGTTTCTGGGGATTTGCCTGGGCCTGCAGATGCTGTTCGACGTGAGTTACGAGGACGGTCAATGGGAGGGCTTGGGAGTCTTGAAGGGCAAAGTGGTGCGCTTTGACGACCAGCCCGACTTGAAGATTCCGCACATGGGTTGGAACTCGCTCGAGTTCGCCAAGCCGACGCGACTGTTTGACGGAGTGCCGGGCGGATCGTCGTTCTACTTCGTCCACAGCTACTATGTCGTGCCCGACGACGAATCGGTGATCGCCGCCCGCACCCAACATGGCACGCGCTTCGTCTCGGCCGTCGCCCGCAATAACCTGTTCGCGACCCAATTCCATCCCGAAAAGAGTCAGAGCCTGGGCCTACAGTTGTTGCGGAACTTCGCGGCCTTGTAACCGCCCGACGACTTAGGCAAGTGCAGCATGGAAATCCTTCCGGCGATCGACCTCCGCGGCGGCCAGTGCGTGCGACTGCGCCAGGGAGACTACAACCAAGAGACTATCTTCGGCGATCCGCTCGAGATGGCGCGCCGGTTTGTGGCGGAAGGGGCGACGCGGCTGCATCTGGTCGATCTCGACGGGGCCCGCGCCGGGCGACCCGTTAATCACGAGGTTGTGCGTAGCATCGTCGCGGCGGCCGGTATTCCCTGCCAGATGGGCGGCGGTATCCGGGACGAATCGGCAATTCGGCTGCTGTTGGAAACGGTCGGCATCGATCGCGTGATCGTTGGCACGCAAGCGCTCAAACAGCCCGACTGGTTCCGAGCGATGGTGCAAAAGTTTCCGAAACGCATCGCGCTGGGGATCGATGCCCGAGACTCGATGGTAGCAACCGAGGGCTGGCTCGACGTTTCCAAGACGCCGGCGATCGAACTCGCGCGACAATACAGCGGGCTCGACATCGCTGCGGTGATCTACACCAACATCGCCAACGACGGCATGATGCAGGGCATCGACGAGGCAACGATCGGCGATCTGACGGCACTTGCCCGGCTGGGCTTTCCCGTGATTGCCTCGGGCGGCGTGACCACCGTCGACGACGTGCGAAAGTTGACGGTCGCGGCCCGCGACGAGCCACGACTGGTCGGAGCGATCATCGGTCGCGCTCTGTACGAGGGGACGATTACAGTCACGTCCGCCGTCGTTGCCGCAAGCTGACCGACCGCCTCACCTAGCTTCGGCGCGGGGACCGTCGCTCCGCGAGGGATCGGCGGCCGTCAAACGCAAACGCTGGTTGAACGACCGCAGCTCGATGTACTTTTCGGCCATGTTGACTTCCACCGTCTTGAAATTGGAAGCCGACGGATCGGTCGTCTTCAGCACCTGGTGCCCCGTACGCTTGTCGAGCACCAACAGGTTGAAGCTCCAGTGACCGAACTCGCCGCTGCGCACGAGTTGCCGCCCGGCAAAGATCAGCACGGGGGAATCAGCGAGGAAATCGAGCACCAGGTTTTGCGC
>Ga0210393_10000990_pt1 | contig 24485 bp, 18 predicted proteins | sample IncBWC27OmetaG_FD_160068 | JGI IMG/M metagenome (GOLD analysis project Ga0210393, IMG submission 160068) | Forest soil microbial communities from Barre Woods Harvard Forest LTER site, Petersham, Massachusetts, United States - Inc-BW-C-27-O ... | reverse complement strand
CATATCGGGAATCTACGTCGAGAACATGACGATCACGATTCCGCCGCGCGGAGAGAAGCGGGAGAAACCACCGGAACCCAAAAAGAGATTTCCGGACGTCACGGTCGATGAAATCGTGATTAACGATACGGACCTTGTGGTCATGCCGAAAAAGCAAGGCAAGGCGCCGCTCGATTTCGATATTCACGATTTGGTGCTGAAGTCCGTGGGCCCGAATAAGCCGTTCGATTTCCACGGCGAACTGACGAACGCGAAGCCGCAAGGCGAAATCGCGACGCGCGGGACGTTTGGTCCGTGGAGCGCCGACGAACCGGGCGATACGCCCCTGACGGGTACTTATAAGTTTACCGATGCCGATCTCGGTCCGTTTCCGGGAATCGCGGGGACGCTTTCTTCAACCGGCGATTTCAAAGGGAAACTGAATGAGATTGAAGTTGCGGGAAAAACGGACACGCCGAATTTTTCGCTCGATCCGGTGGGGCATCCGGTGCCGTTGCATACGGATTTTTCGGCGACCGTAGATGGCACGGACGGCGATACGTATCTGCATCCGGTGAAAGCGACGCTCGGGAAATCGGTGATCAACTGCGAAGGCAGCGTCACGCACGTGCCGAGTCAAGGACATTTGATCCAGCTCAACGTGGATGCGCCAAACGCGCGCATCGAAGACATACTTGCGCTGGCGATCAATTCGGACACACCATTCATGACGGGTCCTGCGCAGATCAAGGCGAAGCTGACGATACCGCCGGGCAAATTTAAAGTGCTGCAGAAGATGATTCTGGACGGCAAGGTCGAGATTAAGAATGCGAACTGGTCCGACCCGAAGGTGCGCGACAAACTCGAGTCGCTGAGCCGTCATGCCGAAGGAAAACCGGGCCAGGAGGATGCGGGCAGTTCGGTCGCGAACTTGATGGGGGACTTCAAGCTGGCGAAGGCAATTATCGACTTTCGTAGCCTGACGTTCAGCGTGCCGGGGGCGAATTTAGATCTCGTCGGGAATTACGACGTCGGCGAGGGGAACCTCGATTTCAACGGGCATTTGCGGTTGCAGGCGAAGCTGTCGCAGACGGTGACCGGGAAGAAGTCGTTTTTCCTGAAGGCGGTCGATCCTTTCTTCAGCAAGGAAGGAGCGGGAACGCTGCTGCCAATCACTATTACCGGGAAGCGGGAGGCGCCGACGCTAGGGGTGTCGGCGTTTCATAAGACGTTCAAGCGGTCGCTCGGCGGCGACGACAAGGGCGATTCGTCTGGCGATGGCGACGATAAGGGCAAGGACGCCAAGGACAAGGGCAAGGACGCGACTGCCAAGCCGTCCAAAAGCGGGTCGCAGAACTGACGATCAGAGTTGTCAGTTCCGTTTTGGGACGGATGGGTATACCCCCCGGTTGTTTTTCAAAGAGTGCGCAAGTCTTTAAAAATAAACAGGTTCCGAGACGCCTATTTTAAGGAGTGCGGAAGCCTTTGGAAACAAGGGGGTTACGGGAGCCTGATTGTTTCCTTTTTATTCGCGTTTATAGGAGAGTTAACAGCGGGCGGCAGTCCGCGAGCGCAGTTATTTATCAGAGCATATTACCACGACGGCACTAGGATGTCAAGGCCGAATGGGGTATAGGGGGGCGGCGGGTTGGCGGGCGTGTGGTTACTTCTAAACCCAAGACTTCGCCCCCATCGTCAATCGAAGAGAGATTCCTCCACTGCGCGAGCCGACGCGTTCGCAGGAAGCGAACGCGAGGGAAAAGGCGTCGGCCCGCTTCGGTCGGAATGACAGGGTGAGTTTCGGCGTCTGAATTCACGGCAGGGCGCCGGCGCTACCGCTCGAGACGCGAGGATCGTGCGGACTTGGGGCGCACCCCTACATGATCTCGGTGAACGTTGTGGAGTACGACGAAGGGCGAAATTTAGGGGAACGAGGCGCGGAGGCGGCGGACTACTCGGTCCTGGCCCAGGGCGACCATGGTGTCGAAGAGGGGTGGGGCTACGGATTGGCCGACGATGGCGACGCGGGTGGCGTTGATGAGGAGGCCGGCTTTTACGCCTCCGGCTTCGGCTACGGCGCGGCTAGCGTGGTCGCAGGCGTCGTGGTTCCACTCGGTCAGGGCGGCCAAAGCGTCGGCTAGGGCGCGCATCAGCTCGGGGACTTTAGGGTCTTTCCAGAATTTCGTTTTGCCGGCTTCTTCGATGGGGAAATCATCGCTGAAGAAGGCGCGGGACCAGGATGAGAAGTCGGGCAGGAAGCGGACGCGGGGGCGCAGCAAATCCACCGTTTTTGAAAACCACTCGTGACCTGGGCCTGAGGACCACTCCTCTTTCCACAAGTTGCTGCGCTTGAGTTCGGACTCGACGTAAGGCAGCAAATCCTCGATCGGCAATTTTTGCAGGTATTGAGTGTTGAACCACTCGAGCTTGGGGCGGTCGAAGACGCCGTTGGTGCGGCTGACGCCGGAGAGGCTGAATTTTTCGATGAGTTCTTTGGTGCGGAGAAATTCTTCGTCGCCGCCGGGGGCCCAGCCGAGGAGGGCGAGGAAATTTCGGAATGCTTCAGGGAGGAAGCCTTCTGTGCGGTACATGTTGACGTCGGTGGCGCCGTGGCGTTTGGAGAGGCGCGATTTGTCGGCGCCGAGAATCAGCGGGAGATGCGCGAAGATCGGCGGCTCGGCTTTCATGGCGCGATAGAGCAAGACTTGTTTCGGCGTGTTGGAGAGGTGGTCGGCGCCGCGGATGACGTGGGTGATGCGCATGTCGATGTCGTCGACGACGACGCTCATCTGGTAGGTGGGCATGCCCCACTCTTCGCCGTCCTTGCCGGAGCGGAGGAGGACGAAGTCTTCGATTTCGTCGTTGTTGAATTCTCGCTGGCCAAAAACAGCATCATCGAAGACGGTCGTCCCAGCAGGCACGCGGAAGCGAATCGCGGGCTTCACGCCGGGAGTTGAGGGTTTGCCGTCGCGGCAGGAACAGCGGACGATGCGGCGAACTTTTTCGGTGGTGGCGCCGTCGGCGGCGTGATCTCCGCCGGCATATTTTTCAGCGGCGCAGTAGCAGGGAAGGCGCTGCCGTTGGCAAGGCACTTTTGCGCGGCGTCTTTGTAGAGGGCGAGGCGCTGGGACTGATAGAAGGGGCCCCCATCCCAGTCGAGGCCGAGCCATTGAAGTCCGTCGATGATGCCCTGGACGAGTTCGGGCTTGTTGCGCTCGGCGTCGGTGTCTTCGACGCGGAGGATCATGACGCCGCCTTGCTGGCGGGCATAGAGCCAGTTGAAGAGAGCGGTGCGCGCGCCGCCGACGTGGAGGTAACCGGTGGGCGATGGGGCGAAGCGGACGCGAATGGAGGAGTTTGTCATGAGATTTGGGTGAGGCTGAATTGGATAGTTTAACGGATGGGCGAGGGGTGGCGCAATTTTGGGGTGATTGAAGGGATGGTTTGTAGCAAGGATCGGTTGAGATCCTTCGGCGTCCTGCGGACGCCTCAGGATGACAAACGAAAGATACGATGGTTCAAGGTGTGGTGAGGCGAGATGCTGTCTTTTTAGCTACCAGTACGTAGGTACTTTGCTGTGTGCGATTTTCGTGCGCCATAATCGGATGCAAGTACTTTGTTTTGTGTGCCGAAGTTGGCTCGTCCTCGAAGGGTGAATCAAGGAAAAAACGAGGGGGAGAACTGCGGCCCACGGAATTCGTGTGTGCTCCGAAGTATTTCGACACTTCGTTGAAGTAGGCGTGAGTGCGAGTGGGACGGAGCTGGCGGAACAACGGACGGGACTTGGCTAAGCCGAGCATGGGCGGAACTTGATTCACGATAGCTATATTGCGATTACGTTGTTGGCTGCCGCTGCAATCGCAGCGGGATTCTTCGCGTATGTGTATACGCTGAAGAGGCAGACGTATTTGCTGCTGTGGACGGCGGGCTGGAGTTTTTTTGCGCTGCATTATTTGAGCCCGGCGCTGGCGCCGTGGCTGGCGAGCGGGCCGGTGCAGGTCGCGCTGAATCGCTGGCTGTATGCGCTGGCGGGGCTGAGCTTTGTGCTCGGCGCACAATTCTATTCACAACGAAAAGTTTGGAAAGCGGCGGCGGGCGTAGCGGCCGTGGTGCTGGGCGTGTGGGCGGCGGCGAACGCGCTGGGCTGGTTCACGATTGTGCCGGTGGTGATTCCGTCGATCTGTTTGTATCTGGCGGTTGGAACGATTTTCTGGATCGAGAGCCGAAGACAGGAGACGCTGGCGGACCGGCTGCTCGCGATTTCGTTTTTTGCGTGGGCGGCGCTGCGGCTGACGATTTTTCTTACGGTGGGCGGCGGGATGGCGGGCGGCGGGACGGCGAGCGCGGATGAATTGGGATTGCGGGCGCTGGCGGCGGTGCCATCGGCGTTTGTGGCGATGCTGATGGTGATGGCGACGTATGAAGAGGAGAAGCGCCGCGTCGAACGGAACATGCTGGCGCTGTCGAATTTAAATCTGGCGACATCGAGCTTTGTGGGCGGGGAGATTCAGCGGATGTTATCGCAGGCGCTCGATCGGGTTCTGGGTGTAGTGCGATTGCCGGCGGGAGCGCTGTTTTTGCATCACGGCGATCCGCAAGGGCCGACGTCGGTGGTGGCGGCGGGATTGAATGATGATTTTTGCCGCGTGGCGCAGGAAGAAGGACTCGACGATTATCTGGTCGGGCTTGTGTCGCGCATGGGCGGATTGCTGGGATTTCGTGATTTGCGCGATGCGTCGCTGGCGGCGCTGGAGAAGGACGAGTCGATTCGGCGATTCCGGCAGTTGGGGCTGGCGCAGGGATTGCGCAGCGTGGTCGTGATCAGTTTGCAGGCGAAGGAGCAGGCGTTTGGCGTTTTGCTGCTGGGGACGCCGGACAATCGGAGATTTACGCCGGCGGAATTGCGGTTGTTACTGGCGCTCGGTCATCAGATCGGGATGGCGGTGGAGAATAGTTATCTGGTGCAGCAGACTTCGCGGCGATCGGAAGAGCTGCACGTGCTGAATGAGATCGGGCGCGCGCTGAGCTCGACGCTGAACAAAGAAGATTTGCTGAACAAGATCTGGGAAGAGTTGCGGCGGCTATTTGCGGTGGAGAATTTTTATATCGTGGAGCTCGATCCGCTGAATGAAGAGATCGTGTTCGATCTGGAAATGATCGATGGGATGCGAATGCCGAAGCGGACACGGCCTGCGGGGAATCACTTGAACGAGTATGTGATTCGGACGCGGCAGCCGGTTTTGATTCGCGAGAATTTTTTGGAAGAAGCGAAGAAGTTTGGAGTGGTGCCGATTCGGACGAAGGGATGCATTTGCGTTGTGCCGCTAGTGGCGTATGACCACGCGATCGGGGCGATGGGAGTCTTCTCGGATCACGATCACGCGTTCGATGAGGGGCATCTGGAACTGATGCGCGTGCTTGCGAGCGAGGCGAGCATCGCGATCGAGAATGCGCGGTTGTTTAACGAAGAGCGGACGAAGGCGCGGCATTTGGCGCTGCTGAATACGATTTCGAAGAATGCGATTGCGACGCTGAATCCGGACGAAATGCTGGCTAAGATCACGGAGCAGCTGGAAGAGGGATTGACGCACGATCACATCGGGATTGGCGTGCTTGATTATTCGACGCGTGAGCTCGAGATTCGGGCGGAAGGCGGGGCGCGGCGAGGGATGCTGGCGAGTCGCGTGGCGCTTGGGACGGGATTGGTCGGACAGGTGGCGCGGACGGGGCACATGGCGGCGTTCACGACGGCGTCGGCGACCAGCGATCCGGGACTGAAGCCGATGCTGCCGGATTCAACGGCGGCGATCGCGTTGCCGATTTTTTATGCGGAGCAACTGCACGGCGTGCTGTATGTGGAGTCATCGAAGCACACGGATTTTTCTGAGGAAGAGGTTTTGCTGCTGCGGACGCTGGCGGACTTGATCGCGGGCGCGTATCACAACGCGCTGTCGTTCCAGAAAGCGCAGGAGCAGGCGATCACGGACGGGCTGACCGGCGTGAAGACGCACCGGTTCTTCATGGAGTCGCTGTCGGCGGAGTGGAAGCGGTCGACGCGCGCGGGGCGAGCGTTTGCGCTGGTGCTGATGGATCTGGATCGATTCAAATTTGTGAATGATTTTTACGGGCACCTGGAAGGCGACCTGGTGCTGCAGCGAGTCGGGCATATTCTCGAAGCGAATTGCCGGCGGTCGGATGTGGTGGCGCGGTATGGCGGCGATGAATTTGTGATGTTGATGCCCGAAACGAATATGGAACATGCGCGGCAACTGGCGACGAAACTGCGCGGATGGGTTTCGGCAGATCCGCTGCTGCGCGAGAAAAATATCAGCGCGAGCTTTGGCATTGCGTGCTATCCGCTGCACGGATCGACGCCGCAGGAGTTGATTCAGGTGGCGGATGCGTCGATGTATTTGTCGAAGCATCAGGGCGGCAATGCGGTTTCGACGGCCGATCACTTCGATCCGAATGAAGCGAAGAAGTGGAAGCGCGATGTGCTGGAAGCTTATCTGGGCGTGACGCTGAAGCGATTGTTCGCGACGGGGCCGGAAGCGTTTGAGGAGATTTATTCGCGGCTGAAACAGTTTACGGAATCGCTGGCGACGACGGAGGTCGCTCCGGAACCGGGGCAGGCGGAAAAGACCGGAGCTTTGCCGCAGGCGGTGCTGGACACGGTGACTTCGCTGGCGTTTGCGATCGATGCGAAGGATCACTACACGCAAGGGCATTCGCAGAAGGTTTCGGCGTACGCGGCGCTGATCGCCGAGCAGATGGGGATGGGCGACGCGGAGATCGAGGAGATTCGGCTGGGCGGCGTGCTGCACGATATCGGCAAGGTAGCGATTCCGGAAAATATTTTGAACAAGAACGGGCCGTTGAATCCCGATGAGTGGGAGACGATGAAGTCGCACGTGACGTTTGGGGCGAAGATTCTGGATCCGCTGGCCCCGCTGGCGCGGGTGCGGGAGATGGTGCTGCACCATCATGAATATTTTGACGGGTCGGGATATCCGGATGCGCTGGCGGCGGAGCAGATTCCGCTGGGGGCGCGGATTATTGCGGTGGCGGATGCGTTCGACACGATCACGAGCGATCGGACTTATAAGAAGGCGCGCGCGGCGGAAGATGCGTTGAACGAGCTGGTAAGGTGCGCGAATGCGCAGTTTGATGGGCGGATAGTGGAGTTGTTTGTGAATACGATGCGGCAGTTGCCGAATCCGGTGATTGAAGTGGCGACGTTGGTGAGGAATTCGTAGGCGTTCTGAGTTTCCTGCGTTCGGTTTATCTTCCTTCGATCAAACAAAGGTGTCGGTGCGCGGGTGAAATCTTGCGGGCCTGGGGCGCAGCATGCTGCGCCCCTACACAGCCTTGCTAGATGATCGCGGGCTATCTTTCTTGAGTTTGAGACGTCAGAAATTGCAAGTGATGTTGTGCCTGGGCGGTCTTTGTCGTGTTCTCATTTTCAATCGCGAAATTCCAGTGAGAGATTCGATATGAAGCGAGTGCGACGGGTGTGTTTGTTGGTGGTGTTGGTGTTGATTGCGATTTCGCCGTTGTTTGCGTGAGGGCAGTGGCGTTGAAGCGACGCGACGGATGCGAATGCGTGAGGCTCCGCGACGAATCGAGCCAAGACGCTGGGGCCGGGCGGGGCAAGCCCCGCCCCTACAAAGGAATCGGAAAGGCTTGGCGGGACCGATAACGGTGCGCTAAGTCGCGTTCGCGAATTGGCGGTGGCGCGTGGGGTTTGTGCTGCGCGATTTATAGCGGTCGATTTTGCGGAGAGATTCGCGGAGGCGTTTGCGGGCTTTGTGGACTTGGGATTTTGAATTGCCGACGCTGCAGTCGAGGATTGCGGCGATTTCGTTGTGTTCGTAGCCGTGCAGGTCGTGAAGCAGGAACATCCGCTTGTAGCCTTCGGGAAGACTGTCGATCGCGGATTGAAGATTGACGCGGTCGAACATGCCTGTCAGACGGACGTCGACTTCGCCGATTTCGAGTTTCTGTCCTGAGTCGTCGTCATTCACCCTGGTCATTTCGTCGAGAGAAGTGAGATGGGCTTTCTTTTTGCGAAAGCTCATGAGGACGACGTTTGCGGTCAGGCGATGGAGCCAGGAAGAGAAGGCAGACTCGCCGCGGAAGGTGTGGATTTTGCGGAAGAGCTGGAGGAAGGCTTCCTGAGCGAGGTCCTCGGCTTCAAAGGGATCGCTGACCATGCGGAGGCAGAGGCCGTAGACGCGGCGCGAGTGCTGGCGATAGAGAGTTTCGAAGGCGGTTGCGTCGCCTTGTTGGGCGCGGAGGATGGTGGCGTCGAGCTGAGCGATTGCCGGCTTGAGCGGGCGCGTGGGCGAATTGGGAAGTCGTTTCATCTCGTCTCTTTGGGCGCGGGGCGAATTTCGATTCGATACCAATATCGTGTCGCGGCGGGCGTGAAGGCTTGTCATTGCGGCGTCACAACGATGCAAAAAAGGGTCAACGTGCTGCTTGATGAAATTCGACGGTTCAGACGGGGTGGTGGTGAGCGCGATGAGATGAGCGCGGGGTAAGGCCGGGCGTTTGCGATACTTGACTGTGTCAACTATATTTATGACAATGGCATCGATTCCGTTTTTGACCTGGGAGGTGGATGATGCCGGCACCAGCTACGAAGCCTACGAGTAATGGCAAACGCGCACGGGCGGGCGGAATCGCCGGCGGGTCAGACCCTTACGTCGAGGCTATGCGGAGGTTCAGCAGGTTTTATACGCGGAAGATTGGGTTGCTGCAGGAAGAGTTTTTGGGGACGGATTTTTCGCTGACCGAGGGGCGGGTGCTTTATGAGCTTGCCCATAAGCGCGAGTCGACGGCGGCGGCGGTCGGGGCGGCGCTGGCGCTGGATGCGGGATATTTGAGCCGGATTCTCAGCTCGTTTGAAAAGAGAAAGCTGATCGGGAAGACGCCGTCGCCGACGGACCGGCGGCAAAGTATTTTGACGCTAACGACGGGCGGGAGGAAAGCGTTTGCGCCGCTGGAGGCGAGGTCGAACGAGCAAGTGGGAAAGATGATTGCGACGCTGTCGGATTCGAAGAAGCGACGGCTGGTTGAGGCGATGCAGACTGTCGAGGATCTGCTTGGCGGCAGTGGCGTGGAAGCCGAACGTTCGAAACCGACGGGGTATGTGCTGCGGCCGTCGCAGGTCGGCGATCTGGGGTGGATCGTGCACCGGCAGGGGGCGTTGTATTGGGAAGAGTGGGGATATGACGAGCGGTTTGAAGCTCTTTGCGCGGAGATTGTGGCAAAGTTCGTTCAGAATTTTGATGCGAAGCGGGAGCGATGCTGGATTGCGGAAAAGGATGAGGAGATTGTCGGGTCGGTGTTTTTGGTGAAGGAAGCGGAGAAGACGGCGAAGTTGCGGCTACTGTATGTAGAGCCGAGCGCGCGGGGATTGGGGATTGGTGGGCGACTGGTAGCTGAGTGCGTGCGGTTTGCGCGGCAGGCGGGGTACGAGAAGATTGTGTTGTGGACGCAGAGTGAGCTGGATGCGGCGCGGCATATTTATGAGAAGGCGGGGTTTTGCGTAGTGGAGAAGAAGGAGCATCACAGCTTTAGTAAGGATTTGACGGCGGAGGTTTGGGAGTTGGCGTTGTAGAGGGCGAGAAAACCCCGAAAGAGTCTCGACGAAGGTATTGGCATGAGCGTTTGGGGCGCAGCGTGCTGCGCCCCTACATGTTTGTGCTCGTCGCGGCGTTTTTAGGCGACTATTAGTTCCCTGCTATTCTGATTTTGAAATTTGTGGAGACTCGAGATGCAGACGGCGAATGTGAAATGGATTGGGGAGGAGAGGTTTGTGGCGACGGGGCCGTCGGGGCATGCGGTTACGATTGATTCGGATCGGAAATCGAATACGGCGATGGGGCCGATGGAAATGTTGTTGATGGCGCTGGGGGCGTGTACGGCGACGGACATCGTGATCATCCTTGGGAAGAAGCGGCAGAAATTGGAGTCGTTGAATGTGGTTTGTTCGGGGGAACGAGCGGCTGATCCTCCACAGGTTTGGACGAAATTTGAATTGGTTTATCAGTTGCGCGGGGATCTGGACGACGCAGCGGTGAAGCACGCGATTGAATTGAGCGAGGGGAAGTATTGTTCGGTGTCGGCGATGCTGAAGAAGACGGCGACGTTGAAGTGGCGATTTGAGATTGAGAAGAGCGGGGAGAAGTAGGTGGTCGGCGGGCAGGCGAGGTGCCTTGATTGTTTAAAAAACCTCCCTCGGCGGATGGATCGAAGAGAGATTCATCGCGCAAAAAGCGCGCGATGGCGCAGAGTACCTCCGCTGCGCGAGCCGACGCGTTCGCAGGAGCGAACGCGAAGAAAAGGCGTCGGCTCGCTCCGGTCGGAATGACAGTTTTCATTGTCAGGTCGGAATCACATCATGCGAGGCGTGTAAACGTTGTGCATGGGCGCCCTGAAGGGACGCCCCTACAACGGCTACGCGGGGAAGCGCGGTGAAAAACAGTCACATATTTTGCTGATGGATTAGCCGCGCGGACGGTGACACTTGTTGTCACGTGTTGGCGGCATCGCATAGAATTTGGTGTCTCTGCACGGCATGAAGAACCCAAGGAGCCCCATGCCCCATCGCATCGCGGCGAAGATTACCGGCGTCGCCGGATATCTTCCGCCGAAAGTGATGACCAACGCGGACTTTGAGAAAATTCTCGATACCAGCGACGAGTGGATTCGCACGCGGACAGGAATTCGCGAGCGGCATATCGTGGAAGCGCCCAAAGCGACGTCGGACATGGCGACGGAAGCGGCGAAGAAGCTGCTAGCGCAGACGAATACGGACCCGGCGAAAATCGATTTGATCGTGCTGGCGAGCGTGACGCCGGATATGTTTTTTCCGGCGACGGCGTGCCTGGTGCAGGATCGCATCGGGGCGAAGAATGCGTGGGGATTCGATTTGTCGGCGGCGTGTTCGGGGTTTGCGTACGCGCTGACGGTGGGGGCGCAGTTCGTCGGCGCCGGAACGCACAAGAAAGCGCTGGTGATCGGCAGCGATTCGATGAGCCGGATTCTGGATTACAAGGATCGGGCGACGTGCATCTTGTTTGGCGACGGAGCGGGTGCGGTTTTGTTGGAACCGGCGAAAGACGGCGAAGGGATTCTGGATTTTCAGCACGACATCGACGGATCGGGTGGCGCGTATCTGTATATGCCGGGTGGCGGCTCGCTGAATCCGTCGACTCACGAAACGGTCGATAAAAATATGCACGTGGTGCACCAGGATGGGTCGCAGGTTTTTAAATATGCCGTGCGGCGGATGGCGGAAATGGCCGCGGATCTGTTGGAGCGAAACGGTTTCAAGGGAGACGATTTAGCGCTGGTAGTGCCACACCAGGCGAATCTGAGAATTATTCGGGCGATGCAGGAACGGCTGGGCGTCCCGGATTCGAAGGTGATGGTCAACATCGATCGGTACGGGAATACGACGGCGGGGACGATTCCTTTGGGGATGTGGGATGCGATCGCGCAGGGGAAATTGAAGAAGGGCGATTTGGTGTTGTTGGCGGCGGTGGGTGCGGGGTATACGACGGGCGGAGTGTTGTTGCGGTGGGCGATGTAGGAGGCGGGTGACTGCCGACTGGTTTGGATGCAGAAGTTGCTCGACGGTCACGTAGTTCCCGGCGTTGAAGTTCCTTTAAATTTTAGTTCTGTGGTGTTTGGGGCGGAGCGTGCTGCGCCCCTACATATTTTGTGGCGACATTTTGGATCGCGCCGAAACGAACGATTCCTCCGTGCGGCTACTCGTAGCGGAGGGCGATGACGGGGTCGACGCGGGTGGCGCGGATTGCGGGGATGGCGCAGGCGGCCACGGCGACGCAGAGCAAGACGATGGAGACGGATAGGAAGGTGCGCCAGTCGCTGGCGGTTACGTCGTAGAGCAGTGAGCTCATGAGGCGCGTGAGGAAGAGACCGCTTACGACTCCGGCGAGGACACCTAGAGATGACGTGGTCAGCGCTTCGCGGAGAACGAGACGCAGAACGTCGGGGCGCTGGGCGCCCATCGCTACGCGGATGCCGATTTCGCGCGTGCGCTGCATGACCGAGTAGGAAATCACACCGTACAAACCGATCACGGCGAGAATCAGGGCGAGCCCTGCGAAGCTGCCGATCAGCAGCGAGGGATAGCTGCGCAGAAATACGGATGGGGCTTGCTGCGCGACCTGGTCGAGCGTGCGCGGCTGGATCAGCGGAAGCTGCGCATCGAGACTATGAAGGATTTCGCGAGCGGCGCCGACGGTGGCGAGCGGATCGTTGCTGGTGCGCACGACGTAGCTCAGGTAGGTGTCGCCGCCGTGCTCGTTGAGCTCGAAGATGGCTGCGGCTGGCGGCTGGTCGAGATCGACGAGGGCGGTGTCGGCGACGACGCCGATGATCCGGCGGAACGGCAGATTTGGTCTGTAAGTGTAGTGAAAGCGTTTATTCAGGGAGCTTTCGCCGGGGAAATAAGCCTTCGCGAAGGCGCGGGTGACGACAACGACTTCTTCGGCGCCGGGCTTCGCGTCGTCTTCGTTGAAAAAGCGGCCTTCGAGCAGCGTCATTTTCAGCGTAGAGAAATAGTTTCGGCTGACTTCGGCGATGTTGCATTCGTCTTCGTGGCCGAGTTGCTTGGGACGGCCTTCCACCAGAAATCGAACCGACGTGCCGTTGCCGGTGGCGGGAACCAAGGTGCTCGAGGCGACGTCGAGTACACCCGGCGCGTTGCGTAGTCGTTCCCGGAACTCACGAGCGAAGTTGTCGGCGGCAGTGTCTTTATCCGGATTGTCCTTGTCGTTGGGATACGAGGTAGCGGGCAGATTGACGTCGAAAGTCAGAACGTTGTGTGGATTGAAGCCGTGATCGTGACGGAGCAACGCGTTGAGACTTTGCAGCATGAGGCTTCCAGCGACCAGCAGAATGAGCGTGACCGCGATTTCGACAACGACCAGCGAGCCGCGCAGGCGCGCGTGACTGGAGCTAGTGCCGCCGCGCGTTTCGTCTTTCAGGATGTCGTTGACGGAAGAGCGCGTTGCGGTGATCGCCGGAACGAGACCGAAAACCAGCGCCGTAAGCAGCGTGATGAAGCAAAGGAATGCGAGGACCGGAAAGCTGACGCCGGCGGAGCGCAAGTAAGGCATCGCGATCAACTGCGATTCGGGAATCGCGGAGAGAAGCAGGCTGACGCCCCACTGCGCGGCGATGAGTCCGATGGCGGCGCCGACGAAAGAGAGCAGCAGGCTCTCGGTGAGGAGTTGAGAGGCGAGGTCGGTACGGGTGGCACCGAGAGCGGAGCGCACGGCGAATTCTTTGCGGCGCGCGATCGAGCGCGTTAGAAGCAGGTTGGCGACGTTGGCGCAAGCGATGAGAAGAACAAAGCCGACGGCACCGAGCAAAACGAGAAGCAACGGGCGGATTTTGCCTACGATGCGATCGCGAATCGGAGTCATCACGACCGAGATGGCGTCGTTTTCCTTCGGATAGGCTTTTGCAAGTTGTGCGTTGATTCCTTCCATTTCAGCCTTGGCTTGATCTGGAGCAGCTCCGGGGGCCAAACGACCTACGACTCCAAGCCAACGAAGACTGCGGCGCTGGAAGAACCCCGACGGATGGAGCGGGATCCAGAGCGGCGAATTTTGAGGGGCGAACTCAAAGCTACGCGGGAGGACGCCGACGATCGTAACGGGCTTGCCATCGAAGCGAACAGTGGTGCCGACGACGTCGGGGCGGGAACCGAAATCGGAGCGCCAGAAGGCATCGTTGAGAATTGCGACATGCGGACCGTCGGGTTGGTCTTCACCGTCGACGAAGTCGCGGCCGAGAGCAAGCTTGACGCCGAGCGTGGAGAAAAAGTTGGGAGTGACGCTGGTGGCGAGGGCTAGTTTCGGTTCGCCGCCCGCGTCGAGAATAAAGGCGTCGCCTCCGTAGCCGGCGAAGGATTGAAAGGTTTTGGAGCTGCGTTGCCAATCTTTGAAATCCGGGTAGGAGGCGGCTATGTCGGAAGGCGATGAATACTGACCACGCGCTTCGCCGAGGTACTGGAGTTCGCCGGGATTGCGATACGGGAGCGGGCGAAGGAGAGCGGAGTAGACGACGGAGAAGATGGCGGTGTTTGCGCCGATGCCGAGGGCGAGGGTCAAGACGATGACGGCGGTGAAGCCCGGGTTCAGGCGCATGAAGCGGAAGGCGTAGCGCAGGTTTTGTATGAGCATGGATACCTCGAAGCGGACTCCGGCGGGGGTGAATGTGCATGCCGAAACCCAAGGCGTAGTTCAGCCAAGTCCATGGAACGTTTGGATTTAAGTTGAGGGGCGGTTGCGGGCGTTGCAGCGCTGTGACCGTTCGCGGGATTGGCGATTGCGAAAGCGGACAGGCTAGCGGCGAGATTTGGTGGGAGTTCGCGTTGAGAGGAATTCTTCGAAGAGAAGTTGGGCCAAGGCTGCGGAGTTGTGGCGAAGGACGCCGTGTTCTTCGACGAGGTTGTCGAGGATGACGCGGTAGCCGAGCTTTTGGAGGGCGTAGAGGTCGATGGTGACGGGCTCAGCACCCTGGACGCGGTAGCGTTTGGCGACTTCGCGGGAGACGGCCTGGCGGTTGGCGACGACCCAGTCGATGACGCGGCGGGAGCAGTGTTCGCGGATCGCATTGAGGTGATCGGCGAGGGCGTAGCCGGAGGTTTCGCCGGGCTGGGTCATGAGATTGGCGACGTAGACACGCGGGGCTTTCGAAATAGCGATGGCGTTGGCGATTTCGGGTATCAGCAAATTGGGAAGGATGCTCGTGTAAAGAGAGCCGGGGCCGAGGAGGATGAGGTCGGCTTCGCGGATGGCTTCGATCGCTTTGGGGAGGGGGCGCGCGTGGCGCGGCGAAAGGGCGAGGCGCTTGATGCGCTTGCGGCTGGCGGTGATGCTGGTCTCGCCGTGGACGCGGCGGCCGTCCTCGAGAGTGGCGACGAGTGATACGTTGGAAGTTGTTGAGGGGAAAATCTGGCCGCGGATGGCGAGGATTTTGCTGCTGACGCGGACGGCTTCGGCGAAATCGCCGGTGACGTGGGTCAAGGCGGCGAGGAAGAGATTGCCGAAGTTGTGGCCGATGAGGCCGCGACCGGCATGAAAGCGGTATTGGAAAAGGCGGCCGAGTAGAGCTTCGTCCTGGCCGAGAGCGACCATGCAGTTGCGGATGTCGCCGGGAGGGAGGATGCGATTTTCGCGGCGCAGGCGGCCAGAGCTGCCACCGTCGTCGGTAACGGTGACGATGGCAGTGAGGCTGGCGATGGGGTGTTCGGATTTGATTTCGTCGCGACGACGGGAGACGAGATTCTTGAGGCCGCGCAGGAGAGTGGAAAGGCCGGTGCCGCCGCCGAGAGCGACGACGTTGAGTCCTGTGGCGGGGCGATTTCGCTTTGGGGCGGATCTTTTCACGGTTGGATTACGATGCGATTTCGAACGACGGTTCTGCACGCTACTTTGCACCCGCTAGGCACGTATCGTGGCACCTTACAGCGTCAGGAGCCGCGGCGCGGATAAGACCATGAAGCACAGAAGCAGGATAGCTGTCAGCGACGGGCAGGGGTCCCAACGATCGTGACGGCAACCAACGTGTGAATATGCTACGGATTCCGGGATGCGCTTGCAAATGTAAGGTTGCGTGCCCGTAATCTACACCCGCACAGGCAGGATTGCCTGTGCCACCTAAAGGCGATATCAGTTGGCGGAGCCGTCTTTCTCCGGATAGAGCATTTCGGTGAAGCGGGGGTCTTCCTGCAGGAAGGCGAAGTCTTCATCGTTGCGCGCGTGATAGCGATTTTCGGGGCGCAGGTCGATCGCGACTTTGAGATTTTTCATGGCGGAGTCGGCTTCGCCGGTGAGGCAGTCGAGGGCCGCGAGCGCGTAGTGGACGTGGTCGGCTTTGGGCGAGGCTTTGCGCGCTTTGTCGAGGCTTTCGCGCGCGTCATCCCAGCGGCCAATGTTCATCATGGCGACGCCGCGCTGGTAATGCTCGTCGGCGGTCTTGGGATTTTGCTCGTGGCTCGGCTTCATGCGCTGTTCGGCGATTTTCAGGTGCATGCGAGCGCGGTCGGCGAGTTCTTTGCTGGGACCTTCGAGAACTTTTTCGAGTTCGCTTTTGGCTTTGGCGAATTTCTGTTGGTGGAAGAGAGAAAGAGCTTCGTCGTAGAGCTTGAGTTGAGCCTGGACACGAGGATCAACGAGCTCGACACCGCCGCGCTGGGGAGGATGCGCTGGAGCTAAAGGTTTTCTTTTCAATTGGTTGGCTGTGTGACGCGTGGGACTTTTGGAGCGCCCAGGATTTCCCGAATTGGGCTTGCGCGCCTTTGGCATGCCGCGAATGTAGCAGAGCCACTATCGCGCGTCAACGCAGGGCGGGGGTAACTAGTTTGATACACAAAGGCGTTATCACGTTCGCATAGGGGCGCGAAAATTTTCTCCCGCAAGCGCGGGGAGTCGCTGAAACTAGATGAGCGTATCGAACTCGCAACAGACGGACGGAGTGTGGTTTGGCCAGTCGAGTTGCGTGTGCTATAAATTTTGAATTGAGTCTCGACCAAGGAATGGCCAGGAAAAGTGCCCTTCATTAACTTTCCCGCACGCGAAATTAATTGCAAGTTGGTTTACTACGGTCCGGGTCTAGGTGGAAAGACCGCGAACCTGCAGTGGATCTATGACCATACGGGTCAGAACCAAAAAGGGAAAATGGTTTCGCTGGCGACGGAGACGGACCGGACGCTGTTTTTCGACTTCTTGCCGTTGGATTTGGGGACGGTGCGCGGATTCAAGACCCGGTTTCATTTGTACACGGTTCCTGGACAGGTGTTTTATGAGGCCAGCCGCAAGCTGATTTTGAAGGGCGCGGATGGCGTGGTCTTTGTGGCGGATTCGCAGGAAGAACGGCTGGATGCGAATTTCGAGACGATGGAAAACCTGCAAGAACATCTGAAAGAACACAACCTGAATTTCGACACGATTCCGTATGTATTGCAGCTGAACAAGCGCGACCTGCCGAATGCGATGGCGATTCCGGATTTGACGAAGCAGTTGCAGCGCAAGGGCGAGCCGGTGCTGGAAGGCGTTGCGGTGACCGGTCAGGGCGTGTTTGAGACGCTGAAAGAATTGGCGAAGCTGGTGTTGGCGGAGTTGAAGAAGGGCGGCTGAAGGCCGCTTCGTTTTCCCACCCGTAGCTTAATCAATTTAATCTGTCTAGGTCCGCGAGGTCTTGAACGTGACTTCGATTGGCACAATCACTGTTGTGGGCTTGCCGTCTTCTCCGGGCGCGGGCCGAAACTTCCATTCGCTTACCGCTTCAACCGCTCGTTCGCTCAAGAAATAGCCCGGGCTCCTGACGACACTGATCTGTTCTGCGGACCCAGCTATAGAAATGACGACCTGGAGAATGACGTTTTGCGGCTGATTCGACCGCCATTGCGCAGTATTCGCGGGAACCGGGCAGTAGAGACAAGCAGGCACGCCGACACCCATCACTCCGGCACGGACAGGCTTGGCGCCGATACCGTGATCGCCAGAGGGGCTAAGAAGATCGAGCATTCGCGAATGAGGCAAGGAGTGAGTGATGGAGGCAATCGTCGAGCCGTCTGCTGTTTTCAGCAACGTGACGGTGATCAGATATTTTTCGGGAGTGATTTCGATTTTGCCGGAGACGATCGCGTCAGCGCTGGACGCGGTGCCGATTCGCTTGAGCTCGTCTGCGGAGAGGGACAAACCTGATGCAAGGCCGAGTAGTTGTAGCCGCGTGCGATCTATAAGCAGGACTGCCGGACTCTTGAGCACGATGCCGTCGGAGAGTTTGTTGGCAAGGTACCAGCTGAGGTCGGTAGGCGTCCCATCAGTAGAAACGAAATCCACGACCGCGATGGATTTGACGGCGGACTTGTCGATTTCGGGCGCGAGCTTCTCAGCGAGGCTGTCGAGATCGACAGGCGTTGCGGCATAGCTCGATCCGAAAAAGAGGAAACTCGAAAGAAAGACGAGTGACAGGACTGACAGCGAAAGGCGAAGCCTAAACGTCATGCGGAACCTCCTACTGCGCCGCAGCGACGGATGAAGCTCAGACGAAGCTGGCGGTGGCTGAAGAATCCGTTTCGAAAGTCGGGATGGCTTCGACGAGGCGCGTTACGGTGAGGGCGTCGCGGACGCGGCCGTTGCCGCAGACCAAGTGCAGCGCGCCACCTTCGCGGGCGAGCTGAATCGAGCTGCGAACGAGTGCGGAGATTCCGGAACTGTCGATCTGCGGAACGCCATTGAGGTTGACTACGACTTTGCGGCCTCCGCCCTGAACGACGGACTGAAGGAGCTCGGTGAGCTGCTCGCTGGGCTCGCCGATGGTAAGGCGGCCGTGGACTTCGAGCGTGTGGATGCCGTTGTTCTCGCGGACAGCGATTTCCATGGGCAGACGTTCGGTCATGGGCAAGTTTCTCTCACGGATCGTTTCGCTTCCGGTTCGTCGAGATGCTTAAAACCCGAGCTCAAAAGCGCAGGAATGTCCCTAGGATACCCCGGGCAAAGTCGCAAGGGAACCCGGCGCAAACACAGACTGGGGAGCAATTTGGCTGGGAGCCAGCTTCAAGCCAAACAGCGCCGGACGGGCATTATACGATGATGGCCGCCGGTGACAAGCCCGTCGTGAAGGACGGACGAATTTCGTGAGTGTTATGGGCTAAATCCGGTACTACGAGACAGTTGACAGAGGCGCAGAGTCAGGCGAGAGTGGAGGGCCTGAGGTGAAGTTTACCTCTGTCCCTCGAAGCGAGTTCCAACATGAAAGAGCATACCCAGGGCCCCTGTAAGTCCCTTATCGTGACAGTGTTCGCGCTCATTTGCGCGCTTTATCCCACCTCAGCCGCCGCTCAAAAAGTTTATTTCCCGCCGCAACCGATGCCGACAAAGTCGGACGCGGACTCGGGTGGGCAGATTTCCGTGCAAGTCATGGAAATAACGGGTGCACCGTTTTCGGGCGGAGCGAAGGTCAGCCTCAGGACGGGGACCCGGACGACCACGCAGAATTCGACCGCGGTCCTGTTCAACCAAACGATCACTACCAACGAATCTGGCCTAGCCCAGTTTCAGGGAATGCTGGAAGGCGAATACATTGTCGAGGTGAGCGCGCCGGGCTTTAAATCGGTGCTGGAAGACGCGTCGATCAGTGTCGGCCATAAGAATGAAGCCTTCGGAGTGATGTTGATTGCCGACGGACCGCTTGCGAAGAATGGACACACAAGCGGAACTCCAGCCAAAGCATTGAAAGAAATGGAAAAGGGCCTGGAGGCGATGCAGGTTGGAAGGCTCAACGAAGCCGAACAGCATTTGAAGAAAGCGCAGGAATTGGCGCCGAAGAATGCCGATGTGAATTATCTGGTGGGCGTGCTGTACATGCGGCGCGGGAATTCGGGACAGGCGCGGGAATATTTGCAGAAAGCGGTGGATGCGGCTCCCAACCACGCATCGGCTTTACTCGCGCTGGGCCAGGCTGAGTTACAGCAAAGGGATTTCGGGAAAGCGGCGGAGAGTTTGGAGCGGGGTGTGCAGCTGCAGCCGACTGCGTGGCGCGCGCACTACCTCGCGGGACTAGCGTCGTATCAAATGCGCGACTACGAAAAGGCGCTGGAAGAGGCTCAGGCGGCGGTGGCATCCGGTCAGGACAAGACGGGCGGGTCATTGCTGTTGGTGGGTCAGGCACAAGAAGCACTGCATCAACGGGATGCGGCTCTGGCGACGTTCAATCAGATTTTGAAGGAACAGGTGGACGGTTCGCGAACCGCAGCGGTGAAGCGCGAGATCGAGAAGCTGAATGGGCCTTCCTCGGGACAAGGCAAGCTGGAACTCGCGTCGGCCATAACACCGACTGGAGTGGGCAACGGATCGAGTTCGGATGTGGCTCCGCTGAAGACGACGGATGATTCTGGCGATACGGCGATGGAAATGGCTGACTTGCCGGACCTGCCGGCGTTGCCACTCGGTACCGAGACAAAATGGGCGCCACCCGACGTCGATGACGAAAAGCTGATGTTCGATACGACTGCGGACACCTGTTCTTTGGATTCGGTCAGGGCAAAAGTGGGCGCCCGGATCGAGGAGCTGGTGTCGAACGTCGATCGCTTCACGGCGACCGAGGAAATGGACCACACCGCGTTGAGCCCGCTGGGGATCCAGATGTCGCACGAGACGCGGCAGTTCAATTACTTGGTGGAGATTCGCAAGAGCGGGGCACGGGATCTGGATGTGCAGGAGTATCGCGACGGGTCGGTTTCGGTGCAGCAGTTCCCTGCGCATCTCGGGACCGTCGGACTGCCGACGCTTGTGCTTGTGTTTCATCCTTACTATCAGTCGAAATACGACTTCACGTGCGAGGGCGGCGGCTCATGGAACGGCCGGAAGACGTGGGTCGTTCATTTCCAGCAAAAATCGGACAGTCATAGTGAAATGCTGGTTTATCACGTAAATGGACGGTTTTATCCAGTCGGAATGAAGGGCCGGGCATGGATTGACGAAGAGACATCGCAGATTTTGGCGATGGAGTCGGACATGATCAAGCCGATCCCGGAGATTCGGTTGATGCGGGATCACCAATTGATCGAGTACGGACCAGTAGCGTTCGCCAACGCGGGAACGAACATGTGGCTGCCCAAGAGCGCGGATTGGTATTGCAGTATCTCGGGGCACCGCTATCACCGGCGGCATTCGTTCAGCAACTTCCTGCTGTTCCAGATCGACGATTCGCAAAAGCTCGGGAAGCCGAAAGACACAAACGACACCCTGGAGAAGAATTAGGGGCCAGCGCAGGAATATTGACGCTCGCAAACTGTCGTTACGCGAACATCATAAAAAGTGATTTCTTCGATGAAAATTTCAAGACGTATGCGTTCCAGCAGCCGCGTATAATCTCGCTTTCGATTTCACGTTCTGTCCCGGTTAAACCGGCCTTTGGTGCCGGCAAGAGTCGCGGTTGTGTGTGACATACAAGCCGAATCGATGCAGCGGAGCGGACGCCTTATGAAGCCTGCCGTATTGCGGTGTTGTTGTTTGTTGGCTGTGCTGCTTGTCGTAATTTCGGCCCCGGCAACTCTCTTCGCACAAACGGCCGCTCCCGCGGCTAGTTCTTCCTCGCCTTCCGTAGACTCTTCGAAAGCTCTCAACGACAAACTCGCCCAATTAGATCAGCGGGTTACGGCAGCGCAATCCTCGGCGGACAACTCGTGGATGATGGTGAGCGCTGCGCTCGTTTTGATGATGACCGGGCCGGGGCTCGCGCTTTTTTATGGCGGGCTGGTTCGCCGCAAAAACATGCTGGCGATCATGATGCAGAGTTTCATGCTCATGGCGGTGATTTCGGTGCTGTGGGCGCTCGTCGGGTACAGCCTGGCGTTTGGCGGGAATGGTCCGGTGATCGGTGGGTTCGAACACGCGATGTTGCGCGGAGTCGGCGCGGAGCCGAATCCCGATTACGCGGGAACGATTCCGCAATCGACGTTCATGATTTATCAGCTCATGTTCGCGATCATCACGCCAGCACTGATCACAGGCGCGACGGCGGAACGGATGAAGTTCAGCGGCACGGTATTGTTTTTGACGCTGTGGTACTTCGTCGTGTATACGCCGCTGGCTCACATGGTGTGGGGCAAGGGCGGGCTGTTGAACGCCGCGCTGGGCGGCAAGTTTCCGTGTCTTGATTTTGCGGGTGGGACCGTTGTTCACATCAGTTCGGGTGTGTCGGCGCTGGTGTGCGCTCTTTATATAGGAAAGCGCACAGGATTCCCGAAGCAGCCTATGCCACCTCATAGTTTGACGCTGAGTTTTGTGGGCGCGTGCCTCTTGTGGGTGGGATGGTTCGGATTCAACGCCGGGAGCGCGCTGGCATCGAGTTCGCTGGCGACGAGCGCCTTCATCGCCACGCACTTCGCCACGGCGGCTGCGGCGATAAGCTGGAGCCTGGCGGAATGGGTTAAGAATGGGCGGCCGAGTGCGTTGGGCGCAATTTCGGGAGCCGTCGCGGGGCTGGTGGCGATTACACCGGCGGCCGGATTCGTCGGGCCGATGTCGGCGCTGGTGATCGGATTTATCGCGGGAATTGCCTGCTATCTAATGGTGACGAAAGTGAAGGCAGTCTTCGGCTACGACGACGCGTTGGACGCGTTTGGAGTACACGGGGCGGGCGGAACGATTGGTGCAATCCTTACTGGAGTCTTCGCCCAGCAAGCGATTAACCCGATCTTTGGCGCCGGCAAACCGACGGGGGGTCTGGACGGGCATTGGGGCCAGATCGGCAATCAATTGGTCGGAGTAGCCATCGCCTGGGGCCTGGCAATCGTCGGATCGATCGTGCTGTTAAAGGTCACCGACCTGATCACGGGAATTCGAGTGAGCGAAGAGCAGGAGATTGAAGGTTTGGACATTACGCAGCACGGCGAAGAGGCGTACAACCTGGAACTGTAACGTAGACTAGTCGCGACGGAAGTGAGTTGTCCTGGCCGGAGAGTTCGGGTTTAGCTGTATTCGGGGACATGCACATCTTCGCAGCAGGATTGTGATTCGCGGGATGTGGGAGCGCACTTTTTCATGATGAAACTTGAGGCGATCATTCAGCCCTCTCGGTTTGAATCGGTTAAGGATGCCTTGCGCGAAGCAGGTATCGAGGGCATGACCGTGACCGAGGTGCGCGGACACGGCCGGCAGAAGGGGCACACGGAGGTTTATCGAGGGCGTGAGTATACGGTCGATCTCTTGCCGAAGATTAAGTTGGAAATGGTCTTGCCCGACAAGCTGGTGAATACCGTTGTGGACACGATCCTGAAGACGGCAAAGACAGGAAAGATCGGCGACGGTAAAATATTCCTATCGAGGGTTGATGAGGCAATAAGGATTCGCAACGAAGAGCGGGGAGAGAACGCGCTCTAAGATGACGACAGCAGCCCGCCCCGGCCTCCGATTGTTGTTCGGTCAACCCGTAAACAAAATGCAAGGTTCCGTTACCCCTCAGTCTGTCCTCGGCCCGGAAGCCGACGACGAACGCCAACGTATCCGTAAAGAGTTCGAATCTGGTGTGAGCGCACGCCAGACGGTTTTGTCGTTGTGTGCCTTGGCAGATCAAAAGACGCAGCAGGTGTTTGAGGATGCGCTGCAGACGCATACGTTGAGTGCGTCAGGGCTCTGCCTTGTGGCGTTGGGCGGGTATGGACGGCGGCTGCTATTTCCTTATTCAGACCTCGATATCTTGTTCTTGTTTGGCACCGAAAAGGCGGAACAGACTTTCCGTCCGCTGATTTCAGATTTTTCGCGAACGTTGTGGGACATGGGCTTCCGCGTGAGTTCTGCCGGGCGGACGATCGAGGAATGCAAGCGCATTGAGGAAGACAACATTGAGTTTCATCTGGCGTTGCTCGACCGGCGCTTTCTTGCGGGCGATTCCGAGCTGTTTAATCGGCTTGATACTCGCATCCTGCCGACTTCGGAAAAAGCGGCGCGGCCATTTTTACTGGCACAACTGCACAAGCTGACGAAAGACCGGCTCAATCGGTATGGGAATACGATTTTTCATCTCGAGCCGAACGTTAAGGACGCACCGGGCGGGTTGCGCGACTATCAGGCGGCGGCCTGGTTGCGGCAGATTTCCGAGAACAAGCAGTCGCTGAACATCACCGCCGCGGAAGAGGACCTAGCGTCGGGCGCGGTCGATTTTCTGAGCGCGATTCGCTGTTTCTTGCACTATGCGAATGGGCGAAACGACAACACGCTGACGTATGAGCTCCAGGCCGCGGCGGCGGACCGGTCGCTCGGCGTTTCGGATGGAGAGTCGCGGAATGCCGCGGAGTGGATGCGGCTCTACTTCCGTCATGCGCGAACTCTGAATCGTTTGCTGCTGCGCTATTTAGAGCAGAAAGCGCTTGTGCCGCAGACGTTCCGGCAGCGCATTTTTAATGTCGCTCGTGGGCCGAAAACGGAGCCCGCGAATGGCAGGCCGTTCGGTGTTCGCGACGGGATGTTCGAGGTGTTGAATCAGCCGGCGCTTTCCGATCGTTCGCAGATTTTTTCGATGCTTACGGAAGCGGCGCGTGCAGGAATTCCGCTGAGCCGGCAAGCCGAGCGGTGTATCGCGTACATTATGCAGCATCCTGAACTCACTGTGAGCAATGCCGAAGTGAGTTGGAGCGGTTTGCGAGAAATGCTGGGAGCGGAGTATCCCGGGTTCGCGCTGCGGCCGATGCAGCGGCTGGGACTGCTTACGGAGATTCTGCCGGAATTCAGCCGCATCGACTCGCTGGTGGTGCGCGACTTTTATCATCGATATACGGTCGACGAACATTCGCTGCGCACGATCGAACATTTGCAGGAGCTAGCCGATCCTCCGGATGAGCGCGCGGAACATTTTCAACCGTTATGGCGAACGGTCGACCGGCGCGATCTGCTGATTTTTGCCTTGTTGTTACACGACGTGGGCAAGGGCATGCCCGTGGAAAACCACGT
>Ga0210393_10000989_pt1 | contig 24487 bp, 19 predicted proteins | sample IncBWC27OmetaG_FD_160068 | JGI IMG/M metagenome (GOLD analysis project Ga0210393, IMG submission 160068) | Forest soil microbial communities from Barre Woods Harvard Forest LTER site, Petersham, Massachusetts, United States - Inc-BW-C-27-O ... | reverse complement strand
CGTATTCGGGGCGCGACGCGGAGATCTCGATGCCGTCGCGGCTGACGGCGAGCTTCACGGCGTGAGAGCGCTGGTCGGCGAGCTGAGAGACGCGCTTTACGGCATCGCAGAGTTCGCCGCGCTCGATCGTGACCGTCTTGTTGTTGTCGCGCGGGAGAACGGCTTCGTAATTCGGGAACTGGCCGGTGAGAATGCGTGAAATCAGCAGGCGATGACCAACCTGGAAGAAGAGGTGGCTCTCATCCTTGGCGAATTCGATTTGCGCGTCGGAATCGGCGGCGCTGGCGAGTTTCGAAACTTCGTCCATCGCTTTTTTCGGGATGAGGACTTTCATTTCACCGTTGAGGCCGGCGAGTTTCTGATCGGTTTCGGCGAGCGCGAGGCGGTGGCCGTCCGTAGCGACCATGGCAAGCGTGTCAGGCTTGAGGATGAGTAGGCCGCCATTCAGAGTGTAGCGCGACTCTTCCATCGAGATCGCGAACTTTGTTTTGCTGATCAGGCTTTCCATCACGGGCGCGGAGATCTGGACGATTGTGTGCGGCATCGACGGGAGCGCCGGGAAATTTTCTTTGGCCATTCCGACGAGCTTGTATTTCTTTTTGTCGCTTACGATTTCGACCCAGTGATTTTCGAGTAGCTTGAATTTTATCTCGCCCTCGGGGAGAAGACGGACAAGCTCGAGAAGCTTTTTGGCGGGGATGGTGCCGGCGCCTTCCTTTTTCACCTTGGCGTCGCATGAGGTGCGGATGCTCAACTCGAGGTCAGTGGCAGTGATGTTGAGCCGGTCGCCCTTCGCCTCGACGAGCAAGTTCGACAGAATCGGGATCGTCGTTTTGCGTTCGACGACACCCTGCGTGGTGCTGAGTTCGTTCAGCAGCGCGGACTTGGATACGCTGAATTCCATCGCTTGATGATCCTCGCGTGCGGTTGCAGGTGCACTCATAGTTTACGCGGCCCTGGGGGACGGACGCCGCCTCCTTAAGGATTGTAACCTGTTGCCGTACTCTACTCGCTTTTGAGAAAAGTACAAAGCGTAAGGAGGCGTGGCCAAGCGGACGGGCTTGAGGAAATGTGAGGATATCCGCTTGATGATGATCTGCCGCGGCGGATGTTATGGTCATGGCGCGTGGCGCGAAAATTGTGGGCCAGAATTTTCACAAGCAAGAGCAATCACACATCAGGACAAAATGTTCTGATCTAAAAAAGTTTTAGACCCTTGTTGTTGTGATGATCGGTGTGGAAACGTGGAAAAAGTTTTGGAGTCTTTGTTTTGGCTCAGTATCGCTGGTTGTGTGCGAGTGGCGAATTGTGGGAACAGAGGAAAACTTGGCTCGGACACATCGCAGTCTCGAGTGAGACGCGAATTCACTCACAGTCTTCCACAAAAATTCCGCACGTTACGCAAGCGTTGTCCACACCACTCGATGATGTTGACGGGCAAACCTGCGACGGCGCGTGCACAATCCAACTGCGTTGGATACGGGCGTGAGATAAAGTAGTCGGCGCAGACAAGACAATGACGATCGAACTGAACAGAATATTTTTTCGCGAGACGATTCATGGGTCGGCCCGCAGCGAGACGAAAATTGCCCGCCGCCGCGGCATGCGGAACGAGTATGCGCACGTGCTTGTGAGCGTTCGGCCTGCGGAGCGCGGCCGAGGCGCGATTCTGGAGTGGAACGCCGGCGCAAATATTCCGGCGTTTTTTTCTTCATCTGTCCTGCGAGGAATCGACGACGCGCTTCAGGCAGGTATTACCGGGCTGGAGGTCACCGATATTATCGTAAGCGTGGAAACCGGCAGCCACCACGATGTGAATTCCAGCGACGCCGTGTTTCGCGAGATGGCGCACAAAGCGACGCTGCAAGCGATTGAGCAAGCAGGCCCGACTATTCTGGAAGCGATGTCGCTTGTGCTCATCACGGTGCCCGCGAAGCAAATCGAAGTGGTCGAGCTTGCAGTGGCTCGTCTTGGAGGAGAAGCGACTCCCGCGGTGAAAAAAGAGGATGGGTCGAAAACGCTCGCGGCAAGTATGCCGTCGGCATCGGTCGACGAACTGATCGAGGAATTACTGGGCGCAACGCGCGGCGAGGGTAAAATTTCGAGCCGAAGCAATGGATATCGTCCGCGTTTGGACCTGCAAGATGGATCGACCGGCCCTGGAAGTCCTGTAGTTCAACCAACATCAAAGTAATTCATCGGACTGAGATTCGCCGCCGAGTTCGGTCTTCTGGGTGGGTGTCGCCTGCGCGACCCGACGGGAGGATCGGGTCGCATCGTTGGACTAACTGCAAGGACGAATTACAACAAGACGGAAAACATTGGCGAGAGCTACTGAAGCGCGTCCATCAGGCGCGTGATGGTGCGGTTGAGGTCTTTGTCGGAACGGCGCATCTCTTCGATCTTGTGGATCGAGTGGAGCACCGTGGTGTGATGCTTGCCACCGAATTGGCGGCCGATCTCGGGCAGCGACGCAGTGGTGAGCTGCTTGACGATGTACATCGCGACTTGCCTCGGAAAAGCGATCGCGCGCGTATTGCTGCGAACCTTCAGATCTTGCTCACGCAGATTGAAGTGCTCGCTGACGCGCTTCTGGATCAGGTCGATCGTGACGCGCTTTTCCTGAGACGCGATGATATTGCGCAAAACTTGCTGCGCTGTTGCGAGCGAAACGGTCGCGCCGGTCAGCGAGGCGTAGGCCATCAAGCGCGTGAGAGCGCCTTCGAGCTCGCGGACGTTGGACTTGATCGCGCGCGCGATATATTCGGCGACATCATCGGGCAGCGGGAAACGATCGTTCTCCGCTTTCTTCTGCAAAATCGCGATCTTCGTTTCGAGATCGGGTGGCTGAATGTCCGCGATCAGGCCCCACTCGAAGCGCGAGCGCAGGCGCTCTTCGATCGAGTTGATATCTTTCGGCAGGCAATCGGAAGAGATGACGATTTGCTTTTGCTGCTCGTAGAGAGCGTTAAAGGTGTGGAAGAACTCTTCCTGCGTGCGTTCTTTGCCGGCGATGAACTGGATATCGTCGACGAGCAGGACGTCAACCGTGTGGAAGCGGTCGCGGAAACTGATCATGCGATCGAAGCGCAGCGAGTTGATGACTTCGATGGTGAATTTCTCGGCGCTAACGTAGCTGAGACGCATTGCCGGGTTGCGCTTCTTGATGGTGTGCCCGATGGCGTGCATCAAGTGCGTCTTGCCCATGCCCACGCCGCCGTACAGGAAGAGCGGGTTGTAAGCTTTTGAGGGCTGCTCGGCGACGGCGCGCGCCGCGGCATGCGCAAATTCGTTGGACTTGCCGACGACGAAAGAATCGAACGTGTAGCGCGTGTTGAGCTGGTGATCGCTGCTCTCAAAATCGAGCTTCGACTGCTTTCCGGGTACCGTGGCAGACACAGGCGCAGCCGAAGTGGCCGCCGCCGCTTGCTCTTCTTCGGTGCAAACATATTGCACGCGGGTATTCGGTGTGCTGAGTTCGTGAAAGACTGCCTTAACGATCTCGCCGTAGGTACGAGTTAATACGTTGCGGAAAACGGTGCTCGGAATCTGAACGAAGAGCGTGTCGCCTTCGACGCGATTCAGGCGTGTCGGCGCAAACCATGTGTTGAACGTATTGATGCTGACTCTGGACTTCACGCGCTCTAGGAATTTGTCCCAGGAATTGATCGGTTCGCGTCCGGGTTGAGTGGCTGTCGACATTTGCGGAGAGAATAAGAGGCCCGTGCTATTTCCACAGATGTGAAAATGCTGTGGGAAAGCGGGCCGTTTACGTCCTTCTTTAGACTTCGGGGTTCAACCCTCGGTGGAATGTGCTGCCGTGCCCCTGATGCTCTCGAACGACATCGGCATGCCCTCAGGCCGAGTCACCGTCGTTCTAAGACAGCGCGGGATTGTCTCTGATTGAAGCGTGGCCTGCAAGCGAAAAGTGTACGAAGCCAAATCGCCAAGCCGAACACGTTTCACACACGGTTCACAGTTTTTCCACAACACAAATTCTATCGCGACGTACTCGCGACGTGATGATTTGAAAGGAAATTTTACGACAAAATTGCTTCGCGGACCTACTTACGACGCACGACAGCTCGAAATCTCTTGAGGAAAACCGAAAAAATTTTATTTCGCGCCAAGATTCTTCTTGTCAGGACGCTGAAATTCGTAAATGCCGATCGGATCGCCGCCGATGATCATGCGATCGGGCTCGATCAGGATCGTGTTGGCTTCGAGCCGCGCGCCCTCCGGCGTGTACATCTGATAGCTGGCGCGGCGGTTGCCGTCTTTGTCGAAGTGCAGCAGCGTGTTGCCGATAGCCATCCATACTTCGCCGGTTGTCGGATCGACGCCAAAGCCGTTGAGTATGCGCTTGAATGACGGCGCCTTGCGGGCTTTTTCCTGCTTCACGATTTCGCGGCGAATTGCTTGTGCCTGCGGCGCGGCTTCCACGGCCACGTATTGCACGTCGGAGCCGACGCTATAGCCGGCTCGGTCGAACTGGCGGACGGTCGGCTCGGGCATGTAGCTGAAGCCGTAGTAGAGACGATGCGCGGCGTCGGTTGCCAGCACGCCGATGTTGAGGAAGCGATTAAGGTCGTCGCGCTCTGAGATTTGCTCGGGATCGCCGAAGTCGCGGGTCACGTGGCCGCGCTTGTCGTAGACGATGACCAAGTGTTCCTGGTTGAAGGTTGCGACGGCAATCTCGCCGTCACCCAGCCAGGCGATCGATACGGGACCCGGAGCGGCGAAGGAATTCGCAAAGGTGCCGTCCGGGCCGATGATGTCGATCATGTTGGAGCCGCGGTCGGCGATATAGGTCTGGCCTTCGGAATCGATGTCGCAGTCTTCGCCGAAGGTGACGCCGGCGGTGCTTGGCTTTGCGCCGGGAGTTGCGGCGGACTCGGCAACGGTGAAGAGCTGCTTGCCCTGAGCGTCGTAAACCACGAGGCCGGGGGACGGCGACGCGAGGACGTAGGTGCGCCCGTCGGCCGACCGGTGTACTGCTCGCAGGCCGGGTCCAATTGGGCCGAAGAGGCGCGTCTTGGCCGTCATGTCTCCTTCGGTCTGAACAAAATTACGATCTTGCAGGTCGTCGGGGTGGATCGCGGGGTTATTTTTGGGTTGCGGATGGGGCGACGGCGGATTCGCGTGGGCCGAGCGGACGGAAATCGCCACCGGGAGACACAACGAGGCTGCAATTATCAGAAGCTGGGCCTTCTTTTTTTGCATCAGTCCTCAGATCATGTTTGGACGGCAGAAGGTTGCTCCACGTTGCAGCAACCACGGGTCGTTGCTAAAGGCTATTCCCGCGCGAAGAAGGGGCGGTTCCCGTGACGCTAGTCGGCGCGTAAGCGCAGGCGTTCTATGGACTTAGCCTTCAATCGGCCGGCAGGGTTGCGGGAGCCGGCGTCATCCGTCTCGATCAGGACGCAGTTCATCTGGATATCACCCGGAGCGACGTCGAAGCGTGCCGGCAGGCCGTCGAGGAAGCGCTTGATAATCCCATTTCGGTCCATGCCGATGACGCCGTCGTGTGGGCCGGTCATGCCGACGTCGGTGATGTAGGCGGTGCCTTGCGGCAGGACGCGCTCGTCAGCGGTGGTGACGTGGGTATGCGTGCCGACCACGACCGAGGCGCGGCCATCGAGATACCAGCCGAGTGCGATCTTTTCGCTAGTGGTTTCGGCGTGCATGTCGACGAAGACGAAGGCGACATCGTCGGGGAGTTTTCCCAATTCGGTATCGACTTTGCGGAAGGGATCGTCGATCGCGGGTAGGAACACGCGGCCTTGCAGGTTGAGGACGGCAAATTTCACGCCATTCTTTGCGGTTCCTACGTACGCACCGCTACCTGGACTACCCTCGGGGAAGTTTCCCGGACGCAGCAGCCGAGGCTGGTGGGGCATGTAGTCGAGGATTTCTTTGCGATCCCAGCTGTGGTTGCCGCCGGTGACGACGTCGACGCCGTTTGAGAGCAGGTCGTCGGCGATTTTGGGAGTGATGCCGAAGCCGGAGGCGGAGTTTTCGCCGTTTGCGATGACGAGATCGATCTGGCGATGCGTGACGAGGTCGGCCAGGCGATCGCGTACGATTTGGCGTCCGGGTGAACCGACGATGTCACCGATGAAGAGTATGAGCATATGTCAGAAAAAGGAGCGGACTGCTTGGCCGTGGGAGACTAGGCCGTGAACCTCTGAACTAAGTGGGCGCCACGAGCCAACCGTTAGGCTTTCCTGCCCCGTTCGCTTCCCGTTGCTCCGTCCACGCGGTTCGCGCGAGATCTGGCTTTGACGAATGGCCGGGAAGCCAAAGGGACAGGCCGTGCACACAGGCTGGCTATCCGCAGCTCCTCAGAGATTCTGCATTGGTTCAAACAGCTTTCGTCCCCTCACCTGCTTCGAAGTGCCGCTCGGTGAGTATTGTAGCGTGGGCGTCCGGCGTCAGCCAAACGGCGTCAGGGACGCGCATTGTCGCGAGGTCCATTTGCGCGGCGAACTCGGGTGAAAAGGTCTTCCACCGAAACCGGCGCATCCTGCGGAGCACCGACGAGCATGCCGGTTAGGGTCTGCATCGAGTGGAAACCCAGGCGGCGATAGCTTTCGAATTGAGACTCATCAAACCATTGATCGGCGGTGGACTGATCAGGGAATTCCCGGTGGCCGGCACGATACGCAAGAACATCACGGGGAGTGCCGGGCGTGATCGTCGGTTTGATGTACAAGATCTCGCCCTCAAATCCGACTTCGCTCGCGGTGCTCGGATAACGAATCTTTCCTATGACACCGTGAGCTTGGGCGAAGCCACTGAGTGGCAATTGGACCGGCGTCGGATCGATCGTGATTTCGACTCCGAAATCGCTGCGGCATTTCCGAATGGCATTTCCCAAGTCTCCAAACGTCATGCCGTCATCTGCGTCGGCGTCGGACGCGATGATGTATTTGCATCGCCGCCGCACAAGCTCATAGATAGCCAGATTTTCAAAGTGTCCGCCATCGGAGAGATAAACGTACTTCGACTGATCGGTCGTCGAAGCGAGCAATTCTTTCAGGAGATACAAAAGCGACCACTGCGGACCGCCTTCCGTGCGATCTCCGGAAAGCTCCTTATTCTCGTATCGCGGGTTTGGCAGCCACCAACCCAGACGAACATCGAACACGGTCATCAGGAAAGCGAGCGGCGGTGATGTGTGGTAGCCCATGTTAGGCGATGCAGCCGCGCCAGAAATGGACACGGCCGTGCCAAGGTGCACTCCACCTGCTTTGAGATGCAATGCGCTGTGAGAGTTTTTGGGATAAGCATATTCATCGGTTGTGCGATAGGTGCCTTTCGGCGGCGGGTCCGGCTCGTACTTCATTTCCGGATATTCGTATCCGCAGAATTTTGGCGTAAATACAAAGGATTCCGCTTTGCGCTCCTGCCAGGCGAGGCGCTCGCCGTGCGTTACGTTGAGCGCCGCGCAAATGAGCGGATACGGCCCCTTGTACGCGGGAAGTTCCGGGTGTTCGGTGTGAGTTTTGGTTCCGTCGAACTCGGTCAAAAGCAGATCGTCGGTTGAATCGAATCCCGTAAAACGATTTGGTTGCCGCTCTCCAATGTTCCTGCTTGCGCCGAGATAGCAGCGAATCAGGCGGTTCCGATAAAGCAGATTCATCGAGAAAATGTTCACGTCAACGCGCCATGCCAGCGCCGCCGCAATCCCGGCCAGCACCAGCATGGTAACCAGTGGCCATTCCGGCGGAATCCAGCAGACGTTGTTCCAGTAACCCTCAAGCGTGGCCGCTTCGCCGGCGCGCCAGATGACAAGTGCATGGACGCCGAGCGAAAGCAGGATCAGCATGCCGAGGATGAAAACGTAGGGCGCTACCGCTGCAACAACCTCCATGGCAGTGCTGCTCTTCGCCGGATTGTTCGCGACTTGCGCCCCCGCGCCGCCGGATGTGTGCTCGCTTTTACCTGACAGCAATCCGAAAATCGTGGTTCCAACCCATCCGATCAACAGGCCGACCTTCGTCCTCACCCAGACGCTTTCGCGTTCCGCGATCCAAGGAGCGAAGATCGCGAGACCGAAGATTGCGACCCAGGCGAGGACTCCGAGCAACAACAGACCGCCCAGCCGGCCCCACCACTCCTGCTCTTCCGGGCCGATGATCAGTTTGAGCAAGCCGATGTGCAAAGTGCCCACCAGAAGGAATGAGACGACAAGAATCGGTGGACCCCATGCGATCACATGCCACGCGCCGCCCGCGCTCGAGCCCCAGGAATTCCATTGCGATATTTCTTGATGGCAGATCCTCAGGAACAAGCCTCCGACCGCACCCGCGAAAAGAGCGGTCAGCGGAATTCCAATTATCTGAGCGGGAGTCGCCTTGATTCGCTGTCCGGCGGAATGGAACACGCCGATTCTTAAAGGCGCTCCCACAAGGTGACAGATGCCGTAGACAAGGCTACCCACCAAGGCCCAGCGCCAGAACGGTTGCTTTTGCGCAGCTGGCCAAAGCCAAAACGCCAGCCCGGCAAAAATAGCGCTCAGGAATAGTGGAACCGCGACCAACGCTATGACTCTGGTCTGGCTGGCTCCCTGCTCGTTATCTGTACTCGCTGAATGGCCTTTGGAATGACTGACGGGTGTCGTGATCGACGAACGCGCCGAATAGCGAGACGCGCTCAGGAGCGCCAGAAGCAGAAAGAAGAATGCGACGACAACGACCATCGACACGCCGTAAGAGAGATCACCAAGGGGTTGGAGCCATATTGCGGTGGTGCCCAGCAACCAAGGCAAAAGAACCAAAGCTCCGAGGACGGGAACCAGAATGCATTGGTTCAGCAAGACGTTGCGCTGATAGGTAGCGATTCCGGTCCATGTGTCGGCGCCGACCAAGCCTTTCCGGGGCGTCATATAGTTGCTGTAATCGCGCAGAAAATTGACCTGGCGCGGTTCCGCGACGCCGCCATCGTGATCGCGATGGTTTTCGTAGTCGCCCAATTTTTGCTGCACCTCCGTTAGTCCTTTGGGGGCACGTTTGATCCAACTCACGAGCCACGCGCCGATGTATCCGCCCCCGGAAACGGTCGAGATGTATTTCATTTGTGGAAGCAGCTTGGCCTGGGCGAGGCCTTGCAGGATGCCGAGATTAAAGGTTGCGCTGCGGATGCCGCCTCCAGAAAATGCGAGGCCGTACGAATCGTCGGACACAGCTTCCGCGGTGGCGGAGCGCGCTTGAAGGACAGCGGAACCCGCGATCGCTGACACGGTTTGCTTCTCTTCTGCCAGCACGTCCAGAAATGTCGGCATGTCAAAACTCCTTCAACCAACCATCGATCTGCGCATGTTCAGCATTTGCGGATGCGCCATGAGGAATGGCATCAACTGTGGGCAGTCTTATAGCGACGGGATGGGGGTCAAGTCAACGTCAAGATACGAAGTCAATAACACGGCGGAATGTAGCGGAATTCGCTGGAGTCGCTGGTTGGAAAAGCAAACAGCCGCGATTGGGAATCTCAATTGAGATTCCCTGGCGGCTGCTTTACACGAGTGGAATTTGGCGACTAGAAGTGGAAGCCGAGCTCTACGGTTTCGGCGCGCGGGGTGACGAAGTGCGTGCCGCTGAAGGTGGAGAGGAAGTTGTAGAGAGCGTCTTTGTCGGTCAGGTTGACGACGGTGAAGCGGAGGCTCCACTTGTAGCGGTCGCCATTGAACAGGTTGTCGTGGCCGACGGCCAAATCGAATAGGTTCCGCGAAGCGATGCGCGGCGGGTTTTTGTCGTCGTTTTCGGTGCCGTCGGCGGGAATGTCGACGCGGGTTGCGCCGCGCGGCGTGCCGGTGGGGCAGCTTAGGATGGCGCTGGTGGGCGTGGCGAACGTCGAGCCGCAGAACAAACCGATCGCGGCTTGCTGATCGGCGTCGAACGTCAATGCGGTGGCGTAGTCGGTGACGGCGCCGGCGACGAGGCCGCTGTCATAGCGCCAGTTGAAGCCGATCCACGGGCCGCGCTTGAGCGGCTGATATTGCAGGTGCGTGGTCTGGTTGAATTTTTCGTCGTGGTCGATGCGGAAGACGCCGCCGCTCTGGCCGACGGTTACGCCGAGTCCGCCGACCTGCGGCGGGAAATAGCGTGCGGCGACGCTCGACATCACGACGAGCGCGCTGAAGCCGTGCCAGTTGGGGACGCTGGCGCGCAGCAGGACTCCCGGAATTTTGGAGTTGTGCCAGTCGATGGGAAACGTGATCGGGGTGTTGCCGAGCACGCTGAAGTCGTACGCGTTGTGCGTGTACTTCCAGATGTACTCGCCGTCGATAACGAGATGTTTGCCGAAGGCCTGCTGTAAGCCGGCGTGGAACTCATTGCGGTAGCCGGCTGGCGAATTTGCCGGCACGCACGGGATCAGCGCGGCGATAACGGGAACGTTGCAGCCCTCCGTCGCGATGATCAGGTTTTCGTTGAATGGAGTTTCGAGCGTGCGTGCGTACGAAACGCGTAGCACGGTGTTCGTCGGCTTGATGTTGTAGGCGATGCCAATGCGCGGTTCAGCCTGACGCGCCGACGAGAGCCCGTTGTAGAGATCGCCGCGAATGCCGAGGTTGAACGACCACGCGCCTTTCGTGATCGTGTCCTGGATGTACATCGACAGTTCTTTCACGTCGGTGCTGCCACGGAAGTCGAAGAGATTGCCACCGCGTGTCAGATCGATCGGAAGCAGCGTCGCGCACGGAGTTCCCGGGACGGCGACGCCGGTGCCTGCGTTGAAGCAAGCATTGCCACTCGCATCGAGCGTCGATGGAAGCAGCGTCGAATCGATGATGCCGAACGCGTCGTTCTCCTTGAGATACGTCTGCTGGTACGTGACACCGGCCTTGACGTTGTGAATGCCCTTCACCCACGAATAGTCAGAATGCAAACCTGCATTGGTCAGGCGGCGGCTCTGCGAAATCGTTTCGGAATTGATGGGACCGAGATCGGCGAACGGATTGTTGCTCGGATAGTAGTTGTATTGATCCTGGCGAACGTAGGCACCCAACGTGAAGACGGCGTTCGGACCGATGAGGCGCGTCCACGTCGGCGCGATATTGAGTGTGCCGATTTTCGAGCGCTGATTGGTTTCGCCGAGATTGGTTCCGTCGGGGCCGATCACGTTGAGATTGTCGAAGGTGTTCGGCGTCTGGAACCACGAACGCGTGTACTGAAAATTTCCGTGCAGCGTGTCTTTCTGCGAAATCTGGTAGTCGACACGGTCGAAAATATTTTCTTCGTTGCCCTTGTCGTGAATCGGCTGGAATTCCGGTGGATCGAGGAAGCGGCCGCTGTTCAGTCCGCTCGCCGAAATGAAGTTGCCCCACTTGTCGTTGCCGTAGGCGAGATCGAAGGCGACGTTGCCCGTGCCGAAGCTGCCGTAGGACGTCGTGAGACTGCCGGTGGGCCTGGTTACGCCGAGGCCCGACTTTGTCGTGACCTTGATGACGAGGCTCGTCTTATCACCGAATTCGGCGGGTGGCGCACCGGAAATCACTTCGAGCGATTGAATTGAATCGGATGGAATCTGGTTCGAGAAAACCTTGCTGGTCTGATCGGTGATCGCCTGGCCATCGACCGAGAATGAGTTTTGCGCATGATCGCCGAGGCCGTGCATGTTGCCGTTGGAGTCCGCCGCGACGCCGGGCGAAACCAGCGTGACGAGCGAAGTTACCGACGAAGACGCGCTTTCGAGTGGCAGCCGGTCGATGATTCCCTGATCGACATCGGTGTGAAACGTCGATTCGTTTTCGACGAGGTCGCCGCCGTTGGCCTCGACGGTGACGCTTGTGTTCGCCGTGCCGATCGCCAGCGCAACCTGCACGTTGGTCGGCACCGTCGAGCGGACTTCGACGTCCTGCGTGAATGCGCTAAAGCCGGTTGCGGTCACTACCATGTGGTACGGGTTGAACGGAATGTTCGTGAAGCGGAAAGCCCCGTCTGCACCGGTCGTTGTTTCGCGATGGAAGCCGCTGACGGAATACGTAATTTCGACCGTCGCGCCCGCGATGGATGAGCCGGACGGATCCTTGACGACGCCTTCAATCGATCCTGAGTTCCCTTGCGAGAAGGCTGATCCTGCAAGGAACAAAAATCCCAGCGCGGCAAATGAGATCCGTAGCGCCATCCGTGTCCAAGTGGATTTGCCCAAATGCGAGTGCAGATAACTGCACAAATTCCGTGCCATTTTTTCTCCTGTCCCGTCGAGAGGGACTCTTGTCGCGCATGGCGACTGCGTGGATGTGTGGATAGGGCCGCTGGAAAGTCAGCGGAGGCGCCAAATGCTTCGCAAAATAGCGGGTGCAAATGTAGCTAGAGCGCAGACTGGCGCGAACGTCGTTAACGATTCAGGAGAATGAATTAGGCGACAGGAGGGGCGCGAGGAGTGCGATGCGATGCAACGAAATTCTCTGCGTTGAAGAGCTCGAGCGTCGAGCTGTGGCGCGCAACCTGGTGCGCCGCCGGAATCAAGTCATTCGGAGAGAACGCCAGCGCGGGAGCGTGCAGCACCTGGCAGACGTGGCAGGTCGTGTCTGGCCCATCGTGGTGGTGCAAAAACGCGGCGCCGGACGCGACGTACAGAAGCACGACGCAGCCAAGAACAGCGAGCGCCTGGCGCGCGAACTTTGTCGTGAAGAGCCGGGATGGTGAGAAACGTCGCATTGAAGAATTCCAACTCCGCAGACACCAATTCTAACAACTTAGACGGACGGCAGCCAGGAATGGTTGCTGGCTATTCTTAAGGATTACCCGCCGATTATCGCGGCCTTACTACCCTCTAAATGATACGAGGCACGGCGACCTCAGATCGCGCGCGCCTCGTATCACCCTCAATCGGCCGATGAACGGCTATCGGCTCACTGTGGTTGAGCTTGTGCCGGCGCCCCCGGTGCCGCGTTGCCGATGGCGGCGCCGTTGACGACGAGTTCGACGCGCCGATTCTTCTGCCTGCCTTCCGGCGTGTCGTTGCTCGCGATTGGATCGGTCTTGCCGAAGCCCTTCGCGGTCATCGACGAAGCCGCCACCCCCTGGGACGCGAGGAAGTCGCGTACCGCATCGGCGCGCTGTTCCGAGAGTTTCTGGTTAAATTCATCGCTGCCGACGCTGTCGGTGTGACCTTCGATCTGTAGCGTCAAGCCTGGATGCGCGAGCAAGATGCCCGAGATTTTCGCCAGCTTGACCTGTGTCGGCGGCTTCAACGTGTATTTGCCGGTGTCGAACAAGACGTCCGACATATTTACGATCAAGCCGCGCGCGGTATCTTGCGTCTGCAACACGGCGTTGAGCTGCGCCAAAAGTTGCGCGCGCATGTCGGCTCTTTCTTTCTCGGCTTGGGCCGCGGCTTGCTGCGCTTGCGCCGCCGCCGCTTCTGCCTGTTGCTGCTGAGCCAGTGCCGCCGCACGCGCCGCTTCGGCTTGCTTCTGCTGCGCTATCGCCTCTGCGGCAGCCGCGTCGGCTTGCGCCTTGGCTTTTTCTGCTTCCGATCGAGCCTGGTCCGCCGCCTGGCGTTCCGCGTCGGCCTGCGCGCGCGCCGCGGCTTGAGCCGCCGCATCCGCCTGAGCCTTGGCTTCGCGTGCCGCGGCCGCTTGACGCTCAGCATCAGCCTTTAGCTGCGCATCTTCCTGCGCTTTCTTCTGCACCGAGATCACGCGCGACTCTTCAGCGGTTTCAATCGCATTGCGCGCCGCCGCGATAACGATCTTCTTGTCCTTCTTGTCTTGATATGCGGTTTCGGCTTGCTGCAATTGATCCGTCGCTTTTTTGAACGTTGTGGAGTCGTATGTGTCTGCGTGCGCGTTGCGCGCGATGCGAACCGCGTTGCGTGCCTCAAACAATTCCAGCGGAGCCTTGCGATCGACGCCAAAAATCGCGTTCTCGATCGGCGTGTTCGATTGCGAATAGCTGCCGCGGCTGATCAGGTTGTAGCTGGTCGAAATATTTTCGACGCGATTGAGCATCTTTTCGGGTAGCGCATTTTCGAGCACGACTTCGTCGCCCGGCTGCGCCACTGCGTAGTAGGGCTCTGCAGTGACGATCATGCCGAAGGTTTGCATATCCACACTGGCGCTGATGTTCGCGTTGCCGTTCTTGTTCACGAGCTCGCCGAGATTCACTGCGCGGCCCTGCGGCGAAATCGCCCACAGCACGTAGGTGAGATACTCGAGGCCGAACTTCGAGGAATCCGGCAAGCCGGTGAATTTTGCGTTGATCTGGATGCGATTGCTTTTCGTTTCGACCTTGGCTTGGCCTGATGCGCCCGAGGCTTGGTCGGTCGCGGTGAAATAAATGTCGACCGATTTGCCGGCACGCCGATAGTCGAGCGCTTTCAGCGAACGAGCGGTCGTGCCGGTTTGCGGGTCGCTCGCGGCTCCCGGCGGCAACGCCAGCGCTCGCGGCGCGACGGTCGCGGCAGACACGATAGCTGCGGCGAGTCCGCACGCCAGAACCAAATTTTTGGGGACGTTCACGGTGATCCTCCAAGCGGGGATTTCGAGTATCGGTCCGCTGTCGTTAGAAATTGAAATTCGTGCTCACGCCCAGACTGATCTGGAGGTGCTTCGCTGGGTAGATAGCGTAAAATACTGTAGTCAACATTGCCGAAAAATGGAACCGAAACCCTCATCAAAATTGAGTGAAAACGCAACGTCGAAAGAAAATCCGACACCGGCGCGGCCGAACCGCAAGATCGTCGGATTTCATCAGGACGATGCCGGCGATTGGGTCGCCGAGCTGGAATGCGGCCACACGCAGCACATGCGGCACGATCCGCCGTGGCAGAGTCGTCCTTGGGTCACCACGCCAGAAGGCCGCGGGTCGCGCATCGACATGGAGTTGCCCTGCGCCAAGTGCGTCTAAGGGTAGCGTCGGCATCTTGCCGGCGGTTTTCTTGACCATCAACCGTTAACGATCTCGTCCATCGCGTCGTGTGCCGCGCATTCATTGCCTCGAGTCCGCGTCGGAGGCGGCAGCTGACAAAAATCGCCGGCAAGATGCCGGCGCTACTGACCGCTTTTCCTTTCAACTTTCAACTGTCGACTGTCAACTCGCCTATAATGTCCACTCTTCATTCGAGAGGACTTCATGAAATATCGCCGCTTTGGTCGCACGGGTTGGAACGTCAGTGACATCGGATACGGAATGTGGGGCATGGGCGGTTGGAGCGATTCGGACGATCAGCAATCGCTCGAGTCGTTGCAGCGCTCGATCGACCTCGGTTGCAATTTTTTCGACACGGCGTGGGCGTATGGTGACGGGCACAGCGAGCAGTTGCTCGGCAAAGTTTTGCGTGCGAATCGCGGGAAGACCTTGTACACGGCGACCAAAGTTCCGCCGAAAAATCGCAAGTGGCCGAGCGTGCCGGCGTTCAAGCTCGACGATTGCTATCCGCCGGAATATATCGAGGAATACATCGACAAGAGCCTCGCAAACATCGGCGTGCCGACGCTCGATCTGATTCAGCTGCACACGTGGGAAGACGCGTGGCTCGAAGACGAGCGCTTGCCGCGTGTGCTGCAGAAAGTTGTGGCGAATGGAAAAGTCCGCGCCGTCGGCATCAGCATCAATCGCTGGGAGCCGAACAACGGAGTGAAAGCGGTGCGTGCCGGATTGTTCGATGCAGTGCAGGTCATCTACAACATCTTCGATCAGAATCCCGAGGACGAATTATTCCCCGCGTGCCGCGAGAAAGATGTTGCGGTGATCGCGCGCGTGCCGTTCGACGAAGGCACACTCACCGGAACGCTGACGCTCGACAGCAAGTGGCCCGCGAGCGACTGGCGCAGCACGTATTTCGTTCCGGAAAATTTGAAGAGCAGCGTGGAACATGCGGAGAAGCTGAAGCCGCTGCTGAAAGACGGAATGACGATGCCGGAGTTGGCGCTGCGCTTCATCCTCAACAATCAGGATGTGAGCACGATCATCCCCGGCATGCGCAAACTGAAGAACGTCGAGAGCAATATCGCCGCCAGCGACAAGGGCGCGCTGCCGGAAGCGCTACACACCGAGCTGCGAAAGCATCGTTGGGATCGCAAGCCGACAAAGTGGAGTCAATAGCGCGCAGTGGCCGTTCACTACAACATCCAGGAATCGAGTGATGCTCTCGAGATTCTCGTCCGCAACAAGATCTCGGTGTTTCTGCGCGTGACGTGCGGCGGATTTGCCGGATGGCTCGTCTGGTTCATCATCGGCACGCACCTGCCGAGCATTTTGCGCTCCGGCTTGGCTGTTGTTGCCGGTGTCTCTGTATTCGCGCTGTTTCGTCAGATGACCGCGCGCCTGACGGTGACGGCTCTCGAATTTCAAGTCGGCGGAGCGCAGCGTCGCGATGGCAAAAAGCTGTGCGCGGCAGTCTGTTGTTGCCGACGTCAAAAATCTACCGCTTGGAATTTCAGGAACATGAGTCTGGCGGCCAGGGGCTATACGCCGTGACACTCTCGGGCGAGCCCGTGCTTCTTCCTCACATCGACGCCGCGCAGGCACAGGAGATCATCGCTGCGATCAAGAAGAAATTTCCTGGTTTGGCTGAGGCGTGGAGGAAGTCCGAAGCTGCGGCCGTTCGTCCTGCCGGTTAAACCTTAGGCGGTTTGCTTTAGCGCGCGCTCGACGAGCATCAGGCAGCGCTCAGCTTGTTCGCGGATCAGCTCGTTGTTTTCGCCGAGGTCGCGCTGCGTGCTGTGAAGTTCGTCGGCGATCGAGAGCGCGGCGAGAACGGCGATCTTGTGGGTGTCGACAGTGGCGGTTGCGTCGGAGATGGCGCGCATCTTGTCGTCGACGAAGGTCGCGAGCTTCTGCACGTAGACGGGATCGAGATCGCCGTGGATGGTGTAGCTCTGTCCGAAAATTTGTACTCTGATCGGTCCGCTCATGTCAGCTCTCCGCACGCTTCCCGGGCATTGTAACGCAGCACCCTGTAGCCGCGGTCGTTTTTCAGACCGCGGGATTTAGATTTACCTGAGCCGGGGTTTTTGCCGGGCGCTGATAACCGTCGCACCGAAAAGTTCTGGTTACTTTGCTCAATCGGACGTTGCGTTTCACCTAAACCCCGCGCTCAAAAAATGAGCGCGGCTACAGGGTGGTCCCGATCGAGTTCAGCTTGCGCGGAGTTGGGCGCCGACTTGTTTTTCGAGTGCGGCGACGATGCGTGACGAGAAGTCGGTGGTTTGCGCGTCGGTTAGCGTCGCTTCGCGGCTCTGAAATACGACGCGAACCATAAGCGAATACTTTCCTGCTGGAACATTCTTGCCGCGATACAGGTCGCCGGCATCGACGGTCACCACTTCGGCGATCTTCAAGGAGTCGACCGCTTTCTTCACGGCGTCGAAGCTCGTGCCGTCGTTCAGCAGGAGCGAAAAATCGCGCTCGACCGCCGGGAACCGCGGCAAAGGCTCGTAACGCCGCGAGTCTTTCAGATCTTCGATCGCAGTATAAACGGGATCGATCACGATTTCCGCGAGAAACACGTCCTGCCGCAGCTTCAATCGATCCGCAACGCGCCGCGCCAGCTGGGCCGCTGTGCCGATCGCGTCGCTGGCGAGCGAAACCTGCCCGCTGCGTGCCGCATGAGCCCAACTATTCGCAGACGCGTGTTGTGCGCTCCATTGAAATCCGCCGGCCAGTTCGCCGAGTGCGTCGATGTCGCCCTTCAAATCCGCAAACGAATATGCTCGCGCGCCGTCGTACAAATTCTTTTCGCGTGCATCGCCGGTCGCGCCGATCGTCAGCACGCGTGTTTCAACTGGCGAGCTGCCGTTCAGTCGATATTGCCGGCCAATCTCAAACAGGCGCACATTGCGTTGCCCGTGATTCAGATTCCACTCGAGTGCCGCGGCCATCGTCACGAGACCCGTCGATCTCAGCACGCCAGCTTCTTCCGATAGCGGATTCGCCATCCGCGCCGGTTGCGCATCGGCGGCGCGGAACAACGCATCACGCGCGTCGTCGACATGCGGAATGGTCAAAATTTCCTGATAACCGAGCCCGACCAAGCGTTCGCGCACGCGCGCCTGCGCATCGTAATGCTGCAATCGCGCTGCGCCCTGACGTGCCACCGGGAATCGCGGCGGGAATTTGTCGAGCCCGTAAATTCGCGCGATCTCTTCGATCAAATCGATTTCGCGCTCGACCTCCGCGCGCCACGACGGCTGCGTGCATTCCCAGGCCGCGAGCAGCGAACCATCCGCGCCGCGATTCTGGTCGACGCGCACCGGCGCAAATCCCAGCGCGCTCAGCGCCGATTCGACTTCCTTGTCCGGAACGTCCGCGCCCATCACGCGCAAAAGCTCCGCTCGAGTCACACGAATTTTCTTCGACGGGCGCTTGCCGGGATAGACATCGACGATACCCGCCAGCAATTCGCCGCCCGCGAGCTGCAAAATCAATTCGGCCAAACGGCGAGAACCAGTCTCGGCAAGTTCCGGATCGCCGCCGCGTCCGAATCGCGTCGAAGCTTCGGTGTGCAGCCTCAAGTTGCGCGCGCTGCGGCGCACGGCGATCGGCTCGAACCACGCTGCTTCGATCAGAATATTTTTTGTCGAGAACGAAATTTCCGTATCGGCGCCACCCATGATTCCGCCGATGCCGACTGCGCGGGCGCCATCGCCGTCGGCGATCATGCAAATTCCGGCGTCGATCGTTCGCTCGACTTCGTCGAGCGTGCGGATCTTTTCCCCGCCGCGCGAAGTCCGCACCACAATGTGATGATCGCGAATTTTGTCGTAGTCGTAGGCGTGCGTCGGCTGGCCAAGTTCGAGCATCACGTAGTTCGTCGCATCGACCACGTTGCTGATGCTCGCCACGCCGCTCGCTTCCAGCCGCTCGCGCAGCCATGCCGGTGACGGAGCGATCTTGACTCCGCGAATCACGCGAGCGGTGAAGCGCCCGCACAATTCCGGCGACTGAATCTCGACGCGCACCGCGTCGCTGACCTTCGCAGCCGCCGATTCTGCGAGCTTCGTCTGAGGCAGAGGCTTCAGCGGCAGCTTGTATACCGCGCCAATCTCGCGGGCGATTCCGTAGTGCGACAAGCAATCGGGCCGGTTCGACGAAACCTCCGCATCGATCACCGCGCCGTGCGCGCCTTTTTCGACGCCGCCGATGTTCGTGCCCGAAAGCGCAAGCCGCGACGCGAGATCGTCCGGCGTCGCCGTCACGCCGACAAAATCCATCAGCCAGTTGTAGACAACCTTCATTCGCTATCTCTGCCCTGTCACCGTGCTAATTATGCTTCGGCAATCGCCCGTAATACACGTGCGTCGCGTATTCCATCTTCACGCGCCCATCGGCCTGGTTCGCGCGAAACAATTCGTCGAGCGCCGCCATCATCGGCGCGTAATTCGGCTGCCCTTCTTGCGGCGCATACGAACTGCTGCGCAATCGCCCGGCGAGCCCATCCCAATCCAAGATCTGCGCGTTCGGCACGGTGCGCTCTTCCACCGATCCGCCTGCGAAAAACTCCTGCATCGCCGGTAACTCGGGATACGACTGGCGGACGTCCTTATAGTCGCTGCCGAATTTCACGAGCAGGTCTTCGTACGCGGTTGCGAACGCCGAATTCATCTCGCGGTCATTCCACATCACGACGACCCAGCCTTTTGGTTTCAATATTCGCGAAAACTCGCGCCGCGCCGCCGTCGCGTCGAACCAGTGAAACGCCTGCCCAGCCGTGACGAAATCGATCGTTGCATCTTCCAGCGTCGTCGCTTCCGCCGCCGCATCGATACTGCCGAACGAATCGTATGCCGCGAGATATTCTTCGCCGGCCTCGCGCATTTCTTTGTTCGGTTCGATACCGTACACGCGATTGCCGTTCGTCAAAAACAGCTCGCTCAAAAATCCGGTACCCGAGCCGATGTCGGCGACCACATGCCCAGAACTCAGCCCGCATTCGCTCTTCAGCAAGGTCAACGCTTCATGCGGATACCCGGGCCTGTAGCGCACATAGTCGGCTACGCGCGTCGAAAATCTTTGCTTGGAATCGGTGAATACCATGCCGAACCTTCTCTGTGACGTCTGCGAACTCTGTGGTTAATCTCTTCCGACTACGGAAATTGCCGCAAGAATCTCACGTCGCTCTGAAAGAAAACCTGGATGTCGTCGATGCCGTACTTCAGCATCGCCAATCGATCAATGCCGATGCCGAACGCGAAGCCGCTCACTTTTTTCGCGTCGTAGCCGACGAACCCGTACACCGCGGGGTCGACCATGCCCGCGCCGAACAATTCGATCCAGCCCGCGCCCTTGCACTTCGAGCACGTTCCGCCGCCGGCAGAAACGCCGCTTCCTCCGCAGAACACACAGGTGACGTCGAACTCCACCGAAGGCTCGGTGAACGGAAAATAACTCGGGCGAAATCGCGTTTTCACGCCGGGTCCGAAAAATTGCTTCACGAAATATTCGATGGTGCCGGTGAAGTCGCAGAACGTGATGTCGGTATCGACCGCGAGCCCTTCGACCTGATGGAAGGCGAAGGAGTGCGTCGCGTCGGGATTGTCGCGGCGGTAGACCTTGCCTGGAACGATCACGCGCACGGGCGGCTGGCGCTTCTCCATCGTGCGAATCTGCATCGGCGAAGTGTGCGTGCGCAGCAACAGAGGCGATGGGGCGCCCTTCGGAACTTCGATATAGAAGGTGTCCATGTCGTCGCGGACAGGATGAAATTCCGGAATATTGAGCGCCTCGAAGTTGTAGTAAGGCGTCTCGATTTCTGGCCCTTCGACGACAGAAAAGCCGATCGATACGAAAATGTCTTCGATTTCCTGAAAAACCTGGCGGATCAGATGGTGAGAACCCACCGGTCGCGTTACGCCGGGGAGAGAAAGATCGACGCGCTCGCGCGCCAGCGAGGCTTCGTCCGCGCCGGCCTCGATCGCCACGCGCTTTGCTTCGATCTGCGCTTCGACGTGCCCGCGCAATTTGTTCAGCTCGCCGCCCACTACGCGCTTCAGTTCCGGCGTCGCAGGTTTGAGCCAATTGTCGGTGACGAGCGTCAGCACGCCCGACTTGCGGCCGAGCCACGCATCGCGGAATTGTTTCCACGATGCTTCGTCGTGCACGCCGGAAATATCGCCATCGAATCGCGAGACGATTTCCGCGAACAACTCGGAGACACGCGCAGGCTCAGTCGCACCGAGCGCGGCGAGCGTTTGCGCAGCTTTATTGTCCGAAGAAGTCATGATCGAAATCCGGTAGGGGCACGGCACGCCGTGCCCGTCTTCCGTTCGCTTCAATCACAGCCGAGAACCCGAAGAGGCGCCTGCGGCTGGCTTGGTCGCTAACTGGGGCGCAGCTCGCTGCGCCCCTACACAGTCTTGGTAGACTATTCCTTTTCCCGTACCGCTTTTTTCGGAGCCGGCACCGCAGCCTTCGCCGTCGCTACGAGACTCGCGAACGCCGCCGCATCCTTCACCGCGATATCAGCGAGCACTTTGCGGTCCAGTTCCACGCCCGCCACTTTCAATCCATGAATCAAGTGGCCGTACGTGATGCCGTTCAGCCGCGCGGCCGCGCCGATACGCTGAATCCACAGCCGGCGATATTGCCGTTTCTTAACGCGGCGATCGCGAAACGCATAGCGATCCGCTCGATTCGCCGCTTCCTGTGCGGATTGGTACAGCTTGCTCTTTGTGAGGAAAAAGCCTTTGGTCCTCTTGAGGTACTTCTTGCGCCGCGCACGGCGCTTTGTGCCGCGTTTTACGCGAGCCATGGGTTTCTCCTTTTCTGTTTAGGGAGACAACACGAAGCGGGCGCGCGCCCCAAAAAGGTACACGCGTAACGCAACGGGTTTGTCTCCGGGGTGTTGCATCGCCGCGGCTAAATGAATCGCTGCAGCGGATCGGCCGGCAGGCACCCGTGTAGCACTGCCTGGCTCGATGTGCGGGACTTTCATCCCGCGTTGCGAGGCCGAAGCCTCGCGGCAGAGCTTGCGCTCCGCGTCTTGCATTTCAGTTTCGCTCTCAAGCGAAGCTCGAAAGCGAAACTAAAAACTCTTAGAAGGCGTACGGCAACATCTGCTTCGTCTTCAGCGTGTCGGCCTTGCTCACCGACGTCAGCTTCTTCAGCTTGCGCATGCGTCCGGGCGCCTTTGTGCCCAGGATGTGCCGCTTGCCAGCGTGCGAGCGAATGATCTTGCCGCCCGCCGTGACCTTAAACCGCTTCGCGGCGCCGCGGTGCGTCTTCAATTTCAATTTTGGTTTCGAAGCATTTCTTGGCATTGCTAAATCCCCTCTTCACACGGCCACGCCGTGCCTTGAATCCGAATCCCGAAAACTCGATCGATTGCGGTTTGCCTTACGAGGCCTGCTGCGCCGGTTGCTGCGCTGGCTTGGCAGGCGCTGGCGCGCCCTTCTTCGGCGCGAGCAACGCGACCAACACGTTGCCTTCCATGCGCGGCATCGTTTCGATCTGGCAGTACTCGGTAATTTCTCCCAACAGCCGCGTCATCTTCGCGCGGCCCACTTCCTGGTGCGCCATTTCGCGTCCGCGATGAAAAATCATCGCGCGCACTTTGTGACCTTCACCCAGAAACCGGATGATCTGATTCTTGCGCACGTTGTAGTCGTGTTCGGCGGTTGCCGGCCGAAACTTGACTTCTTTCAACTGCGAGCCGCGGCTGCTTTTGCGCTGCTCGTGCGCTTTCTTGTTTTGTTGATAAAGAAATTTGCCGTAATCCGTGATTTTGCAAACGGGCGGATCGGCCGTCGGCGAAATCTCCACCAGATCCAGTCCCTTTTCGCGCGCCATCCGCACGGCTTCGTACGGTTGCATGACGCCCAGCTGGCCGCCTTCTTCGTCGATCACCCGGACTTCACGGGCGCGGATTCTTTCGTTTACGCGAGTGCGGTCGCTTTGCTGCCGGAAGTTACGTTCTGCGATATTTCCCCCTAACAAGTTTAAGGCGCCAGATACCCGCCTCGCCGGGCACTGCCCTGAATCACTATCTGCGCTATCACTGCGAGAACTGCGCGCAACCGCCGCTACAGCCAAAATAAACCGAGAGACGGGCTTCAAAGTATAGCACGTAGGCACCTTGCAACAGCAAGGGTTAGATGCCCCGGACCGGTGCAGGTAAGCGTGGAATCTGAGCCACGGTCGATGCAGCTGCGCAGGAAGCTTCCATCTCCTGGGACGCAGCCGCCGAATCCATGTCTCAGCGAGGGCCGATCGCTTGAGCGGGGAGAACGTAGAGGATGAGTCCTAGACCCGCCATCACAACCAGAAAGTAAGCCAGGGTCGACCGGCTCGGCTGCGGCGGCAAGTCCTTGGTAAAGAGGCGGTAAGTCGCTCCGGCGGCGACCAAGAGGAAGATTTTCTCGTCGAACGCGAAGCAAAGGATGAGCGCTGCGGCCAGGATCACGATTCGCTCGGTTTTATCGAGGGCGGCGATGGCCTTGCCGCCATCCAGTACCCAGACCGGCGTGAGGTTGAGAGCGTTGAGAATGGCCGACGAACTCGCAAGAGCCGCCCAAAGCCCATTTCCGGTTTGCCACCAGAGCAGCGCGCAAACAGCGGCGCCGAGTAGACCCGCCAGCGGCCCGGCGAGGCTTACGGCGGCCTGGGTCGCGAGGGAAACTCCCATCGCCGCCCACTTCACGTAGGCGCCAAAGCCCGGCAGGAACATCGGCATCTCCGCGGGAAGGCCTCGGCGCTTGATGTCGATGTAATGTCCCATTTCGTGCACCAGGATCAGCACGGCGAAGCCGATGCCGAACTTCATTCCGAACAGCGTCCAGTAGAACGCCACGAATGTGGCGAGGCTCAGTAGCGATTTCAGCTTGAACAGAGTGAGAAGAAATTTGCTTTTTGCGAGCAGGACTGCGATTGGCGCCAGCGGTCCGAGTTTCTTCGCCCAGGCGTTCTGCTTTTCAGTGGCAACCGCTGCGGCTGCTTCCAGGTTTCGGATTTTGTCGCGGACCCACTTTTTCTGTTCCGCATCGTCGGGAATGAGTGTCAGCGCACGCTGCCACGCCTCAAGCGCCTTTTTAGGTTCGCCATGTTCTTCAAACATCTTCGCGCCTGCGGAGATTTGCTGGAGTTCGGCGGCATGGACGAGCGTGTGGCATCGCTTGCAGACGAGCGCCTCGGCGGCGAGTTCGCTCGCGCAGTTCTTGCAAGGATTTGCGATCGCTGTGGAAAGAGTCGACACGCAGCGCTCAGGTTAAACGTCTGTCTTCGCCGGTGAAGATTTGCTGAAAGGACCCAGGATGTCGAGTTGCTTTTCGGCTGTGAGTTGCCAGGCGATGCGAAGCCCGACAAAGAGGATGACCAAGCCGAGGATGCCGTGAATCGGATCCTGCAACTCCAGAAATGGCGAGGCGAGCCCGGCATACAGCAACGATCCGAGGATGGCGCCCTTGCTCATTCGCGGCTTAGCGGGAGTCTGCGCGTCGACGCGTGAATCGTCGTCCTGCGATGACGCTCCTGAGTTTTCGTCCGCGGTCGCGTTCGAGGCCGCATCGGAATCGGCTCCGGCAGTCTCGCTCGTCGACGAC
>Ga0210393_10000987_pt1 | contig 24503 bp, 21 predicted proteins | sample IncBWC27OmetaG_FD_160068 | JGI IMG/M metagenome (GOLD analysis project Ga0210393, IMG submission 160068) | Forest soil microbial communities from Barre Woods Harvard Forest LTER site, Petersham, Massachusetts, United States - Inc-BW-C-27-O ... | reverse complement strand
CAGCAATTGTTCACGGTGCGCACGCTGACGCCGGATCTGGACCATATCGACAAAGATGTCGATGTGCTCTGGCTGGTTCATCCGAAACAGCTGGCGCCCAAGACCTTGTACGCCATCGATCAATTCGTCATGCGCGGCGGCCGGGTGCTGTTGCTGGTCGATCCGAGTGCAGGCGCGGACTTGAGCGGACAGGATCCGTCGAATCCGCTGGCGGCCGCGATGGCCAATCACTCCTCGGACTTGCAGCCCCTGCTCACGGCGTGGGGCGTCGACTACGATCCCACCAAGGTGATCGGCGATTTGGGCCGCGGCCTGGAAGTGCGCACCAACACCTCCTCGGCTCCCGTGCGCCATATCGGTATTTTAGGATTGCGTCATGACGATATGAACCAGAAGGATGTGGTGACGGCCTCGCTGGAATCCATCAATCTCGCCACCGTGGGTTCACTCGCGCCGCACGCCGGCGCCAAGACCACCTTCGAACCCCTGCTGCAGAGCTCATCGACCGCCGAGCCTCTGCCCGCGCAGCGCTTCAGCGCGCTCATCGATCCTGCGGTCCTGCGCGACGGCTTCAAATCGACCGGCGTGCGCTACACCATCGCGGCGCGCATCACCGGTCCGGTGGATTCGGCCTACCCGAATGGAGCGCCCGGAGAACAGAAGCCCAGCCCGGGTCCGCCGATCGCGCACCTGGCCAAGTCGACGACGCCCGCCAATATCGTGGTGATCGCCGATACGGACTTCTTGATGGATTATCTGTGGGTACAAACCCGCGAACTGCTCGGTCAGCGGATTGCGCAGCCCTTCGCCAACAACGGCGACCTGCTCGCCAATATTCTGGACAATTTAACCGGCAGCAGTGCTCTGATCAGCGTGCGTGGACGCGCGTCTTTCTCGCGGCCCTTCGAGCGGATCGAGGCGCTGAAGCGTCAGGCGGATGATCGGCTGCGCGCCAAGGCGCTGGAGCTGCAATCGGAATTGCAGCAGACCGAGAGCAAGCTCACCGAACTGCAGGCCAAGCGCAATGATCAGAGTTCCCTGATGCTCTCGCCGGAACAGGAGGCGGAGCTCAAGCGCTTCACGGCGGAGAAGACCCGTGTGCGCAAGGAATTGCGCGAAACGGAGCGTGGCCTGGATGTGGACATCAATCGCCTGGGTTCCTGGCTGAAAGCGATCAACATCGCCATCGCGCCGCTGCTCGTCGCCGTGGCCGGGGTGATCATTCTGTCCCTGCGCCGGGGCCGCCGGAAGGACTCCAAGATTGCCGCGGCGGGTCCGACGTGAGCCGGCAACGATTCATTGGCTTGCTGGTGGCGGCGCTGGTGGCCATCTGCGGCGCCTTGTACCTGAGCACTCAGCGCTATCTGCCACGCGACCCCCACGGCCTGGCGCTGTTGCCGTCGTTGGCGGCCGAACTGAACACGGTGACCTCGTTGAGCGTGCGCAAGGGCGGTGCCAATCCCACCGTCACGCTTCACAAGCAGGGTGACCAATGGACCGTGGCCGAACGCGGCGAATATCCGGCGGACGTTGCGAAGCTGCGCAAACTGCTGCTGGCCTTGAGCGATGCCAAGATCCGCGAGGAAAAGACATCGAATCCTGAGAACTATTCCATCATCGGGGTCGAGGATCCGGCGAAAGAGGGCGCCACGGGTGCGCAAATCGAACTGGCCGCGCAGGACGGGAAGCACGACGTGATCGTCGGCAAACCCGCCGGCCAGGGCAATTTTGTGCGGCGCGCGGGCGAGAAAACCAGCTACATCGTCGAACCGGGAATTTCCTTCGAAGCAGAACCTCGCTATTGGATCGATACCCATTTGCTGGATGTCGCCACCGACAAGATTCAGAGCATCGAGACCAAGCCCGCGATGGGTGCCGCTTACGCCGTGCGCCGGGTGACGGTGAGCGAGCCCAAGCCGGCCGATGCCAAGGGCGCCGCCACCGCGCCGGCCGCCACACCGACCGCAGCGCCGCCTACGACCGCAACCGCGACCGCGACCGCCGCCACGCCGGTCGCCGCCACACCGCCCGCGAGCAAGTTCGTGCTGGAGGGCGCGCCCAGCGGACGCCAGCCGACCGATCCGCAAACCCTGGCGCCCTCGCCCACCACGCTGAGCAGCCTCGCGGCCGAGGATGTTGCGCCGGCCGGCGACATCGATTTCAGCAAGCCCTCGGTGGTGACGGTGACGCTGGCCGACGGCAGCGTGCTCACCTTGACGGGCGCTGTGGCCGGCGACAAACGCTGGATCCAAGTCGCTGCGCCGAAGGATGCTTCGTTGAATGCGAAAACACAGGGCCGCGCCTTCGAGATTGCGCCCTACCGCTACGATGCAATTTTCAGGCCCTTGGAGCAATTGCTGGTGCCAAAACCCCAGCCGGCAAAGCCCCAGCCGCCCACCGCGAAAAAGCCCCCGCCCGCGCCGAAGCCGTGATCAGCGGCGCGAGTGTCGGATTCGGGCGCCGCGTGGCGGCGCTGGTATACGACCTTCTGCTGCTGGCGGCGCTGCTGATGATCTACACCGGCGGTGCGCTGTTCTTCACGCATGGCGCTGCGGTCGTGCCCGCCACCGCAGGGGCCTGGGTCTACGCGTACCGCACGGGACTCATTGGGGTGATCGGCGGCTACTATCTGATCAACTGGCTGCGCAGCGGCCAGACGTTGGGGATGCGTGCGTGGCATCTGCGCGTGGTGAGCGATGCGGGCCGTCCGCTGGCCTTGAAGGCAGCGGTTCTGCGCGCGGTCTTTGGCGCATTGGCGTGGATGCCCGCGGCCTTGGGCGTGCTGTGGCTGTACGTCGACGCCGATCACCTGGCCCTGCATGACCGCTGGTCCAAGACGCGGGTGATCCGCCTAGCGCGTGCGTGAAATCGCGACCAGGGTGCACAAACCGATGACTGCCGTCGGCAGCCAGCCGACCAGCGCCGGGTTGAGATTGAAAAGCTGCCCGCCGTTCTCGACCGTGCGGGTGATGAGGAAGAACACCACCCCCAGCATCACCCCGATCACGGTGCGCGTGCCGGCGCCCGTGGTCCGCAAGGGGCCGAACACGAAGGGCAGCGCCAGCAAGGTCACGACGATCACGGCAAACAGTCTCGCGATCCGCGACCAGTAGCCGATTTCGTACACGTCGGTGTCGAGATGGTTGCGCCGCAGATGATCGATATAAGAAGCCAGGCCATGCAGCGTCAACATCTGCGGATCCGTGGCCGCCAGCCCCAAGAATTCGCGGTTCACCGTCGAGCGTATGATCAATTCGCTGACCGTGTCCCCCTCGATCCGGTCCTTCTCGAACCGCGAGGTCGCCACATTGTGCAGGCTCCATTGTCCCGGATCAGCCACCGATATTCTGGCAGCCCGCTGGATGGAGCGCAGGCGCGTCGGCCCATCCAGTTCGAACACCGAGACCCCGCCGAACGCACGGTTCACCTCGCCTGTCTGCACGCGCAAGATCCGATTGCCGTCCTTGACCCAGGCGCTGCTGGTGCCGGCGAAACTGACATTGGCCAGCTTGAGGATGGTCTTTTCGCGCTTGGCAATCTGCGCCATCGACGGGGCGGCGTAGTCGCCGATGCCGAACATGATCACGGCGAGCGTGAGACCGGCCAGACCCACAGGCCACGCGATGCGCCAAACGGAGACGCCCGATGCCCGCGTGACCACCAATTCGCTGCCCGAGGCAAGATTGCCGAGTCCCATCAACGCGCCGATCATCGCAGCGATCGGCAGAAGCTCGAAGGCCTGCTGCGGCATGTTGAAAAACGTGAATAAAAACGCATCGGCCGCGCTATAGCGGCCGATGCCGATGTCGCCCTGTTCGCTGATGAACAGCACCAGCGCGCCCAGAGCCAGCAGCACGGCCAAGGCCATGGCCGTATAAACCAATACGGTGCGATACAGATAGCGATCGAGAATGTTCACGCCGTCCTCGCCTCGCGCATCACCAGATACAGCCCGAGTGCCAGTGCCGCCGCATGCACCCACCACACCCCGATCACGGGCGTCAATTCGCCTTTCTCGACCCAGATCTTGGATGCCGACAATAAATTGGAATAAATGAAGTACACCACGATGGCGAAACCCACCCGTGCATAACGACCCTGCCGCGGGCGCAGCTTGCTCAGGGGCACGGCCACCAGGGTCAGCACCAGAGCCATCAGCGGCGTCGATGCCCTGAATTGCAATTGGGCAATGTCGGACGGATCGCTCGACCCCCACATCAATCGCGTCGGCTTGGTATCCGGATCCAGGGGTCCGCGAACATCCTCCGGCGTCGCGATGGGAATGCCGTGCTCACGGAATTCAGTGACGCGAAAATCCTCCTGGCCGGGAACCCCTTCGTAACGCCGGCCGTTGTACAGCGTCACCAGGTGCATGGCCCCGGAGCTCGTCTTGGAGTAGGTGGCCGTGTCGGCCAGCGCGACCTCGAAGCGTCCCGCCGATTCGCGTTGCACGAAGACATTGTGCAACACCCCCTCCTGGTCGACGCGTTCTGCATAAAACACGGCATCCCCGCCGCTGAATGCGCGGAATCTGCCGGCATCCAGCTGGCCGAACTGGGCTTCTTTGATCGCCGATTGGCGCAGCAGCTGTACCTGGCTGTCGGCGCGCGGTACCTGCTCAAAGGCGAGCCAGCCCAACCCTAGGGCAATGACCAGCGCGAAGCAAAACAGCGGCGCCAGCAGGCGCGCGGGGCCAAAGCCGCACGCTTGCAGGGCGGCCATCTCGCTGTCGTGGTACATGCGGCCCAGCGTCAATACCACCGCGAGCAGCAGGCCGACCGGCACGATGACCGACAGATTCATGATGGCGCCGAGTGCGATCAGGTCGAATACCACCGCCCGGCCGTACTGATTGTCGGCCGCTTGGCCGAGCACCCGGGAGAGCTGGTTCGACACCAGGATGGCGACCAGCACGCCGGTTACGGCAAGCCACGTCTGCACCACTTCACGCAGCACATATCTCTGCACCGTCCATTTCATGCGCTCAGCTTAGAGCCTTCCCAATAATCTAGTAAACTATTTGCAATACATGCCCCACGATTTTGGACAAAACGGAGCTTAAGATATGGATTTCATCGCAATTGTCGATGCAAAGGCGCGCACCGCGGCTGGGTGCGCGGTCGTCGGTATTTATGAGAACGGCGAACTGGGTACGGCAGCCAGGCAGGTCGACAAACAATTGTCGGGCCTGATTACCAATCTGCTCGGCAGCGGCGACTTCACGGCCAAGCTGGGCGATACGCTCATGCTGCCGTTGCCTCCCGGATCGACCGCCTCGCGACTGTTGCTGATCGGGCTGGGACCGCGTGCGGGCTTCGGCCGCAAGCAATACCGCAAGGCGCTGCAGGCCAGTGCTCAAGCCCTGACCAAGACCGGTGCCGGCGATGCGGTGGTTTACCTCGCCCTGGAACCCGTGCCTGAGCTCGACGTGCAGTATCGCGCGCGCATGGTTTCCGAAATCTTCACGTCGCACGCCTACAAAATTCCGGATCTGAAAACCTCGCCGAAACCGAAGGCGCGGCGGCTGGCCACGGTGCACGTCGCGACCGCGGATGCCCGCGCGGAAAAGCTGGCGGCGGAGGGGTTGCGCATCGGCACCGCGATTGGGAGCGGTCTGGCCTTCGCGCGCGACCTGGCGAACCTCCCGCCCAATGTCTGCACCCCGACCTACATGGGGAATCGCGCGCTGCAATTGGCCAAGGAGTTCCCGAGCGTCAAGACCAAAGTGCTGGATGAGAGCGGCATCAAGGCGCTGAAGATGGGGGCATTCCTCGCGGTGACGCAGGGCTCCGAGGAACCGCCGCGCCTCATCGTGTGCGAGTACCGGGGCACGAGAAAAGCCGTTGCGCCCATTTGTCTCGTGGGCAAGGGCATCACCTTTGATTCGGGCGGCATCTCGCTCAAGGATCCGCCGGCCATGGACGAAATGAAATTCGACATGAGCGGCGGCGCCGCGGTATTGGGTACCTTGCGCGCGGTCGCGGAGCTGAAGCTGCCGATCAATGTGGTGGTGATTGTCGCGGCTTGCGAAAACATGCCGAGCGGCACCGCCGTGAAGCCGGCCGACATCGTGACGACCATGTCGGGCCAGACCGTCGAGATCCTCAACACCGACGCCGAAGGCCGGCTGGTGTTGTGCGACGCCATCACCTACAGCCGCCGCTTCAAGCCGGCGGTGGTGATCGACGTCGCGACCCTTACGGGTGCCTGCATCGTCGCGCTGGGCAACCACGTCAGCGGCTTGATGAGCAACACGCCCGCGTTGGCGCAGGAGCTGGAGTCTGCCGGCCTGCGCGCCGACGACCGCGCCTGGCGCCTGCCGGTCGGCGAGGAATACGTCGATCAGCTGAAGAGCAATTTCGCGGATATCGCCAATGTCGGCGGCCGCGAGGGCGGCGCGTGCACCGCCGGGTCCTTCCTCGGCAAGTTCGCCAAAGATCTGACATGGGCCCATCTGGACGTGGCCGGGACTGCCTGGGTGAGCGGTGCTCAGAAGGGAAGCACCGGCCGGCCGGTTCCCCTGCTCGTCGATTTCTTGATCCATCGAACCAAGGCAGCATGACCGAGCGCGTCGACTTCTACGTCTTGAAAAGCGCGGCCGCCCGACAGCGCCGGGCCTTTGCCTGCCGCCTGACCGAAAAGGCCTATCTCAAGGATCTGAAGATCGTCATCGTCAACGACACGCTGACGGATGCGCAGGCGCTCGACGATTTGCTGTGGACCTTCAACGAGCGCTCGTTCATCCCGCACGAGCTGTGCGAGGACGCGCAGTCATTCGATCCGGCGACGCCCGTGCACCTGATCCTGGAGTCGGCTGACATACCCAAGGCCGATTTGCTGGTGAATTTGGCGCATCGGCTGCCCGCGCACCTCGAGCGCTGCACGCGCATCGCCGAAATCATCGACGCAGACGATGAGCGCAGACGCTTGGGGCGCGAACGCTTCAAGGCGTACCGGGATCTGAAGCTCACGCTGGAGACGCATCAGATTGACGAAGCCGCGGACGTTTGAGCGGGCATCATGGATAAGGCCTACTCACCTGCGGATATCGAAACGCGCCTGTACGCCCACTGGGAAGCTTGCGGGTACTTCGCACCCACAGGCGTTGGATCCGCCTATTCGATCGTCATACCCCCGCCGAACGTCACGGGCACGCTGCACATGGGGCACGCATTCCAAGACACAATCATGGATGCGCTCATCCGCTTTCATCGCATGCGCGGCTTCAACACGCTGTGGCAGCCGGGCACCGATCACGCGGGCATCGCGACGCAAATGGTGGTCGAGCGCCAGCTGAACGCCGCCGGGCAAAGCCGCCTGGGACTTGGCCGCGAGGCGTTCATCGAGCGCGTCTGGCAATGGAAGGAAACCTCCGGTGGAATGATCGCGAAGCAGATGCGGCGCCTGGGCGCTTCGGTCGATTGGCAGCGCGACGTGTTCACGCTGGACCCGGCCCTGTCGAAAACGGTCACCGAAGTGTTCGTGCGGCTGTTCGAGGAAGGCCTGATCTATCGCGGCAAGCGCCTGGTGAATTGGGACCCGGTGCTCAAGACCGCCCTGTCGGATCTGGAAGTGGTTGCCGAGGAAGAATCGGGCAGCCTCTGGCATTTGCGCTACCCCTTGAGCGAAGGCCCCGGCTATCTGGTGGTGGCGACCACGCGGCCCGAGACCATGCTGGGCGATGCCGCGGTCGCCGTGCATCCGGACGATGAGCGCTATCGGCACTTGATCGGCCGCAAGGTGCGGTTGCCGCTGGCGGATCGCGAATTGCCCATCATCGCCGATGCCTACGTGGACCCGGCGTTCGGCAGCGGCTGCGTCAAGATCACACCGGCGCACGATTTCAACGACTACGAGGTCGGCCAGAGGCATGGACTGCCCCTGATCACCATCATGACCCTGGATGCCACGCTGAATGACGAAGCGCCGCGCGCCTACCGCGGTCTTGACCGGTTTGATGCGCGGAAGAAAATCATCGCCGATCTCGATGCGATGGGCCTCCTCGAGCACATCGAGCCGCACCAACTCACGGTGCCGCGCGGGGATCGCAGCAACGCGATCCTCGAGCCGCTGCTGACGGATCAGTGGTTCGTGGACATCAAGCCCTTGGCTGCACCGGCCATTCGCGCGGTCGAAGACGGCCGCGTGCGATTCGTGCCCGAGACCTGGACCGGCGTTTATTACGAGTGGATGCACAAGATCCGCGATTGGTGCATCAGCCGGCAACTGTGGTGGGGCCATCGAATTCCGGCCTGGTACGACCCGGATGGCCGCTGGTATGTCGCGCGCAGCGAGGCGGAAGCACGCAGCGTGCATGGCATCGATCCGGCGATCCCGCTACGCCAGGACGAGGACGTGTTGGACACCTGGTTCTCCTCCGCGCTGTGGCCGTTCTCCACGCAAGGTTGGCCGGCAAACACGCCCGCGCTGCAAACCTACTATCCGACCGCGGTGCTGGTGACCGGATTCGACATCATTTTCTTCTGGGTCGCCCGCATGATCATGATGGGGCTCAAATTCACCGCTGAGGTGCCGTTCCGCACCGTGTACATCCACGGACTGATACGCGACCAAGACGGCCAGAAGATGTCCAAATCCAAGGGCAATGTCATCGACCCGCTGGATATCGTCGACGGCATCTCCCTGGAGGCGCTGCTCGAGAAGCGCGCGACGGGTCTGATGCAGCCGCAGATGAAATCGGCCATCGAGAAGGCCACGCGCAAGCAATTTCCCGATGGCATCGCAGCCTACGGCACGGATGCGCTGCGCCTGTGTTTTGCGCGGCTCGCCACCCAAAGCCGCGACTTGCGCTTCGACATGGCGAAGGTCGAAGAGTATCGAAATTTTTGCAACAAGCTGTGGAATGCGGCGCGCTACGTGCTGATGAATGCCGAAGGCCAGGAACTCGACCCGTCAAAGGAACTCAGCGCGCAAAAGGACCTCAACCCGCAAGGTGCCGAGTACAGTCTCGCCGACCGGTGGATCCGCTCGCGGCTTGCCGCCATGCTGACGCGGGTCGAGGCCGGCTTCGCCGACTATCGGCTCGATAATGTCGCCAATGCGCTGTACGAATTCACCTGGCATGAATTCTGCGATTGGTATGTGGAACTGTCGAAAGCGGTGTTGCAGTCGGATTCCGCCTCCCCGGCGGCGAAACGCGGCACGCGCCTTACGTTGCTGCAAACGCTCGAGACCTTGCTGCGCGCCTTGCATCCGCTCGCCCCTTTCATCTCGGAGGAGATCTGGCAACGGGTGCGCGTGAGCGCCGGAGTCAAGGGCGAGACCATCATGCGGGCGGAGTTCCCCACCGCAGAGGCCGTACCCACCGACACCTCGGCGGAGCCGGAAATGCGCTGGGTCATGGAATTCGTCCTCGGGGTGCGCCAGATCAAGGGTGAAATGGATATTGCACTGGGCCGCAAGGTGGCGGTGCTGCTGCAAAATGCGGGAGCACGCGACGTAGAGTATCTCGGACGCAATGTGCACTACCTGGTGCGGCTCGCCGGCATCGAACCGCCTCGCCTGCTGGCAGCCGGCGAGGCCGCGCCCATTGCATCGGTCGCGCTGTTGGGAAATCTGGAAATCCTGGTGCCCATGAAGGGATTGATCGATCCGACGGCCGAACTCGACCGCCTGGCGAAACGTTTGCGCAAATCAGAGATTGACATGAGTAAATTGGAAGCGAAGCTTGGCAACAGTCAGTTCGCCAAGAATGCTCCGCCCGATATCGTGGCCAAAGATCAGCAGCGGCTTGAGGAATTGCGCACGGAAATCGGTCAATTGTCGGCCCAAACTGCACGGGTGATGAAGCTTAAAAATCAATGAACCCGCTGCACGCGCAGATCGAGGCCATCCTTGCCCAGCTGAACCAGGTCATCCTCGGCAAGGATGCGCAGATCCGCCTATGCCTGGCCTGTCTGCTGGCGCGCGGCCATCTGTTGATCGAGGATATCCCCGGCGTGGGCAAGACCACGCTCGCGCACGGCATCGCACAGACCCTGGGATTGTCTTTCCAGCGGGTGCAGTTCACCAGTGATCTGCTCCCTGCCGATGTACTCGGCGTCTCGATCTTTGACCGCGAAACCGGCAAGTTCCGCTTCCAGCGCGGACCGATCTTTGCCCAACTGGTGCTCGCCGATGAAATCAATCGCGCCTCACCGAAGGCGCAAAGCGCGCTGCTCGAGGCGATGGAAGAGCACCAGGTGACGCTCGACGGCGTATCGATGGCGCTGCCGGAACCGTTCTTCGTCATCGCCACGCAAAACCCGCAGGACCAAGTGGGCACCTTCCCGCTGCCGGAATCGCAATTGGATCGGTTCTTGATGCGGGTGCACCTGGGTTATCCGGCCGCCGCCGCGGAACGCGAATTGTTGAGCGGCGTCGACCGGCGCGATCTGGTGAAAACGCTCAAGACCATCACCACGGCCGACAGCCTTCGCCAACTGCAGCAGAGCGTGCTCGACGTCCACGTCGCGCCCGCGCTGCTCGACTATGTCCAGGCGCTCATCGCCCATACGCGGCGCGCTCCGGGGTTGAACGCGGGCCTGTCGCCGCGCGCGGGCATCGGGTTATTGCGCGCCGCGCGCGCCTGGGCCTTGATTTGCGGACGCAGCGCGGTCATACCTGAGCATGTGCAGGCGATATTTCCGGCGGTCGTGGAACATCGAGTTCGCCAGCGCGGCAGCGACGCCGTTGCGGTGACCCGGCTGCTCGAGGCCGTGCCCGTCCCCTAATCGCGAGGATCCCTTGAACAGCGTGCGCCGGGCAGTTGCCAATCGATTGCGGGCCTGGGCCATGCGCCGCCACGGCCGCGACAGCCTGCCGATCAGCATCCATCGGCGCCGCATCTATCTCATGCCGACGCGCTTCGGGGTCATGCTGGGCGCGATACTCGCCGCGATGCTGATGGCAGGCCTCAACTACAACAGCAATCTCGCGCTGGGGTTTGCGTTCTTGATGTCCAGCGTGGCGTTCGTCATCATGCATCACTGCAATCGCAACCTGCAGCGCCTGTCGGTTGACGTGACCACGGAAGTCGATGCGTTCGCGGGACGCGAAGCGATTTTCGAGTTCGCGCTGCGCAATGGTTCGAATGTGGATCGGTGCGACATCGAAGCGCGCTGCCTCACGGGCTCCGGCATGGGGAGTGTTCCGGCACGGGAGAGCGGCACCATCGAGGTCATCGCCCCGGTGGTACGGCGCGGGGTGACGCGCGTCCGTCAATTCGAGCTGCGCACCCGCTATCCCTTTGGGTGGTTCTTTTCCTGGACCTACGTGCAGGGGCTCATCACCATCTATGTGGCGCCCGCGCCCGCCGGAACCAAAACCCTGCCTTCCGCGGGCGCCAAGGGCACGGGCACTCACTCGGAGACGCGGGGCGAGGAGGATTTCTCCGGCTTGCGTGCCTACGAGCCCGGCGTGCCTTTGAAACACATGGCTTGGAAGGTGCTGGCGCGCGGGGGCGAGGCCGCGGTCCGCAGCTATTCGAGTCTGGCGGCGCAACCCGAGTGGCTCGAATGGTCCTCGCTCGACGGCATGGCGCTGGAGGCACGTCTTTCGCAGCTCTGCCTCTGGGTGCTGGAAAGCGATGCGGCGCAAAGGCCCTATGGGCTGCGCATTCCCGGCCGCGAAATCGCGCCGTCCGGCGGTGCGGCCCATCGATTCGCCTGCTTGAGAGCACTTGCGTCCTTCGGTTCGGATCACACCGCGGAGCCCGAGCGGTGATTACCGATCGGGTTTCCTACGAACGACTACTGGGCATATCGGGCTGCTTGGGGCTGGCGCTGCTGGCGCATGTCACGACGCTGCCCCTCTGGCTGCTCTTCATCGTCGTGGCCTGCGGCTCAATTCGCTTGCTGTTGGCACGCAGTGGGCGCAGCGCGCCGCCGCGCGGCATCCTCATTGCGGTTGCCGCCCTGGCAATGCCGCTGCTGTTTTTGCGCTTTCACACCTTCAATGGGCTGGTGGCCGGGACGGCGCTGCTCAGCGTGACCGCGGGCCTCAAACTGCTGGAGACGAAAACCCAGCGCGATATCTACATCATCACACTGATCATTTATTTCGTGAGCCTGGCGGCGCTGTTGGAAGGCGATTCGTTCTGGCTGCTGGCCTATCTGATCGGCGTCTGCTGGCTCACCACCGCCACCCTGCTGCGCGCCACCAGCAACGGCCCGGCGCCTGGTTGGCGCCGCAGCCTGCGCTACGGCGGCCGTGTCCTGGCCCAAGCGCTGCCCCTGGCACTGGTCTTCTGGCTGCTGTTTCCGCGCTTAGCATCGCCCTTGTGGCAGATCCCCAATGATTCGAAGACCGCCGCCTCGGGCTTGAGCGACACCATGAGTCCCGGCGACATCACCCAACTGGCCTTGTCGGATGAGGTTGCCTTCCGCGTGCGGTTTGAATCGGCGGCCCCGCCGGCGGCAGAACGCTATTGGCGGGGTCCGGTGCTGGACAGCTTCGACGGCCACACCTGGACGCGAGCGACTTCCGGCATCGGCGGCACACCGCCGCCGCTGCAGCCGCAGGGGCCCGCCTATCATTACACCGTGATGATGGAACCGCATCAACATCGATGGATTTTCATGCTCGATTGGCCCTCCGCCTGGGACCGGCCGCACGCCGAGCTTTCCAACGACTACACCCTGATGCAGTACGAACCGCTATCGCGGCCCATCGATGTGGCCGGCACGTCGTATACGCACGTCCAATACTCGGAACCTTTGAAGCCAAGAACACGGGCGCGGGACTTGCAGCAACCGCGCGGCCGCAACGCACGCACGCAGCAACTGGCGCGGGAGATGCGCGACGCGCACCCCGATGACATGGATCTGGTGAGCGCCGTGCTCGACATGTTCCACCAGCAGCCGTTTTACTACACCCTCACGCCGCCGAAGCTCGCCGACAACTCGGTGGACGAATTCCTGTTCGACACCAAACGCGGATTCTGCGGCCACTACGCCTCCGCCTTCGCCGCATTGATGCGCGCCGCCGGTATCCCCGCGCGCGTGGTCACCGGCTACCATGGCGGAACGCTCAATCCGTACGGAGATTATTGGATCCTGAGGCAGAGCGAGGCCCACGCCTGGACCGAAGTCTGGATCGAGGGACGCGGCTGGATGCGCATCGATCCCACCGCCGCCATCGCTCCCGAACGCGTCGAGCGGGGCCTGGCGGATGCCGTCAGCGCCGATGACCCCTTGGCCAGCCGTTGGCAAAGAAACACCTCGTGGTTCGTGGGTGCACGCCTGCGCCTCGACCTGCTGCGCGAAGTCTGGCGCGAGCGGATCTTGGATTTCAACCAGGATTCGCAGCGCAAATTGCTCGAGTTCCTCAAGGTCCCGGAGCCGGATGGACAGAAACTCGTGATGGTCTTGGCCGCCGCCATGGCATTGGTGCTGGCCTGGCTCACCTGGCAAATTCATCGCGAACTGGCTCCGCCTTCCAAGGATGTCGCCGCCCGCACGTACGCGCGGCTCTGCGCCAAACTCGCTGCGGCAGGAATTGCGCGCCTGCCGCACGAGGGCGCAGAAGCTTACGCGTTGCGGGTCGCGCAGCTGCGCCCTGACCTCGCGGACACGGTAACCGCGCTGTGCCGCCACTATTCTTCTTTACGCTACGCGACACCGTCGGCGCGCATCACCTTGGGTCAGTTCCAGGCGGGCGTACGCGCCTTCAGGCCCAAGGCGCTTTGATCCCTTCGCCGTAGACGTTAGGATGCGCGATTCGCAACGCCTCCTTGGGGAAAGCATGTCGATAAGAAAATTGATCTACGCCGCGTGTCTCTTGAGTGCCACGTGTGGCCGCCTGATGGCCGCCGACACGGCGCCGTTCTTTACCCTGCACCAGCTCGGCACCGGGGTATGGGCGGCGATCTCGCCCGCCCAGGGCAAGGCGGGCAGCAATGCCGGCTTCATCATCGGATCGGACGGCGTTCTGGTGGTGGATTCCTTCGTGGAGCCGGCCGCCGCGCAGGCGTTGCTGGAAGAAATCCATGCCAAGACGAAGCTGCCGGTGCGTTACGTGATCAACACCCACTATCACCTGGATCACGTGGCTGGGAATGGCGTGTTCAAGGATTCAGGTGCCCTGATCCTCGCCCAGGCCAATGTACGGACCTGGGAACATACCGAGAACTTGAAATTTTTCGGCGACAAGATCACACCACAGCAGAAGCACATGGTCGAAACGCTGGTGCTGCCCTCGATCGTCTACCGCGACGGCGCTGAGCTTTACCTGGGCGACCGGCGAGTCGTGGTGCGCGTACTGCCGGGCCATACCGGCGGCGACTCGGTCGTGGTAGTACCGGATGCGGACGTGGTTTTCACCGGTGACATGTTCTGGAACCACTCCCTGCCGAACCTGATCGACGCCGACACTCGGGCGCAAATCGCCAGCAACGATATTTTCCTCAAGGACTACTCCCCGGCCTCCTTCGTACCAGGGCACGGTGAGGTCGGCAAGGCCGCCGAGGTCCGCGCCTTTAGGGATTATCTGGCGGCGCTGCGCGCCGCGGTCGCGGCCTCACGCGGTCCGGACGGATCCGCGACCGGCGTCGTGAAGACGGTACTGCCGCAATTGAAAACGGTGTACGGCGGGTGGAATTATTTCGACTACTTCGCGCAGCACAACATCGAGCAGACCGCCGACGAAATGGCGGGCCGCAAGCACGTGCCCACGCCGATGCCGTAGTAGGCTCGCCCGCGGGCCACGGCGGCTTTAGACAGTCTCCTGTGCGTCAGGCGGCGAGGTTTTCGCGCGTCTTCAAGAATTTGATCTCCGGCCAGCGCTCCTCGGTCAGCCCGAGATTCACGCGGGTCGGGGCGAGATACACCAGCTCCCCGGCGTGATCGATGGCGAGATTGTCATGGGCCTTGGTGCGGAACTCCGCCAATCGTTTCTCGTCCTGGATGCTCACCCATCGCGCCACCGCCACGTTGATCGGCTCGAACACGCATTGCACGCTATATTCGTCCTGCAGACGAAAGGCCACGACCTCGAATTGCAGCTGACCGATGGCGCCGAGGATCAAATCATTGTTGCGCAGCGGCTTGAACAACTGCGTCGCGCCCTCCTCGCAGAGCTGCGACAGGCCCTTCTGCAGCGCCTTCATTCGCAGCGGATCCTTCAGCACCGCGCGCCTGAATATTTCCGGTGCGAAGTTCGGCACGCCGGTGAAGGTGAGATTTTCACCCTCGCTGAAGGTGTCGCCGATATTGATCGTGCCGTGATTGTGCAGGCCGATGATGTCGCCGGCGTAGGCCTCTTCGGCCTGGCTGCGGTCGGCTGCCAGAAAGGTGAGCGCATCCGCGATGCGCACATCCTTGTCGAGCCGCACATGGTGCAAGCGCATGCCGCGCGCATAACGACCCGAACACAGCCGCATGAAAGCGATGCGATCGCGATGCCCGGGATCCATATTGGCCTGGATCTTGAAGACGAAACCGGTGAGCTTGGGCTCGTCCGCCTGGACGGGGCGCTGCAAGGTCGGACGGGGCAGCGGCGCAGGCGAGTGCGCGACAAAGGATGAGAGCAACTCCCGTACGCCGAAATTATTGACCGCTGAACCGAAGAAAACCGGCGTCTGCTTCGCCGCCAGATAGCGCTGCAAATCGAATTGCGGACTCGCGCCCCGCACCAGCTCAACTTCCTCGAGAAACTTGTCGTAGCGGTCGCCGAGAAACTCCCGCGCCTCATCGCTGGCAATACCGACGATGGTCTCGTGGGTTCCCACCCGCCCTTTTTCCACCGGCACGTACACATAGATCGTGTCTTCGATCAGATGATAGACGCCGAGCAGATCGCGCCCCATGCCGATGGGCCAGGTGATCGGCGCGCATTGGATCTTCAAGACGCTTTCGATTTCGTCGAGCAGCTCGATCGGCGCCCTGCCGTCGCGATCCAATTTGTTGACGAAAGTCATGATGGGCGTGTCCCGCAGCCGGCACACGTCCATGAGCTTGATGGTGCGTTCCTCGACTCCCTTGGCGCAGTCGATGACCATCAAGGCCGAATCCACCGCGGTCAGCGTCCGGTAGGTGTCCTCGGAGAAGTCCTCGTGACCGGGCGTGTCCAACAGATTGACGATGCAATCATCGAACGGGAATTGCATCACCGAAGAGGTGACCGAGATGCCGCGCTGCTGCTCGAGGCGCATCCAGTCGGAGGTGGCGTGCCGCGTGGCCTTGCGGCCCTTGACCGTACCCGCCATTTGAATGGCACCCCCGAACAGGAGCAGCTTTTCCGTGAGCGTGGTCTTGCCCGCGTCGGGGTGAGAGATGATGGCAAACGTACGGCGACGCTTGATTTCATTGGATATTTCTGACTCTGTCACCGATCTAATCCTCAAAAAATGTACACGCGCGCATGTACACGCATAGGTGCACAGTATGGAAAGCACGTATTGCCGCTAAAGCCTTGTCCAAAACGCGGGCTAGGGCTGGAATGGGCGGGTAAGTGGCGGAAGCATTATACCCCAGCGGTCAATTGACACGATAACCTGGAACCCATGGAGCACAAGTCGTGGCTGGGAACCTAAGTCTCTGCGCGCTCGGGACCGGCGGGCCATTTCAGACTAAAATTTGTACCGGACCCCGACAGTGGGATTGATGTTGGTCGTGTGGAGGTAGCCACTGGCCACGCCATCATGCACGCCGCTGTACATGGCGCCCGCATAAGCATCGAAGTGCCGGTTGAACCGGTAGTCGGCGTCGAAGGAAAAGGCTTCGAAGCTGCCGCTGCAGGTGCTATGCGCAATGGTGGTGCAACCCGCCTGGGTTCCGGTGCCGTAGGCGTTCTGATGATAGCCGTAGTAAGCCGCGGTCAGGTCGAGGTTCGGAATGACGGTGTAGCGAACGCCCGTCCAATACACCTGCACGGTCTTGGAATTGTTGTAGGCATTGTTGGTGACGAAGGCGAGGACGTAGCCACCGATGTCTTGGAAGCCGGCGCTCAGGGGAGTTCTTGGATTGGTGTAGGCGAGATGCTCGTAGCCGGCAAAGAATTTCAGCGGGTCGATCCTGTAAAACGCCATGAGGGCATACACCTCATTGTCCGAGATGGTCGCCGCCAGAGAGTTGGATATTGAATAACCCAATGCCGGAAGCTGGCTGACCTGGGCGGCCGTCAAGGGGGTCGCGGTGATGGCACTGTTCTCCTTCGAGTAGTAGGCATCCACTGATGCACCCGCATACCCGCCCCCGATATCGGCCTGGTAGGCGGTGTTGGCCGACCCATTGGATCCGTTGAACTTGTACAGCGCTCCCAAGTGCACCCAATCATTGAAGTTGATCGAGTACTTCACGGTCGAATCCAGCCGGTTATCTTCCTGGGCGCCGCCGCCGGAATAGGTATTCGAGGCGCCAAGCAGGCCGAAGGCCGTTGCGTTGTAATTGGGGTCGTACTTGATGGTGCCATCCATCAACAGCGTCACCTGACGGCCGAAGGTGAGGGTTCCAAATCGCTCTGATTTGAATCCGACCCACGCGGTTTGGAAGGCCTGCCCGGCCGAACTGCCATCGACGTTGACGGATTGGTTGGCCAGCGATCGGCCGTTATTCACCGCCAATGACTTCAATGAATCGGCGATTTCGCCGGATTGCGGATTGAAGAATGTCTCGATCTGGAATACGGCCGACCACTCCTCGTTCAGCGCCTCCGTGCCCTGCAGGCCGACTCTCGACTGGCCCATGTTGCTGGGGGTGAGACCCGTCACCGACCCGCCGCTGTTCTGCCGCACAATGTTCCCGCTCGCCGCCGGACGATAGGGCGTGAATGGCGCACTGTGCGTATCGTATTGGACACCGATGTCGATGACGCCGTACAACGTAATGCCATGCCAGGTCAGGCTATCATCGCCGGTGATCCCGGGTCCGGTCTTCTGCTGCGCGCGCACCGGAACCGCAGCCACGAGGGCGCTCAACAACAAGACCCATCCGAACTTCATCGCTTTTCCTTCCGCTGCCTAACCAAAGAGCAACCGCTCACTGACGGTACCCAGCATCAGCGCGATGAGTATGCGGGTCATTCGCGCGGGCAGGCGGAGGGTGATGCGGGAGGCAATCAATATGCCCGGAATCGATCCGAGCAGCAGAGGGGCCAACACGTTGAAGTTTACTTGGCCCAAGAACGCATGCCCCAGTCCTGCGATCAGTGTGATCGGCAGTGCATGAGCAATATCCGTTGCAACGAGCCGGTCTGCGGTGAGCCTCACGGGATAGAGCGCAAGCAGCATCACGACGCCGAGCGCGCCTGCGCCCACCGAAGTCAAGGTGACCGCGACGCCCAGCGTCAAGCCGGCCAGTGCGGTGAGCAGGAGCTTGTGACGCTCCACGTGCACGAGCGTGCGTGCCGTGATCTTGAGACCGGCGCGCTGGAGTTGCGTCTGAAAAATGAGCGCTACGGCAGTCACCAGGAGAATTATCGCGAGTGAGCGCGTAGTGATCGCATCGGCGGCACTCGGCGTGCGGCGCGCGAGCCACAGACCGATGACCACCGCCGCCGACCCCGGGACACTTCCGAGCAGAAGCCGTCCGACGATCCGCCAGTCCACACGCCGGCTAAATCCGAAGGAGGCGGTCGCCACGAGCTTCGTGACCGCGGAGAACAGCAGATCCGTCCCCACCGCAACCGACGGTGATTGTCCAAACACCAGCATCAATATCGGCGTCATCATCGATCCGCCGCCGACGCCGGTAAGGCCGACCATGGTGCCGACCAGAAGTCCCGCGCCTACAAAGAGAGGAGTGTCGGTCATTGCTGTTTCACTCAAGATCACGCGAGTCGAATCGAGCCGGCGATTAGAGTACCAGCCGGTACCCATGATCATTTAGATCAGGTTGCTATGAGCGTATATCCCGGCCGCACGGCTAAAACGACTCCCAGAATCTACGGCAGAGTGCGAGTCGAGTGGCGAGGAGCTGTATCGCGGCTTCAGGTTCGGCAGCGCGGCGCGGCGGCCTTCCATAGGAATAACGAGACGTTTAACTAGTTTAAGTAAACGCTGTTACGTCTTGATTTTTAAGCGCTTTAAGCTTTGGCTTATTTCGGGTGTGTCAGCACACGGCGCAGCACCGCGGCATCTTCGCGTCCGACGGTCGCCTGGTAGTATCCACGGCGGATGCCCACCTGCTCGAACCCCAAGGAGTGATACAGCCGGGCTGCCGCCACGTTGGAGGGTCTGACCTCTAGAAACGCTTCGCTCATGCCCGCGGCACGCGCTCGCTCGAGCAGGTACAGCATGACCTTGCGGGCAAAGCCCCGCGAACGATATTCATCCCGGATGCACACATTCAATATGTGCGCCTCACCCGCGCCCACCGACATGATGCCGTAGCCCCCGAGATCACCGGCCACATCGATGACGCGGCAAACATAGCCGACGCGCAGACAGTCGCGGAAAATCCCTTCGCTCCAGGGGAATTGATACGCGGACTTCTCGACGGCGGCAATGACCGGAATGTCGAGTTCATGCATGGGTCTGATATCGACCCTCGCAAACTCCGCGTCGAGCTTGACGCTAGACACGGGAACACACCTCACGGGCGAATTTCAAATCCTCCCAGGCCTTGCGCTTGTCGGCCGGCGTGCGCAGCAAATAGGCAGGGTGGTAGGTGGCCACCAAGGGCACCTGCTGCACGCCGAAGCGATGCACTTGCCGGCGCAGGCTGCCCAGCGTCTTCTCGGTGCGCAGCAGGTTCTGCGCGGCGATGCGCCCGACAGCCAGCATGATCTTCGGTTTCAATAGTGCAATCTGCCGTTCCAAATAAGGCAAACACTCCGCGGCTTCGTTCGCTCCGGGATCGCGGTTCCCCGGCGGCCGGCATTTTAAAACATTTGCAATGTATACCTGTTCGCGCGCCAATCCCACTGCATGCAGCATGGCGTTCAAAAGCTGGCCTGCCCGGCCGACAAAAGGCTCGCCCTGGCGGTCCTCATCCGCGCCGGGTGCCTCACCCACGATGAGCCACTCCGCGTTGAGGTTGCCCACGCCAAACACCGTCTGGGTGCGCGTCGCGCACAGGCCGCAGCGAACACAGGCCGCCACGCGCGCGCGCAATTCGGTCCAATCCGCGCCCGCCTCGCGCGCCGGCGACGTATCGGCGGGTGCCCGCAACTCGGCAGCCGCGGGGGGCGCCACAGTGGCCGCCGCCGGTGCCGCAGTTCGGGACGCCGCGGGTGCCGCAGTTCGGGACGCCGCGGGTGCCGCGGTCCGGGGCGCTGAGGATGCAAGTGCCGCTGCGGATGCGGGCCCCCGTTCAGATGCGAGCTCCTGTGGGGCCGCCGCCGCCTCGGCGCTGCGCAGCGTCCAACTCGTCAGTCCCAGCCCGGCAAGATATTCCCGGCGCAGTTCGCTATTCATGCGTCGGTGCGACGGGGCGGTTTCGCCGCCGCAATTTGCGATAGGCCCAGACGGTGGGCGCCGACAGGGCGTAGAGGCCGAAAATCACCAACAAGCTGGTGGGCAGGTGCAGGAAGATGAAAATGAAGGCGAGCGGCACCAGCACGATGTAGGTGAAGCGCACTTTGGCACCGGCGTTCACGTATTTGAAACTGTTGAATGCGAAGCGGCTGATCATGAGTGCGCCGGCCGTCGCCGTGACGCAGAACGCGAGAATCAATCCAGGCAACCCGATATTGGTCTGATCACTGGCCAGCCAAACCAACGCTGCGACGATGGCCGCCGCCGACGGGCTGGGCAGGCCCTCGAAATAGTGTTTGTCCTGCGTGGCCGACCGCGAATTGAAGCGGGCCAGGCGCAAAGCCGCCGCCGCCGCGTAAAAAAAGCACACCAACCACCCGACCCGGCGCCACAGCGGCCCGTACTCGGCAATTCGAGCGACACCCCATTGGTAAGTGACGATCGCCGGGGCTACTCCGAAGGACACCATGTCCGAAAGGCTGTCGTACTCCTTGCCGAAGGCGCTCGCGGTTTGGGTCCAGCGTGCCACGCGCCCGTCCAGTCCGTCGAAGATCATCGCGACGAATACGGCGATACCCGCGTATTCGAACCGCAAATCGATGGCTGCCACAATGGCGTAAAATCCAGCAAAAAGGGCGCCGGTCGTGAGTAGATTCGGGAGCCAATATACTCCGCGCGGCCGTGCAGGAGAGTCGTCGACGTCGCTCATTGCTCAGCATAATAGCAGGGGGGCTCATGTAAGATATGCGGCTATGCGCTTATCCCAATACCCCATTTCGACCCTCAAAGAGGTACCCGGCGACGCGGAGGTCGTCAGTCATCAACTGATGCTGCGCGCGGGGCTCATTCGCCGCCTGGCGGCAGGTCTCTACGTGTGGCTGCCCATGGGGCTTCGGACCTTGAAAAAGGTCGAGCAAATCGTGCGCGAAGAAATGAATCGCGCCGGCGCCTTGGAGCTATGCATGCCGACCGTCCAGCCGGCCGAATTGTGGGTGGAATCGGGGCGCTGGAGCAAGTACGGTCCGGAGCTGCTGCGCTTCAAGGATCGCCACGATCGCGAATTCTTATACGGACCGACCCACGAGGAAGTGATTACGGACATCGCGCGGCGCGAACTGCGCAGCTACAAGCAGCTGCCGGTCAATTTTTATCAGATTCAATCCAAGTTCCGCGACGAGATTCGCCCGCGGTTCGGCGTCATGCGCGCGCGCGAGTTCTTGATGAAGGACGCGTATTCATTTCATACCGACGAAGCCAGCCTGGCCGAGGGCTATCGGCTCATGTATGAGGCGTACACGCGGATTTTCACGCGAATGGGGCTCAAATTCCGGGCCGTGCAAGCCGATGGCGGCAGTATCGGCGGCGATACATCGCAGGAGTTTCACGTGCTGGCAGATTCGGGCGAGGATGCCATCGCGTTCTCCGATGCCGATGATTACGCGGCCAATCTGGAGACCGCCGCCACCCGGCCGCCGGGCGCGCCGCGCGCGCCCGCCACCCAGCCGCTGACCAAGGTACCGACGCCGAACGCCCGCACCATTGCGGAAGTCAGCGCACTGCTCGGCGTGAATCCGGCGCAATGCGTCAAGACCCTGCTGGTGGACGGCAGCGCCGGCGATGTCGTCGCGCTCGTCATCCGCGGCGATCACGAACTGAACGCCGTGAAATCCCAAAAACTGGACGGCGTCGCGCGTCCGCTGCGCATGGCCGGCGCCGAACGCATACGCGCCGCGGCCGGTGCCGAGCCGGGCTTCATCGGTCCCGTCGGCTTCAAGGGCAAGGTTTACGTCGACCATGCCGCGGCTCATCTGGCCGATTTCGTTTGCGGCGCGAATGAGAAGGACATGCACTATCGCGGCGTGAACTGGGGCCGCGATCTGCCCGACCAGCCCTCGGTCGACATCCGCAATGCTCAACCGGGAGATCCCAGCCCCACGGGGCACGGCACCCTGCAAATTGCGCGCGGCATCGAGGTGGGGCACATATTTCAGCTCGGACAGCTTTACAGCGCCGCGATGAACGCCAGTGTGCTGGATGAACAGGGCAAGGCGCTGACCATGTTCATGGGCTGCTACGGCATCGGCATGACGCGCGTGGTCGCCGCCGCGATCGAACAGAATCACGACGCCAACGGCATCATATGGCCGGAGGCGCTTGCGCCCTTCCAGGTGATCTTGGTGCCGATCAACTATCAGAAGTCAGCGCGGGTTCAGGAGACGGCAGACGCGCTCTATCGGGATTTCAACGCCGCCGGCATCGATGTATTGCTCGATGATCGCGACGCGCGGCCGGGCGTCAAATTCGCCGATGCGGAGCTTTTGGGCATTCCTCATCGCATCGTCATCGGCGAACGCACGTTGGCCGCCGGAAACCTCGAATATCGTCACCGGCGCGAGACCGAGTCGACAGAAATTCCCGCCGCCGATCCGGTAGGCTATATTCGACATAAGTTAAATGGCTGAGTTCGTCCTATGCGCTATGCCTCGGCGGTGCTGGTCGCGCTGATCGTCTCACTGGCCGTTCCCGGCGGTGCGCGTGCGGATCAGCAGCGCGATCCGGAACTCAAGGACCTGCTGCAAAAGATCATCGGCAGTGCCGATTGCTTCGCCGACAAATACGAATCCGAAGTCTGGTACAAATCGATGGAGCCGCGCCTGGCACAGTTCGTGCCGACGCACGAGGCGCGGGTCGAAATTCTGGATCACGTGTACTGCGAGGCCAAACGCGATCCGACACTGCAAATCCCGCCGGACCTGGTGCTGGCGCTGATGGAGGTGGAGAGCCGTTTCGATCGTTGGGCGGTCTCGCCCGCCGGCGCCGTAGGCTTGATGCAAGTCATGCCATTCTGGCCGCGACAGTTGGGGGTCCAGAACCAGCTCGTCAAAGTTGCACCCAACATACGCATGGGCTGCGAGATCCTGCGCTACTACCTGCGCGTGGAGCATCGCAATTGGTCCCTGGCGCTCGCCCGGTATAACGGCAGCGTGGGCCGCAACAAGTATCCGGCCCTGGTCATGCAGCGCTGGCAGCGCGCGTGGCGCTTCTAGAAAACCTCGAATCCTGCCGGTATTTCAGCGCGGTCCTCGTCAGGCACGTCGAATTCGCGCACCGCGTCGACCCGGGCGTGGGCGGGCCCGCGATGCAGCCATTGACGCAACGCATCCACGGCGCCGTGGCTGCCCTGCGCCAGCACTTCGACCGATCCGTCCGGTAAATTACGGGCCAGGCCGCGCACCCGCAAACGGCCGGCCTCGAGCCGGGCGCTGTGGCGGAAGTACACGCCCTGCACCTTCCCCATCACCAGAAAGCGCCGGATCACCTCGTCCATCGGGAGCTAGTGCGGAACAACCGCCGGCGCTTCCGCATGCTGGGCGTTGGCAAGCGCCGCCGCGGCGTGGTGTTTGGCTTGCAGGGCAGCCAGCCGGGCGCGTGTATATTCATGAGCCTGCAGGTGCGCTTCCGCCCTGGCGATGGCCGCCTGCGCCGCATCGTATTCCGGGGAACTGCCGCCGGTGGCTCCCGCCGCCGCCGCGGCCACAATGGCCTGGCGCGCGTCGCTCATTTCCTGTACAGGCGGCGCCGTTCTGCAGCCAAGCAGACAGGCAACTCCGACCAGCACAAGAATGAACCGCGACATAGGCGCCAGCGACACTAGCAATAGCCGCCAAAGCCGTCAAACAAGCGCCCGTTATACAATAGCTCTTTTTAGCCTGTTGAACCGTTGCGCCGGCGCCGCACGGGCATGCGATTCAGCGTGAATCCACGGAAGACCATCCATGAATGAAGTATTGGTTCTGTATTATTCACGCCAAGGCAGCACCGCTGCGTTGGCGCGGCAAATCTGCCGCGGGGTAGAAGCGGTTGCCGGCATGCAGGCACGGTTGCGCACGGTCGCCCCCATCACGGCCACCACCCAAAGACTCGATCCGCCCGTACCGGACATGGGGCCGCCGTACGCCACGCATGACGATCTGACCGAATGCTGCGCCTTGATTCTCGGCAGCCCCACCCGGTTTGGAAACATGGCGGCGCCGGTCAAATTCTTTTTGGACGGCACGAGTGCGCTGTGGATGTCAGGTGCCCTGGTCGG
>Ga0210393_10000985_pt1 | contig 24530 bp, 24 predicted proteins | sample IncBWC27OmetaG_FD_160068 | JGI IMG/M metagenome (GOLD analysis project Ga0210393, IMG submission 160068) | Forest soil microbial communities from Barre Woods Harvard Forest LTER site, Petersham, Massachusetts, United States - Inc-BW-C-27-O ... | reverse complement strand
GATCGACGGATGCCGCGTGCCGAGCCGGCCGGGAATCTTGCCGGAGACCGAGTAACGCGCGAGCGCGTCCTCGAGCATCGCGACCTGGCAGTCGAGCATCGCGATATCGACATGATTGCCGACACCGTCGCGGTCGCGCACGCGCAATGCCGATAGAATTGCAATTATTCCGTACAGCGCCGCCGACAGATCGCCGACCGAGACGCCGCATCGGACCGGCTCGCCTCCTGGATTGCCGGTGATGCTCATCGTGCCGCCAAGCGCCTGGGCCACGATGTCGTAAGCGGGCGCCGAAGCTTTGGGACCGGTCTGTCCGAAACCCGAAATCGAGCACAGGATGATTTTCGGATTGGCCGCTTTGAGTTGCGCATAGCCGGTCTTGAATCGATCCATCGTGCCCGGCGAGAAATTCTCGACCACGACATCCGACTTCGCCGCCAGCTCGAGAAAAACTTTGGCGCCTTCTTCAATGTGCAGGTCGAGCGTGATGCTGCGCTTGCCGCGATTGACGCTGTAGAAGTAGCCCGAGTCACCCGACGGCATGACAGGCGCAAAGCTGCGCGAGTCGTCGCCGCGGCCCGGCACTTCAATCTTGATTACCTCGGCGCCGAGGTCCGCCAGGTTCATCGTGCAGAAGGGTCCCGCCAACACGCGCGTCAGGTCGAGCACGCGAACGCCGCGCAGCGGCTGTTGATCGATCATCGATAGTTATCCTCGCGCAATTAATCTGCTAGCGGCGGCGCGTCCTTGCTTCGCGGGCTTCGCGCGCGCGCATCGCCTCGGCCGGCGTCATGATCAGCCGCGGCTCCTCCTCGGCTTTTTGCTGCTCGGCCGCCGCGACCGTGCCGAGCTGCGTGCGGATAAAGCCCTGAAAGAAAAGTACCTTGGCCGGATCGATTCCGTCGCGCAGGCGCGCGGCTGCCGCGGCGGCCCATCCGGCCTGCGTGCGCCGGCCAACCCGCGCGAGGTAGTACGCAATATCTTCGAGCCGCCGCCGAATGCGCACGCCGCTGTCGCCGGTAAGCAACTCGGCAGTCGCGCGATCGATCACCGCGTTGACGCGCTCCTGCTTATGCACGGGGCTCAAGACGATCACGCTCTCACCCGCCTGATTGATTTCATCGACGTACGGTTTGAGCAGCGCATCGGGCAGCCGCCATTCGAGCAGCTCCGGTTCCTTGAGCAACTCGACCGACGGATCGGCCGCGGCCTCTGCCGCAAGCTCGGCATAAACCGGATGGGTCAGCGCGGTGGGAGGCGGCACTGCGATCAACTCGGAGCGAATCATGAGAAAGTTTCCGACGGTGCCGCGGCGCGCCTCAGGCGTGTTGCGCCACGCTTCGCACACGATAAAGTCGGCAACGCGCCAGTCGGCGTCGACCAGCTTGACCTGCGCGCGGCGCTCGAGCTCGTCGCGCTCGGATTTCATTTCACGCCGCGACATCCCGGTGTTCTGCGCACCGACGAGGCCGTCGCGCTCTGAGATGAGCGCCCACATCCGCACGAGGCCGCCCTGCACGCGCGGCTTGACGATCCAGACGATGCGCGCGCCCTCGCCGTCGATTGGCGACAGCATCGCAGTAATTTCACTGGCAGAAATTTCATCGGCGTCCGGATGCGATGTGCTACTCGCGAGAGCGGGCGCGTCGATGCCGTGCTGTTTCAGCTTGTAGAGCGCGCGACGAACTTCACGCCGCATCGTGCCGGCAGCACCGGCTTCCATTTCGACCAGCATCGCGGCGGCCCGCGGATCGGCAATCGTGCCGAGCGCCCGCGCAATTGCGACGTCGGCGATCCCTGCCGTCCCCCTCAGCGCGCGAAGCTTCGCGACCGCATCGTCAGGCGCAACGCCAGCGTCGAACCCCGCCTCGATCAGTTTCGCGTCGTCGGGATTATTTTCGTGTGACTTAGCCAAATGTTGCCCCAACAAGTTGTAACAGGGACGAAGTGCCGCATCATAGTCCGCAGCGGGAACTCGGGGTGGGTTTCACATACAATAAAGAAGCTATCTTTGAAAAACCTCGAAGCGAAATTCCGTCTCGTTGATTTGGCCGAAGCTGAGCAGCGCGCCACTGCGATCGGATACACGCGGCGCGCTATTCTCGAGCAGCGCGACACTTTCTTTCGCGTCGCGAACGGTAAGCTGAAGCTGCGCGAGGAAACCGGCGGCGCCGTTCTGATCTTCTATCATCGAATCGAGAGCGGACCGCTGATGCTCAGCAACTACGAGATCGTGCAGGTGGCCGAGCCGGCGCGAACGCTACGAATGCTCGAGGATGCGCTCGGCACAATCGCCGTGGTCGAGAAAGTGCGTACGCTGATGATGCGCGACAACGTGCGGCTGCATCTCGACCGGGTCGCGAGGCTGGGACTATTCGGCGAAATCGAGGCGGTGATAGCGGACGGCGAGGACCCCGAGCAGAGCCGCGGCGCAGTGGATGAAATCGTGGCGGCACTCGGAGTGAAACCGAGCGATCTGATCGACGTGTCGTACTTCGAGATGCTCGCGGCGCGCTGATCCTAGTTTCCGCGATAGCTTTGGGACGAGTCGTTGCGCCGCGTCAGCATCATCTTGAAGCGCCGCCAGCGCGTGCGTTTGCGTTGGGCATTCAGTAAATCGAGTTCGTTCAGCTTCTCGAGCGCCGCCAGCCGAATGGCCTCGGTATGCTCTCGTGCATTCGATATCGACGGTTCGGGCTCGGCGGGTCTCCTGGCTTCGCGAATCTGGCGCAGAATGAACTCCACGTCCTCTTTGCAACTTAGAGTCCCGAGCAAGGATACGCGCGACAATGTCTGCAGCTCCTCGGCGGTCACCCCCAAGGCCTCGAGGCCTTCGCGGTCGGCGCAAAATTCTTCGAAGACGTTGTCCTGGTTCATCTGAGTTTCGCCTTGACAGTCCGAGAGCTGTGGGTCTTGGGCTTCGTCGAATGCCGACATTTTTTCCGAGCCTCCCTTGCACATAACTAAATCCGCGCAGTTAAGGCGATTCGTCCGCCTTCACTCTTAACCTGCAATGTTTGGCCGAAATACGAATTTTCGACGTTCCCAGTTATGTAGTATTTAGCTATCTCCTGACGGTTTTTGACACGATACCTACTGTGAGTTTTGCTAAATCAAACCGGGATTTGGCATTTCTATCGATAATCCTGACGACCTCAAGGAGTCGGTCCCGGACGATTTAGATAAGCGCGAAGGAGCCTCAGCCAGCGGTAGATAAAGATGCAACGGATCAGACCGGCGCAGCAAAGATGGCGTCGGCACCAGTCGATTCAAGCGCGCCGTCCACGAATTCGCGATTTGGCGCGCTCAGAGCGTTGCGGGCCTCGCGCAGCCACTTGAGACATTTGCCCTGGTACGGAAACGGCTGCTGCACCCACGGCAGGCCGTCGATCTCGCATCGCACCTCGCTCGCGCCGGAAGCGAGTGCGCGCGCGTTGGCGAGCAGGAAGGGAGCGTAGACGCGGCCAACCTCAGTCAGGAACGGGCGGAGCACGGCGACCGCATCGTCGCGTCGCAGCCAGCCGGAGTCGTCAACCTCGAGCGACGAGAGATCGTCGAGATGGGACACCCATGAAAAGACGCGCGGAGTTTCGGCGACCGCGATTGCCGCGGGCGTAGGATCGAAATGCGCCAACTGGCTCAACTGTCCGAAGAGACCGAAGTCGCCGGCGCCCGGCCGCGCGCCCATAAGGTATCGATGACCGGCGACGAGATGAGAATCGAGCAAGCCAAGCAGGCGCCGGTAGCTGGCCTCGATGACGGGCGTGGTTACGTCGTTGGCGCCGACCACGCGCAGCCGTTCGATCTGGCGCTCGGCGATGTAGCTGGACGTCTTCGCCAGCGTGTCGCGGCGCATCAGCGGATCGCGGTCGAGTGCGAGCACTTGCGAGGCCTTGTGAATATCGGCCGCATATTTCCATCGATAGTGGAACATTGGCTTGGTCAGCCATTCGTCGGCGTAATCCTCGAGCAGCGCGTCGAGAAATGCGAGCGCGGGATCGGGCGGGATGATCGAGCGCGACGGGAAAGTCTTTTCGAGCCGCCGAATTTGAAAGGTCGAGTCGATCATCGCGTCTTCCGCGCGTCCATCCTCGCCGGGAAACACGAGCACCGGGATAAGCGCGACCGGAACGGCGGGGATGCCGACGTCGTCACGCGATCCGCGCATGATCCACGTGAACGGGATTCGTCGATAGCGCAGCACCGCCCGCATCTTGCGCGTGTAAGGCGATCCAAATCCGCCAACGAGTTTCAAAGGTGTCATCGCAAATCTCCCAACTGCATGTTGTATCTCTTTTTGTTCCACAACGTCGTTAGCAAATAGGGCGTGCTGGTTTTGGCTCGGCTGATAACCGTATAATAGTGCGATTCTTCGGCTTCAGGGCGGTTTTATGCTCCATCAGGTGAGCGGTGCTGGCGGAATGGGGGTGGTGGAACTGGTAACGGGCACGGGCCCGGTAGTGGCAGTTGTGTTGTGGCTGCTGGTGGCCTTCTCGATCGGAAGTTGGGGAATAATCCTTTACAAGCTGTTCCAGATATCGCGGGCGCGCCGCCAGTCCGAAAAGTTTATTGCGATTTTCTGGGAGTCGAAAAATCTCGCGGCGATTCATACGGCGAGCGTCGGCCTGAAGCTGAGTCCCGTCGCGCAGGTTTTTCGCGCGGGCTACCAGGAGTTGCTCCAACTCACACGCGCCAAGCGGCAGGCGGTCGGCTCGGACAGCGGCTTCTCGACTGACCTTGGCGGAGTCGCGAACGTGATGCGGTCGATGAAGCGCCAGGAAAACGTCGAGCTTACCAAGCTCGAGTCGGGCATCACGTTTCTCGCGACCACCGGGTCGTCGTGCCCGTTCATCGGTCTGTTCGGCACCGTGTGGGGAATCATGACGGCGTTCCTCGGGCTGTCGGCGTCGCATACGTCGAGTATCCAGGCGGTCGCGCCGGGAATCGCTGAGGCGTTGATCACGACGGCAGTCGGTCTGGTTGCCGCCATACCCGCGCAGATGTTCTACAACTTTTTCATCGCGCGCGTGCGTGTGCTCGCGACCGAGATGGACAACTTCACTTCCGAATTTTTGAACATCGCCGAGCGTCACTTCCTCTCGTAAGGCAGCATCACAATGGCATTCGATTCAGGACAGGGGCGCGGGCAGATGGTCTCGCAGATCAACGTCACGCCGCTGGTGGACGTGATGCTGGTGCTGCTGGTTATTTTCATGGTGACGGCGCCGATTATTCAGCAGGGCGTCGAGGTCACGCTGCCCAGCGTCAAGGCCGAAGCGCTGCCGGGCAAGGAAGAGCAGTTCGTCGTATCGATTACGCGCGACCGGCAGATTTATCTCAATGACGCGAAGCTCTCGGCCGACGACTTGACCAGCAAGCTGAAGGCTATCGGGCAGGAGCGTCCCGACCGCCAGGTTTTTATCCGCGCCGACGACCAGGTGCCGTACGGCGAGGTGATCCGCACGATGGCGGCGATCAAGGCGGCGGGAATCGAAAACGTCGGGATGGTGACGGAGATGCCGGCAGGCGGCACCGATGCAGGCGCGAAGTGAGCGCTAATCGTGGCATCGCCGGACCATAACGATGACGAGCAGCCGTCGCGACTCGGATACTTCGCGGCGATTTTCATTTCCGCGATCGGGCATGCGGCGATATTCGCGTTCGTGTTTTTTATCGCGCCGCGATTTTTGCAGCCCGCAGAGGCGCCGCCCCCCGCATACACGGTAAAGATCGTGGACAACATTCCGGCCGGCGATTTGGGCACGCATCTGCCTCGCATCAATCGGCACCAAGTGGAGGACAAGGCGGCGGCACACAAGCCGCAGGAGTCGAGTCTCAAGAGCGAGCCGTCGAAGAACGAACTCGCGCTCACCGACACCGATGATAAGAACGCGCTCAAGATAAATGCGAAGCCGACCGAAGCGCCGACTCTGACGGCGACGCCGACTCCAACGCCGACCCCGGCCGAATCGCCGTCGATCGAAGAGACGCCTGAACCAACGGCGGAGCCTGCGCACGGGCTCGAGCCGGACCTCGAAGCCACCGACGAGCCGACGGTCGAGCCGACTGCAAAGCCCACCCCGCAACCGACCAAGCGTCCGACGCCGAAGCCGAAGCCAACGCCGGCGAAGATAAATCGAAATCGTCCCAAGTCTGGATCGACGGTGGCCAAAGTCGCGGCAACGCCGAGCGTCGCCGAACAGATGGCAAAACTGAAGCGCCAGTTGCTCGCGGAGCATATCGCGATGCTCAAGAGGAATCCGCCGCCTGGAGATGAAGAAGGCGACGATGAGGACACGCCCGATGACAATCCCACGGGTCCGGCTGGCGGTGGTCCAGTGAGGGGATCCAGGCCGAGCGAGGGAGAAGGCTACGGCGTGGGTCCTGGCAAGGGCAGCCTCGGCATTCTACAGGACCCGGAATTTCTGCTGTACTATAAGACTGTGCAGGATCAGATTAAGAAGGCGTGGACATTTACCGGCGGATCGAACGACCTGACTGCGACGGTGGATTTTGCAATCGGTCCCGACGGCACGCTAACCGCTCTGAAAATCGGCACGAGTTCGAACGACGCAACGTTCGACGATTCGGTTATTCGCGCGATTCGGCGCGCAGCGCCTTTTCCAGCGCCGCCGGAAAAGTTTCGCGATCAGTTTTCGGCCGGGATCAAAGCGGTGTTTCAACTTGGCGAACTTAAATCCTGAGTCTGGGGGATGTTGCAGGAGGTGCGGATGTCCATTTTCGGTGAATACAGTCCGGGCGCGAGGCCGGCGACTACGCTATGAGGCGGGCGGCTAGGTTTCTGGCGCTCGCATGCGCGATGCTGCTCGCGCTCGCGACGGGACGCGCCGCTGCGCAGGGCGCCGCGCCAACAATTACGATGAGGATCGCGGGGCCGGGCTCGCAGCTATCGACCATCGCCGTGTCAGGGCTAAAGAGCCTCGGCGGCGACGACGACCATCGCGTCGGCAACGCATTCGTCAACACGCTGCGCCGCGACCTCGAGCTTTCCGGCTACTTCAGAATTATCGATCCGCACGCGTACATCGAGGATCCGCAGACGTCGGGCTTCGAGCTGGGGCAGTTCAACTTCGCCGACTGGCGATCGATCAACGCCGACTTTGTCGTCAAAGGTTCTACGAACGTTGGCAGCGATGGCGTGAAGCTCACCGCCTACCTTTACGACGTGGCGCAGCAGCGGCGGATGATGGGTAAGAACTACAGCGGCGACGCCGGCGACGTGCCGCGGATGGCGCGCCGATTTGCCGACGCGATACTCGAAGCGGCGACCGGGCAGAAGGGTCCGTTCGATTCCAAGCTCGCGTTCGTGTCGACGCAGGGCGGGCGCTTCAAGGAAATCTACACGCAGTCGATTGACGGGCAGGACATTTTCAGGTTGACGGACAACCCTACTATCAACCTGTTCCCGAGCTTCGACCGCAGCACGCGCTACGTGCTGTATCTGTCGTACAAGAGCATGGCACCGGCGCTGTACCTGGCGGACTTGCAGCAGCGGCGCGAGTCGAGGATCGAAAGCCCGCACGGAACTGTGATCGGCGGCACGCTGTCGCCCGACGGCGAGCGAATCGTCGCGTCGATCGAGCGCGACGGCATCACCAATCTGTACCTGCTGACGCGCGACGGCGGCGAGATTCGCCAGCTCACCGACACCTCGGGAATCAACGTGAGCCCGGCGTTTTCGCCGGACGGTGCGACGCTGGCGTTCACCTCGGACCGGTCGGGCACGCCGCAAATTTACACGATGAGCCTCGACGGGGGTTCTCCGAAACGCATCACCTATAGCGGGGATTACAACACGACGCCTGCGTACTCGCCCAAGGGCGACAAGCTCGCGTATCAGAGCCGCGACAACGGCCGCTTCGACATTTTCACGATCGGGGCCGGCGGCGGCGATCCGGTACAAGTGACGGATGGCAACGGCTCCAACGAGTATCCGAGCTGGTCGCCGGACGGGCGCTATCTCGCGTTCAGTTCGACGCGCAGCCACAATTCGCGAATCTATATACTGATGGTCAGCAACCGGAAGATTATTTCCGCTTTGACGGAGGGTAATGGAAATGATTCCTGTCCAGCTTGGTCCGGGTGGTTGGGTGAATAGCCGTTCGACATTGGCCAAGGCGATGGCGGTGGTGGGTGTTGTGGTGATGCTGGCGATGGTCGGATGCTCGTCTAAGAAGCCTGCGCCACTTCCCGGCGAAAATCCCAACGGAAATCAAATGAACGAGGGTGGCACCGGCGGAAGCAGCACCAATTCGCTCGAAGATTGGAAGACCGGGAAATACGGCGCGCAAGGTCCTCTCAGCGACATTCATTTCGGCTACAACGACTATACGATCGCGGACCAGGACGGCTCGGTGCTGAAGTCCAACGCGAGCTGGCTGACGGCGCATCCGCAGACCAAGGTCCAGGTCGAGGGTCATTGCGATGAGCGTGGATCAGAGGAATACAATATCGCGCTGGGCGCCAAGCGCGCGCAGGCGGCGAAGGATTACCTGGTGACGCTCGGAATCGAAGGCAGCAGAGTCTCGACCATCAGCTACGGCAAGGAGCTCCCGCTGTGTCAGGAGCACGACGAAAGCTGCTGGCAGCAGAACCGGCGCGATCACTTTGCGGTGAGCGAATAAAGGATTAAACGCGTGCGCAAAACGAACTGGGTGATCGGCATCGTCGGCTTGCTGGCTGCGGCATTCGCACTGGCAGGATGCGCCGATCAGACCGACATGGATCAGCTCAACAAAAATGAGTTCACGTTGCGCGGCATGATCGCGGCCGACCGCCAGGAGATCGACGCGCTGAAGGCGCAGGTCGCCCAGCAGAACGACCAGATCGACGAGCTCAAGCATGGCGCGGCGGCCGACACGGGCAGCACGTCGGGGATGAACGATCGCGTCGCGAGCCTCGAGGCGGAAGTGAAAGCGCTGCAAGCCGGCCTGGCTGCGACTCCCGGCGCTGTCCCGCCACCGGGCGCGCCGGCGGACAGCGTCGGCGGCGTACCTGCCGCAGGCGGCGTCGCGCCGGCAGCGGAACCGCCGGCGGGAGGACCTCCTCCACCGGCAACTCCCGCCGAGATTGCGCCAACCTGGCCGGCCGAGCTCGATCAGGAGATTGCCGACGCTGCGAACTCGGACGATCCCGGCGTCAAGGTTTATCGAGAAGGCCTCGATGCGATGAAGGCCGCCAAGTATCCGCTGGCGGTCAGCAAGTTCACCAAGCTGCAGCATACGTATCCAAAATCGCCGCTGAGCGAGCCGGCCGAATACTTCGCCGCCAATGCGTTGTTCGAAACCGGCGGCTACGATCAGGCCATTCTGCAGTTCAACGATCTCGTGATGCGTTTTCCCAAGGGCAAGTATGCGGCCGCCGCGCTGCTGCGTGAGGCGCAGGCATTCGTGAAGCTGAACGATCGAATCGACGCGCGCCTGACCTTGCAGAAGCTGGCCGCCGATCACGCCGGGACTCCGCAAGCGGACTCCGCTAACACGATGATGAAAGATCTCGCGAGCGACTGAGGCAAGCGCACTCGCTGCCACGATTGAATGGAAATAATTCGCGACCTCGAAGCGCTCCCGCGCAATCCCTTCCCGGTCACCGCGATCGGCAATTTCGACGGCGTCCACCTCGGGCATCGCGCGATTCTCAGGGCGGCGATCGATCGCGCTCGCGCGGCGGGCGGTACAGCGTTCGCGCTGACCTTCGATCCGCTGCCCGCCAAGCTGCTGGTGCCAGCGCGCGCTCCGCAGTTGATCCTGACGCCCACTGACAAGCTCGAGTTGTTGCGGCTGTCCGGCATCGACGGCGTGATCGTGCTGAACTTCACGCTCGAGCTGAGCCTGTTGTCGCCGCGCGATTTCGTGCGCGATTACCTGCGCGGAAAGATCGGCGTGCGCGAAGTTGTGGAGGGGCAAAACTTCAGATTTGGGCACAGTCGCGCGGGAACACCGGCCGTGATGGTCGAGCTCGGGCGCGAACTGGGCTTCGACACGGACGTCGTCGCACCGGTGAAAATCGACGGCATCGAAGTCAGTTCAACCAAGGTGCGCGAAGCAATCACCACTGGCGACATGCATCGCGCGTCGCGGCTGCTCGGCCGACACCATTTTCTGAGCGGACCGGTGGTGCGCGGACGCGAGCGCGGACGGACGATCGGATTTCCGACGGCGAATCTCGCCAGCGAAACCGAATGCATCCCGCCCGACGGCGTCTATGCGACCCGCGTCATCCTCGACGACGGCGCGTATCCGTCGATCACCAACGTCGGCATGCGCCCGACGTTTGCCGAGAGCGCGCGCTCCATCGAGGCACACATCTTCGACTTCACGCGCGACATTTACGGCCAGCGAATCAAACTGGAACTGGTCGAAAGAATCCGCGCTGAACGGAAATTCGACACCCCGGACGCGCTCAAAGCGCAAATCGCTCTCGACCTGGGCAAAGCGCGCGAAATTCTTGCCGTCGCGTAGGCGTTAACGGAGTTTTGCCGCGGGCTCGACCCAGTCGCGCGCCAGCCGCTCGATCCATCCGCTGATCTGCGACTCGTCATCGGGCGGAGTCGTGAGTATCACCAGTTCGTCGATGCCGGCCGCCGCGTACTTCTTCAAATCGTCGACGATGATCTTCTTGGTATACGGACAAGCGATGATCTCGACTTCACTCGCGTCGCGGCCGTTGGCTTTCAGCATCGCGCGCAGCTTGTCCGCCAGCGGCGCGGCGTCATCCGGCCCGACGTTGAAGCCGAACCAGCCGTTGCCGATGTCCGCCGTGCGCCGCAGCGCGGGGACACTCTCGCCGCCGAAGATGATCGGCAGCTTGCCGCCGCGCGCGGGCTTCGGAAAACATTTCGCCGCATCGAAATTTACGAACTCGCCGTGAAATGTCGCTGTGTCGTCGGACCACAGCCGGCGCATCACCTCGATGTACTCGCGGGTCCGCTGCGCGCGCCGCTCGAACGGAATTCCGAGCGCCGCAAATTCCTCGGCCGACCATCCGATTCCCACGCCCAGTGCGAACCGCCCGCCCGACAGCGTATCGAGGCTCGCGACTTCCTTGGCCAGCACTACAGGGTTGTGCTCCGGCACTAAACAGATTCCGGTCGCGAGCCGAATCGTTTTGGTGACGGCCGCGGCGAACGTGAGGGTGATGAACGGATCGAGCCAGTCCGCGCCGCCGGGCAGCGGGAACTCGCCGCTCTCGGCGTACGGATACTTCGAGTCCTGCCGATCGAACAGCACGACATGCTCGCCGACCCACAGCGTTGAAATTCCGCGGCGCTCTGCCTGCTCAGCCGTTTTCAGAATCGTGCCGGGACGCGCGCCCGTGCCGATTCCCAGTGCGAACAGCCCGACTCTCACTCGCTTTCTCCCGAATTCGCAGCTGACGCCATTGCAGGCGCCTTGGTGAACTTGAGCATGAAGCGATCGGTCTGACCGCGATGCTTGAACACGAGCCAGGTGCGATCGTCCTCAGGATGGCGCAGCGCGCTCGACGCGCCGGCCAATTTGAAGCCGGCCTTCTCGACATCCTTGATCAGAAAATCTTCGTCGATTCGATGGAGCGTCGTGGTCTGCGTGTCGCCGGTGCCCGCCTGCGCGCTGTGATCGACGATCCCGTAAATCCCGCCGGGCTTGAGCGCCTTGAAGACCGCCGCGTTGACGTTTTCGCGCGGGAGTTTGAAGCCGACCATGTCATGGTAGTTGAGATGGATGATGACGGCGTCGAGCGATTCGGGCGCGACCGGAAGCAGATCGGGCGCGTCGAACGGTTTGCTGACCTGGACCACGTTCTTGAGCGCTGGCTCCTTGAGACGTTGGTTCCATTCATCTCCGATTTGCTTGAATTTCTCGGGGAACGGCATGTTCTGCGAGTAAACGGTGCCGCTGGGTCCGACCACTCGGGCGAGCAGCTCGGTCATGTATCCGCCGCCGGCGAATATGTCGGCGACTTTCATGCCCGGCTTGATTCCGTAGAACGCCAGGATCTGATCGGGCCTGCGTCCGGCGTCGAGCGCCTTGTCGGCCGCGGGTCGCTCGGGCGAATTGATTGCGGCGGTGATGTCCGCGGGTACCTGCGCCTCAGGCAGCGGGGCGGCCTCAGTTGTGCTCGTCGCTGCGGGCTGAATCTGCGCGCGCGCGGGCGAAATCCAGGCGAACGCTGCGAACGCTAAGGTGATTGAGAAGAGCAGCGAAGCGGTTCCAGTACGCATTCGAGTAGTCATTTCAATTCTCCGCGTGATGCCGATTAGCGGCACCTGATCGACAGCTAACACACAGATCGCAAACAGGGCAACGCGGTTTTTCGCACGCCAGAGCGAGGGTTCAGCGCGCGGCGGTAGTTTTTTCAGGCGCGGCGGAGGCCGGCAGCGTCACGTCGGCATGCGCCCACGCCTTCTTCAATCGAGCCTCGACACTGGCCGCCTCGTCCGACGCGTTTCGCGCGCGCAGACAAATCGCGAGTCCGTTGAGCGACCATCCATTTTCGGGATTCCGCTTCAGGTCTTCGCGAAAGACCTGCTCCGCATCCGCAGTCTTGCCGTCCGCCAGCAGTTCCATTCCCAACGTCTCGCGCACGGGATAGTACCAATCCGGCGGCTCGTCGTAGTTGAGCGCATCCTGGATAGCGACGGCCTGCTGCAGCTGCTTGATCGCTTCATCATGATTGCCGTTTGCCGAAGCGATCTCGCCGGCGAGCGTGGCCGCGGCCAGCGCAAGTAATCGATTAGCCGGATTGAATCCTGCCGTGCGCCCAAGCGGAGTCGCCGCGATGATCTCGTCGAGTTTATCCTGTTCCTTCTGTGCATCGCCGGGACGATTCTTCGCCGCGAACGCGAGACCGCGCACATAGTGCCAGACTGAGGTCGTGTAGGTCAGGTCCGCCGGCGGCGCAGGCTCCTTGAGAATCTCGTCCCACTTGCCGAAGCGAGCCTCAGTGAAATATCGCGAGGGCGACACGCCTTCCGCCATCGGCATCTGGCGGACCAGGTCGAGCGGCAGCGCGTCGTCGAGTGCGCGCGACGCCTTGAATGCGCCGCGGCTGTTGCCCTCCATCATGTACGACGCCCACAGGAACGCGTCGTTGTGCGCAACATAGTTCATCGTGAACATGCCCTTGGGGTTGCGCTCGCGCAGGTAGACCTTGTCGGCTTTGATAGCAGCGAGGTTGGCATTGACGGATGCGTCGTAGTCTCCGATACGAAAATAAATGTGTGACGGCATGTGCACGATATGGCCGGCGGCGGGCGCAAGCTTTGGGAGCCGCTGAGCGCTCGGGAGTCCGCGGCCGGGGTCGGGCGACGCTTCGACGGCATGAATGTAATAGTGATTGGCGCCGATGTGATCCGGATGCTTCGCGATGACGCCCTCGAGCGTCGCGACAATTTCGGGCGTACCGTCAACCGGCTTGCCGTCGAGCGTCCAGAGTTGCCACGGATGCAAATCCATCATCGATTCGGCGAACAGCGTGCCGGCGTCGGGGTCGTCAGGATTTTTGCGCGCGACCTCGCGCATCGCGTTCGCGTAAGCAAGCTGCTGGGCGTCGGTCATCCTGCCGTCAGCCGCGTAACGCATCGCCAGCGCGTCGATATATTCGCGTTCGGGCTCGCTCGCGTTCGCTTCGAGCGACTTCGCCTTGGCGATCGCCGCGTACGCCATTTTGCCGCGATCTGTATCCTCGGGCTCATTGATATTCGGCCCGAGCGCCAGCGCGATTCCCCAGTACGCCATCGCCAAATCGGGATCGTATTGCGCGGCCTGTCGGAAGGAGTCGGCCGCTTCATCGAGATTGAACGCGTAAATGAAAGTCAGCCCCTGGTCGAAGAATTGTTGCGCAAGCGCCGGATTCGTTTTCGTCGACACCGGATGATGCAGATTGCCGAGACCGTCGAAAATCGGCTCGTGCACCGAATCGATCGATGCCTGCAAGTCACTTGTGTCAGCTTCGCTTGGGCCGACGGGCGCGAGCAACAGCAGCGCAGTGGCGGCTGCGAAAAGCATACGACGGTTCATGTGTGAGAGTTACCAAATCAGCGGGAACAAGTGATACCGGACTTTGCTTTGGTAGTCGCGATAGCCGGCGAGATTCTTTGCGAGGAATTTTTCTTCGTCGAGCAGTCGAAGAATGAGCACGATTATCATCGGGATGATTGCAAGCAATCCCCACCACGAACCGAGCGCGAGCGGCACTCCCACCAGCATAACGAGCGCGCCGATGTACATCGGATGACGCACGAGCGCATACGGCCCGGTCGAGATTACGCGCTGCTCGGCGACGACTTCGATGGTCCCGGAGGCGAAGGTGTTTTCCTTGAACACCAGAAATACCAGGTAGAAACCGAAGATGACGAGGACGTCGCCAAGCGCGGTCACATAGGCGGGTACCGTCGACCATCCAAAACGATGATCGAGGGCGGAGGCAATAAAGATCGCGATGAATGCCAACCCGGCGAGCGCCTGTATGATGTTCTGGATTCTCTCCTGTTCGGCCCCCGGACCCGCAGTTGTGCGCCGCTCCAGCAGTTTCGGATCGTGCTTCATCAGGTAAATGGTGATCAGCAACGGCGGCACAAAGAATACCACCAGAAAAATCCACGCCTGCCAGTAATCGAGCGTCCACGCCGGAACGAAGATGATGATCGCCATCACGATGAGCAAAAAAAGCAGTCCGGCGAACGCTCTGATGACGAGGTGGTTCATAGCTCACGCCGCGTGGGTTCTTCTCGGTCGCTTCGCATTCGCAAGGGACAGCTCGGCTTTGCGCGCGCGCCATCGCTCCAGCATCGCGGGCAATTCCGTCTGCATGAACTCGAAGAACGCGAGCGTCTCCGCGATGCGCGCGCCAGCGGGCGTGTCGCGTCCCACGACGTCGATGCCGTCGCGCAGGCTGCGCTCACATCGATCGAGTATCTGATCCTTGCGCGCGATCGCCTCGTACCAGGTCTCGCTATGCACGCGGTAGTGCTCGCGCCGCGAGCCCGGCGCCGCCTCGCGGCTGGCCAGATTCACCTGAACGAGATAGCGCACCGCTCCGGAAATCGCGGCCGCACTGACGTGCAGCATCTCGGCCAACTGAGCCGCAGTGAGCCTTCCCGCATCGGTGGCAAGCAGCGCGGCAAAGACCCGTGCCGGCATCCGCGGAAACCCCGATTCAGTCAGCACCGAAGCAAAGCGCTCGACAAACGCCTGTCGAGATTCATTGCGATTCATAACTTTCACAATGTAGTGAAATTACTGTAATTTAAGCATCCAGTCAACGAAACCGGTTTCACAGGAACGAGGCTGCGCTTCTTTGAGCCGCCCTTCCCTACTCAGGCCGCATTGCGGCAAGATTGACGATGCAGCTAAACCGATGAGCCCAGAGACGCAATCCGATTCCAACGACCTCACGCCCGGCTTCGGCGGTCTACGCGTGGTCGCGTTCGAGAGCCGGATGGCGGCCGAGGTCGCCACCATGATCGAGCGCCGCGGTGGCGTCGCGATCATCGCGCCTGCCATGCGCGAGGTGCCGCTCGAGGACAATCACGCCGCCCTGGATTTTGCCGAGCGCCTGCTCGCCGGCGAATTCGACGCCGTCATCTTCATGACCGGCGTCGGCACGCGCGCACTGTTCGCCGCGATGGAGACCCGACATCAACGTCCCGCACTCGTGGGGGCGCTCACGTCTGTCACGACCGTGGCGCGCGGGCCGAAGCCGATTCGTGCGATGCGCGAGCTCGGATTCGAGCCGTCGATCGTCGTGCCGGAACCCAATACCTGGCGCGAAGTGCTGAGCGCGCTTGCGGCGCGGTTCGAGTTCAAGGGCAAGCACGTCGCCGTCCAGGAATACGGAGTCTCCAATCACGAGCTGACGGCGGGACTGGAAGCGCGCGGCGCGAGGGTAACGATTGTCCCGGTCTATCGATGGACGCTGCCTGTCGATCGCGCGCCGCTGCGCGCAGCGTTGAACGCGATTGCGGCGGGCGCGGCGGACGTCGCGATTTTCACGAGCTCGAACCAGGTCACCAATGTCATCCAGCTCGCCGACGCCGAGGGAATCGGCGACAAGGTCAAGCGCGGATTCGCGCGGATGGCAATCGGCTCGATCGGCCCGGTCTGCTCGGAGCAGATTCGTGCTTACGGGCTGAACGTCGACTGCGAGCCGGAGCATTCCAAGCTCGGCCACCTGGTTAAGGAAGCTGCTGCGCGAGCGTCTTTGATTTTGATCGAGAAGCGCACAAACGCCGAGGGGGTTAAACCGATCGCGCCGCCAATTTTTACGCGTGCTGCGATTTCAAAGGCGCCGCGGTCGCCGCTCACCGACCATCCGATGATGAAGGCGTGCCGTCGCGAGGCGACTCCCTACACGCCGATTTGGCTGATGCGCCAGGCGGGACGTTACATGCCGGAGTACCGCCGCCTCCGCGAACAGCACAACTTCCTGGAGTTGTGCAGACGCCCGGATCTGTCGGCTGAAGTTACCGTCACCGCCGTCGAGCGGCTCAAGGTAGATGCGTCGATCATTTTCGCCGACATTCTGCTGCCGCTCATCCCGATGGAAGTCGGGCTGCACTTCGAAAAAGGCGACGGGCCGACAATCGATCGCCCGATTCGCACCGAGGCCGACGTCGAGCGGATACCCGAAGTCGACGTGTCCGCGCTCGGCTTCGTTGCCGACGCGATCAAGTTGGCGCATAGCGCGCTGCCGGCTACTCCACTGATCGGATTTGCCGGCGCGCCGTTCACGCTAGCGTCGTACTTGATTGAAGGCGGCTCGTCACGCCAATACCAGGCAACCAAAACTTTCATGTACACGCAGCCGGAGACCTGGCATCGCCTGATGGAGCTGATCGCGCGCGTCACGATCGAATATCTGAAGATGCAAATCGCGGCGGGCGCCGACATCATCCAGATTTTCGACAGTTGGGTCGGCAGCCTTGGGCCCGACGACTATCGTCGCTTCGTGCTGCCGCACACGGCGTCGGTGATTGCGGCGATTCCCGCGGACGTGCCTGTCATCCATTTCGGTACCGTCACGGGGAACCTGCTCGAGCTGATGCGCGAGGCGGGCAGCGACGTGCTCGGCCTCGATTGGCGCGTCGATCTCGCCGATGCATGGGCGCGGCTGAATTACAGCGTCGCGGTGCAGGGCAATCTCGATCCAATCGCGCTGTTCGCCGACGTCGACGAAATTCGCAGACGCGCGCGCGCGATTCTCGATCAGGCCGGCGGACGCCCCGGGCACATCTTCAATCTCGGCCACGGCATACTGCCGGAGACGCCGGTCGATCACGCGATCGCGCTGGTCGACGCCGTCCACGAAATGAGCGCGCGCTGAGCCGATGGCCGCGAAGGCAAAGTGCGACGCTGCGCTGATGATCGGATTCGGCGGACCGACGCGCGCCGACGAGGTGCGGCCGTTTCTCGACAACGTTCTGCGCGGCCGGCCGATTCCGCGCGAGCGCTACGAGGAAGTCGTGCATCATTATGATCTCCTCGGCGGTCGCTCGCCGTACAACGATCTCACGCTGCGACAGGCCTCTGCCCTGCGCGAGGAACTGCAGAAAAGAAACGCGAGCGTGCCGGTCGCAGTGGGGATGCGCAACTGGGAACCGTACGTCGTCGATTCGATGCGCGCGCTCGTCGAGGCCGGAGCGCGGCGCGTGCTCGGGTTCATCATGGCGGCGCATCGCAGCGAAGCCAGCTTCGAGCGCTACCAGGCTACCGTCAACGACGCGCGCGCGGCGATTGGCGAGGGGGCGCTCGAAGTGGTCTATCCCGAGACGTGGCATGACCATCCGCTGTTCATCGCCGCGGTGGCGTCGCGCGCTCGCGAGGCATACGCGCGATTTGATCCGCCGGAGCAATCGCGGGCGCGCCTGATATTCACTGCTCACAGTATTCCGCTCGCGATGGCCAATGCGGGGCCGTACGTTGAGCAGCTTACGCAGTCGGCGCGGATGGTTGCGGCGGAGCTGGCGATCGACACCTGGCAGTTCGCGTATCAAAGCCGCAGCGGCAGTCCGCGCGACGCGTGGCTCGAGCCCGATATAAAAGAGACGCTGCGGAACCTGGACGCGAAGGCGGCGGTGGTCGTGCCGATCGGCTTTTTGTGCGATCACGTCGAGGTGCTGTACGATCTCGATATCGAAGCGGCTCAAATCGCGCGCGCGGCGGGAATCCGGATGGAACGCGCGCCGACCGTCGGCGACCATCCGCTGTTCATCGCGATGATGGCGTCGATCGTCGCCGCGCACGTGCGCTGACTACACGACGGGAGAAGCTCAAACGGGCACCGACCCACAAATAAAACGGGTTGCGGTCATCGGCGGCGGAATCACTGGGCTGGCTGCCGCATATCGATTGCGTGAGCTGGCTGCCGCGCGCGAATTCCCGCTCGAGGTGAAACTGCTCGAGCGCGGGGAGCGATGCGGCGGCGCGCTCGAGACAATTCGGCGCGACGGATTTGTAATCGAGACTGGCGCGGATTCATTCCTCACGGAAAAACCCGCAGCCGCCGAACTGGCCAAGCGAATCGGACTCGGCGCGGAACTGATTCCGACACGCGAGATTTACCGCAAGACGTTCGTGGTACACGCGGGGCGATTGGTCGAGATTCCAGCGGGCTTTTCGCTGCTGGCGCCGGCGCATCTCGGACCGGTTTTTCGAAGCGCGCTTTTTTCTCCGCTGGGAAAATTGCGGATCGCGATGGAACCGTACATCGCAGCGCGAACCGGCGACGACGACGAAAGTTTGGACTCGTTTGTGACGCGGCGCCTCGGACGCGAGGTGCTCGATCGCGTCGCGCAGGCTCTCGCCGGCGGAATCTACACTGCCGACCCGAAACGCCTCAGCATGGCGGCGACGATGCCGCGCTTCGTCGAGATGGAACGGCGCCACGGCAGCGTCGTCAAGGGAATGCGCGCGGCCGAAGATGCGCGCGCGGCGAAGAGTTCGGCGACGAGCGGCGCGCGCTGGAGCCTCTTCCAAAGTTTCAGGAATGGGATGGCGACACTGCCCGAGACGCTCACCGCGCGCCTCGGCGGGTCAGTTCGCAAGGGCGCCGATGTCGTCGCGATTGCGCGAAACGGCAATGCGTGGCGGCTCGCGCTCGCGAGCGGTGACTCGATCGATGCCGACGCGGTGATCTGCGCCACGCCGGCTTACGCAGCCTCGCAGATTGTGGAGAGTATCGCGCCGGCGACTGCGAAGATTCTAGGCGCGATCAGCTACGCGTCGGCGGCGACGGTCAATCTGACCTTTCGCGAGAGCGACTTCGACGGTCCGCCGCGCGCGTTCGGCTTCGTCGTGCCATCAAGCGAGCATCGGCGAATAATCGCGGGCAGCTTTTCGAGCTTGAAGTTCGAAGGAAGGGCACCAGCTGGCGCATTCCTCGCGCGCGCATTCGTCGGCGGCGAGATGAGCCGCGATATGATGCGGCTCGGCGACGACGAGATGGTCGCCGCGGTGCGCGGCGAGTTCCGCGATCTGCTCGGTGTGAGCGCGGCGCCGGGTTTCGCAGAAGTGAGGCGATGGCCCGAGTCGATGCCGCAGTACGAAGTGGGGCACCTGGCGCGAGTCGCCGAGATCGAGCGCGCCGTCGCGGCGATTCCGGCATTCGCGATTGCGGGCGCAGCGTATCGCGGCGTCGGAGTTCCCGATTGCGTGCGCAGCGGCGAAGATGCGGCCGATGCGGCGTTCGCGAAACTCTCGGCATCGAAATGAGCACTGAGGTTTCCAACGGCGGCAGCGCGGCGCATTGGCCGCGCGTGATCGCGCACGCGGACATGGACGCGTTCTACGCGTCGGTCGAGGTGCTCGATAATCCTGCTCTTCGCGGGCTGCCCGTGATCGTGGGCGGGCGCAGCGCGCGCGGCGTTGTCACCTCGGCGTCGTACGAGGCGCGCAAATTCGGCGTGCGCTCCGCGATGCCGACCGGGCAGGCGCGCAAGCTTTGTCCGCAGGGGATCTTCGTGCCGGGCCGGATGAATCGGTACGTGGAAATCTCGCGCGTGGTGCGCCGCGTGTTCGAGAGCTTCAGTCCGGTGGTCGAACCGCTGTCGCTCGACGAGGCGTTTATCGATCTGACCGGCACGGAGCGTCTCCTCGGTCAGCCGCTCGACGCGGCGCGCGATCTCAAACGGCGGGTACTCGAAGAAACCGGGCTGGTAGTGTCGGTGGGTGTTGCGCCGACCAAGATGGCGGCTAAGATTCTGAGCGACATGTCGAAGCCCGACGGTTTGCTTTCGGTCGCGCCGGAGAAGTTGCAGGAATTTCTAACGCCGCTGCCGGTCGAGCGGCTGTGGGGCGTAGGCCGCGTGACACTCGCGCGGATGCATGATTGCGGAATCAAGACGGTCGGCGATCTCGCGCGGCGCGACCCGGTCGAGTTGAAGAGCATGTTCGGCTCGATGGGACCGCATCTGCGGGAACTTGCGTCGGGCAACGATACGCGGCCGGTGATCGCCGACTGGCAGCGCAAGTCGTACGGCGAGGAAAATACTTTCGCGCATGACCTCGCGCTCGACTCGATCGAGCTGCGGCGCGTGCTGATCGCGCATGGCGACGCGATCGCGCGGCGGCTGCGGGCCGACGGCGTTCGCGCGCGAACGATCACGCTCAAGCTGAAACTTGCGCGTCCGCTTGGCGGCGGGCGCTATCCGCTGATCACGCGCAGTTTCTCACTGGACGGCACGACCGATGACGGACCGGAGATTTCGCGCGTCGCGACACAATTGTTGTCGAAGGTCGGCGGCAAGGAGAAAATCAGGCTGGCGGGCGTGCAGGTGCATCAGCTGGAGCGCGCGGACGATACGCAGCTCGGGCTGTTCGAATCGCCGCCGGTGGAGGATCGCAAGCGCGATCGGCTGAATCGCGCGCTCGATTCGGTCGCGAAGAAATTCGGCGACGAGGCGGTGACGCGCGGACTGGCACGCGCGGAGCGCGCCGCGCCGACGCGCAGAATCAAGTGACTCGCTCGGTTGCAAAGATTGATTAACTGCGGTTAATATCTTGCTTGATGCAAGCAGTTGGACATCGTCGGCCGGACCCGATCTTCCGCGCGATCGAGGCGATGACCGCGCTGGCGGAGATTTTCGGGCGCCGGCGCGAGGTGCTGGCTCGCGACGCGGGGATCACGATCGAGCAATGGCGGGTGCTCGAGGAAATCTCGACCGAGCATTTTATTCCGTCGATGTTCGCGCGCAGCCGCGACAGTTCGGCGGCGGCAGTGTCGAAAATATTGCGCCAACTGCTCGACGCCGGGCTGGTTACGGCCGCGATTGGGCGCGACGACCGCAGGAATCGCAGTTACAAGCTGACGGCGAAAGGGATGCGAACGTTGGGCGAGCTGCGCGCGTCGCGGCAGGCGGCGATCGAGGCAATCTGGACGGGATTTTCTCGCGACGAGCTGGCGGCGTTCAGCACCTTCGCGGTCAAGCTGTCGGATCGGATCGAACGCTATTCGCGCGGCAAGAACGGACGGCGGGCGGCGGCGGTTTGATGAATCAAGATTTCGCATTAGACTTTTTGTGCCGCCAACGCGGCGGGAGTTGAGAATCCAATGGCCGCAAAAACCCTGTTCGAAAAAATCTGGGAAGAGCACGTCGTCCGCGAAAAAGATCACGAGCCTTCGCTGCTGTACATCGACCTGCACCTGGTGCACGAGGTGACGTCGCCGCAGGCGTTCGAGGGCCTGCGGCATTCGGGGCGCAAGGTCCGCGCGGCGCATCGGACGTTCGCCACGCAGGACCACAATGTGCCGACGACGGATCGGAGCAAGCCGATCACCGATCTCGATTCGAAGTTGCAGATCGAAACGCTGCGGCGCAATTGCGCGGAATTCGGCCTCAAGCTCTTCGACATCGGATCGCGCGAGCAGGGAATCGTGCATGTGATCGGGCCGGAGCTCGGCCTCACGCAGCCGGGGATGACCATCGTCTGCGGCGACAGCCATACTGCAACGCATGGCGCGCTCGGCGCGCTCGCGTTCGGCATCGGCACGAGCGAAGTCGAGCACGTGCTGGCCACGCAGTGCCTGTGGGAAGAGCGGCCGCAGACGTTTGAGATTCGGGTCGACGGCAAGCTCGGCATCGGAGTCGGCGCCAAGGATTTGATCCTCGGGATAATCGGACGGATTAAAACCGACGGCGCGACGGGTCACGTGATCGAATATCGCGGCGCGGCGATCGAGGCGCTCTCGATGGAAGAGCGGATGACGGTGTGCAACATGTCGATCGAAGGCGGCGCGCGCGCCGGCATGGTCGCGGCTGACCAGACCACCGTCGAATACCTGCGCGGGCGCAGGTATGTCGCGACCGGCAAGGAGTTCGACGCGCTGGCGGCGCGATGGCTCGAATGCCGCAGCGACGACGGCGCGAAGTTCGATCGCAGTGTCACCTTCGACGCGGCGACGTTCGCGCCGCAGGTGACGTGGGGCACGAATCCGGGGATGGTTACCGACGTGCTTGGGAGCGTGCCGAATCCCGCCGAAATCGGCGACAAGCAGCAGCGCGAGACCGTCGAGCGCGCGCTCACTTACATGGCGTTGCGGCCCGGCACGAAAATCGAGGATATCAAGATCGATCGCGTCTTCATCGGCTCATGCACCAACTCGCGGCTCAGCGATCTCAAGGATGCCGCCGGCATCGTCAAGGGCCGCAAAGTCGCGCCGACGGTGCATGCGATGGTGGTGCCGGGCTCGCAGGAGGTCAAAGCCGATGCTGAAAGTCTCGGGCTCGACAAAATTTTCAGGGAAGCCGGTTTCGAGTGGCGCGAATCGGGATGCAGCATGTGCCTCGCGATGAATCCCGACGTGCTGCAGCCGGGCGAGCGATGCGCCAGCACGTCGAATCGCAACTTCGAAGGGCGTCAGGGCAAGGGCGGCAGGACTCATCTCGTGAGTCCCGCGATGGCGGCGGCGGCGGCGATTGCGGGGCACTTCGTCGATGTCCGCGAGTGGCAGCGATAAATTCACTTTCCTGGAGAAGTCTGTTGGCAGGAGAAAGTTATGCAGCCGTTTAAGAGTTTCACCGGGATGGTGGCGCCGATGGATCGGGCTAACGTTGATACCGATCAGATTATTCCGAAGCAGTTTTTGAAAGCTGTGGTGCGGGCCGGGATGGGCAAGGGTTTGTTCATCGACTGGAAGCGCAATCCGGACGGCAGTGAGAACAAGGATTTCGCGCTGAACAAGCCGCGCTTCCAGGGCGCGTCGATTCTGGTCGCGCGCAAAAACTTCGGCTGCGGCAGTTCGCGCGAGCATGCGGTGTGGGCGCTCGAGGACGCGGGTTTCCGGGCGGTGATCTCGTCCGAGTTCGCCGACATTTTTCACAACAACTGCCTGAAGAACGGCTTTCTGCCGGTGACGTTGACGGCCGACGAGGTCGAACATATTTTTCGCGCGACCGGCGACTACGAGGCGTATCGGCTCGCGATCGATCTCGAGAAGCAGACGGTGTCCGACGACTTCGGCTGGACGGCGCATTTCGAGATCGAGCCGTTCGACAAAAAGTGCCTGCTCGAAGGTCTCGACGATATCGCGCTGACGCTCGCGCACGAGGATCGAATCGTGGCGTACGAGAAAGGGCATCCGCTGCCACATCGATTTGAGTAGGGCTATCAGTAGAGGCTCGTATGAGAGCGATCGTCTCGATGTCGGTCGTCGCGATTGTCTCGATGGCGATGGCTGGATGCTGGTACTATTCGCGGCCTGACCCGACCGTCGCCGGTTGTCAGAAGACCAGCTACGGCCTCGTGGTCGCGCTGACCAGTACCGAGGACTGCGTGCCCGCTCCAGAAGCCAGCGGTACGCCGTCGCCGACGATTCTGCCGATGAAGCCGCCGGTGCCTCCGCCGGCGACGTTCTGAAAATAGCGCTGGTGATTCTTCCTACGACAATTATTGCGGGCATCGAAGACGATCGGATGCGAATGGACGTGTTCGTCTCGACGCGGCTTGCGCCCGAGTACTCGCGCTCGCAAGTGGCGCGGATGATCAAGGCGGGCCTGGTGCTGGTGAATGGCGCGGCGGCGCGTGCGTCGAGCGGGGTTCGCGCGGGCGATCGCGTCGACGTGGCGGCAGCGCCGGCCGGTGCGATGTTCGATCCTTCGACTTACAAGGAAGGCGACGCGCCGAAGATTCCGGTGATTTTCGCCGACGACGAAATAATCGTGGTGAATAAGCCTGCCGGGATGACCGTGCATCCGGCGCCGGGGCATCCGGCGGGCACTCTCGTCGATGCGTTGCTCGCTCGATTTCCCGAACTGAGCGCAATGGCCGAGCCGGACGGCGTGCTGCGGCCGGGGATTGTTCATCGCCTCGACAAGGACACTTCGGGCGTGATGGTAGTGGCGCGCACGCCGTTCTCGCGCATGGCGCTTTCGCGGCAGTTCAAAGATCGCAGCGTCCAAAAAACGTATCTCGCGATCGTCAAGGGCAAGGTCGCACGCGATCGGGTGACGATTGAGCGGCCGGTCGGACGGCATCCGGTCGAGCGCAAGCGGATGTCGGTGCGATCGAATGCGCCGCGCGACGCGGTCAGCCATC